>Ga0268299_1002802_pt1 | contig 18571 bp, 17 predicted proteins | sample NOBtaG_FD_193484 | JGI IMG/M metagenome (GOLD analysis project Ga0268299, IMG submission 193484) | Activated sludge microbial communities from bioreactor in Nijmegen, Gelderland, Netherland - NOB reactor | ecosystem: Engineered > Bioreactor > Aerobic > Activated sludge | place: Netherlands...
TCCTCTAGCGGCGAAACGGCCGGACCGTTACTTCTTCGGACCCTTGACGATCCAGAGGAAGATGTTCAGTGCGGCGATCACGAGCGCAACCGCGACCCCGAAGCCGAGGAGCTGGCGCTCTCCGTCCCACGACATGACCTGACCGAGGAAAGTGACCGCCAGGACGGCGATGACCACCGTGACCAGGTTGATCTTGAGGTCGTCGAAGGTGTGGATCTGGAGCCGGGCCGGAACCTTCATGTCGGCGTCGATGAACAGCTCGTAGAGACTGAGAGCCATGATCAGCATGACGGTGCCGAGAAGGAAGAGGTCGAAGATCTCGATGAAGTAGAGCATCAACGCCTTCGCGCCCTTGGTCGACACGTCGCCTGATGCGATCGTCTTCGAGATGACGACAAAGGTGTCGACCAGGCCGTAGGCGAACAGGGCCATCGCGGAAACCAGGGCCCCCAGGACGGCGGCAACCACGAGGAAACGACTGGACTTGAGCAGGGGCTTCAGCATGACGGGCTATCCGGTCGCGCGCGCCCGTGCCGCGCTTCAGTAAGGTTTCTCTTCGATGACGGGCGGGGCGCGGCCCGGGGCCCCGAACCGATACATTGCGCCGAGGCTGAACTGGAAAGCCTCGGTGTCGTGGAAGTCCACGTCGGAATCGTCCTCGCCCCAGAGGGCATTGCCCACGAGCTGCCAGCGGCCGCTCGCCGCGGGCAGCCGGTAGAAGAGGGTGGCGTCGACGGCGAAGCGGTCCGAGTCCGTCTTGATGCCGTAGAGCGGATTGGCTTCGTCGTGCTCGCGTGAGCCGAAAGCGACATTGCTGACGACGGTGAAGGCCTGGGCGAAGTAGGCGTAGCTCAGCTGCAGCCGGTAGGACTCACCGCTGACTGCGTCCCCGTCCAGGTCGTGGGCGGTATAGCGGAACATCGGCCGCAACAGGTGTTGCTGGGCCAGCCGGTAGCGATAGGACAGGTCCAGCGAGTACTGATCACCGTCCCGGCGCAACAGGCCCTGGCAGGCCGCATCGCAGGGGACGCTCAGCACGCCCTGGCCGCTGCGCTCCACGTCGATATCGATGTCGCGGTACGACAGCGTGAACTCGAAAGCCGTGCCGAGGATCCGGTCCCACTGCAGGCGCAGGCCGCCGGAATCCCGGTCCGTGCTCTCGCGTCGTACGCCTTCCGCGTAGGGATCTTCCCAGACCTCGTTGGGCAGGGCGCTGAACAGGAAGCCGCCCTGGAGTATCCCGGCCCCGCCGAGGTCCTTACGGGCCCCGAACTGGGCCACGCCGTCCAGTGTCACCGCGTCCTCGAGCGAGGTGCCGAGGAAGACCTGCCACCGGTTCCCGAAGGTGTAGTTGACCTCGCCCCCGACCAGTGGGTGGGCGGCATCGTCGCTGCGCGGGGAGTCGTTGATGGACGTGATCGTCTCGCGGCCGACATCGACCAGGTCGTTGCCCGCCACGACATTGCTCTTGACGTCGGTGTAGGCGCCGCCCACGACCACGAACCCGCGCCAGCCGGGCGTCTCGGGAATGGGCTCGATCGCAGCAACGAGCGGCGCGAAGGCGCTGGCGCCCGCAGCGAGGAGGACTGAGGTGATTCGGCGCATCGGCATGGTTTGCGCCGCAGCCTAACACGATTCCAGCTAGAACCCGTAGACCAGGTTTGCGGTGATCACCTCGTCGGTCTTCTCCGTGTCGGGGGAGACGTCGGTGTTGTGGCGCAGGGCGTAGTCGAGGCCGAGGGCGAAGCTGTCGTTGATCTTGACCTCGATGCCCAGGTTGTTCTGGTAGAAGGTGTTGTCCGAGCCGGCCTCGACGAGGGTGCGGTTGTAGACGAGCGTCGTTTCCGTGAGCTTGTGCTCGAAGTTGAGCGCGCCACGGCCGATGGCGTCCTCGTTCGTTTCGCCGGTGATGCGTCGCTCGGTGCGTCGTCCGCCGACGCCGATCTGGCCTTCCAGCTTCGTCGTCTCGGTCGCGATGAAGTGGTAGCCGTAGCCCACGGCCGCGGTGGCCTGGTACTCGAAATCGGTGAAGCGGTCGTCCTCGTAGCGGAGCGTGCCGAACAGGTAGCTGCGCTCGGTCAGCTTGTAGTTGCTCTCCCCGCGCAGCTCCCAGCGGTTCGCGGAGGTGACGTCATCGTTCACGGTGCGGAGCAGGGAACCGCCGAGCCGGTGCGTCCAGCGCTCCAGTTCCTTGGCCACGTCGACGACCGCATTGATGGTCGAGGTGTCGCTGTTGCCGCGGGCCACTACGCCGCCGAAGGTGCCCTTGCCGCTCCAGTCGGCCGACGCGGCCCCCGATGCCAGCACGCCGCACACGATCCCCGCCGCCGAATACCAGGCCCGCATGACCGTCTCCCCCAGGTGAAAAGCGCGCGTAGTCTAGCCCGTGGGCGCGATTTCCACACGCCGGGCCCGGGCCCGCAGTGACAATTGCTAGCCGCGCCGGGCGCGAAACGCCCTAGAATCTTGGCTCTTCGAGGAGAGTGACCATGAACCTGACGATCCTGCTCTGGGGCATCCCGCAAGCCATGCGGGTGGCGGCGCTGGTGTATCCCGACTACGCGGCGCGTCTCAAGGAGCGGGACTGCATCGCCCAGTTCCGGCTGCGGGACGTGCCCGAAGGCCGCTGGGTACGGCTGAAGAACGGCAGGATCAGCTCGGGGAAGGGCCTGCACGCCAGCCCCGACCTCACCATCCACTTCAAGAGCAGGGCCATCGCCGAGAGCTTCCTCACCCCTCCCTTCGACCTGCTGGAGCGGGTCGACGCCGCCAAGAACTTCAAGATCGGCCTGGACGGCCCGGACGACCTGGCAGTCTGGTTCATGACCACCCTCGCGCGGCTCGAGTCGATCACCTGGAAGTCCGGGACCGACATGGGCAACGGCGTCACGCGCTACACCAACGGCACCAACGGCGGGCCGATCTTCGTCTACGTGAAGGACGGCAAGATCATCCGCACCACGCCCATGGACTTCGACGACGAGGACGCGCCGTCCTGGACCATCGAGGCCCGGGGCAAGCGCTTTACCCCGCCCCGGAAGACGACGCTCGCCGCCCACGGCGCCTGTCAGAAGTCGATGGTCTACTCGAAGAACCGCCTGCTGTACCCGATGAAGCGCGTGGACTTCGATCCCAACGGCAACCGCAACATCCAGAACCGCGGCAAGTCGGAGTTCGTGCGCATCAGCTGGGACGAGGCCCTGGCGATCATCAGCAGCGAGATCAAGCGCGCCAAGGCCAAGGGCCCCGGCGCGATCGCAGTCGCCAACGGCTCCCACCACCAGTGGGGCAACCTGGGCCACTACCTCTCCGGCTTCAACCGCTTCTGGAACCTCATCGGGGTGACCAAGCTGGTGCACAACCCGGACAGCTGGGAAGGCTGGTACTGGGGCGCCATGCACCACTGGGGCAACAGCCTCCGTCTCGGCGCGCCGGAGTTCTACGGCACCGTCGAGGACTGCCTGAAGGAAGCGGAGATGATGGTGTTCTGGTCCAGCGACCCGGATGCCACCTACGGCTTCGAGGGCACCCAGCGCCGGGCCTGGGCCAAGGAGCTCGGCATCAAGATGGTGCACATCGATCCCTACATGAATCACACCGCGGCCCACCTGGGCGGCAAGTGGATCTCGCCGAAGCCCGGCACCGATGCCGCGTTCGCCCAGGCGCTCTGCCACGTGTGGATCACCGAGGGCACCTACGACAGGGACTTCATCGAGAAGCGCACCACCGGCTTCGACGAGTGGAAGGCCTACATCCTCGGCCAGTCGGACGGCACCGCGAAGACTCCCGAGTGGCAGGAGCAGGAAACCGGCGTGCCGGCCCGGGACGTGCGCGCCCTGGCCCGGGAGTGGGGCCGAAAGAAGACCTACCTCGGCGCCGGCGGCTGGGGCGTGGGCGTCGGCGGCGCCTGCCGCGGGCCCATGGGCGTGCAGTGGGCCCGCATGATGGCGATCCTCGGCGCCATGCAGGGCTATGGCCGGCCGGGCTACAACTTCGGCAACCTTCAGTACGGCGCGCCGCTCGACTTCAGCTTCTATTTCCCCGGCTACGCCGAAGGCAGCTTCTCCGGCGACCTCGCGTACAGCGCCAACTCCGCCAACAACTACCAGCGCATGCCCCACATCGTCACCATGAGCTCGGTGCGGCAGGGCATTCCCCGGATGTGGTTTCCCGAGGCGGTCGCCAACGGCAGGGCCATGGGCTACCTCACCGACGTGTCTTCGGTGCAGGGCCAGTTCTTCCCGGTGCACTACCCGTCGCCCGGCCACGTGCGCGTCGAGATGCTCTACAAGTACGGAAGCGCGTCCTTCGGCACGATGGTGGACGCGAACCGCTGGGTGACGATGTACCAGAACGAGAGCCTGCAGTTCGTCGTCAACCAGTCCGTCTGGAAGGAGGGGGAGACGACCTACGCGGACGTCATCCTGCCCGCCTGCACGGTGTTCGAGCGCTGGGACATCGGCGAGTGGTACAACGTGGGCGCCGGCTACGTGCACCACATGTTTTCCATGAACAACCACCGGGTGATCTCGCTGCAGCACAAGTGCATCGAGCCGCTGGGCGAATCGAAGTCCGACTACGACATCTTCCTCGCCATCTCCGAGCGTCTGGGGATGGGATCGCTGTACTCGGAGGGCGGCACCACCGAGCTCGACTGGTGCAAGCGCGTGTTCGAGTCCTCGGACATGGCCAAGCACACCACCTGGCGGAAGTTCCTGAAGAAGGGCTATTTCGTCGTGCCGTCGGATCCGGCGGCCGCGCGGGCTCCGCTTGCCAACAACTGGTTCTACGAGGGCCGGAAGAAGGACACGCCCGAGCCTTACCCGCTTCCCTCGGACTACGTGAAGGGCTTCGGCGAGGGGCTGCAGACGCCATCGGGCAAATTCGAGTTCATCGCGAGCACGCTGAAGCGCTTCGACGATCCGGACCGGCCGGCGCTCAACCAGTACATGCCGCTCTACGAGGACCGGTCGCGGGACCCCGAGCTTGCCGCGTTCCCTCTCCAGCTGCTCTCGCCGCACTCGCGCTACCCCTTCCACCTCATGGGCGACGACGAGGGCAGCAGCCTGCGGGACATCCGCGAGCACCGGGTGCTGAAGGACGGCCACTATTACCTGGTGGCACGCATCAGCCGGAAGGACGCCGACGCGCGGGGCATCCGCGACGACGACCTGGTCCGCCTGTGGAATCACCGGGGCTCGGTGGTCTGCGCGGCCCAGGTGACTGACCGGCTGCGGCCCGGCGTGGTCAGCGCTTCCACGGCCTCGGCCTCCTACCGGCCGGCGGGCGAGCCGGGCAAGTCGACGGATCTCGGCGGCTGCGTGAACCTGCTGAACTCCAGCAAGTCGATCACGAAGAAGTCCCACGGCATCAAGCCCAACACGACGCTGATCCAGGTGGAGAAGTGGACCGGCGTGGACACCTGGAAGCCCGCGGAGGTCGCGTGATGGCCGGCAAATCAAACAAGCCGCAATGGAACATGATCGTCGACGTGGCGAAGTGCGACAACTGCCGGGGCTGCTTCCTGGCGGTGAAGGACGAGCACATCGGCAACGACATCCCGGGCTACGCGGCGGCGCAACCGGCCCAGGGGCACAACTGGCTCGAGATCCGGCGCAGGGAGCGCGGCAGCTACCCGATCGTCGAGGCGCACTTCATGCCCGTGATGTGCAATCACTGCGATGACGCACCCTGCATCAAGGCGGCGAAGGACGGCGCCGTCACCAAGCGCCCGGATGGCATCGTGATCATCGATCCGGTGAAGTCGAAGGGGCAGAAGCAGATCGTGGCTGCCTGTCCCTACGGCGCCATCTCCTGGAACGAGGAGAAGCAGATTCCCCAGGCGTGGATCTTCGACGCGCACCTGCTGGACCAGGGCTGGACGAAGACCCGGGCCGAACAAAGCTGCGCCATGGAAGTCTTCCGGTCCGTGAAGGTCGACGACGCGGAGATGCAGCGGCTCCGGGCCGAGGAAGGGCTCGAGGTGCTGCAGCCGGAGCTCGGGACCAGGCCTCGGGTGTACTACAGGAACCTGCACCTGATGACGAAGTGCCTCGTGGGCGGCACCGTCGTCACTCGCGTCGACGGCGTGGAGGATTGTGCGGCGGGCGCCGTGGTCGTCCTGAAGCGGAACGGCGGGGAGGTGGCCCGGACCACGACGGATGCCTTCGGTGAATTCCGGTTCGACCGGCTGGAGAAGAACAGCGGCCGCTACGAGGTCGAGGTGACCTCGGGTTCGTCGGGTCGCGGCGCCCTGGCATTCGAGCTGGGCGACGACAGCCCCTATCTTGGTGTCCTCGCCCTCGGAGACCAACGATGATCGTGTTGACTGGCGTCACCGGCAAGACCGGCGGGGAAACGGCGCGGCAGCTGTTGCGGAAGGGCACGAAGCTGCGGGCCATCGTCCGCAACGAGGCCAAGGCGGCGGACCTGAAGGCTGCCGGCGTCGAGCTGGTGGTTGGCGACGTGGCCGACGCGGAGACAGTCAGGCGGGCGCTGAAGGGCGCCGAGAAGGCCTTCATCACCCTGCCGAACGGCAAGAACCAGGAGGCCCAGGAGAAGCAGTTCACCGATCTGGCCGTCGCCGCCGGCGTGCAGCACCTGGTGAAGATGTCGTCCATGGAGGCAGTCGCCCACGCGAAGACCGCGATCCCGAAGGCCCACTGGGCCGTGGAGGAGCACATCCGCGCCTCCGGCATCCCCTGGACCATGGTGAAGCCGAACTTCTTCATGCAGAACCTGCTCTCCAGTGCCGCGGGCATCAAGGCCAACCGCAGGTTCTCCCTGCCGATGGGCAACGGCACCACCGGCATGGCCGACATCCGCGACATCGCCGCGGCCTGCGTCGAGGTGCTGACCGGTCGTGGTCCGTCCGGCAAGGGGCACGCCGGCCAGAGCTACGAGATCACCGGGCCCGAAGTGCTGACCTTCCACGACGTAGCGGACCGCTTCTCGGCCGTCCTGGGCGAGAAGATCGAGTACGTGCCGATGCCGATGACCCAGTTCCGGGAGCGGATGACCAGCATCCTGGAGCCCTGGCACCTGAATGCCGTCTGCGAGCTGTTCCAGGAGATTGCCGATATCGGCCTCGATCACACCACCGACACATTCAGCAGGCTGACGGGCCGCGACCCCATCCCGGTCAGCCAGTTCATCCGGGACCACGTCGCCCTGTTTCGGGCCTGACGGGCAGTTCCGGCTGCTTCTATGCGCCGCATCAATTCTGGAATGCGCTCCGTGTCCGTTTGATTTTTGACCGGGAACCAGCAATATACGGGCGCGGCAGGCCCGACCCGGAACATGTTGTACCTTCACGAAGACGTCAGCGATTTCTCCCAGCAGGTCCTGCGCACCGACGCGGCGGGCATGCCGCTGGAATGGATCGACTACCGGGACGCGGTCCGGCTCTACTACCTGGGGCAGGTCGCCTACAGCTGCGGCTCGCCCCTGTTCCGCGTCCACGGGGGATTCAACGCGCGCAGCCGCCAGCAGAGCTGCATCGAAGTCAATTCCATCCTGGCCACCGTGGGCCGTTCGCCCGACGTGGCCGACCTGATGGACTGCTACGTGCCGCCCCTGAACAACAAGACCCTGTTCCGGCGCGACTCCAACGTGTGCCTGTACTGCGCCCACCAGTTCCCGGTGCGGGACCTGACGCGGGATCACGTCCGGCCCCTGTCCCAGGGTGGCGGTGACACCTGGAACAACGTGGTCACCGCCTGCCGGCGCTGCAACAACCACAAGGGCGGGCACACGCCGGAGCAGGCCGGCATGCAGCTGGTCGCCGTGCCCTTCACCCCGACCTACGCCGAGTACATCTACCTGAAGGGCCGCCGCGTCCTCGCCGACCAGATGGAATTCCTGCTGGCCCACATCCCCCGCACCAGCCCACTCCACAAGCGCCTCGCCTCCAGCCTCAAAGCAGCCTGAAAGAGGCACCTCTCCAGTTAACCCCGTTCCGGGGGTAGCGGCGTTTACAGACTCAGAGGCCGCCCAGTCGGGCGGCGGAGTCGAACGCCGTGAACCACAACAAGCTTGCCGGACCGGTCGTCCTGTCGCTGCTGCTGGCAGCCTGCAGCCTCAATGAAGAACAGCCACCGCCGGCGGGGCCACCGGCGATCGCGGCAGAAGCCCCTGCCGCCGCCAAACACAGCGAGCAGCGGCTGTCCCTCGCGTCCGTCCAGGACCTGGCGATGGCCCCCATGCCTCCCCCGTGCTGCTTCCCCGCGCACGCTCCTGAGGACCGGGAGAACTACGCGCACCTCGACGAGAATCCCGTCCGGCTCACGAGCGAGCAGCCGGTGTCGACGTTCAGCGTCGACGTGGACACCGGCTCCTACGCCAATGTCCGCCGCTTCCTGAACGATGGCGTGCTGCCGCCGGAGGACGCGGTGCGGGTCGAAGAGCTGATCAACTACTTCGGCTACGACTACCCGGTGCCCGCGAGCCCGGACCGGCCCTTCTCCGTGACCACCGCGCTCGCGCCGGCCCCCTGGAACCCGGACCGGGTGCTGCTGCAGGTGGGGCTGAAGGGCTACGAGATCCCGGCCAGCCGCCGGGCCCCCGCGAACCTGGTGTTCCTCATCGACGTCTCGGGCTCGATGCAGGACCCGGACAAGCTGCCCCTCCTGAAGAACGCCTTCCGCCTGCTGTCCACGCAGCTCAAGGCCGCCGACCGGGTGGCGCTCGTCGTCTACGCCGGCGCGGCGGGCGCGGTGCTCGCCCCCACACCGGGGAGCGAGCAGGCGACGATCCGGGCCGCCCTCGACCGGCTCGAGGCTGGCGGCAGCACCAACGGCGCGGGCGGCATCCGCCTGGCCTACGACCTGGCGCGGCAGTCCTTCATCAGGGGTGGCATCAACCGCATCGTCCTGGCCACGGACGGCGACTTCAACGTCGGGACCACCGACTTCGACGCCCTCATCGATATCGTCGAGCGGGAGCGGGAGCGGGAGCGGGACGGTGGCGTGTCCCTCACCACGCTCGGCTTCGGCACGGGCAACTACAACGATGAGCTCCTCGAGCGGCTGGCCGACGCCGGCAACGGCAACCACGCCTACATCGACACGCTGAACGAGGGCCGGAAGGTGCTGGTGGAGCAGCTCACGGGCACGCTCCAGACGATCGCGAAGGACGTGAAGATCCAGGTGGAGTTCAACCCCGCGGCCGTGGCCGAGTACCGGCTGATCGGCTACGAGAACCGGATGCTCCGCCGGGAGGACTTCAACAACGACCGCATCGACGCGGGCGACATCGGTGCCGGGCACACCGTCACGGCCCTCTACGAGCTGACGCTCGCCGGCAGCCCGGCCCGCCGCGTGGATCCCCTGCGCTATGGCCAGCCGCCGGTCCCCGCGGCCAGCGCCGGGCGGGCTGCCGAGCTGGCCCACGTCCGGCTGCGCTACAAGGCGCCGGACGGCGAGGAGAGCCGCCTCATCGAGCAGCCGGTCCGCCGGGGGGACCCGGGCGCGCCGGACGGCCTGACCGGCAGCCGGTCGGCCGACCTCCGGTTCGCCGCCGCCGTCGCCGCGTTCGGGCAGAAGCTCCGGGGCGGCGACTACCTGGAAGGCTTCGGCTACGCCGACATCGTCCGTCTCGCGGCCGGCGCCCGGGGCGACGACCCCGCGGGGTACCGGGGCGAGTTCATCTCCCTGGTGAAGCTTGCCGACACCCTGGCCCTGGCGACGGCCGGTTCCGTCCCGGCCGCCGACGAGGCCCAGGTGCGACGCTAGTCACAGCCAGACCGTTCACCCGCCGGGCCGGCTGGCATATGCTGCCGGCCATGGCGGGCGGATCCGACGACGCACAATTGATGACCCGGTACGCGACTGGCGACGTCGCGGCGTTCGAGACCCTCTATCGCCGCCACAAGGGTCCCCTCTACCGGTACTTCCTCCGCCAGTGCGGCGATCCCGAGGCAGCGGCGGAGCTGTTCCAGGAAGTCTGGGTCCGCATCATCAAGGCGCGGGAGCGCTACGAGCCCAAGGCGCGGTTCACCACTTACATGTACCAGATCGGCCACAACTGCCTCGTCGACCACTACCGGAAGACCGGCCGTTCGTTGACCGATGGCGGCGCCGACGCGCCCGTCGAGGAGATTCCCGACCCCCTGGCCGAGGAACTCGATCCGGCTTTCGCCTCCGCGCGCTGGTCCCTGGTGGACTGGGAGCAGGGCGGAGCCGATTCGGCCCCCGGTCCGGAGGCCGCCAGTTCGGTGGCCCAGCGGGCCGCCCGGCTGTGGGGCGCCCTGGAAGCCCTGCCGCCGGAGCAGCGTGAGGCGTTCCTGCTGCACGAGGAGGCGGAGATGGGCCTCGCCGAGATCGCCGCGGTGACCGGGGCGAACCCGGAGACCGTCAAGAGCCGGCTGCGCTATGCCGTGAAGAAGTTGCGTGGCGCCCTGGGCGACCTGGCCCCCGCCGGCTCCCGGGAGGCCCTGTCATGAGCAACGCCGGCACGCCGCGGGACGAGGCGGAGCTCGACGTCTTCCTCGCCCGCCAGTCGCCCGTCTCGGCTGCCTACGACGCCATCGACCCGGTGCAGCCCCCCGAGGTGCTGGACGGCAAGATCCTCAACCTGGCGCAGGCCGCCGCCAGCAAGGCGGCTGCAAGACCGGCGGCCGCCAGCGCCGCGCCCGCGAAGGCTCCCCCGAAGGCACCGCCGGGTCCGGCGCCGGCCGCGCCCCCGGTGAAGACACCGGCCACCCGTGCTCCGGTCGCGGCGGACGAGGAGGACGATGACGATGCACCGCCCGTCCGGCGCCCGCGCTGGCTGGTTCCCGCCGCGCTCGCCGCCAGTGTGCTGGTGGCCGTGGGCGTCGGCCTGAACCTGTACCCTCCCGGCATTTCGGACGACGGCGCCGACGCGGGTCAGTCGAGCCGGCTGGGAGCCGTGTTCGCCAAGCGGGCCAAGGAGCGCCGGGAAGCCGAGATGGCCGCCGCGGAGGCGGCCGCCGCCAGCCAGGAGGCCGAGGTGGTCGAACTCGCGCCCCTGCCGCCGCCGCCCGTGTTCGAGCCCGAGGGTCCCCAGGTCGAGGACCTGGACACCGCGATTGCGCTGATACGCAAGGAACTGGTGCTGGCGAACCAGCTGGCCGCCATGGCCGGCAGCACCGCCGATACCGCCGCGCCGGCTCCGCCCGCGGCTCCCGCTGCCGCCCCGGACCTTGCACCTGCCACAGGTCCAGCCGCCGGCAATGAAGGCGTCATCCAGCCCCGGGACCGGCGCCTGGCCAAGATCCTGGAGCTGTACGACGGCGGCAATCCCGACCTGGCCGCCGCGTCGCTGGAAATATTCCTGCGCGACTTCGAGGACGATCCGGTCAGCCAGCGCATCCTCGATGCCCAGCCCAAGGCCACCGACGTCGCCGTGGAATAGCGCATGACCAACCTCGAGTCCGTCCTCCACGAAAACCGCACGTTCCCCCCACCCCCCGAATTCACGGCCCGCGCCCGCATCCAGCCTGCCGACTTCGCCGCCCTCAGGGCCGAGGCCGAACGGGACAACGTGGCCTACTGGGGCCGGCTCGCGAGCGAGGAACTGCGCTGGCACGTGCCTTTCAGCACCATCCTGGACGACTCTCGGGCGCCCAATTTCCGCTGGTTCACCGACGGCGAGATCAACGCTTCCTTCAACTGCCTCGACGTGCATCTTGGCGTCCGTGGCGACAAGCCCGCGATCGTCTTCGAGGGCGAGCCCGGGGACGGCCGCACCCTCACCTACCGCCAGCTCACGGCGGAGGTCTGCAGGCTCGCCAACGCGCTGAAGGCCCAGGGCGTGTGGCCCGGGGACCGGGTGGTCATCTACATGCCGATGGTCCCGGAGGCGGTGATCGCCATGCAGGCCTGCGCCCGCATCGGCGCCACGCACTCGGTGGTCTTCGGCGGCTTTTCGGCGCACTCGCTGCGGGACCGTATCGCGGATGCCGGCGCGAAGCTGGTCATCACCGCGGACGGCGGCTGGCGGGGCGGCAAGGTGGTGGAGCTGAAGCCCGCCGTGGACGAGGCGCTTGCCAGCGGCGGTGACACGGTGACGAGGGTGATCGTGCTGAAGCGCACCGGTCAGCCGGTGGCGATGCAGAACGGCCGGGACGTCTGGTGGACCGATGTCGTTGCCGGGCAGGATGACCGGTGCGAACCGGCCTGGGTCAACGCCGAACACCCGCTGTATCTCCTGTACACCTCGGGCTCCACGGGCAAGCCCAAGGGCATCCAGCACTCGACGGCGGGTTACCTGCTCAATGCCAAGCTCACCGCCCAGTGGATCTTCGACTTCCGGGAGGATGACGTCTTCTGGTGCACGGCCGACGTGGGGTGGGTGACGGGCCACACCTACGTCTGCTACGGGCCGCTGGCGGCAGGCGCGACCATCGTGATGTACGAGGGCGCGCCGGTGTACCCGGACGGCGGGCGTTTCTGGAGCATCTGCCAGCGGCTGGGCGTCACCATCTTCTACACGGCACCCACGGCAATCCGCGCGCTGATGAAACTGGGCGACGACATCCCCGACAAGTACGATCTGTCGAAGCTGCGCCTCCTCGGCACGGTGGGCGAGCCCATCAACCCGGAGGCCTGGATCTGGTACCACACGGTCATCGGCAAGGGTCGCTGCCCGATCGTCGACACCTGGTGGCAGACGGAGACCGGCGCCACGATGGCGAGCCCGCTGCCGGGCGTGACGGCCACGAAGCCCGGTTCCTGCACACTCCCCATCCCCGGCATCGACATGGCGATCGTCGACGAGGCGGGCGACCCGGTGGACGACCCGGCCCAGGGCGGCTGGCTGGTGGTGCGCAAGCCATGGCCGTCCATGCTCCGCACGATCTGGGGCGACAACGAGCGCTACCTCTCCACCTACTGGGGAAAGTTCGGCAATCGCTACTACGTGGCGGGTGACACGGCCCACCAGGACGCGGACGGCTACTTCTGGGTCATGGGGCGCGCCGACGACGTGCTGAAGGTGTCCGGCCACCGGCTGGGTACCGCGGAGGTCGAGAGCGCCTTCGTCGCGCACCCGCGAGTGGCCGAGACGGCGGTGGTGAGCCGGCACCACGAGATCAAGGGCGAGTCCATTTTTGCCTACGTGGTGCTGAAGGGCCGGCGGCCCACGGGTCCCGAGGCCGACAAGCTGGTCGGTGAGCTGCGCGAGTTCGTGGGCAAGGAGCTGGGCGCCATCGCGAAGCCCGACGACATCCGCTTCGCCGACAACCTGCCGAAGACCCGGTCGGGGAAGATCATGCGCCGGTTGCTGCGCGCGATCGCCCGGGGCGAGCCGATCACGCAGGACATCTCGACGCTGGAGAACCCGGCGATCGTGGAGCAGCTGCGCGGGGCGGGATAGCGCGCCGCGCCTTCCCCTGCCAATTCGCTGTATTTGCCCATTGTTTCGCCGCCCCAGGCGGGCGTAGAGTGCCGTCATGGCCATCAAGATCGAACAACTCCTGGAGTTGCCCCCGGCCGAGCGTTACCTCCTCGCGGAAATCCTGTGGAACAGCCTGCCGGAAGACGCCGGTCCCGACGTGGTTCCCCTGTCGCCCCGGGAAAAGCGGGAGATCGATCTTGCGCTGGCTGAGATGGAGCGCGATCCGGCTGGCTCTCGATCCTACGAGGAGATCGTCGCCGAGCTTCGTCGTCAGCGGCAAGGACGGTGACCCTGCCCGTGCTGTTCAGTCGGCGCGCCGAAAGCGCACTGGCAGAGATCCATGCTTCGTATTCCATCGCGTCACCCCTGCTCGGTGACGCCTTCCTGGCGGAGACAGATCGGGTGGTCGCGCGGGTCTCCCGGGCGCCTCTCATGTTCCCCGGTCTGTATCGCGATGTGCGCCGCGCTCGCCTTCGGAGATTCCCGTACGAGATGTTCTATCGCGTCCTGGATGACCACGTCCGGGTGCTGGCCCTGGTCCACGCGCGACGGGATCCACGGGGCTGGCCGGTCCGCGAGGCGCGATTGGCATACGGTCCGGCTCGCGAGGCCGCCTGAGTCAGGAAGCCGGACCTTCCCTTACCATATCGACCATGAGTACCCCCGCCCTCGTCGCAACCCTACTCTTTGTTCTCGCCCCGGTCGCGATGGCCGATGCCCAGACGGTGCAGCTAGCGAGCGGCGTCATCCGCGGCGAGCAGCAGCAGGACCTGCGCATCTTCCGCGGCGTCCCTTTCGCGGCGCCGCCCGTCGGCGAACGGCGCTGGCGCCCGCCGGCGCCGGCCGTCCCGTGGACCGGCGTCCGGGACGCCACCCGCTTCGGGCCCGTCTGCCCGCAGAAGCGCGGCGTCTACCCGGCCTGGGCCGAGGTGCACATGGACGCGGTCGGCATGAGCGAGGACTGCCTGACGCTGAACGTCTGGGCGCCGGCCACCGGCGGACCGTTCCCCGTGATGGTCTACTTCCACGGCGGCAACATGAAGTACGGCTCGGGTTCCTTCCCCAAGCACGACGGCAGTGTGCTGGCTCGCAACGGCCTGGTGGTCGTGACGGTGAACTACCGCATCGGCTTCCTGGGCCGGTTCGCCCACCCGGCTCTGACCCGCACGCAGACTGGCGAGCCGCTGGTCAACTACGGCATCATGGACCAGATCGCCGCGCTCGCCTGGGTGCGCGACAACATCGCCGCCTTCGGCGGCGATCCGGGCAGCGTGACCATCTTCGGGCACTCGGCCGGCGGCGTGTCGGTGAACGTGCTGATGACCACGCCGGGCTCGAAGGGCCTGTTTCAGCGCGCCATCGCCCAGGGCAGCGCCATCTCCATCGACCGGGACCGGCACTGCTTCGAGCCGGGCATCCCCGGGGCCCAGGGCTCGTCCTGGCAGAGCGTCGGCGAGGGCATGGCCCGGCACTTCGGCGCGGCGGGCGGCGACGCGGCGGTGGCGCGCCGCCTGCGGGCGCTGACTCCCGCGCAGATCGTCGGGTACCAGGAGGAACAGCTCATCGGCTTCAATCCCTGCGTCGACGGCAGGGTCATCACCGACGACGTCGCGGAGATCTTCGAGCGCGGCGGGCAGCACGACGTGCCCTACGTCGGCGGCGCCAACAGCTGGGAGTGGGGGCAGATCGACGACGTGCCGCTGATCGGCAAGTGGTTCCTCGCGGGCGGATTCCTCGAGGGCCTCTCGGACGAGGACCTGGCGGTGTTCGACGACCAGTGGACGCGCATCGGCGTGTCCCAGCGCTGGTTTGCCGAGGGGCTGTTCCTGCTCTCGACGCGCTACCTGGCCAAGCAGATGTCCCGGGTGCGCTCGCCGGCCTGGCTCTACCACGTGACCTACGTGCAGACCAGCCAGCGTGACGACGTTCCCGGCGCGGCCCATGGCCTCGAGGTGCCGTTCGTGTTCGGCGTGACGAAACGGCGCCCGGAGATCGCCGAGGCCGGGACCGTCAGCGCGGAGGATCTCGCCTGGGGCGACCGCATCCGCGGCTACTGGATCAACTTCGCGAAGACGGGCGACCCGAACGGGCCGGGCCTGCCCCCCTGGCCCGCCTACCGGCCCGACACGGACCTGGCCATGGTGCTGGGGGAGCGGCTCGAGCCCCGGGCCGGCCTGTACAAGGAATCGCTGGACTACCTGGAACGCCGGGCCCTGCTCCGCCGCGCCGCGTTCGAGGGGCGGGCGGCTTCCAGGCCGGCCGGTGAAGAGGCCGCTGGCGAACCGCTCAGGTGACCAGGAGCGCCAGGCCCGACGCCGCGATGGCCGAGCCACCGAGGCGGGCCAGCACGCCGCCCCGCCAGCGCTGGGCCTGCAGCCCCAGAAACAGGCCCGCGATGTGCAGTGCCACGGTGGCGCCGACGAATCCAGCGGCGTAGCCGGCCACGTTACCGCCCGGCGGCAGTTCGCTGCCGTGAGCGTGACCGTGGGCGAGCGCAAACAACCCCACGAGAACGGCGGCCAGCGCAGTCGGAGGCCGTGCACCGATCGTTACGGCCGCGCCGAGTACGACGACGGAAGCGGCGATCATGGGCTCAACGGCCGGAATCCCAATGCCGGCCAGCGCCATGGCCGCGCCCGCCACCATGACCGCGGGAAAGAGGGCGGGCAGCAGGACGCCCGCCACTCCGCGAAGTTGTGCAGCCCACAGTCCGACCGCGAGCATGGCGAGCAGGTGGTCCATCCCTGTCAGGGGATGCAGCAATCCCGCGACGAAGCTGGGCATGCCTGGCTCGTGTCCAGCGTGGGCAAGGGCGAGACCCGGGCCGGCCAGCAGGGGCAACAACGCGGCGCGGGACAGCAGGGTGGAAAGCGGGAAGTTGTTCATTGTGGGTTATCCGATTCATTCACCGGCGACATGCCGGTGGAGGGAGTGGTTCTCCAGAGTATGACGATCATATAAAGACATCATATGGGCAGTGTCAAGCGCCACGGAAAACGGTGCCATTCAACCGTCCGCGCAGGCCTGGCGCCCGACGTCCGGCTGGTCGGTGAAGAAGCCGCTGGCGCCCCAATGGGCGATGACCAGGCAGTCCGCGGGCGCGGCCGCCGCCAGCGCGGGTGCTGCCGCCGTCAGGAGGGTGACCAGAAACCGTAACGTGCGATTCGGCATCATCTGGTGGTCATTGTGGTGCGGTCAGATGAAGTATTCATTGCGTCGGATCGGCTGGCGGCGGGCTGCATTCGCGATTGTCATATTGTCAGCCGTCAACAGCTGCAATTCCCTGGGGAGCCAACGGACTGGTGCCCCGGCCCCCATGCTGCTCCCGGAACCAGGCACGGGCTTCACTGCGCACGCACTCTTCACAACCGGCGACACGGTGGCCGGATACCGCCCGCCGGGCGTGCTGGACGGCATGGTGGCCTTCGCGGGCAGGGGCGCGGAGGTCTTGGACCTCTTCGTCACCCACGAACTCGAGTCAAACGAGGGTACCCCATACCGTCTCGCAAACGGCACGGAGCTTGCAGGATCCCGCATTACGCGCTTCACCCTGGACGCGCGGACGAAGCGTGTCACGTCGGCCCGTCTGGCTTATCGCGAGATACGTGATCGCAGCGGCCTGGTCGTGACCGAGGCCGCGCAGATCAGCGGCAAGCAGGCCGGGGGCATCGCCGGGCTCGAATCGTTCTGTTCCGCATCGGGCTGGTCCCCGGGCGAGTACGGTTTCGTCGATCGGCTCGTCATGGCCCACGAGGAGGTGAGTCACGACGAGGGGCACCCACATGGCGGCACTGTCTTCGCACTCGACGTGGCTGCCGAGACCCTGTGGGCGCTGCCGGAGCTCGGTCGGGGCTCGTGGGAAAACAGCGCGGCCCTCAGCACGCCGGATGGCGGGCAACCTGACGGCCACGTGGCGCTGCTGCTCGGCGACGACCTGGAGTTCGGCCGCGCGCCACTCTACCTGTGGCTCGGACTGAAGATTCCGGGCGGCAGTTTCGTGGAACGCAACGGCCTCGCCCGGGGGCGGCTGCACGTCTGGGTCGCCGATGGCGGTGACCGTACGCCGCAGCAGTGGAACGGGTCCGGCACGGTCCGCACCGGCCGCTTCGTGCCGTTGCCGGCCCGGACCGCGGATCGGAAGCCCGCAGACCACACTGATGGCGCCGGCTATTTCAATGACACGGAACTGCGCCGCCGGGCCGAGGCGCTCGGGGCGTTCATGTTCTCGCGGCCGGAGGACCTCCACACCAATCCCCGGCGTGGCACCCAGGTGGTGTTTGCTTCCACCGGGCAGGGTGACCTGTTTCCTGCGGACGACTGGGGCGACGTGTACCTGATCGATGTGGATTTCGACCAGGACGCCACCGGCGAATTGCAAGCCGGGGCCGGGATCAGGCTCTTTTACGACAGCGACGAGACGGCGGATCACGGCCTGCGTAATCCGGACAATGTCACCTGGTCCGGGGACGGGACGATCTACGTGCAGGAGGACCGGGCAACGAAGCGGGCCCGGTTCGGTGCGGACTCGGGGCGCGAGGCCTCGGTGTGGGCCCTCGATCCGGAAAGTGGCACCGAGCCCCAACGCATCGCCGGGATCGATCGCCGGGCCGTGCCGCCCGGTAGCACCGACGCGAAGGCGGCTGAAGTCGGCGCCTGGGAGTCGTCGGGTGTCATAGACGTCACGGCGCTGCCCGGTGCTTCGTTCGACGAAGTGCTGCTGCTGGTCAACGTGCAGGCCCACGGCGTTACCGATGGCCCGATCGGCGGACCCGGCGGCCTGGTGGAGGCGGGCCAGCTGCTGCTCCTGTCGAAGGGTTCCGGACATTAGCTGGCCCGGCGGCTGGCGTCCGGGAGCGCCCCCACTCAAGATACCTGGCACGCCATGACTGCCTGCAACATCCTGCTCGCGACCGTCCTCGCCGCAAGCGCCGCCGTGGCTGCACCGGATGCGCCCGTGCCGTCGCCACCGGCGCCATCCCCGCCGCCAGCCGTCCCCGAGATCCTGGTCTCGACGCCGGAGCCCCGCTACGTGGCGCCCACGCGCCGGGACAGCATCGGCCGGATCTGGGCGCCGGTGTACCTGAACGGCCTGGGACCGTTCCGGCTCGTGCTGGACACCGGGGCAAACCGGTCCGCGGTGATCGGGCGCGTGGCCGAGGCGCTCGGCGAAAGTGCCCGGACGACGAAGACGGTGCGCGTGCGGGGTGTCACGGGC
>Ga0268299_1002803_pt1 | contig 18568 bp, 19 predicted proteins | sample NOBtaG_FD_193484 | JGI IMG/M metagenome (GOLD analysis project Ga0268299, IMG submission 193484) | Activated sludge microbial communities from bioreactor in Nijmegen, Gelderland, Netherland - NOB reactor | ecosystem: Engineered > Bioreactor > Aerobic > Activated sludge | place: Netherlands...
GTCGGCGTTGGCGGCGACGGCGACACCAGCCAGGACCACGAGGGCCAGCCCGAGGGGGGCCGCCAGCATCGCCAGGTTCCCGGGGCGGGACCGGGTGGGCACGAGGTGGGTTGTCATGGTGGCATCGTCGGGCGCCGCGTCGGTCCCCGGCATCAGGGATAGCCCTGAACCCCACGCCCCGGCAACCGGTGTCCGCCCTGATGGCCGGCTGCCCCCGGTGGCCCACGATCAGGTGGTGACCTCACAGCTCGACACCTCCACCACCGGCTCACCCATCCGCACCGGTTGCCCCGTCAACCTGGCCACGGTGCTGGCCGGCGCCGGCCTTGCGCTGGCACCGCTCGCCCTGCTGGCCGGCATCGCGGTGACGACCCTCCGTGCGGCACCGGCCCCCGCCGGACCGGCGCCGGCGGGGCCGCCGTCCTCGGCCGAGGTGCTCGCCACCCAGCGCTGATCACCAGCGCCGGGTGGCGAGCCGGCAGATCGGTTCCCGGATCGGTCAGCGGCCGGTGACGAACACGGTGGCGCTGCACGTCTCGGCCAGCGGCGCCAGGGGCGAGGTGGGTTCCAGGGTGGAGCCGAAGTCCCGCCGGGTGGCGACGAAGCGCAGCTCGCTGGTGCCGACCGGCACGGCGCCGCCGAGGATCGTGATGCGGCTCGACACCGGGCCGAGGCTGGTGGCGAAGCCCAGCACCGGCTTGCCGGTGGTCACGTTGTCGATGTGGAACTCCCACCGGCCGGTCTGGACGAACAGGTCCATCACCGCCTCCACCCGCTTGTCGAAGCCCTTGTCGAGCGTGAGGGTGATGGTGGACCCGGCGTCGCAGGTGGGAACGGCCGAGACGGGCCGGATGGCGCCGTTCGCGCTGGTGCCCCCGCCGCCACCACCGGTACCACCGCCGCCGCCCCCGCCACCGCCGCCGGAGCCGGAGGCAGCGGAGGCGGCCGTGGCCGCACCGGTGAGGGTGGCGAGGGTGAGCACGCACGCGGCGGCATAGCGCGAGATCGAACGCATGAAGGAGGTCCTTTTCGGAGACCGGTCCGGGGATCGCAGCGCCGAGGGGGCGACGAACGGGCAGCGGCGGGCCCGGACCACAGCGACCAGCGGTTGGCCGCCCAGGAAGCTTCGACCTTTAAGGGTCTGGGAGGTAAGTGGACCTAGGTCGTAGTACCCGTACGAATGTACGGACAACTGGTCACAGGTGGCGGTACACGTCGTCGGGTGTCAACCCCCGGTGCACCATCATCACCTGCATCCAGTACACGAGCTGCGACATCTCCTCGGCCAGCTCCTGGTCCGACCCGTGCTCGGCCGCCAGCCACACCTCGCCGGCTTCCTCCAGCACCTTCTTGCCGATGAAGTGGACGCCGGCGTCGAGGGCCCGCACCGTCGACGAACCGTCGGGCCGCTCCGCCGCCCGGGCCGCGATCGTCTGGAACATCGAGTCGAAGGTGTGGCCTGCCATGAGGCCAGCATGTCAGGGGATGGCCAGCTTGCGGTGGCTGGAGACGTGACGGAACCCCAGCCGCTCGTACACCCGCCGGGCCGGGTTGCCCTCGGTGACGGCCAGGCCGAGCGACGCCTCTCCGGCGGCGGCCAGCTCCACCAGGGCGTGGCGGAGGGCCAGCGCCCCCAGCCCGGCCCAGCGGTCGCCGGGCAGGCGCAGCACCTGCGACACCCACGGCCCACCCAGCGGCGCCTCCCCCGCCGCCCGGTTGACGATCACGGCCGCCACCGCGTCACCGTTTCCGCTACCCATGTCGGCCGTGATCTGGGCGCTCGCCCCGGCCAGGAACGGCCCCACCAGCTCGCCCTCCAGCAGCAGGCGCAGCTCGGCCTCCTCCACCGCCGGATCCCCGCCCTGATGGTCGACGTGGTCGGGCGGGTAGGCCGCCATCACCAGCGGCACCAGCTCGGCCGGTGACCGGCTGATCGGGCCGATCGTCAGCCCCGGCGGCAGCTGGGGCCGGGCCGGCACCGGCGGCCCGCCGGGCCCCGCCAGCGGGAACGTGTAGACGTGGGAGTGGCGCACCAGGGTGGCCCCTGCCGCCAGGAGCGCACCGGTCAGCACCGCGTCGGGTGAGGTCAGCCACCAGCCCGAGAGCTGATCCAGCACGGCCGGCACCACCACCTCGAGCGGCGCCAGCGGCACCGCCTCGTCGGCCGCCGGCGCCTCCTGCCGGGAGAACCGGTACCGCAGGACGGGCCGGCCGTCCACGGCGAGCAGGCCCGGACCTTCGTCGTCGAGGCCTGGAGCGACCTCCGGGGGTTCAGCGTCTGCGCTGGTCATGGGCCACCTCCGGCGCTCAGCCCGGTTACCCGGGGATGCAGCCCCGAGCGTAGGCGGCGGCACCGTCGGGTGGTCTGACGACGGCCGGGGCCGGCGGGCCGTTGCAGCGGTGTCCGGGGGCCGTAGGGTCGAGCCCGTGAGTGGTGCAGGGTCCGGCGACGAGGCCGTGACGGTGAGCGACCTGCGGGTCCGCTACGGCGAGGTGGAGGCGGTGCGGGGCGTGACGTTCACGGCCCGGGCCGGCGAGGTGACCACCGTGCTCGGGCCCAACGGGGCGGGCAAGACGAGCACGATCGAGGTGTGCGAGGGATTCCGGCGGGCCGCCGGCGGCTCGGTGCGGGTGCTGGGGCTCGACCCCGCCACCAGCCAGCGGGAGCTGAGCCGCCGCATGGGCGTGATGCTCCAGGAGGGCGGCGTCTATCCGGCGGCCCGGGTGGCCGAGACGATCCGCCAGTACTGCACGCTCTACGGCCGGGGGGCCGACCCGGCGGAGCTGCTGGCCGCCGTCGGGCTGGAGGACCGGGCCAACCGCACCTGGAAGCGGCTGAGCGGAGGCGAGAAACAGCGGCTGTCCCTGGCCCTGGCCCTGGCCGCCCGGCCCGACGTCGCCTTCCTCGACGAGCCCACCTCGGGGGTGGACCTCAACGGGCGCGACGCCATCCGCTCGATCGTGGCCGGCCTGGCCGCCGGCGGCTGTGCCGTGGTGCTGGCCACCCACGAGCTGGCCGAGGCCGAGCGCCTGGCCCACCGGGTGGTGATCTTCGACGGGGGCCAGGTGGTGGCCGACGGGTCGCTGGCCGAGCTGCGCCGGGGCCACGACGAGATCCGCTTCCGCTCCTCGCCCGACCTCGACCTCCGGGCCCTGAGCCGGGCCACCGAGATGCAGGCGTCACGGGTGGGGCCCGACGAGTACGTGATCGACGCACCGCCCATGCCCCGCCTGATGGCCCAGCTCACCGGCTGGCTGGCCGACAACGGCCACCCCATCGACGAGATCCGGGGCGGCGGCGAGCGCCTGGAAGACGTGTTCCGCCGCCTCACCCGGGGCGGTGCCGGAGCCGGGGGCGGCACCGAGGATCCCGCCGAGGCCGCCACCGGTGCCGGTGCCGCGGCCGGGCGGAGGAGGCGTCGCCGATGACCGAGCTCATGGCCCAGCTCCGGGTCGAGATCACCACCATGATCCGCAACGGGGAGCAGCTGCTGCTCACGCTGGGCATCCCGGTGCTGCTGCTCGTGTTCTTCACTTCGGTCGACATCCTGCCCACGGGCAGCGGCGAGCCGATCGACTTCCTCGCCCCCGGGGTGCTGGCGCTGGCCACGATGAGCTCGGCCATGGTCGGGCTCGGCATCGCCACCGGGTTCGAGCGCAACTACCTCGTGCTCAAGCGGCTGGGGGCCACCCCGCTGGGCCGGGGGCGGCTGCTGGCGGCCAAGATCATCGCCGTGATGGCGGTGGAGCTGGTGCAGCTGGCGGTGCTGGTGCCGATCGCCGTGGCCCTGGGCTGGCGGCCCGGCGGGGCCAGCTGGCCCCAGGCCGTGGCCGGGATCCTGGTGGGCACGGCCGCCTTCGCCGGGATCGGGCTGATCCTGGCCGGGCGCCTGCGGGGCGAGATCAACCTGGCCGCCCAGAACGGGCTCTACATCGTGCTGTTGCTGCTGGGGGGCATGGTCGTGCCCCTGGCCGAGCTGCCCACGGTGCTGCGGGGCCTGGCCTACGTGCTTCCCAGCGCCGCCCTGGCCGACGTGCTCCGCTCCTCGTTCGGGGGCGAGGCCGTACGGGCCGGCGCCTCGTGGGCCACGCTGGCCGTGTGGGCCGTCGGCGCCCCCGCCACGGCCGCCCGCCTCTTCCGCTGGTGGTGACCCTGCTCTCGCTCAGAGCTGGAGACGGACGGTGACCGGGAGGTGGTCGCTGAGGGTGCCGAGGTGGTCGAGGTCGTCGGTGGGCACCTCGGCCCGCTCGACCCGGAGGTGGGCGGCCACCAGCACGTAGTCCAGCCGGTGGTCGGGCGGCCGGCCGGCCCGGGGCCCGGCGGCCCAGTGGGTGGCGCCGGCGCCGGCGGCGGGATCCCAGCAGTCGACCCAGCCGTGGGCGTCGACGATCGGGCGGAGTGGGCCGAGGTCGGCCACGTTGAGATCACCCAGCACGACGGCCGGGCCGGCGGCCGCCACCCGGCCCAGCTCCCGCAGGCGCTTGGCATCGGCCCCGGCCTCGGGCGACAGGTGCACGCTGGCCACCCGCAGCCGCGCCACCAGCCCCGCCACCGGCCGTCCGCCGTCGGCGCCGTCGGGCGGATCCACGAGGACGTCGGCCACCAGCGCGATCCGGCGGTGCGACCGGACGGGTACCGCCGGGCGCAGCACGTGCACCCGGGAGCCGACGAGCCGGTGACGGGTCAGCACCGCCACCCCTTCGGGGCGGGCGACCACCGGCCAGTGCTTGAACCCCCACGCCAGCCGCCACGATGGCCCCAGGGCGGCCGCCACGGCCCGGGCCTGGCCCCGCTGCACCTCCTGCAGGGCGACCACGTCGGGCCGGGCCCGGCGGAGCACGGCCGCCGCCGCCGGCACGTTCACACCGGCGTGGCCCTGCACGTTCCACGTGGTGACGGTCAGCCGGGTGGTCATCACACCATTCCTATCTCTGCCTCTTCCTATCCGCCCCTGGCGCCGCCGGCGCCACCGGTGGGTGGGGCCCCACCGGTGGATGGGGGAGGCGCGAAGCGCCGACGGGGGCGCCGGCCCCCGAAGGAATTAGCCTGCCGGCCATGGATCTGCAGCTGGACGGGAAGCGGGCGCTGGTCACCGGCGGGAGCAAGGGCATCGGCAAGGCGGTCGCCCGCTCATTGGCGGCCGAGGGCTGCGATGTGGCCATCGCCGCCCGAACGGGGGCCGACCTCGAGGCCACGGCGGCCGAGCTGGCCGCCGCCACCGGGCGCCGCATCGTGGCTGTGGTGATGGACACCGGGTCGGACGACTCGGTGCGCCAGGGAGTGGCCGAGGCCACCGCCGCCCTGGGCGGGATCGACATCCTCGTCAACTCGGCGGCGCAGCCCATGGGCCAGGCGGCACCGCCCAAGCTGGCCGACATCACCGACGAGCTGTTCTGGAACGACGTCAACGTGAAGGTGATGGGCTACCTGCGCTGCGCCCGGGAGGTGGCGCCCCAGATGGCGGAGCGGGGCTGGGGCCGGATCGTGAACATCAGCGGGTTGGGGGCCCGCACCGTGGGGTCGGCCGTGGGCTCGGCCCGCAACGTGGCGGTGGCGGCCATGACCAAGAACCTGGCCGACGAGCTCGGCCCCCGCGGCGTGAACGTCACCGTGGTGCACCCGGGGCTGACCCGCACCGAGGCCACACCGGGGGTGGTGGCGGCCCGGGCGGCGGCCGCCGGCACCGACGAGGCCACGGTGGAGGCTCAGATGGCCCGCGCCAACTCGATCCGCAAGCTCGTCGACGCCGACGAGGTGGCCTGGGTGGTCACCTTCCTGGCCTCACCCCGGGCCATCAGCATCAACGGCGACGCCGTGGCCTGCGGCGGCGGCCAACCCGGCGTCATCCACTATTAGTTGCGGGGCTCGGCGCCCCGGCGCCGGGCTCCGCCCGGCTCCCCATCCATCGGTGGGACCCAACCCACCGATCCGTCTCCTCCGGAGCCGGTTGCGGGGCTCGGGCCGGGGACAACCAGGAGGCTCAGCTCCGGGGGGCGTCGGCGATGGAGATGTCGAAGGCGCCCTGCTGGAGATCGGTGAAGGTGAGCGTGGTGTCGTAGACGTCGCCGTTGCCGGGGTCGGTGAGGGCGCACACCATCGAGAGGTCGTCTTTCAGAACCACCGGGTTGACGCCGCAGTCGAGGTCGGCGTCGGTGATCTCGGTGCCGAGCGAGGCGGTGAGCGAGCTGGCGGCCGCCGTCTCGATCTGAGGCAGCACGTCCTTGGTCACCAGGTTGTCGGACTGGACGTTGACCGTCTTGGCGTCGGCCATCGTGGCCGTCCACTTGATGTCGCCGAACTCGGTGGGCGAGCTGCAGGCGAAGGTGGTGCCGACATCTCGGTTCGGCGGCTTCTCGCAGGTGGCGGTGATCTCACCCAGGCCCAGCTGGTCGGCCAGATCCCCCTCGATCAGCTTCTTGGCCACCCCCTCCGGGGTGTCGCCGATCGAGCAGGCCGACAGGGCGAGAGCGAGGGCAGCGGCCACCGGGCCGATGCCCCGCACGGCCCGGAACGAGATGGAGCGGGGCGAGATCCATGAAGTCACGGTGGCGGATAGTAGTGCGGGCGACGCCAGCCGACGGGCTTTCGTGGCCTTTCGTGGCCCGCGTAGGCTGATCTGCATGGGTCTGGCTCCCGACACATCGGTGTTACCCGACGTGTTACATACCGATCGGCTGTTGTCCAACGGCAAAGCCGTCCCTGAGCTCCGGGCCGAGCTGCGCCGCATCCCCAACCTCCGCTCGGCCCTGGCCGTCGCCGGCGTGTGGGCCGAGTCGATCGCCATCGTCGCCGCCGCCGTGTGGCTGGCCCACCCGGTGGCCTACGTCGTCGCCTTCTTTCTCATGGGCCGGGAGATCGTGAAGTTCAACATCCTCGGCCACGAGGCGGTGCACCGCACCCTGTTCTCCAACAAGGCCGTCAACGACTTCGCCGGCCGCTGGCTGCTCTCGTACCACGCCTGGGTGCCGTTCGAGCTGTACCGCCGGGGCCATCTCGACCACCACCGCGACGAGCTGGGGCCCGACGAGCCCGACCTCGACCTGTACCGGGGCTACCCCGTCACCCGGGCGTCGCTCCGGCGCAAGCTGGTGCGAGACGCCACCGGCCAGTCGGGCTGGAAGATCCTGAAGGGCCTGCTGCGAGGCGTCCGCAACGAGCGCACCCGGCCGGTGGCGCTCCGCATCCTCGGCACCCAGGTCGTGCTGCTGGCCGTGGCGACGGCGTTCGGGCGACCCGAGCTGTGGGTGTTCCTGTGGTTCCTGCCCTGGTTCACCCTGTGGCGGGTGCTGAACCGGCTGCGGGCCATCGCCGAGCACGCCGGCATGGAGCGCTCGTCCGACCGGCGCCGGGCCACCCACCAGGTGCGCCAGAGCCCGCTGGCCCGCTTCTGGCTCGTGCCCTACCGGGTGGGCTGGCACCTGGCCCACCACGTCGACATGGGCGTGCCGTGCTGGAACCTGCCCCGCTTCCACCGGGAGCTGGAAGCCTCGGGCTGGGTGACCGCCGGCTACGTCTGGCCCAGCTACCGGGCCTTGTGGAAGGCGCTGTCTTCGGGATGAGGGTCTTCTGGATGACTGCCTGCTCCCGGACGTAGTCTCGGGCATGACCGCTCGTAGTTACACCCGACCCCTCGACCCCGCCAAGGTGCAGGCCCTGCTCGACCGGGCCCGGCGCGAGGTCGACGAGGGGCTGCTCCCGTCGGCGCAGGTGGCGCTGGCCTACAACGGCGAGATCGTGGCCGAGGAATGCTTCGGCGACGCCGACCTGAACACCCGCTACTGCCTGTTCTCGGCCACCAAGCCGTTCGTCGCCTCCACCGTGTGGACCCTCATGGCCGAGGGCAAGGTCGACCCCGCCGAGAAGGTCACCACCTACTTCCCCGAGTTCGGGGGCGAAGGCAAGGGCGACATCACGGTGGAGCAGGTGATGCTGCACACCTCCGGGTTCCCCCACGCCCCGATGGGCCCCGGCACCTGGGAGGACCGGGCCAAGCGGAAGGCCCGCATGGCCGGGTGGCGCCTCAACTGGGAGCCCGGGACCCGCTACGAGTACCACCCGACGGCGGCCCACTGGGTGCTGGCCGAGATCATCGACACCGTCACCGGCAACGACTACCGCGACGAGATCGAACGTCGGGTCACCGGCCCGGCCGGCCTGCCCCGGATCGTGGGCCTCGCCCCCGACAACCAGGACAACATCGCCGACCTCCGCCTGGTGGGCGAGCCGGCCACGCCCGACGAGCTGGAGGCGGCGTTCGGGGTGCGGGAGCTGCCGGCCACCGAGGTCACCGACGACCTGGTGATGCGGTTCAACGACCCCGTGGTGCGGGAGGTGGGCGTGCCCGGGGGCGGCGGCTTCGGCCGGGCCCGGGACCTGGCGCTGTTCTACCAGGAGCTGCTGCACAACAGCCACGGGATCTGGGACGAGGCCATCCTCACCGACGCCGTGGGCAACGTCCGCAACAACCTGCCCGACCCGATGGGCGTGCCCGCCAACCGGGGCCTCGGCGTGATCCTGGCCGGCGACGACGGCAAGGCCAACATCCGGGGCCTGGGCCGCACGGTGTCGCCCCAGGCGTTCGGCCACAACGGCGCCGGCGGCCAGCTGGCCTGGGCCGACCCGGCCACCGGGCTGTCGCTGGGCTACGTCACCAACGGCTACGACCGCCACGAGATCCGCGAGCCGCGCCGGGGCACGTCGATCTCCAGCATCGCCGCCACCTGCCTGGCCGAATAACGGCTCGACCGCAACCGCCGACCGCCCGCACAGTTCGCGACCCACTATGAGCCGGGTCGCGAACTGTGCGCTGAGCGCAACAGTCGCGCCCCCGCTTCGCACTGTGTCGCGGTTGTTGCGGCCTCCCGAAGGGACCTCCGACCCGGGTGTATCGGCGGCCGGCGGGGGCACAGTAGGGGGATGAGCGACACCGACCTGACCGTCATCGAGGTGTTCGCCGACGTGGTGTGCCCGTTCGCCCACGTCGGCCTCCGCCGCTGGGTGGACCGGCGCGACGAGTTGGGTCGCACCGACGTGCGGCTCCGGGTGAGGGCCTGGCCGCTCGAGCTGATCAACGGCGCCCCGATGGACGCCGAGGCGGTGGCGGGCAAGGCGGCAGACCTGCGGGCCCAGGTGGCGCCGAACCTGTTCGGCGGGTTCACGCCGGCCGCGTTCCCCAGCTCGTCGCTGCCAGCGCTGGCCCTCACCCACGCCGCCTACCGCCACAGCCTGGAGGCCGGTGAACGGACGGCGCTCCGCCTGCGGGAGCTCACGTTCGACGAGGGCGTCGATGTGTCGAAGCCCGAGGTGATCGACCAGGTGATCGACGAGCTCGACCTGCCCATCCCCGACATCTCCGACGATGACTCGGTGACCAAGGACTGGGACGAGGGTAGGCAACGGGGTGTTGTCGGCTCACCCCACTTCTTCACCCCCGACGGCGGGGCCGTCTTCTGCCCCACGCTCGACATCCACAAAGAGGGAAGCCACCTCGCCGTCCACTTCGACGAGGGCGCCTTCGCCCACCTCATCGCCGCCTGCTTCGGCTGAGCCGGCGCCCGCCGAGGCGGCGGCCCCGATCTCCTCCGCACCGGAGACCGGGGCCGCCCCCGGTGAGGTCCGCGTCGGCTGCTCAGGATGGCAGTACCGGCACTGGATCGGGCCGTTCTATCCGTCGGAGCTGCCGGCGAAGCAGCGGTTCGCCTGGTACACCGAACGGTTCGACACCGTCGAGCTGAACACCACATTCTACCGGCTGCCCACGCCGGCGGCGGTGGAGCGGTGGGCGGCCGATGCCCCAGCCGGGTTCCGCTACGCGGTGAAGCTGGGGGCGTTCGGCTCTCACCGGATGAAGCTGCGCGACGCCACCGGTTGGCTCCCCAACCACCTCGACCGGGTGCGGCGCCTGGGTCCGGCGCTCGGACCCAACCTGGTGCAGCTGCCGGGCCGGTGGCGGGCCGACGTGGGCCGGCTGCGGGAGTTCCTCGATGTGGCCGCCGGCCTGGCCCCGGAGCAGCGGTGGGCGGTGGAGCTCCGCCACCCCGACTGGCTGCGCACCGAGGTGTACGACGCGCTGGCCGGCCACGACGCCGCGCTCGTGCTGCACGATCTACTCCCCGGCCTGCCGTGGGAGCCGACGGCGAGCTGGGTCTACTGCCGGTTCCACGGGCCGGCCGCGGTCGAGGCCCCCTATCGGGGCCGGTACGGTCGCCGCCGCCTCGCCGTCGCCGCCCGGCCGCTGCGGGCCTGGCTCGACGAGGGCCGCGACGTGTTCGCCTACTTCAACAACGACGAGGCGGCCCACGCCGTCCACGACGCCGCCACCCTCCGCCGCCTGCTGACCGCCGTGTGACCAGCGCCACCAGGGCGGGTTCTGGCCGGTGAACGGAGCGGTGTGGGAACCTTCAACGCTATGGCAGTCACCGATCGCGCCTCGTCGTCCACCTCCGCTGCCACCGGCAACGGCGTGACGGTGTCGGGCCGGGCGTGGCGGGCGCTGGCCGTGGGCAGCCTGGGCTACTCGCTGATGTCGTTCAACACCACGGCCACCAACCTGGCCTTCGGTGACATCTCGGCCGACTTCTCCTCCGCCAGTGCCGGGGCCCTCAGCTGGGTGGCCTCGATCTTCTTCATCGGCATGGCCAGCCTGCTGCTCGTCGCAGGCCGGGTGACCGACCGGATCGGCCGCCGCCGGATCTTCCGGGCCGGTCTCGTCACCTTCGCCGTCGGCTCGGCCCTGTCGGCCGCCGCCCCCAGCGTCTATGTGCTGATCCTGGCCCGCCTGATCACCTCGGCCGGCGGGGCCATGATCCTGCCCAGCTCGCTGGCCGTGGTGCTGCCCGAGTTCCCGAAGGAGAAGCACCCCAGCGCCATCGCCCTGTGGAGCGCCACCGGGCCGCTGGCATCGGCGCTGGCCCCCGGCCTGTCGGCCCTGCTCCTGTCGGTGGCCAGCTGGCGGATCCTTTTCCTGATCAGCGCCCCCATCGCCCTGGTCGCCCTGGTGGCCAGCTTCGGGTCGCTGGCCGAGTCGCAGGCCGAGAACCGCAGCGGCACCCTCGACGTCCTCGGCGTGCTGATCGGCACCGCCGCGGTGGCCAGCGTGGTGTTCGGCGCCAGCTTCGGCTCCCAGGAGGGCTGGGCCAGCCCGATCATCGTCGGCTCGTTCGTGGCCGGTGTCCTCCTGTTCCCCCTGCTGGTGCTGCGGTGCCGGCGCCACCCGGCACCCCTGCTCAACCTGGAGGTGTTCACCCTGCCCCCGGTAGCGGTGGCGAACGTGGCCAACATGCTGTTGAACTTCGCCGGGCTCGCCACATGGCTGGTGTGGCCCCTCTACTTCGGACGGATCTGGGGCTTCTCCAAGCTGGAGACGGGCATGGCCCTGCTGCCCGGGCCGATCCTGAGCGGGATCGTGACCGCCATGGGGGGCCGGCTCACCGAGCGGTTCGGCCACGAGCGCCTGGTGCGGGTGGGGGCCTTCATAGCCACCATCGCCTCGGCCTGGCCGCTGGTGTTCCTGCGGGACGAGCCCCACTACCTGTGGATCTCGCCCGCCATGGGCCTGTTCGGGATGGGCTGGTCGCTCACCCAGCCGCCGCTCAACGCCGGCGTGCTCCAGCGGGTCAGCGCCGACCTGTACGGCGAGGTGAACGCCTCGTTCAACACGGTGCGCAACATCGCCGGGGCGCTCGGCATCGCGGTGGCCGTCACCATGATCGGCAAGGAGACGCCGGCCCACCCGGCTGCGTTCTACAACCGGGTGTTCGCCGTGTTCGCCGTGTCGGTCTTCCTGTGCTGGGTGGTGCTGGCCTTCGTCTACCCCCGGGTCTCGGCCAACGCCCGGGCCCAGGCCCGCACGTAGTGCGGGCTAGAAGCTGGGGAAGGTGACGGTGGGGTCGCGCTCCAACTGCTCCACCAGGGCGACCTCCCAGGTGAGGTACTCCTCCATGTGCTGGCGCACGGCGTCGGGGTGGTCGTAGGGCTTGTACCAGACGTCGTCGGGCTCGGTGGTGGGGCGGGTGAACCCGGGCTCCATCTCCATGCCGGCGTGACGCCACCCCTTGTTGCCGGCGGCCAGGGCGAACACCTGAGCGTCGGGCCACTGGACCTGGGCGTCGGCCGCGGCCAGGCGGGCCAGGGCGCCGTCGGTGGACGTGAGCACCACCCGCTCGGCCGGGCCGATCACGGCCCGGGCCTGGTCCATCCGGCTCCGGACGGCCCACCAGGCGCCGGGGATGTGGCCCCGGTTGCGGTACTTCACACTGGTGCCGACGTCGATCACCACCAGGCTGTGACGCCCGTCGTCCTCGGCCAGCCATCGGGCCAGCTCCGGCGGCCGCACCGTGGGCGTGTGGACGCGGGCCAGCTCGGAGCGTGCCCGGGGCCCCTTCACCAGCGTGTGACCCAGCGCGGCGGCGGCCGCCGCCACCCGGGCCGGGCCGGGGTCGTCGCCCTCAGCCGGTAGACCGCCCAGCACCACGGCCTCGGCCCAGCCGAGCTGGCGCAGCCACGAGGCCGTCATCGTGGCCCGCACCCCGTCGTCGTCCACCAGCACGATGCGGGCGTTGCGGGTGGCGGCGTACTCGTCGGTGGCCTGCACCAGCTGGCCTCCGGCGGCGTGGACCGAGCCGGGCAGGTGCCCGGCCTCGTACTCGGCACCGGTGCGCACGTCGAACACGTAGGTCGTTCGTGTGCCGTCGGCCTGCCAGGCGCCCAGCTCGGCCGCCGTGATGCCGGCCACCCGGAACCGGTGGCCCACCCCGGCCGCCGCCGCCCGGGCCCACCGGTTGGCGGCCGGCCCCGGGTCGGGCGCGTGGTTCTCGTGGCCGTGGTCGGGCTCGTAGCCGGCCAGCGACCAGCCCATCGTGCCGTTCTCCAGCGCCACCACCTGGTTCTCCAGCCCGGCGTTGATCAGGCTCTGGGCCCCGATGATGCTGCGGGTGCGGCCGGCGCAGTTCACCACCACCAGCGTGGACGGGTCGTTGACCACCTCCTTGACCCGGTGGACGAGCTCGGCGCCGGGGCAGTCGGTGGCGCCGGGGATGCTCATCCGGCGGTACTCGTCGAGGGGGCGGGAGTCGAGCACCACGATGTCGTCGCCGGCGTCGAGGCGGGCCTTGAGGTCCGCCGCACTCACGTGCGGTGTGCCGAAGCGGTGCTCCACCAGCTCCCCGAACGCCTTGGACGGCACGTTGACCCCGGAGTACAGCTCGCCCCCGGCGTCGGCCCAGGCCCCGGTGCCCCCGTCGAGCACCGAGCAGTTGGTCCACCCCCACTCGGCGGCCCGCACGGCGGCCAGCTCGGCCAGCGATGGCCCGCCAGGCGAGGCCGGGGCGCCGTCGTCGCACCACACCACGCGGGTGTCGCGCCGGGGCACCAGGTCCTCCAGCACCAGCTCCAGCTGCGACAGGGGTACCGAGGCGGCGTGGAACAGGTGGGACCGGTGGTAGACGCCCTGCTCCCGGGCGTCGAGGAGGGCCAGCTCGCCACCGTCGGCCAGCCAGCCCCGCAGGGTGTCGACGGAGACGCGCCGCACGGCGCTGGTGTCGTCGGTGCTCATCGTGATGCTCCGGTGATGGTGATCGTCGCTCAGCAGACCCGGTCGAACCGGGCTTCGCGGATGTCGGTGTGGGCCGGGAACACCTTCCACACCTCGTTCTTGGCGTCGTAGTACTCGCGGGCGTCGAGCCGCTCCAGGGCCAGGCCGTAGCAGTGGAAGTTCAGCGCCGGGCCGTCGATGTGGATCGAGTGGAGGTCGTCGGGGAGCATGGCCACCCCGGTGCCGGCCTCCACCATGTGCTGGTCCATCTGCTCCACCCCGCCGCTGTCGGCCCGGCGGTAGAAGCGGTTCAGCTCCTGGCCCTCGAAGCCCACCACCACGGCCCAGGTGGTGTGGTTGTGGGCCGGGGTGGCCACCCCGCCCCGGGAGGAGTTGGCGTACAGGACGAAGCGGTCGTCGTCGTCCTGGGCCAGGCGGTACAGGCAGCTGTTGAGCTTCTCGCCTTCGCCGGGCGGGGGGAAGGCGTCGAGCGAGAACAGCTCGCGGTGCGAGGTGAGCTCGATCAGGCGGTCCCGGATGGCCTCCACCCCGGCCCGGGTGATGGTCCCGTCCACGGAGTTGGCCGCTTCGATGGCCCGGATATCGGCCATCGCCTGGTCCACCGCAGCCGCCATCCCCGGGAGGGGCTGGGCGGCGCGAGAGGAATCATGGTCGTTCATGGGCCAAGCTTAGGTCCGTGGACACCACCCGTGCCGGGGCAGCACGAGCCCGCAAGAACCGAGACCTGCTGCCCTTCCAGGTGGTGATGGGGGTGACGTCGGCCGGGGTCGGCGGCATCGTGGCCATCCTGGGCGAGCTGCGGACCGAGCTCGGCTTCTCCCCCACCGGCATCGGGATGGTGGTGGCGGCCGGGTTCCTGGCCGGCTTCGTGGCCCAGGTGACGTTGGCCTCGCTGGCCGACCGGGGCCACGCCCGGCGCATGGTGGTCACCGGTGTGCTGGTGGCGCTGGGCGCGCTGGTGGTGATGTCGCTCGCCGACGGGGTGGTGACGTGGATCCTGGCCCGGGCCGCCTTCGGCTTCGCCGGCGGCATGGTGCTCCCCGGCGTGCGGCGGGCGGCCGCCGTGGCCGACCCCGAGCGCGTGGGCGAGAACCTGGGCCGCCTGGTGATGGGCGAGATCAGCGGGTTCCTGCTGGGCCCGATCGCGGCGGGCGTCATCGCCCAGGTGGGCGGCATCCGGGCCCCGTTCGTCGCCTTCGCCCTGGTCTACGCCGTCTTCCTCCCCTTCGCCGCCCGCCTCCCGGCCGACCAGGGCCAGATCGACACCTCGGGCCGGCGGCTCCCGCTGGATCTGCTCGGTATCCGCCGCCTCCAGGGGGCGCTGGTCCTGGTGGCCGGGTACTTCGGGTTCGTGGGGGCGTTCGAGGCCGTGATTCCGGTGATGTACGCCGACCGGGGGGCGTCCGCCCTCACCACCGGGCTGGTGTTCTCCAGCTTCGCCGTCCCCATCGTGGTGCTCGGGCCCCGGGCGGGACGGGTGGCCGACCGTGTGGGGCCGAGCCGGGTGGCCACGATGGGGATCGCCGCGGTGGCCGTCTCGGCCTCGTTCTACGGGTTCCTGCCCGGCTACATCCTGCCCGCGATGCTGATGGCACTGGCCGGGGTGGGTGACGCCTTCGGGTTCACCGCCGTTCAGGTGACCGTGGCCCGCTCCGTGCCGGAGGACCGCCAGGCCGGCGCGTTGGGGCTGATGGGGGCGACCGAGGTGCTGGCTGCCGGGTGTATGGCGGTACCGGCGGCTGTGCTGTACCACACGGTGGGGGCCCGCTGGATGTGGGTGCTGGCGTCGGCCGCCACCCTGGCCATCGTGGCCGCGGCGTCGGCGCTGTTCCTCAGCGCCGACCGGCGCGACGAGCCCGGCGCCCCCGACCGGTTCAGCTGGCGACCCCACCCGGCGCTGGTGGCCGCCGCCCGGGCGGCCGAAGAAGCCAAGGCCGACAACTGGCTGGCCCAGTGGGAGGCGGCCGGCGGCGACGGCGGTGCCGATGGGGCCGATGGGGCCGATGGGGCATCGCCTCCGGCCGAGGGCGTGGAGCGGCCGGTTCCGGCACCGGTCGGCCGCCCTGCCGCTCCCGACGCGCCGCCGCCCGCCTCCGACGACGGCCCGGTGCTCGACGACGGCTATGCCGTGGTGGCCGTCGACGAGGGCGAGGCGGTGAGCGAGCTGGTGGTGGTGCCCGGGCCAGGCTCCGACACGACCCGGGAGCCGTCGGCCGACGTCGGCGGGGAGCTGGACGGAGACGACGTCGACTACCACTGGGGCGGCACGATCATCGACCTGGGGCCGACGGTCTCGGTTCGGGGCGTCGGGGGCAACATCCACCGGGTGCGGCCCCTGCTGGCCGATCCCGACGAGCGCCGGTAGGCCCACCCGGACCCGCGAACCGCCGCGCCACGGGCGACGGGCGGCGGGTGGCGGGTGGCAGGTGGCGGGGTGAAATGGCCCGGGCGGACGCGGGCGGTAGTGTCGGCGGCCGTGACCGACCAGCGACAACGAACCTGCAGGGTCGTCGCCCGCCGACCACGGGCGCTGCTGACCGGTGCCCTCCTGGCCGTGGCGGCGACCGGTTGCGCCCTACTGCCGGGTGCCGGGGAAGACACCAGCGCCACGAGCGGTAACCCGATCGGTGACCTGCTGGCCGACATCCCGGACACACCGGACAACCGCCGGCAACTGTTGATCACCGACCACGCCGGCCTGGCCCGGGCCGTGGAGGTCGAGTGGCCCCTTGCCGACGGGGCCGACGCCGCCACCGCATTCTCGAAGGCGCTGCTGGCCAGCGGCGAGGTCCTCGTGCCCGGCACCACACTGGGGCAGCTCAACGCCGCCGACGAGTGGCGTAGCGAGCTGGGCTTCGGTGCCGGCGACGTCAGCGCCGCGGCCGAGGCCGGCGTGCCCCCGTCGGTCCTGTCGGTGTTCCACACCCCGGCGGAGCCATCGAGCATCGCCGACGCCGTGACCGCCGACGAGACGTGGAGCGCGGAGCTCCAGACCGCCGAGCGCGACGGCACCACGGTCTACTCCTGGGGCGACGACCCCCAGGCTGTCGACCCGGCCCGCACCTCCGCAGTGCGGCGCCTGGGCCAGGGCGGGGTGCTGGCCGTGACCGGCGACGGCCTGGTGCTGTGGGCCACCGACCAGGCCGCCGTCGATACCGCCCTCGGCATCCGATCCGGCGGCGACGGCCCGGGCTCCCTTGCCGACGACGAGACCTTCGCCGCCCTGGCCCGGGCCCTCGACGACCTTGGGTGCTACACGGCCACCCTGTCCGACCAGGTTCCGGTGCTCGACCCCATCAACCTGCTCGGTCCCCGGGCCAATCCGGCCGCCATCGAGCGGCTCCGGGCCGAGCTGGAGGACGGGCCGGGCCTGCCCCCCTACCGGGCCCTCGGCATCGGCAACGCCATCGACGCCGACACCGGCCAGGGCTACGTGGTGTTCGCCTTCGCCACCGGCGGCGACGGCGAGGCCCAAGCGGTGGCCGACGCCTTCACGGCCGTGGTGGCCGAGGGCAGGTCGGCCGCCACCAACCAGCCGTGGTCGGAGATGATGACGGTCCGGGAGGCGACCACCGACGGGTCGGTGGCCGTGGTCACCGTCGACGCCGAGCGGCTGTCGGTCGGCCTCGACGCCTACCAGCGTCTCGACACCCTGCTCGCCGCCCGGCCCGAGGCGTCGGGCTGATCCCCAGCGGGAGATCGGCGGTGCTCACGCCGGCTGGCCGGCTCAGTGGGCGGGGCCGTCCATCCAGGCTGGCCGGTCACCCCGCAGCATCCGGATGAGGGTGAAGTCCAGGAACGCTTCCAGCTTCTGGATGAGCCCGGCTTGGTTCATGCGGAACACGTGGACCAGCGGCACCTCCGCCAGGGCGTCGCCGGGAAGGGCGAAGTGGACCAGGCTGTGGACGGCCACCGAGTGCCCGCAGTGCCAGCGGTAGCAATCGTTGTAGGTGATCGACGTGGCCCGGGCCTGGACGCCGGCCATGGCTTCGACGATGGCGTCGATGCCGAGTGGGGGCGGCGTCTCGTCGCTGGGCGGGTCGGCGAACGTGGCGTCGTCGGCCCAGACGGTGCGGTAGAGGGCGGGATCATTGGTGGTCCACGCCGCGTAGTAGCGGTCGAGGGTGGCGTCGATGGTCGCCTGGTCGGCCATGTGCCTAGCATGACACGAGAGTCGTTTCGAAGGGGGAGGTCGCCATGACCCCAGTGCTCACCGGATTGCGCATCATCGAGGGCTCGGCCTTCGTCGCCGCCCCCCTGGGGGGCATGACGCTGGCCCAGCTGGGGGCCGACGTGATCCGGTTCGACGCCATCGGGGGCGGGCTCGACTTCAACCGGTGGCCGGTGACCGACGAGGGCACCAGCCTGTTCTGGGCCGGCCTCAACAAGGGCAAGAAGTCGATCCAGGTCGACCTGCGCAGCCCCGAAGGCCGTGACCTGGTGGCCGACATCATCACCGCCCCCGGCCCCGAGGCCGGGATCTTCCTGTCGAACTTCCCCGAGGGGGGCTGGCTGTCCGACGCCTCGCTCCGGGCCCGCCGGGAGGACCTGATCTACGTCAACATCATCGGCAACCCCGACGAGTCGACGGCGGTGGACTACACGGTCAACCCGTCGTCGGGCTTCGCCTTCGCCACCGGGCCCACCGGGTCGCAGATCCCCACCAACCACGTGCTGCCGGCGTGGGACACCGCCACCGGCCTCACCGCCGCCGTGGGCCTGCTGGCGGCCGAGCGCCACCGCACGCGCACCGGCGAGGGCCAGTTGGTGAAGGTGTCGCTGACCGACGTGGCCTTCGCCATGGTGGCCAACCTCGGCTACATGGCCCAGGCCCAGCTCACCCACGCCGACCGGGCCCAGATCGGCAACGACCTGTACGGCGCCTTCGGGCGCGACTTCCCCACCAAGGACGGACGCCGGGTGATGGTGGTGGCCATCAGCCTCAAGCAGTGGCAGAGCCTGGCCGACGCCACCGGCATCACCCCCCATCTACCGTCGATCGAGGCGGCGCTGGG
>Ga0268299_1002804_pt1 | contig 18551 bp, 13 predicted proteins | sample NOBtaG_FD_193484 | JGI IMG/M metagenome (GOLD analysis project Ga0268299, IMG submission 193484) | Activated sludge microbial communities from bioreactor in Nijmegen, Gelderland, Netherland - NOB reactor | ecosystem: Engineered > Bioreactor > Aerobic > Activated sludge | place: Netherlands...
CGCCGAGGGACTGCGCGTCGTCGCCACGCGGTCCTTCAACCACTCCGGGCGCGGGCAAGCCGGGCATTTCCTGCTGCCGGCGCTGGTCCATCGGGTCCGTGCGGCCCAGGCGGCGGGTGAGCCCACCATCGCGGTCGGCAACACCGACACGGTCCGCGACTTCCTGCACGTGGAGGACGTGGTGCGCGCCTATATTTCGCTGGTGGACCGTGGGCGCGCGGGCGAGGCCTACAACGTCTGTTCCGGCGAGGGGGTCAGCGTCGGCGCGATCGCTGGCGAGGTCCTTGCACGGTCCGGGTTCCGGGGGCGCCTCCAGCCGGACCCGGCCCTCCAGCGTCCGGTCGAGGTCCCCCGCCTGATCGGCGACAACACGAAGCTCCGTACCGACACCGGGTGGGCCCCCCGCCACACCCGGGCACACATCATCGACGACCTGCTCAATGCCGCGCCGTAACGACATCCATCGCATCCTGCTCATCGGGTCCGGGCCCATCGTGATCGGCCAGGGCGCCGAGTTCGACTACTCCGGCACCCAGGCCGCGAAGGCGCTCCGGGAGGAGGGGTACGAGGTGATCCTCGTCAACTCCAACCCCGCGACCATCATGACCGATCCCGAGGTCGCGGACCGCACGTACATCGAGCCGGTGACGCCGGAGTTCGTCGAGTTGATCATCCAGCGCGAGAAGCCGGACGCGCTGCTGCCCACGATGGGCGGCCAGACGGCGCTCAACGTGGCGATGGCCCTGCACGAGAACGGGGTGCTCGCGAAGTACGGGGTCGAGCTGATCGGTGCGAACGCGCGGGCGATCAAGGTGGCCGAGGACCGCAAGCTCTTCGGCGAGGCGATGGAGAAGATCGGCCTCAAGTGCCCGCAGGGGAAGATCGCGACCACGATGGACGAGGCGATGGAGATCGCCGAGTGGACGGGGTTCCCCGCGATCCTGCGCCCGGCGTTCACGCTCGGTGGGTCGGGTGGCGGCATCGCGTACAACCGCGAGGAGTTCGAGACCATCGTCCGCCGCGGCCTCGACGAGTCGCCCATCTCGCAGGTGCTGATCGAGCGCTCGCTCATCGGCTGGAAGGAGTACGAGCTCGAGGTCATGCGCGACTCGGCCGACAACGTCGTGATCATCTGCTCGATCGAGAACATCGACCCGATGGGCGTGCACACCGGCGACTCGGTGACCGTGGCGCCGGCGATGACGCTCTCGGACCGCGAGTACCAGGTGATGCGCGACGCGGCGCTCAAGGTGATCCGCGAGATCGGCGTCGAAGCCGGCGGCTGCAACATCCAGTTCGCGGTGAACCCGGCGAACGGCGAGATGGTGGTGATCGAGATGAATCCGCGCGTGTCGCGGTCCTCCGCCCTGGCCTCCAAGGCCACCGGCTTCGCGATCGCCCGCATCGGCACCAAACTCGCCGTCGGCTACCGCCTCGACGAGATCCCGAACGACATCACCAAGACCACGCCCGCGAGCTTCGAGCCGGTGCTCGACTACGTGGTGGTGAAGGTGCCGCGGTTCGCCTTCGAGAAGTTCCCGGGCGCCTCACCGACGCTCACGACGCAGATGAAGTCCGTGGGCGAGTCGATGGCGATCGGGCGGACGTTCAAGGAGGCCTTCCAGAAGGGCCTGCGTGCGCTCGAGACGGGCCGCGCCGGCTGGGAGGTCGCGTCGCGCCCCGCGGACGACCGGGTGGCGGACGACTCCCGCCCCGCGGTGGAGACCGCGCTCTCGATGCCGGTGCCCGAGCGCCTGTTCCAGATCAAGCGCGCCCTCCAGCACGGGATGTCGGTGGAGGAGATCCACGAGCGCACCAAGGTGGATCCCTGGTTCCTGCGCCAGTTCGAGGAGATGGTGGTCGCCGAGCGCGCCTACGCGGCCCTGCCGTCGGTGGATGCGGCGGCGATGCGTCGCATGAAGCGCATGGGCTTCAGCGACCTGCAGCTGGCGCGCCTGCGGAACGAGACGGAGCAGGCCGTGCGCGAGCGGCGCTGGGGGATGGGCATCCGCCCGTCGTACAAGATGGTGGACACCTGCGCCGGCGAGTTCCCGTCGAACACGCCCTACCTCTATTCCTCGTACGATGAGGAGTCGGAGGCGCCGCGGACCGGGCGGAAATCGGTGGTGATCCTCGGCAGCGGGCCCAACCGCATCGGCCAGGGCGTCGAGTTCGACTACTGCTGCGTGCGTGCGGCCATGGCGCTGCGTGACGCCGGGTACGAGACCATCATGGTCAACTCCAACCCGGAGACGGTGTCCACCGACTACGACACCTCGGACAAGCTCTACTTCGAACCGCTGACCTTCGAGCACGTGCTGGAGATCGTCGAGCGCGAGCAGCCGGTGGGCGTGATCGTGCAACTGGGCGGACAGACGCCCCTCAAGCTGGTGAAGCCGCTCGAGGCGGCCGGGGTGCGCATCCTCGGCACGTCGCCGGAGGCGATCGACATCGCCGAGGACCGCAAGCGCTTCGAGAAGCTCGCGCGCGAACTCGGCGTCACGCAGCCGCCCAACGGCACGGCGACCAGCGTCGAGGACGCGGTGGCCATCGCGGACCGCATCGGGTACCCGGTGCTGGTGCGGCCGAGCTACGTGCTGGGCGGCCGGGCGATGGAGATCGTGTACGACGAACCGTCGCTCCGCGAGTACTTCGTGCGGGCCGTCCGGGTCTCGGAGGAACGGCCGGTGCTCGTGGACGCCTTCCTCGAGGATGCGTTCGAGGCCGACGTCGACGCGCTGTCGGATGGCGAGACCGTCGTCATCGGTGGCGTGATGCAGCACATCGAGGACGCGGGCATCCACTCCGGCGACTCGGCCTGCGTGCTGCCGCCGTACCGGATCACGCGCGAGCATCAGGACATCATGCGGGCCCACACCGTGGCGTTCGCCAAGGCGCTGGGCGTCGTCGGGCTCATCAATGTCCAGTATGCCGTGAAGGACGGGGTGGTGTACGTCATCGAAGTGAACCCGCGCGCCTCGCGGACGGTGCCGTTCGTCTCCAAGACCATCGGCAAGCCGCTGGCCTCGCTCGCGGCGCGGGTGATGCTGGGCGAGACGTTGCGCGACCTGGGGTACACGCAGGAGATCATCGCGCCGTACGTCGCGGTGAAGGAGGCGGTGTTCCCGTTCACGAAGTTCCGGGAGTTCGACCCGATCCTCGGCCCCGAGATGCGCTCCACCGGTGAGGTCATGGGGATCGCCGACTCGTTCGGGGTCGCGTTCGGCAAGTCGCAGCTGGCGGCGGGCAACGGCCTGCCCACGACCGGCAACGTGGTGATCACGGTGAACCAGTCCGACCGCGCGAACGCGACACCGATCGCACGCCGCTTCCACGAGATGGGCTTCGGCCTCTACGCGACGCTGGGCACGCAGCGCTACCTGGGCGAGCGCGGGGTGCCGTCGCAGCGGATCCTCAAGGTGAGCGAGGGCCGGCCGCACGCCATCGACCTGATGGTGAACGGCCAGGTGAGCCTGCTGATCAACACGCCGCTCGGGAAGTCCTCGCAGCGGGACGACTACACCATGCGGCAGGCGGCGATCGCCAACCGGGTGCCGTACACCACGACGCTCTCCGGGGCGAGTGCCGCCTGCGACGCGATCCTGTCCTTCCGGGAGCATCCGATGACCGTGCGCTCGTTGCAGGAGTGGCAGGAGGCGCTGGTGTGAGCGACGCGTTCGTCCACGAATCGGCGTACGTCGACGACGGCGCGGTGCTCGGGCCTCGAACCAAGGTGTGGCATTTCTGCCACGTCATGCCGGGGGCGGTCATCGGCGCCGATTGTACCCTGGGCCAGAACGTGGTGGTGATGTCGGGTACGCGGATCGGGAACAACGTGAAGATCCAGAACAACGTGTCGATCTACGAGGGCGTGGAACTGGAGGACGACGTGTTCTGCGGACCCTCCATGGTCTTCACCAACGTGCTGAATCCGCGCAGTCACGTGAGTCGCAAGCATGAATACCGGAAGACGCTGGTGCGCCGCGGTGCGAGCATCGGGGCCAACGCCACGGTGGTGTGCGGGTCGACGCTGGGTGAGTATGCGTTCGTCGGCGCGGGGGCCGTGGTGACGAGGGACGTGCCGGCCTACGCGCTGATGACCGGTGTGCCGGCGCGGCGGACCGGGTGGATGTGTGCCTGTGGCGCGAAGCTCCCGCCCGGGACGTCGGAGCCGACCTGCGCCGAGTGCGGCGCGCGGTATCGGGAGACCCGCGGTGCGCTCGCGCCGCTCGCCGGAGGGACATCCACATGAGCGGGCGCGACTTCAAGGTGGCGTTGGTGGGGTGTGGGCGCATCAGCGGCAATCATTTCGAAGCCCTCTCGCGCATCGAGGGACTGCGGCTCTCGGCGGTCTGCGACGTCGTCGAGGAGCGCGCGCGAGCCGCGGGCGAGAAGTGGGGGGTCCCGTGGTTCACCGCGTATGAGCAGTTGCTCGAGCGCGCCGAGTGCGACGTGGTGACCATCGCGACACCCTCCGGGTTGCACCCCGCGCATGGCGTGCTGGCCGCGCGGGCGGGCAAACACGTGGTCTCCGAGAAGCCGATGGCCATCTCGCTCTCTGCCGCCGACGAACTCGTGAAGGCCTGTGACGATGCGGGGGTGCACCTGTTCGTGGTGAAGCAGAACCGGTTGAACGCCACCGTGCAGCTGCTGCGCAACGCGATCGACAAGGGCCGGTTCGGCCGGATCTTCTCCGCCAACGCGACCGTGCGTTGGGCGCGACCGCAGGAGTACTACGATCAGGCGAAGTGGCGCGGTACCTGGGAGTTCGACGGCGGGGCGTTCATGAATCAGGCGTCCCACTACGTCGACCTGATCCAGTGGCTGGTGGGTCCGGTGGAGACGGTCATGGCGAAGACCGCGACCCAGGCCCGTCGGATCGAAGCCGAGGACAGCGGTGCGGCCATCCTGAAGTTCCGCAGTGGCGCGATCGGCGTACTCGAAGTCACCATGCTCACCTTCCCGCGGAACCTCGAGGGTTCGATCACGATCCTCGGCGAGAGGGGCTCCGTGAAGATCGGCGGCACCGCGGTGAACAAGATCGAGACCTGGCAGTTCGCCGAGTACGACGACGACGACCGGCTGGTCGAGGCGGCGAACTCTGCGCCTCCCTCGGTCTACGGCTTCGGTCACGATCCGTACTACCGGAACGTGCTGCGCGTGCTGCGCGGGGAAGCCGTCGCCGACACCGATGGGCGAGGGGGCCGGAAGTCGCTGGAACTGATTCTGGCGATCTACGAGTCGGCCAAGACCGGCCGCGAGGTGCCACTGCCGCTGCGACCCCGGATTTGACCGTCGGGAGCCCGGTTTGTTGACTCTTGTCCGCTCTCCGGCGATCTTTAACTGCTTGCGGCATAGTCACTTCCGGCAATAGCGACCCCACGAGGCCCGTCGAGTCATGGCTGTACCCCTTCTAGATCTCAAGGCGCAGCACGCGACCATCCGCGACGGCGTCGTGCAGGCGATGCTCAAGGTCGTGGACGATCAGGCGTTCATCCTCGGCGCGCCGGTCAGCGCGCTCGAGAGCGAGGTGGCCGGCCTCTCGAAGACCAAGTTCGCGATCGGCTGCGCCAACGGGACGGATGCGATCCTGCTGGCGATGCGGGCGCTGGACATCGGGCGCGGCGACGAGGTCGTCACCACGCCGTTCACGTTCTTCGCCACGGCCGGCACGATCCACAACGTCGGCGCGACGCCCGTGTTCGTGGACATCGACCCCAAGACGTACAACATCCGCCCCGACCTCGCAGCCGCGGCGGTGAACGGGAAGACCAAGGCGGTTATCCCGGTGGACCTGTTCGGCCAGATGGCGGCCATCGAGCAGGTGCGCGCGCTCCTGCCGACGCTGCCGATCATCGAGGACGCGGCGCAGTCGATCGGCGCGCGCCGGAAGATCGCGGGCACGTGGCGGATGGCCGGCGAGGCCGCGACCATCGGCACCTTCTCGTTCTTCCCGTCCAAGAACCTCGGTGGCTACGGCGACGGCGGCATGATCGTCACGCAGGACGAGTCGATCGCCAAGCGGCTCATGCGCCTGCGCGTGCACGGTGGATTGACCACGTACCTCCACGAGGAAGTGGGGTACAACTCCCGCCTCGACGCGCTGCAGGCGGTGGTGCTCTCGGCCAAGCTGCCGCACCTCGCGGGCTGGAGCGCCAAGCGTCGCGAGAACGCCGCGTACTACGACGCCGCGTTCGCCGACCTGGCCGACGTGACCACACCCTTCATCGACCCGGCCAACGAGTCGATCTTCAACCAGTACACCCTGCGGGTCGCCAAGCGCGACGCGCTCAAGGAGCACCTGAAGGCGAAGGGCATCGGGCACTCCGTGTACTATCCGCTGCCCTTGCACCTCCAGCCCTGCTTCGCCTACCTGGGCTATCAGAAGGGCGCGTGCCCCGAGGCCGAACGCGCCGCAGAGGAAGTCGTCTCGCTCCCGGTGTTCCCCGAACTGACCCGCGCCCAGCTCGACGAAGTCATCGCGGCCGTCCGTTCGTTCTACGGCAAGTGATCCCCACTCGTACCTGACCAGGTCTCGATGCATCAGCAACTGCTCGCCAAGATCAAGGACCGCAGCGCCGTCACCTCCGTGATCGGCCTCGGCTACGTCGGCCTCCCCCTGGCCATGGAACTGTGCGAGGCGGGCTTCCGCTGCGTCGGGTACGACGTGAGCGAACGCGTCGTCGCGCTGCTGATGCGCGGCGAATCGCACATCCAGGACGTGCCGGCCGCCCAGGTGGCCAAACACGTGAAGAGCGGCAAGTTCGTCGCGACCACCGACGCCAGCGCGCTCAAGACGGTGGACACCGTCTCGATCGCCGTGCCGACGCCGCTGGCCAAGACGCGTGACCCGGACATGTCCTACGTGCTCTCGGCCGCGGAGACGGTCGCGGCCCACGCGCACCCGGGGATGCTGGTCGTGCTCGAGAGCACCACGTACCCCGGGACCACCCGCGAGCTGCTGCAGCCGCGGCTCGAGGAGAAGGGACTGGTGATCGGCGAGACCGCGTTCCTGGCGTTCAGCCCGGAACGCGTGGATCCCGGCAACCCGACCTTCCACACCAAGAACACGCCCAAGGTCGTCGGCGGCATCACGCCGGCCTGCAACGCGGTGGCGATCGCGTTCTACCAGAGCACCATCGATACGGTGGTCCCGGTGTCGTCGCCCGAGGCGGCCGAACTGGTCAAGCTGCTCGAGAACACCTTCCGGTCGGTGAACATCGGTCTGGTCAACGAGATGGCGCTGGTCTGCGACCGCCTCGGCGTCGACGTGTGGGAAGTGATCGACGCGGCGGCGACGAAGCCCTTCGGGTTCATGAAGTTCACGCCGGGCCCGGGCATCGGCGGGCACTGCATCCCGCTCGACCCGCACTACCTCGCGTGGAAGATGCGCGCGCTCAACTACAAGACGCGCTTCATCGACCTGGCCAGCGAAGTGAACTCGGCGATGCCCGATTTCGTGGTCGAGAAGACCGCGTGGGCGCTCAACGACGACCGCAAGGCGGTGAAGGGCAGCAAGGTGCTGGTGCTGGGGGTCGCCTACAAGCGGGACATCGACGACATGCGCGAGAGTCCCGCGCTCGACGTCATGCGGCTGCTCGAGGCGCGCGGGGCACACGTCGTGTACCACGATCCGCACATCGCGTCGTTCCGCGAGGACGGCCATGAGATGCATGGCGTGGCCTTCACGGACGAGCTGCTGCGCTCGGTGGACGCCGTCGTGGTGATCACCGACCACAAGGCCGTGGACTACCAGCGGGTGGTCGACCAGGCGAGCCTGGTGATCGACACGCGCAACGTGACCGCGAGGCTCAAGCCGTCCAAGGCGCGGCTCGTCACGCTGACGTCCTCGCGGGTGATCGCGGGCGCCGGGGCGCACTGATGCGGATCACGGTGATCGGCACCGGTTACGTGGGTCTGGTCGTCGGTGCCTGTCTCGCGGAGACGGGCAACGACGTCACCTGCGCGGACGTGGATGCGGGGAAGATCACCGGACTCAAGCAGAACGTGCTGCCGATCTACGAACCGGGACTCGAGGAATACGTCGCCCGGAACCAGGCGGCCGGACGCCTGAACTTCACGACGGATGTCGCGGCCGCGATCGCCACGGCCGAGGTGATCTTCATCGCCGTCGGCACACCGCCAGACGAGGACGGATCGGCCGACCTGAAACACGTGCTCGCGGTCGCCGAGCAGATCGGCCGCCACGCGACGCAGGAAGTCGTGTTGGTGACGAAGTCCACGGTACCGGTGGGCACGGCGGAGAAGGTGGCCGAGGCCATCCGGCCGCACGCCAGGGTGCCGTTCCACATGTGCTCCAATCCGGAGTTCCTCAAGGAAGGGGCGGCGCTCGACGACTTCATGAAGCCGGACCGCGTGGTGGTCGGCGTGTCGACGCCGTTCGCCCGCCAGCGGATGGAGGAGCTGTACGCGCCGTTCGTGCGGACGGGCAAGCCGATCATCTTCATGGACATCCCGTCGGCGGAGATGACGAAGTACGCGGCCAACGCGATGCTCGCCACGCGGATCTCGTTCATGAACGAGATCGCGAACCTCTGCGAGCGGGTCGGTGCCAACGTCGACTTGGTGCGCAAGGGCATCGGCAGCGACAGCCGCATCGGCCCCGCGTTCCTGTTCCCGGGCCCGGGCTACGGCGGCTCCTGCTTCCCGAAGGACGTGAAGGCGCTGCTCAAGACGTCCGAGGAACGCGGCGCGCCGATGCGCGTGCTGCGGGCCGTGGAGGAGGCGAACGAGCGGCAGAAGCAGCGGCTGTTCGAGAAGGTGCAGGCGCTGCTGGGCCCCGGCCTGCGGGGCGCGACCGTCGCGATGTGGGGCCTCGCCTTCAAGGCGAACACCGACGACATGCGGGAATCGCCGTCGTTGACGTTGATCGACGCCCTGCTCGCCGCGGGCGCCAAGGTCGTCGCGCACGACCCGGCGGCCATGCACGAAGCCGAGCGGCGCCTGGGCAACCGGATCACCTTCGCACGCTCGAGCTACGAGGCCGCGGCCGGTGCCGACGTGCTCGTGATCGTGACCGACTGGAATGAGTACCGGTTCCCGGACTTCGCGCGCCTCAAGTCGGTGCTGCGGCATCCGCGCGTGGTCGACGGGCGCAACCTGTACGATGCGGAGAAGCTGGCCGGGATGGGCTTCACGTACCGCTCGGTGGGCCGGGGCCGCGAGTGAGGGTCCTCATCACGGGAGCGGCGGGCTTCCTCGGCTCGCATCTCGCGGATCGGTTCCTGCGCGAGGGGCACTCGGTGGTGGGACTCGACAACTTCCTCACCGGGCATCCGGACAACATCGCGCACCTGATGGGGCATGAACGCTTCTCGTTCCTGCGCCACAACATCTCCGAGTACACGTACGTCGCGGGACCGCTGGACGGCGTGCTGCACTTCGCCTCGCCCGCGAGCCCGGTGGACTACCTCGAGATGCCGATCCAGACGCTCAAGGTCGGATCGCTCGGCACGCACAACGCGCTCGGCATCGCGCTGGCCAAGCGCGCGCGCTTCCTGCTCGCCTCCACGTCCGAGGTGTACGGGGATCCGTTGGTGCATCCACAGCCGGAGTCGTACTGGGGGAACGTGAACCCCATCGGCCCCCGGGGCTGCTACGACGAGGCGAAGCGCTTCGCGGAGGCCATCACCATGGCCTACCAGCGCGCGCAGGGGGTGGACACCCGGATCGTGCGCATCTTCAACACCTACGGTCCGCGGATGCGCCCCGGGGACGGCCGCGTGGTGTCGAACTTCATCGTGCAGGCCCTGCGCGGCGAGCCGCTCACGTTGTACGGCGACGGCGGCCAGACCCGCTCGTTCTGCTACGTGGACGACGAGATCGATGGCATCTATCGGCTGTTCCAGAGTGACCAACAGGAGCCGGTGAACATCGGCAACCCGGTGGAGTTCACCGTCCGGCAGCTGGCCGAACTCGTCTTGGAACTCACCGGCTCGACGTCCACTATCACTTCCCATCCGCTACCCGCCGACGATCCGAAGGTCCGGCAGCCCGACATCACGCGGGCGCGGACGCTGCTCGGCTGGGAACCCCGGATCCCGCTCCGTGAGGGGCTGGTCCGCACCATCGAATACTTTCGCGGGCTCTCGGGTTCCGCGCGGATGCAACCACCGACCTGATGCGACGCCTCCTCCTGCTGGTCTCCCTGTTGGCCCTCGGACCGACCGGATGTTTCGGGTCGTTCAACCCGCGCGACTACTCGACGTCGTCCGCGCTGTACCAGGCGGGCAAGAAGAAGTACGACAAGCGCAAGTGGGGTGACGCGGCGACGGCGTTCGAGCGGCTCACGCTCGACCTGCCCAGCCGCGACACGCTGCTGCCGTTGGCGCACTGGTACCTGGGCCAGGCTCGGCTCAAGCGCGGGGAGCGGTTGTTGGCTGCCCAGTCGTTCATCCGGCTGGCGGAACAACTGCCGGACGACACGCTGGCTGATGACGCCCTGCTGATGTCGGGGCGGGCCTACCTCGGGCTCTGGCGTCGCCCGACGCTCGACCCCCAGTACGGGCTGCTCGCCCAGACGCAGTTCCGCCTGCTGGCCGGGGTGTACCCGGACTCGCCGATGGCGGACACGGCGCGAGCGGCGCTGGCGAAGATCGACGGCCAGTTCGCCAAGAAGGACCTCGAGATCGCGCGACACTACGTGCGCCGCAAGGCCTACGACAGTGCGATCATCTACCTGAAGGACGTGGTCAAGAACTGGCCCGAGAGCGTGCAGGCCAAGGAAGCGATGATCACGCTCGTCGAGGTGTACCGCCATCCGACCCTGAACTACGTGTCCGACGCGCGTGAGGTCTGCGACGCGCTCCGGGCGGCGTATCCCACCGACGCGGCTGTCCTGCGCACCTGCAAGCCGACCGCAGGCGACAGCACGGCGACGCGTCCCGCGAAGCCGTAGGCCGAGGTGGCCGAGCGCCTCGGGCTCCTCGGCGGGACGTTCGATCCGCCGCACGTGGGGCATCTGTTCATGGCCTACACGGCGCTCGAGGAGCTGGGCCTCGACCACGTGGTCCTGATCCCGGCGCGGGAACAGCCCCTCAAGGCCGGGCGCACGACGGCCGGTGCCGAGCACCGCCTCGCGATGACCCGCCTGCTGGCGGGTGCGGACCGGCGCCTCTCGGTGGACCCCATCGAGTTGGAACGCGGCGGGTTATCTTACAGCATCGACACGGTCCGGGCCTACCGGGCCGCGCGGCCGACGGCGCAGCTGGTGTTCCTGATGGGCGAGGACACCGCGGCGACGTTGCCGAAGTGGCGCGAGCCGGGGGCGTTGGCCTCCCTCGCGCGGCTGGTCGTGCTCACGCGCGGCGAGGCCAGTGGGGGAGCTCCCGGCTGGCCGGCCGACGTGACCGTGGAGCGGGTCGCCACGCGCCGGATCGACGTCTCCGCCACGGAAGTCCGCGCGCGAGTCCGCGCGGGCCTGCCGTTGCGGGGCTTCGTACCCGACGCCGTGGCGGACTACATCGCGGCGCACGACCTGTATCGCACCACCACCGAGTGAAGAACGGATGCTCAAGAAGCTGATCGGAGCGGTATTCGGCACACGCCACGAGCGCGAGCAGCGCCGCGTGCAACCGATCCTGGACGAGGTGAACGCCGAAGGCGCCCGGCTCAAGGGCCTCTCGGACGCCGAGCTGCAGGCGCAGACGGCGAAGTTCCGCGCGACGATCACCGAGCGCACCCGCGAGCTGCAGGCGCGGATCGAGACGCTCAAGGCGCAGAAGCACGACGCGGCCGAGGTCGCGGCGCGCGAGGCGATCGACCAGGAACTCGGCGGTGCGGACGGCCAAGGCGGGCTGGAGAAGGAGTACCGCGAGGCGATCGCCGAGACCCTCGACGAGATCCTGCCCGAGGCGTTCGCGACGGTGCGGGAGGCGGCCCGACGGCTCGTCGGCACGAAGGTCATGGTCACCGGGCACGAGATGTCCTGGGACATGGTGCACTACGACGTGCAGATCATCGGCGGCATCCAGCTGCACCTGGGGCGGATCGCCGAGATGGCGACCGGCGAAGGCAAGACGCTGGTGGCGACGCTGCCGCTCTACCTGAACGCGCTGCCGGGCCGCGGGGCGCACCTCGTGACGGTGAACTCCTACCTCGCGCGGCGCGACTCGCAGTGGATGGGCCATCTCTTCAGCTGGCTGGGCCTGAGCGTCGGCTGCCTCGATGACACGGAGCCGGGCAGCCCGCAGCGACGCGCGGCCTATGCCTGCGACATCACGTACGGCACCAACAACGAGTTCGGCTTCGACTACCTGCGCGACAACATGGTGGTCGCACTCGAGCAGCGCGTGCAGCGGCCCCACGTCTACGCGATCGTGGACGAAGTCGACTCCGTACTGATCGACGAGGCCCGCACGCCGCTGATCATCTCGGGGCCGGTGGGCAACGAGGGCGATCTCGCGTACGCGCAGCACAACGCCGCGGTCGCGCGCCTGGTGCGCCGCCAGACCGAGATGGCGAACGACCTCGTGGCGCGCGGCGAGAAGGCGCTGGCCGAGGGCAAGACGGATGACGCCGGCCTCGCGTTCTACAAGGCGCGCATGGGCAATCCCAAGAACAAGCGCCTGCTGAAGGCCATGCAGGAGACGGGCGTCAAGCAGCTGATCCAGCAGAAGGAACTCTCCCACCTGGCCGACCGGAAGCTCCAGGGCGCCAAGCAGGAGTTCGCGGACATCGAGGACGACCTCCTGTTCGTCCTCGACGAGAAGGGGCACTCGGTGCACCTGACCGACAAGGGCGTGGACTTCCTGTCGCCGAACCACCCGGACGAGTTCGTCCTGCCGGACATCTCCACGGAGGTGGGCCGGATCGAGCGCGATGCGTCGCTGGACGCGGCGGCACGACTCGAGGCGCGTCGCCGGATCGAGGTCGAGTACGCGACCAAGTCCGAGCAGCTGAACATCGTGCACCAGTTGCTGCGCGCCCATGCGCTGTTCGAGAAGGACGTGAACTACGTCGTGCAGGAAGGCCAGGTCCTCATCGTCGATGAGTTCACCGGCCGCACCATGCCCGGCCGGCGCTGGAGCGAGGGGCTGCACCAGGCGGTCGAGGCGAAGGAAGGCGTGCAGGTGAAGGGCGAGACCCAGACGCTCGCCACCATCACCATCCAGAACTACTTCCGCCTGTACGAGAAGCTCTCGGGCATGACCGGCACGGCCGAGACCGAGGAGACGGAGTTCTTCCAGATCTACGGACTGGAGGTGGCCGTCATCCCCACGAACAAGCCGGTGGTCCGCCAGGACCGGCAGGACCTCGTCTACAAGACGCGGCGCGAGAAGTTCAACGGCATCGTCGAGGAGACGCGCCGCCTGCACGCGCTGGGCTATCCCGTGCTCGTGGGCACCACCAGCGTCGAGGCGTCGGAGACGCTGGCCCGGCTGTTCCAGCGGGCCGGGCTGCCGCACAACGTGCTCAACGCGAAGTACCACCAGCGTGAAGCCGAGATCGTCGCGCTGGCCGGCCAGCGGGGCGCCATCACCATCGCCACCAACATGGCCGGTCGCGGCACCGACATCAAACTCGGTGAGGGCGTGCGTGAGTCGCAGCCGTCGATGGTCAAGGACGCCGACGGCAAGGACGTGAACATCACCGAGCCGGGCGGCCTGCACATCATCGGCTCGGAGCGGCACGAGTCCCGCCGCATCGACCGGCAGCTGCGCGGTCGTGCCGGGCGCCAGGGCGACCCCGGCACCTCGCAGTTCTTCCTCTCGCTCGAAGACGACCTCATGCGGCTCTTCGGGTCGGACCGCATCGCCAAGCTGATGGACTCGCTCGGCGCGCAGGAAGGGGAGGTCCTCACCCACTCGCTCATCACGCGGTCGATCGAAGGCGCGCAGAAGCGCGTCGAGCTCCAGAACTTCCAGGCCCGCAAGCGCCTGCTGGACTACGACGACGTGATGAACCAGCAGCGCGAGGTGATCTACAGCCTCCGCGCGTTCGCGCTGGAAGGCGGCGAGGAGTTGAAGGGCGAGTCCGAGAAGATGATCGTCGCCGCCATCGAGCGCCGCGTCGAGACGTCGTTGGCCGAGTTCGACGGACCGGAGGACTGGGACCTCGGCCTGCTGCGGCAGGACCTCCTGCAGCACTACCTGCTGGCGGTGCCGTCGTTCGAGCCCGAGGCGCTGCGGCCACCGAACCTCGGCGAGGCCAAGGCCGACGCGGTGAAGGCGGCCATGGAGGCGTTCCAGCGGAAGTTCGAGACGCTGGGGGAGTTCGCGCACCGGTTGCTGTCGCTGGTGATGCTCAACGTGCTCGACGAGAAGTGGAAGGACCACCTGTACGACCTCGACCAGCTCCGCGCCGCCATCCACTATCGCTCGTGGGGGCAGAAGGATCCGCTGGTGGAGTACAAGCAGGAAGCCTTCGCGATGTTCGAGGAGCTGATGCGCGACGTCCAGCACACGCTGACCGAGCGCTTCCTGAAGGTGCAGCTGGTGTTCGACGATGCGCCGCCGGCACCGAAGGCGCCGCCGACCAATGTCCTGCCGCCCATCCAGAAACGGTTCAATGCCTTGGGCGTGGCGGAGGATGTGGAGCCCGCCCAACCGGCCGCCGACGAGCCGCCCAAGACGCCGGAGCCCAAGGTGGTAGGCGCCGGACGCGGTGTGACCTCGCTCGACCCCACGGCGACGAACGGTCCGGTGGACTTCACCAACGTCGGACGCAACGACCCGTGCCCCTGCGGCAGCGGGAAGAAGTTCAAGAAGTGCCACGGCGCCTGAGCCGCGCGCGACCACGGCAGCGGAGCGCCGCGGGATAGGGTGATGCGCTCCGCAGGCTTCGGATACCGAGGGCACGCGACGAGGGGATATCCTCGACGCGTGCCCTCTGTCCTTGACCTCCCGCCCGCCGACCGTCCGCGGGAGCGGCTCCGCAGCCTCGGGGCGCAGGCCCTCACGACCAGCGAGCTGTTCGGGCTGCTCTTCGGCGCGGCCACCGGAGGGCGGGGCAGTGCCGAAGTGGCCACCGCGATGCTGGCCCGATGCGGTGGATCGCTCCGGCGTCTGGGGCAGACGCCGGTGGCGGCGCTGACGGCGGTGCCCGGACTGGGCGAGGTCCGCGCCATCGCCGTGCACGCGGCCATCGAGCTCGGCCGGCGGCTCGCGGCGGAGGGCAGCGACGAAGGCGAGCCCCTGCGCGGGCCACGGGACGTCTGGCGCTTCTACGCCCCCCGCCTCGAAGGACTCACCGTCGAGGAGTTCCACGTGGCCATCCTCGACGCACAGCACCGCCTCGAGCGCGACGTGCTCGTCAGCCGTGGCATCCTGAACAGCTCGCTCGTGCATCCCCGGGAGGTGTTCCGGGAAGCGATCGCGGAACGAGCGGCCAGTTTGGTTCTGGTGCACAACCACCCGTCCGGCGACCCGACCCCCAGTGCGGACGACCGGGCCATCACCGCCCAGCTCGTCGCGGCCGGGCGCCTGCTGGACATCCCCATCCAGGACCACGTCGTGGTCGGGCGTGGGCGGTACATCTCGTTCGCGGAGGCCGGCCTGCTGTGAGAAAGTGCGCGGGGGCCACGGCCCCCGGCTTGACCCACCCGCGGAGGGCGGCCATATACCGTTAGAGCGGGCGATGTCCGTCCGCCGCCCTCCGCCCCATGACCGCAACGGTACTCGCCGACATCATCCCCGGTTGGGATCTCTCGGACGATTCGCTCACGGAGCGACTCGACACCGAGCTGCTGGCGCGCGCCTACCGGTTCAGCGAGAAGGCGCACGCCGGCCAGACGCGGCGCAACGGCGATCCGTACGTGACCCACTGTGTGGAGGTCGCGAAGATCCTCGCCGACCTGCACCTTGACAGCGTCACCGTCGCCAGCGGGCTCATCCACGATGTCGTCGAGGACACGGCGTTCTCCGTCGAGGACGTGGAACGCGAGTTCGGCCGCGAGATCGCGCAGATCGTCGACGGCCTCACCAAGATCGGGCACCTGCCGCTGGCCTCGCGCGAAGAGCGCCAGGTGGAGAGCTACCGCAAGCTCCTGCTCTCGGTCGCCAAGGACGTGCGCGTCATCCTGGTGAAGCTCGCCGACCGCCTGCACAACATGCGGACGCTGGAATGGATGCCGGAGGACAAGCGGGCGCGCATCGCGCTCGAGACCCGCGACCTCTACGCCCCGATGGCACACCGCTTCGGGTTGGCGTCGGTGAAGGCGGAGCTGGAGGACCTCGCGTTCAAGTGGCTGGAGCCCGAGGAGTACCGCGCGCTCGCCAAGCTCATCGCGAACAAGCGGGCGGACCGGGACCAACTGATCGGGGAGATGATCGCGCCGCTGGAGGCGAAGCTGCGCGAGGCCGGTGTCGTCGTGCACGAGGTCGGCGGGCGCCCCAAGCACCTGTGGTCCATCCACAAGAAGATGGAGCGGCGCGACAAGCCCTACGACGAGATCTACGACCTGTACGCGATCCGGGTGCTCGTGGAGAACATCCCGGAGTGCTACCACGCGCTCGGGGTGATCCACGGGGCGTGGACGCCGCTGCAGGAGCGCATCAAGGACTACATCGCCTCACCCAAGTCGAACGGCTACCAGTCGCTGCACACGACGGTGTTCGGGCCGCGCGGCACGCTGTTCGAGATCCAGATCCGCACCCGCGAGATGCACCGCACCGCGGAGTACGGCATCGCGGCGCATTGGCTGTACAAGGAAGGCGAGAAGGGGCGGCGCGGGGACCTCGACCGGCATCTCTCCTGGTTCCGGCAGGTGCTGGAGCTGCAGCTCGATGCCGAGACGCCGGACCAGTTCCTCGAGTTCCTCAAGCTCGACCTGTACCAGGACGAGATCTTCGTGTTCACGCCCAACGGCGACGTGATCCAGCTGCCCAAGGGCGCGACGCCGATCGACTTCGCGTTCGCCGTGCACACCGAGGTGGGGCTGCACACGCACGGTGCCAAGGTGAACGGACGCATCGTGCCGCTCTCGCGTGAGCTCCGCAACTCCGAGACCGTCGAGATCATCCGGTCGGCGACGGCGCGGCCCAGTCGCGACTGGCTGGCCCACGTGCACACGGGGCGCGCGCGCCATCGCATCCGCCAATGGCTCCGGAACGAGGAGCAGCGGACCTTCATCGCGGTGGGGCACGAGATCCTGGACCGCGAGCTGCGCCGCCGCCGCCGCGCCAAGCTGACGGACGCCGAGCTGCAGAAGGGCGCCGTGGCGCTCGCGCTCAACGGCATCGACCACGTGCACGCGAGCATCGGCCAGGGCGACATCACGGTCACGCAGCTGCTCAAGGCGATCCATCCGGAGCTCGACGAGACGCAGGAGGCGACGCTCAAGCCGAGCGCGCTGGAGCGGCTCATCGACCGCATGCGACGGCCCGGCACCTCGCGCGGCATCCGCATCCAGGGTGCCGACGGCCTGATGGTGCGCTACGCCCAGTGCTGCCAACCCGTGCCGGGCGACAAGGTGGTCGGCTACGTGACGCGCGGGCGCGGCGTGAGCATCCACCGGCATGACTGCCCCAACCTGCTGCACCTGGTGCACGAACCCGAGCGCCGGCTCGAGATCGACTGGCAGGAGAGCGCCGGCGAGCGCTTCGTGATCCGCCTCTCGATCGAGGGCAACGACCGTCGCGGGCTCTACGCCGACCTCGCCGCCGCAGTCAGCGGCACGGGCACGGACATCCGCTCTCTCGAGCTGAAGACCACGGATGGGCGCGTCTCGGGCTCGGCGCTGGTGGAGGTCGAGAACCTCGTCCACCTCGAGAAGATCATCCGGGCCGCCCGTCGGGTGAAGGGTGTCAGCGAGGTGGCCCGCCGGGAGCGCCTGACCGCGGACGCCGAGTAGATTGCAGGGCGGGCCCGTGGCGCCCCTGTCCCACCTCCCCGATCCCCCCAGACGATGCATCCCGCTCTGCTGCACACGCACAACCTCCTGCGCTGGGTCGTCCTGCTCGCCGGCGTCGTGACGCTGGTCCAGGCGCTCCGCGGGCTCGATGGCACGCGGCCGTACGCCGGCACGCGGAAGGTCGGTCTGCTGTTCATGTCCGGATTGCACCTGCAACTCGTCATCGGCCTCACCCTCTTCGTCGTCTCGCCCTTCGTCCAGGGGGCGATGGCGAACTTGGAGGTGACGATGGCGGATCGCGCGCTGCGCTTCTTCATCGCCGAACACCCGACGATGATGGTCGCCGCGGTGGTCATCGCGACCGTCGGGAGCATCGTGGCGAAGAACGCCGCGGACGACCGCGCCCGACACCGCAAGGCGCTGGTCTTCACCGCCGTGACGCTGCTGTTGATCCTCGCCGGGATCCCGTGGCAGCGCCCGCTGATGCCGGGGATGGGCGGCTGACCACCGCCGCCTCGCTGTTCCGCGTCGAAGCGCCGTTCACCCCCGGCGGGGACCAGCCGCGCGCGATCGCCGAGTTGACCGCGGGGCTCGCACGCGGGGACCGCTTCCAGACGCTGCTCGGCGTCACGGGGTCCGGCAAGACGATGACGATGGCCAACGTCATCGCCGCCTACGGGCGGCCGGCGCTGGTGCTGTCGCACAACAAGACGCTGGCCGCGCAGCTCTACGGCGAACT
>Ga0268299_1002805_pt1 | contig 18544 bp, 19 predicted proteins | sample NOBtaG_FD_193484 | JGI IMG/M metagenome (GOLD analysis project Ga0268299, IMG submission 193484) | Activated sludge microbial communities from bioreactor in Nijmegen, Gelderland, Netherland - NOB reactor | ecosystem: Engineered > Bioreactor > Aerobic > Activated sludge | place: Netherlands...
GGCGTCGTGTCCGGCGTGATCCTGGCGGTGATGGTCGGACTCGTGATCGTCGGCGGCATCCACCGGATCGGGCGGGTCGCCAGCGCGCTCGTGCCCTTCATGGTGATCGTGTATTTCCTCGGCGCCATGTACGTGCTGGTCGCGCATGCGGACGAGATTCCGGCCATGTTCGCGCTGATCTTCCGCTCCGCCTTTTCACCAACCGAAGCCAGCGGCGCCTTCATCGGCGGGACGATGGGTTATGCCTTCCTGTACGGCATGAAGCGCGCGATCTTCTCCAACGAGGCCGGCCAGGGCACGTCGCCCATCGCCCACTCGGCCGCCCGCACCGACGAGCCCGTGCGGGAAGGCATCGTGGCCGGGCTCGAACCCTTCATCGACACCATCGTCGTTTGCACCCTCACGGCCCTGGTGATCATCGTGACGGGCACCTGGAACCGGCCGGCGGAAGCCAGCCTAGGCATGGACGTCAGCCCGGCGCTGGTCAGTCCCGGCGTCTGGTCGCTGCCGGAGCAACCCGCGCCGGCGCGCTTCGTCGGCGGTTGGGAGGGCGGCGAAGACGTGTTCGCCATCGTGCGCGGCGACCCGAACCCCCAGAGCGGCAACGACCTGCACCGCCTCACGGGCCACGTGGCCATCGGCGATTCCGGTCCCGTGCTGCGCTGGGACAGCCTGGCGAGCCGGCTCGAGCCCCAGCTCGGCGACCGCGGTGTGTACGTCAGCTACGTGGGGGCGACGCTCACGGCGGTGGCCTTCGATTCGGTGCTGCCCGGGCTCGGGGGGTGGGTGGTGACCCTGGCCGTGTGGCTGTTCGCCGTGTCCACCATGATCAGCTACAACTACTACGCCGAGCAGGGCGTGGTGTTCCTGGGCGGCGAGCGCTGGCTGACGCCGTTCAAGCTGCTCTACTGCGCCCTCGCCATCGTCTCGACCATGGGCTTCCTGAAGACCGACGCCCAGCTGGACAACCTGAGCGGCCTCGGCACCGGCCTGATGCTCTTCGTGAACATCCCCGTGATGTGGTTCCTCGGCAGGCGCGCGATGGATGCCTACCGGGACTACATCCGGCGGCTGGACGCGGGGGAGATGGAGAAAAGGGTAGCGTCCCCCTTTCCCTCCTCAAGAAACTCAGTCTGACCCCATTTTTGCCGCCACCTCGTCCGCGATGGCGAGGGCGGCGGTGAGACCCGGCGACTCGATGCCGTAGAGGTTGACGAGGCCAGGCACGCGATGCTCCGCGGGACCCTGGATCACGAAATCGGCGGCGGGTTCGCCCGGCCCGCTGAGCTTGGCGCGGATGCCCGTGTAACCGGGCTGGAGCCGGCTGTCGTCCAGGGCCGGGTAGTAGCGGCGGATCGCCGCGGCGAATTTCTCCCGCGTGTCGCCATTGAAGCTGTAGTCGATGGACTGCAGCCACTGCACGTCCGGGCCGAAGCGCGCGGTGCCGGCCAAGTCCAGGGTCACGTGTATGCCGAGACCGCCACTCTCGGCCACCGGGTACACCAGTCGGTTGAACGGCGACTTGCCCGACAGCGTGTAGTAGTGGCCCCGGGCCAGGAACTGGCGGGGTATGGCCGGCTTCTGCAGTCCGTCGATCGTGGCGGCGACGCCCTGGGCGTGCAGGCCGGCCGCGTTGACCAGCTGCCGGCAGCGGGTGGCCGGCGCCGTGGCGTCGCCGGTAAAGATCGCGAAGCCGTCACCCGTGCGTCCGACGCGCGTGACGTGGCTGTTCAGCACTACCTGCCCGCCCTTCGCTTCCAGGTCACCTTGCAGCGCCAGCAGGTACTCGTGGCTGTCGATGATCCCGGTGGAGGGAGACAGCAGGGCCCGCACGCAACGTACATTGGGCTCGAGCTCGGCGGTCTCCGCCGGGTCGACCCACCGCAGGTCCTCGACGCCGTTGGCCCGGGCCTGGGCCAGGTACTTTTCCAGGACGGGCAGCTCGTCGCCGGTCGTCGCGACGATCAGCTTGCCGATGCGACGGTGGCGGATGCCCTTCTCCTCGCAGTAGCGGTAGAGCATCTGCCGCCCCGCGACGCACAGGCTGGCCTTGAGGGTACCGGTCGGGTAGTAGAGCCCCGCGTGGATGACTTCGGAATTCCGGCTGCTGGTGCCGGTGCCGATGGCGCCCGCCGATTCGACGACGACCACCTCGAGGCCCCGATTGGCGAGCGCGCTGCCCACAGCCAGGCCGATTACGCCGGCGCCTATGACTACGCAGTCAACCGATTCCATCCGGTCGCGCCTGAAGGCGCTCCTACAGCGCGCGACTCTTCACGAAGGTGCCGGGCGCGTCCTCCAGCACCGTCAGCTTGCCGTCACCCGGCCTGCGGGCCGCCACCATCCCGCCGGACTGGGGCGCGAGCCAGGCATCCCAGTCGGGCCACCAGCTGCCCGGGTGCTCGACGGCGCCGCGCAGCCAGGGGTCGATTTCCCAGGGCTCGGCGGGATTGAGCCAGTACTGGTACTTGTTGGCGTCGGGCGGATTGATGACGCCCGCGATGTGGCCCGAACCGGCCAGCACGAAGCGGACGGGGCCCGAGAAATTGTGCCGGGCCTTGAAGACGGACCGGAACGGCGCGATGTGGTCCTCCCGGCAGGCCTGCAGGTATATCGGCACGGTCACCTTCGTGAGATCGATGGGCACGCCGGCCAGGGTGATGGCGCCCGGCTTCACCAGGTTGTTCCAGAGGTACATCTGCCGCAGGTAGAAGAGGTGCATCCGCCGCGGCATACGCGTGGCGTCCGCGTTCCAGTGCAGCAGGTCGAAAGGCTGGGGTTCCTTCCCGAGCAGGTAGTTGCTGACGAAGAAGGACCAGATGAGGTCGTTCGCCCGCAGCATGTTGAAGGTGGTGAACATGGCCTGGGCTTCGAGGTAGCCCTTCTCGCCCATCATCCGGTTCAGGTTGTCGAGCTGCGTCTCGTCGATGAACACCGCCAGGTCGCCGGGCTCGGAGAAATCCACCTGGGCCGTGAACATGGTGGCCGTCTTCAGCCGCTGGTCGTCGATTCCCGCCAGGTAGCCCAGCGCGACGCCGATCAGGGTGCCGCCGATGCAGTAGCCGAGGCCGTGCACCTCGTGCTCGCCCGTGGCGGCCTCGACGGCGTCCAGCGCCGCGACGACACCTTCGGTGAGGTAGTCCCCGAATTCCTTGTGGGCGAGGGTCTCGTCCGGGTTCACCCAGGACACGACGAACACGGTATAGCCCCGGGACACGGCCCAGCGCACCAGCGACTTCTTCGCGGTGAGGTCCAGGATGTAGTACTTGTTGATCCAGGCCGGGACCATGAGGATCGGCGTGCGATACACCTGCTCCGTGGTCGGCTCGTACTGGATCAGCTCGATCAGGTCGTTCCGGAACACGACCTTGCCGGGGGTCGTGGCCAGGTTGGCGCCCAGCTCGAAGGCCTCCGGGTCGCTCATGGTGATCTGCAGCTGGCCCTTGCCCCGCTGCAGGTCCCGCTGGAAGTTCTCGAGACCCTTGCGCAGGTTCTGGCCCTGGGACTCGAAGGTGGCGCGCAGCACCTCCGGATTGGTCCAGACGAAGTTGCTCGGCGCGAACGCGTCGGCGAACTGGCGCGTGTAGAAATCCACTTTCTTGGCGGTCTGCGGATCGAGGCCAGCCACCGTGGACATGGTGTCCACCAGCCAGCGCGACGTGATCAGGTACGACTGCTTCAGGTAGTCGAACAGCGGATTCTCGTTCCAGTCCGGGTGCCTGAAGCGCCGGTCACCCTTGTCCGGCTCCGCGACGGGCTGGCCACCCAGGGCGGAACCCACCATCGATGCCGACATCTGCTGCCAGAGCAGCATGTGCTGCTGCCAGAGCTGGAGGTTCGCCTGGACGAGCCTTGCAGGATCCATCATCAGGCGCTGCGCCGCTGCCTGCATGGCGGGCGCGGCGTTGAGCGGGTCGGGATTGGCCGGCGCCTCGAGGCCGAAGGCGGCGCGCGCCGTCGGCGTCTTCATCAGCTCGGCGAACATGGCCTGGGCCTTGCCGGTGAGGTCGGCAAGCTCCCGGGCGAAGGCCACCGGATCCGGGGGAGTGAATTTGGGCTCAGTGGCTGACAATCGCGGCGCTCAATCCTTGGGATGCTCGCCGCGCGGCGGGGCCTGGGGTTGCTGGTGGGACGGCGCATCGGCTTGTGCGCCACCGCCCGCACCGGTCCGCGGCGTCAGCATGTCCAGGAAGGATTTCTGCAGCTGGCCCCAGGCCTCCATGTTCTTCTGCGCGAGGGACTGCATCGTGCCGAACGGTGTCATGCCCATGGCCTTCTGGATCTGGTCCTGCAGCGACTTCTGCTGGTTCATGAACATCTCGACGCTGCGCTCCAGGTACCCGCCCATGAGCTCCTGCAGGGGATTACCGTAGAAACGGATGATGTGCTTCAGCATGTCGGCCGACAGGATGGGCCGCCCGCCCTGCTCCTGCTCCGAGATGACCTGCAGCAGGATGTTGCGGGTGATGTCCTGGCCGGTGGTGTCATCGATGACCACCACGTCCTCGCCGCCCGCGACGAGCTGGCGAATGCCGTCCAGGGTCACGTGGCGGCTGGCTTCCGTGTCGTAGAGCCGGCGGTTGGCGTATTTCTTTATTGTTCTTGGCATGGCCGACCTGCTGTGGGTGTTTTACGGGGCTGCGCAGTGCGGGGTTCTGCGCTGCAAGAATACTACTCTACCCCCGGGGAGCGCCCCGTAGGGACCCCGACCGGTGCGATCCCGCTTATCGTTAAAAAGAAAAGGGGCGACAGCCGCTGGCTGTCGCCCCTGCAAGGGGGAACGTGCGTTCTTATCGGGGGTTCGGGTTCAGGCGGCCTTCGGCTTGGCGGCCTGGGCAGCGGTCTGGGCAGCGGTCTGGACCGCCGACTGGGCTTTGGCCTGGAAGGCGCTGAACAGGTCCACGTACTCCTGGGACCGGCGCGCGAGCTGCTCGCCGAAGCTGCGGGCAAACTCCATCTGCTTGGCCAGGTACTGGGTGTAGTCGGCCGTCTGGGCAGGCAGACGGGCCTGCTCCACGGCGAAATTGAGGTAGTCGCCCAGCACGGCGTAGTTCTGGCGGGACAGGCGTTCGAAGGCGTCGGCGGCCAGGCCGTTGGCGGCGCGGACCGGCTCGAGGGCTTCCTTCTGGAAACCGATGAAATTGGCGAACGGATCGTTCTGGTTCGGGGTCGTCATGGTGAGTCACTCCTCAAGGCGGGCCATTTGCCCGGTTCGGGCGAGGGAGATAATAGCCACGAAACTTGTGCAGTGCAAGAGTTTTCTCAGCAAGCTCTTAAACTACTGATAGAAAAACACTTTATATCCGATCAAACGGCCTGCTGAAGATCTCGAATAACGCACCGCACAGGATCCTTCCACTGACCCGAAAGTGACATCTCCCGGTCATCGCCGTGCAACGGGGGCAGCCCATAGTGCGGTCCTCGCAAACCACCGGTTGCAGGCAGGTAGCCAGAGGATGAACCCACCACTCCGCGGGAACGGATTCCCGAGCTGGCCGGAGGCCCTGCGCCGGGCTGCCCTGCCCACCCGCCTCGCTTCCTGCCCGGACCTGCCCGCGCCTGCCCGGATCTGGCGCACCTGCCACCTGGAGAACTCCGCTCATGGAACAGGAATTGCTCCGCTACCTGCTGGCCGCGTTTCCGCGCACCGGGCTGGTGTCCCCGCCTGACGGCGGCGATGACGACTATCTGGTCATACGCGGGTACCGGGTGCCTTTCGAGTGGCCGGTGGAAGTGATCCGGGAGATTGATCGCGCCTGAAGGCGCTCCTACGGATCTTAGGGCGCTGCCGGCAACGCGAAGAGCAACAACGCCGGCAGCGCCGCGAACGCCACCAGCGTCGAGATGACGATGGCCCCGGCGATGTCTTCGGGGTGACGGTCGTAGCGGGCCGCCAGCAGGTAGTTGAAGACCGCCACCGGCATCGCACTCTGCACCAGCACGACGCCGCGCTCGACGCCAGTCAGGCCGAAGGCGACCGTCATCGCGTATCCCACCAGCAGGCCGAGGCCCAGGCGGGCGGCCGCAAGCCCGGCGGCCACGGGCAACCGTTGCACCTTGAAGCTGCCCAGCGCATGCCCGAGCGCCAGCATCATCAGCGGGATGGCGATGCCGGCCAGGAGCTCCACGGTGTTGGCGAGCCACAGCGGCAAGGTCCTCCCGGTGGCGAGCAGGCCGATGCCGAGCGCCGCCGCGTAGTTCACGGGGGTGGTGAACAACGTGCGCCACACCGGCTGGCGGCCCTGGAAGAGCGGCCCGGCGATGAACTGCGCCACGGAGCCGACCAGGTAGAACCCGATGGCGAGGCCCAGACCCGGCTTGCCGAACGCGAACAGGCAGAGCGGCAGGCCCAGATTGCCGGCATTGCCGAAGGCAATCGGCGGCAGGTAGCTGCGCAGCGGCTGGCCGAGCGCCCGCAGGGCCGCGGCACCCACGAACGCACATACGACCAGCGCCAGGATGGCGTAGCCCATCATCGATACGAACACACCGGCATCCGCCTCCAGATGCTGCGTACCGTTCAGGATCAGGCAGGGCACGCCCACGTTCATCACGAGCCCGGTGAGGAAGTCGCGCTGGAAGCTTGCGCCGAGCCTCGCCCAGCCGTAGCCGAGGAGAGTGATCAGAAAGACGGGCGCGAGGATGGGGATCAGCTGGGTGTACATGCGTCGGGTATGCTAACGGAATGAATGCACGAGCAACCTACGGCAACGTGGCACGCGCCTTTCACTGGCTCGCGGCGGCACTGGTCCTGTTCCAGATTCCCCTGGGCTTCGTCATGCACGACCAGCCCCTGGGCCCGGACAAGCTCGCCAACTACGCCACCCACAAGTCGCTGGGCCTGCTGGTGTTCGGGCTGATGGCCCTGCGGCTCGCCTGGCGCCTGGTGCACCCGGCGCCGCCGCTGCCGCCGGGCACTCCCGGCTGGCAACGCTTCGTGGCCCGGGCGACCCACTTCGTGATGTACCTGCTGCTGTTCCTCATGCCCGTTACCGGGCTTCTTCGCTCCCAGGCGGCCAATTTCCCGGTCAGCTTCTTCGGCCTGTTCACCGTTCCGACCATCGTGCAGCCGGACGAGGCCTTCTCGAAGGGCATGCACGAGGCCCACGAGATCCAGGGCACGGTCCTTGCGACGTTGATCGCCGCCCACGTGCTTGCGGCGCTCTATCACCATTTCGTTCGCCGGGACGATGTGTTGCGGTCCATGCTGCCGCGCTCTGGATGAGCGACCGATCGGTGCGATCCGTCGTAGGAGCGGCTTCAGCCGCGATCATGTTCGGGATCGTGGCTGAAGCCGCTCCTGCGACGGGCAGCCACGAGTACGAGCTGGAGCCGGCCGGCAGCAGCCTGACTTTCACCGCCGTCCAGCAGGACGCGAAGTTCGACAGCCGGTTCGAGGCCTTCACGGCCCGGGTGAGCTTCGATCCGGCAAATCCTGGAACCGGCAGCATCACGTCCCGGATCGACCTGGGCTCGGTGGACACCGGCAATCCCGAACGGGACGAGGTACTGAAGGGCGCCGACTGGTTCAACCTGGCTCGCTGGCCCCAGGCAGTGTTCACCGCCGGACGGATCGTGCCGGACGGGGACGGCTTCCGGGCCAGTGGCAGCCTGACCCTCCGGGACGTCACGGCGCCGGCGACCCTGAACTTCCGCTGGACGCCCGCCGCGGCCGGCCGGCCCGCCCGGCTCACGGGCTCGGCAACCCTGGACCGGCTGGTCTTCGGCGTCGGCCAGGGCGAGTGGCGGGACACGACCTATGTGGGCGGCCGGGTCGAGGTCCACGTGGACATCCGGTTGCGCCCAATTCCAGCCAGTGATAAATCAGTGCCTATATCGAGGTGAGCCGCAAATGCCCGGTAGATTCATAAATATCAATGCCTTGGACGGACACACCCTGCAGGGCTATCTGGCCGCCCCTGCGGGCTCGCCCAAGGGGGGCCTGCTGGTGCTCCAGGAGATCTTCGGCGTCACGGCCCACATGCGGCACGTCACCGACGGCTTCGCCGCCCGGGGCTACCTGGCACTCGCGCCGGCCCTCTTCGACCGGCTGAAACGGGGAACCGAGCTGCCCTACAACCGGATCGACGACGCGCGCGCGCTGATGCAGCAACTGGCCCTGGACGACGTCACGAGTGATCTCGCCGGGTCCGTGACCGCCCTGCGCGGGCAACTGCCGGCGGGCGCGAAGGTCGGCGCCGTGGGCTACTGCTGGGGCGGCGCGATCGCCGACCTGGCCGCCTGCCGAACTTTCGTGGACGCCGCCGTGTCCTACTACGGCCGGGCCAACGTGGGCTGGCTGGACGAGAAACCCCGCTGCCCCATCCTCTATCACTTCGGCGGCAAGGATCCGCTGATTCCGCCCGAGATCATCCGGCAGATCACGGCTGGCCGGCCCGGCGCGCCGGCCCACGTGTATTCCGAGGCCGGGCACGGCTTCAGCTGCGACGAGCGGCCGGAGTTCCACCCGGCCAGCCACGAGCTGGCCCTGGAACGGACGCTGGCCTTCTTCGGCCAGCACCTTGCGGCCTAGCGCCGCACACTACGCGTTTCCGCCAACCGACCAGGAGCCGCCGCATGTCCGATTCGAAGGGATCCGCCGGACTCGACCGGCGCCAGCTGCTGACGGCGGCCGCCGGAATCGCCGCATCCCTCGGCATCGCCGTCGCGCCACCGGCGCAGGCTGCCACCCGCGCACGCACCTGGCCCGCGAAGGACGTGGGGCCGTTCGACAGCTTCCGGGACTACGTCCAGGCGCTGGAGGCCCGGGGCCTCGTGATGCGGGTGAAACGGCTCGACCAGGACCAGTACGAGATGACCGCCCTCACCTACCGGCTGATGGATGAGTTCGGCTGGTACGGCGCGCCGGCCGTCCTCGTGGAGGAGATCAAGCAGGACGGCCGCTGGATGAAGGGGCCGGTGATCACCAACCACCAGGGCCACTGGGACACGGAGGCCATCATCTGGGGCCGGGAGCCCGTCCCCGGCAAAGGCCCGGAAACGTACCGGGACACGATCAAGTTCCTGCTCGAGGGCGCCGAGGCCCGGGACGGCAAGACGCCGTCGATCCCGACCAATCCCGTGCCCGCCGCCACCGCGCCCGTGAAGGAAGTCGTTCTGAAGGGCGACCAGTGCAACGTCCTCGACTTTGCCTTCATCAAGTCCAATCCCGCCGATTCGAACCGCTACGTCAACACGGCGTCGGTGTTCACCGAGGACAAGGAACTCGGCATGAACTTCGGCACCTACCGCTGCGAAATCAAGGGGCCGCGGCTGATGGGCGTGAACCCGGAGCCCGGCCAGCAGGGCTGGAAGATGTTCATGAAGAAGATCGAGCGGGGCGAAAAGCGCTGCCCGATTGCCCTCGTGATGGGCAACGACCCGATCGGCTGGTTCATCAGCTCGTCCGTGGTGTCGAAGAGCGGCGCCGACGAACTCGCAATCGCCGGCGGCTTCCGCAACAAGGCAGTCGACGTCGTCAAGTGCGAGACGAACGACATGATGATCCCGGCGAACGCGGAACTGGTGATCGAGGGCGAGGTGCTGCTCGACCAGATGCAGCCCGAGGGCCCCTTCGGCGAGATGTACGGCTACCTCGGCCTCAAGAAGGACGAGAACTTCGTCATGGAGGTCACCTGCATCACACACCGGAAGCAACCCTGGATCCTCAACCAGTTCACCGGGGTTACCCGCGGGTTCTGCACGGCGCCGCTGGAGGCGTTCTCGTTCCACCGCCTGAAGAAGGCCATTCCCAACGCCGTCGCCTTCCATTCGCCCGTCGAGTGGACCGGCATCGGCATCCTGTCCATCGACAAGACCGGGCCGCAGCAGGGCCTGGAGGCCGGCAAGAAGATCGCGCAGTTCGTCCCCATCACCAAGACCTGCATCGTGGTGGACCGGGATGTGGACGTCCTGAACCGCACCGAGGTGATGCAGGCGGTGGGCGCGCGGTGGCAGCCGTACCCGGGCGCGGAGATCATCCGGGAAGCCCGCGGCATGGCGCTGGACCCGAGCTCGCCAAAGCGGCCCATGAGCAGCAAGATCGTGATCGATGCCACCCGGCAGCTGCCGGAGGAAGGCGGGCCCGCCATCTATCCCGAGCGCAACCGGGACCTGCTGACGAAGCTCGCGCCCCAGTCGTTCGACATCGTCGAGAGGAACTGGGACCAGTACCTGAAGGGCTGGAAGCGGGACGCCTGAATCGACGCCTGGGCCTCCCGGGTGGCGTCAGGGGTCAGCGGGGATCGAACTGCTCGGCGAAGTCGCCCCAGATCCGGGGCCAGTACTCCCGCCGGGATTCTTCCGACGCCTGGTTCGCCAGTTCCCGGAGCATCCGATGGTCCGTGGTGGTGAGCCGCGTATTCTCCGGCCGGCTCACGAGCTGCATGGCCTGCAACGTCGCCTGATCCTGCACTGCTCCAACCCTCGACATAGCCCGTTCCGCATGCGGGCTTTTGTTGGGCTTGAGACTAGCACCGCGCGCCCCGGCCAACCACCTCGGCATGTTACGGCGGCGATACACCCGGCGGGCGGTCAGTCGCCGAGGTAATAGTCCACCGTCGTGACGACGCGCACCTTCTTGAATTCCGGGGAAAACTGGTCCCGGTCCTCGATCGAGAACAGGCCCTGCTGGGCATTGCGGATGGCGCCGACGCTGCTGCCCGAGTCCGTGGCGAACTGCTCGGCCGCGCGGCGGGCATCCCTGGTGGCCTCGGCGATCATGTCGGGCTTGATCTTTTCCAGTTCGGTGAAGAGGTACTGGGTGCTGTACTCGTAGCTGCGGATCACGGCGACGCCCTGCTTCACCAGCTCGCCGCTGCGCTCCATGGCCTTCCGCGCGGCGTCGATCCTGTCGGTGCGCACGGTGACCGCGACCTCCGCCAGGTACCGGTCGAGCGGCCTGCCGTCGCCGCGCAGGCCCTGGGCCTGGCGATCCTGCACCCGGGGTGCCGACACGCTGACCTGCGCCGCCGGGAAATCGTCGGCCAGGAAGGCGCGCACCGTGGCGATGCCGCGGTCGGCCTTGCGCTGGAGGTCGCCGAGATCCTCGGCCGTGACCGTGAAGACGATGGGCCACAGTGCCAGGTTGGCAGGCACCTCGCGCTCCGCCAGGCCGCGGACCGAGACGGCGCGCTGGCTGGTGCGGGCCTGCACCAGGGCGTCACCGACCAGGTAGCCGGCCGCGACGATGCCGAGCGCCAGCACGATGGCAGGCAGCGTGTTGTTGCTGGCGTTCATCACGGGGCCGCCTCGTCAATGACCTGGTGCCGGAGTATACCGATGCCGCTGATCTCCACCTCGACCACGTCGCCCGGCGCGAGCCAGCGCGGCGGCTTCCGGGCAAAGCCGATGCCGCTCGGCGTTCCCGTGGCGATGATGTCGCCCGGATTCAGCGTGCAGAAGCTCGAGCAGTACTCGATGATGCGGCGCACGTCGAAGCAGAGGTCGCTGACCGGCGCCTGCTGCAGCACTTCGCCATTCACACGGGTCGCCAGGCGCAGGGCACCGGGTTCAGGAACCTCGTCGGCCGTCACGAGCCAGGGACCGCAGCCGCCGGTGGCCGGAAAGTTCTTGCCCGGAATGAACTGGGTGGTGTGCCGCTGCCAGTCCCGCACCGAGCCGTCCAGGAGGCAGGTGTAGCCCGCGACGTGCTCCAGCGCGGCGGCCGCACCCACGTACCGGGCCGTCCTGCCGATCACGATGGCGAGTTCGCCCTCGTAGTCGAACTGCGTGGAGATGCGGGGCCGGACGACCGGCTCGCCGTGGCCCACGAGCGTGTCGGGGAACCGGGTGAAGAGCGTCGGGTAGTCCGGCCTCTCCCGCCCCATCTCGTGGATGTGCTCCAGGTAGTTGATGCCCACGCAGAGGATGCGCGCCGGTTGCGGAATGACCGGCAGGAAGCGGAGGCCTGCCAGCGGGCGTAGAGGTGCGGCGGTCAGGGCGGATTCCGCCGGGTGGATACCGCCGGCGGCGAGCAGGTTGCGCAGGCCGGGAAACTGCCTGCGCAGGGCCGGCGTCGCCAGCCGTACGCCCGCATCGGGTGCGCCTTCCCAGGACTGGATGAGGCCCCAGGTTCCCGCCGCGCCGTCGTCAAAGCTCGCCAGTTTCATGGCCTGATTCTCCTTGCCGTATCATGGCACGGGCCCATGTTGAAACTCACCGATAGCACCCTGCTCCGCGCCGGCGCCTTCGTCGCCGGCCGGTGGATCGACGCCACCACCGGCGGCACGGTGCCGGTCACGAATCCGGCAACCGGCGGAGTGCTGGGCACGGTCCCGGACTGCGGCGCCGCCGAGACCCGCACGGCCATCGAGGCAGCCCACGCGGCGCTGCCGGCCTGGCGCGCCCGCCCCGCGAAGGACCGCGCCCTGCTCCTGCGCAAGCTCCACGACCTGCTCCTCGCGAACCAGGACGACCTGGCGCGCATCATGACCGCCGAGCAGGGCAAGCCGCTGGCGGAGGCCCGCGGCGAGATCGCCTACTCCGCCGGCTTCCTGGAGTGGTTCGGCGAGGAGGCGAAGCGCGTCTACGGCGACGTCATACCGGGACACGCGCAGGACCGGCGCATCGTCGTCGTCAAGCAGCCGGTCGGCGTCGTGGCGGCGATCACGCCCTGGAATTTCCCGTCGGCCATGATCGCCCGCAAACTCGCGCCGGCCCTCGCCGCCGGCTGCACCATCGTGATCAAGCCCGCCGCGCAGACGCCCTTTTCGGCGCTGGCTCTTGCCGAACTGGCGACCCGGGCGGGCATCCCCCCGGGCGTCGTCAACGTGGTGACGGGCAATGCCCGGGCGATCGGCGGCGAGATGACCGGCAATCCGCGGGTGCGCAAGCTGACCTTCACCGGGTCCACGGCCACCGGCAAGCTGCTGCTGGCCCAGTGCGCGCAGACCGTCAAGAAGGTCTCGATGGAACTCGGCGGCAACGCCCCCTTCATCGTGTTCGACGATGCCGACGTGGACGCCGCCGTCGCGGGCGCCATCGTGAGCAAGTACCGGAACTCGGGCCAGACCTGCGTGTGCGCCAACCGGCTGCTCGTGCAGGACGGCGTGTACGACACCTTCGCCCGCAAGCTGGCCGACGCGGTGGCGAAGCTGCGCGTGGGCGACGGCCTGGCCGGCGAACAGGACCAGGGCCCGCTCATCGACGCGGCCGCCGTCGCCAAGGTGGAGGAGCACATCGCCGACGCCCTGGCCCACGGCGCGACCGTGCTCACCGGCGGCAGGCGCCACGCGCTCGGCGGCACCTTTTTCGAGCCCACCGTCCTCGCCGGAGTCACGCCCGGGATGCGGGTGGCACGGGAGGAAACCTTCGGCCCCCTGGCGCCGCTCTTCCGGTTCCGGACCGAGGAGGAGGCCATCCGCATGGCCAACGACACCGAGTTCGGCCTGGCGGCCTACGTCTACACCCGGGACCTCGGCCGGAGCTGGCGGGTTCCCGAGGCGCTCGAGTACGGCATGGTGGGCCTGAACACCGGCCTCATCTCCACGGAAGTCGCCCCGTTCGGCGGCATCAAGGAATCCGGCAACGGCCGGGAAGGCTCGAAGTACGGCATCGCCGACTATCTCGAGATCAAGTACCTCTGTATCGCGGGCGTCGACGCCCCCTAGGAGCGGCAACCGCCGCGATCGATGACCCCATGAAACCAACCCAAGGCAAGGGCGCGCGCCTCACCGAAGGCCCCGTCAGCACGGCGATCTTCTCGCTGATGCTGCCCATGATGCTCGGCATGCTGGCCATCGTGGTCAACAACGTGGCGGGCGCGTTCTTCGTCGCCCGCATCAGCACCGAGCAGCTTGCCGCGGTCAGCTTCACGTTCCCCGTCAGCTTCATCGTCGGCGCGATCGCGATGGCGTTCGGTGTCGGCACCTCGGCGGTGGTGTCCCGGCTCTTCGGCTCGGGCAACCGCGACGAGGTCAGGCGCATCACGGCCCACGCGATGCTGCTCGGGCTGATGTGCGGCGTCGTCGTCCTGATCATCGGCCTGAACACCATCGACCCGCTCTTCCGCCTGCTGGGCGCGGACGAAGCGATGCTGCCGCTGATCCACCGCTACATGCGCATCTACTACTGGGGCGGGATCTTCCTTGTCGCCCCGATGATCGCGAACTCCGTGCTGCGCGCGTCAGGCGACGCGAAGCGCCCGGCGATGATCATGACCACAGCGGCGGTGGTGAACGTCATCGTCGACCCGATCCTGATCTTCGGACTCTTCGGCTTCCCGCGAATGGAGATCGAGGGCGCGGCGCTGGGCGGCGTGCTGTCCAACGCCATCGCGATGTGCGCGTCGGCGTATTTCGTGGTGTACCGGGAAAGGCTGGTGGACTTCCGGCACCTGGCCCTCGACCGGCTCACGGACTCCTGGCGACGGATCCTGCACGTGGGCCTGCCGTCGCTCACCAGCAGCCTGGTGGCGCCGGTCACGACGGCATTCATCACCAGCCAGATCGCGACCTTCGGCCCGGAATCCGTGGCGGGATTCGGCATGGCATCCCGGCTCGAGGGCCTCACCGTCCTCGCGATGATGGCGCTGTCGGCCGCCATGACGCCGTTCGTCGGCCAGAATTTCGGCGCCCGGCGCCTGGACCGGGTGCGCGAGGGGGTCAACTTCGCCTACCGCTTCTCGCTGATGTACGGCGTGGGCGTGGCGCTCCTGATGCAGGTGTTCGGCGGCCCGATCGCGGGACTGTTCGGCCTGGAAGGCCAGGCCCGGGACACCGCGCTGCTCCACATGCACATCGTGCCGCTGAGCTACATGGCCCTAGGCTGCGCGATGACGGTGAATGGCGCGCTCAACGCGCTTGGCAGGCCGATGGCGGCCATGTGGGTGTCGCTGTCCCGGACCATCGCCGTGTACGCGCCGCTCGCGTGGGTGCTGTCGCGCCTGCTGGGCCTCGGCCCCGTCGGCATCTTCATCGCCGCGGCCAGCGCCAACTTCATCTCGGGGGGCATCGGCGCACTGTGGTTCCGGTTCGCGCTCCGGGACACGATGGCAAAGCAGGCGGACGTCAGTCCTCGGACGGCGGGGGCGTAGCGCCCTTCTTCTTGCGTCCCGGGCTCAACTGCACCCGGCCCGTCTTGCCGCGGCGGCGCTCGTTCAGCCGGTCGATGATTTCCGCAACGGCCCGCTCGGTGCTCGCCCGGCTGCCCTGCAGCTGCCCCACGATGGTGTTGTGGCCCTGGGTGATCACGTAGCGGTACCAGTTTTCCGACTCGGCGCCCGCGGGCGCCTCGGACCTGGCGATGGACTTGAGCGTGAACGGCTCGTCGTCCAGGGGATTTGGCTTGCGGGCCGGGGCGCTTGGCGGAACCATGCGTCACCATACGCCACTTCCCGTCCGGTGGCGATTTTGACCCCTGGCGGGGACCACGGTGAGGATCCGGCAAGCCGGGAAACCGCGTCAACGCTGGCCTCCGGCGCTATCCTTGACCCCCGGCACAGACCCGCCCCCGCAGGCCATTTAACCTTTCCCGCAGCATGGAGAACCGCCGCAACCTCTACCGGATCCTGCACGTCCAGCCGGACGCGCCGGAGGAAATCATCCGGTCCAGCTACCGCACCCTGATGACGAAGCTGAGGCGGCATCCCGACCTGGGCGGCGACCACTTCACCGCCACGCTGATCAACGAGGCCTATGCGGTGCTCAGCGACCCGGCGAAGCGGGCCGCCTACGACGACGCCTGGCGCGACCTGGCCGCGAGGGCGACGGACGTTTCGCCACCGGCACCTGGGGCACCCGCGGCGGCAGCGGCGTGCCCGTTCTGCGGCGCCGCCCACGGCTTCACGGGCCGGATCCACGGCACTGCCACGTGCACGACCTGCAATGCACCGCTGGCGCCCGCCGAGCGCGAGCGGCTGGATGCCGGGCAACGTGCCGTGAGCCGCGTGCCGCGCCGGAGCCCCCTCACCTACTTCACGGGCTGGCCGGGCCAGGGGCCGTTCCCCGGCGAGACGCGGGACCTGTCATTGCACGGACTGCGTTTCGTGACGCACAGCGCGTTGCCCGTATCCAAGGTCATCAAGGTGGACTGCGAGGCGCTGGTTGCCCTCGCCCGCATCCTGTCCTGCACCGACAACGACCAGCGGGACTGGCGCTGGCTGATCCGCGCCGAGTACGTCACCGTCCGCTTCCGCCGCACCCGCGGCGGCTTCTTCGGGGGACATGCCTAGGGAAAAGGGGACAGATCTATTTTTGCGTCTGCCGTCCGCGCTGCCCGCGGAGCCGCCGCAAAAATAGATCTGTCCCCTTTTCCCTACTGCATGGAGAGGAGCGCGTTCAGCGTGCCCGTGACCACCTGGTCCTGCTGCTCGGCCGTGGTAATGCTCGCCGCCCACTCCTCCTGGTAGCCGCCGCCCTCGAAGGAGCCGAACTGCATGTGGTTGCCGCCCGGAATCGGCACCCAGGTGCTGGTCGCCGGGAAGAGATTGCGCTGCTGCTCGAACTTCTGCGGCGCGCGGCCGTCCTCGGTGGCGCGATGGATGTGCCACACCGGGTACTGCACGTCCGATAGCGGATTGGCTTCCGGCGGGTAGGAGTCCCAGACGATCAGGCCAGCCAGATCGTCGGGGTGCAGACTGGCGTAGCGCGCCGCCATGGCGCCACCCATGGAGTGACCGGCGATCACCCAGCGCCCGATGTCCGGGAAGGCCTCGCGAACCACGTCAGCGCGGCCGGGGGCGAAGATGGACATGTCGAGGGGCATCGGCACCGCCACGACCAAGTAGCCTCGATCCGCGATCCGGCGCAGCACCGGCGCGTAGCCGCGAACGTCGCAGGCGGCGCCGGGGTAGAAGATGAGGCCGGTAGTTGGCACACCAGCCGGGCGGAAGACCACGAACTCGCCGTCCTCGACGGTCACGCGCGCATCGGAGCGCAGGGCCGCGACCGCGTCGGGCGCCGGCGTCGCCCCGTTCGCGTACAGCCGGTAGATGTAGCCGGCCGCGGCCAGCAGCACGACCAGGAGGAAGCCGGGAACCCAGTACTTGAGCGCCTTCATCATGGCCTGCGCCTGGCCGCCCGCGCGAGACCTGCCAGCAGGATCACCGCCACGGACCACAGCTCCAGGGCCGAGCTGCCGCCACCGCCACCACCGCCGCCACCCGCCGTCGGTACGGCCGCGTAGATTCCCGACGTGCCGTTGGCGCGACTGGCGCGGAAGACGAAGCTGCCGGGGTCGGTCACCGCCTGCGGACCGGTGTCCAGCGCGGTGATGGCCGAGCCGAGCAGGCCGTCGCCCACGGCCGTCGCCCGCTCGTAGAGGCCCGTGCTGCCCGCGAAGATGGCGTTCAATCCCTGGACGAAGGTGCCGCGGAACGCGACGGCACCCGTTTCGGCGACGCTCGCCGCGCCGAAGGAATTGAACGTGATCCCGTCGGTCTCGGCAAAGGTCGTGGCCGCACCCGCGGTATCCACGTTCAGGCTGGCCGTGCCCGCCGCGTCCCGCGCGTAGTAGACCACCGTGCCGTTGTTGTTGATGTCGAGCGCCTGGGCGTCCAGCAGGCCGCCGACGGTGATCACCTTGACGGGCGTCACCGCCACGCCGTCCGTGGTCCGGTACACGCCGCGCATCGTGCCGCCGCTGGTCAGCGCCTCGAAGGCCACGATCCCGTCATCGTTGATGCCCGCCACGTCCACGGGATCCCAGGTCCCCGTGCTGTCCAGGAGAACGGCCGGCGCTGCGGCGCCCGTGCCCTTCAGGAGCACCCGTGCGCCGTCGAATGCCCGCACGCCGCGGACGACCACCGCAGCACCCACATCGCTGATGAACGGCTTGCTGTCGAGGGAAGTGAGTCCGTCGTCATCGGTGTTGGCGATGGTGGCCAGTGTCCCGCCGTTGCCCGCGAACACGGACACCGAATCGTCGTCCAGCGTGGCGACGAAGGTAACCACGCCGTCGGCATTGATGGCCGGATTGCCGAGGAACTCCTGGATTCCGCTGCCGGTGGTGGCAATGGGAGTGAGCAGGCCCGGACCGTCGTAGCGATAGACGGCCTGCCCCTCCGCCACGTCGTCGAAGGTGGCCACGAACGCCACCTGCCCGTCGTCGTTGATCGCCGGCACGCTGAAGGAGGCAAGTTCCGCCGACGAGTCGGCGATGGTCGTGTATTCCCAGACCACCTGGGCCCTGGCGCCCGTGCTGAGCAGCGCCGCACCCGCTGTCAGGGCGGCAAGCAGCGCGGCAGCGGGGGATGGGGTGCGGGTTCTTTGCATCGTTCCGGTCCGGCGTAAGGGACCGGAAGAATAACCCAGGTCTTTGCACGGATTCGCCCGCCGCCCGGCAAATCCAGCGCAACGCAGCGCTTTTCCGCGTCGCGCGCCACGGTACGGGATTGCTCTCATACGCCTCCGCCAAACCTTGCTGTCACCGGAGGCAGTCATGCAGATTCCAGGCCCCGTCGTCCCATCGCGCGCCGCTCCCCGCTGGCCGGCCTCAGGCCTCCTGTGTGCCCTGCTGGCTGTCCACGCGCTGGCCATGCCAGCGAATTCCCGAGCCACCGCCGTCGGGCGGGTCGCCGCCGAGTTCGGGGTGGACCCGGCCGGCG
>Ga0268299_1002806_pt1 | contig 18533 bp, 14 predicted proteins | sample NOBtaG_FD_193484 | JGI IMG/M metagenome (GOLD analysis project Ga0268299, IMG submission 193484) | Activated sludge microbial communities from bioreactor in Nijmegen, Gelderland, Netherland - NOB reactor | ecosystem: Engineered > Bioreactor > Aerobic > Activated sludge | place: Netherlands...
CGCCATGGTGTGCACCTCCTCATCCCTACAAGGCTTCACAGCCGGCCGGGACGGTTGGAAACACCCTGGTCAATTTTCAGCGAGCAGAACCCCGTTTCCCTGGTCAGTCTTCAACGAGCGGCAACACTACAGCTTCTTCGGAGACTTCGGTGCGTTGTAGAACGCCTCGCCGCACCGTCTTGGGCGCCCGGTTGGGCGGCGGGAAGCCTTTGGGCGGTTCAGAGATCGTCTCAGGGCGCACCGCAGCGGGCGTCGCAGCCCTTGCCCGCTGGAAAGACCAACGGCTCAAGGCTTTCGGTGCAACGACGCGTCCGCTTGGGCGGACGGTGGGGGCGGGGCGTGGGCGGGAACGACCCCCAGTTTGGGCGGCGTGCGCCGCCCAACCCATCCGGGTTCCCCCTCGGGGGTCGTTCCCGCCCACGCTGTTCGCTTCAATCCGGATGTGCGCAGAGTGCCAAGAAGGAGGACCACATGAAGTTCCGAATCCCCAAGCAGCACAAGCCGACGCGTGAGCGCATCGACATCAAGCTCGAGGCCTCGCTCCCGGCCGCACTCGACGAGTACTGCCGCTACCTCGAATCTGACCGCGACTACGTCGTGAGTACGGTGCTCGAGCTGGTCATGAAGAAGGACAAGGACTTTGCTGCCTGGCTTGAGCGCCGTGACGGTACAGCCACGCACTCTGTCGGCGGGACGGCGTAGAGGTGCTCGTGTCTCGACCCTGGATCGCAATTGCCGTCTCAGGTGTCGCAGGAACCTTCGCGTTCACGCACTGGCCGTTTCCTGAGGCACACCCCCTGCTTGCCCTTGTCGGTGCCGAGCGGCCGGGCATTCTTGCAGCGTTCCACTGGATGTACGTCTTGATGCTCTACACAACGCCGCTGGTTGCCACCTCGGTCGCAACGTCGCTTGCCTACATCTTCATCGGGCGCGCCTCTGGCTGGGCTGTGCCCGCACCTCACCTGCCGCCCTATCCCGACCAGGCGGCACGGTCCGATCTCTTCCTTGTCGTGGGCGAGATACACCACGCGCGAAAGGCCGGGCCTGCCGCCTCGCCTACCTGGCTCAAGATTCCCGAACGGGGTCTCTACACGGGCGTGATGGTCCTGGGTGCCATCGGTTCGGGCAAGACGACCGCCTGCATGTTCCCCTTTGCCGAGCAGGTGCTTGCCTACTGCGCTTCAGACCCTGCGCGGCGAATCGGAGGGCTCGTTCTTGAAGTGAAAGGGGACTTCTGCCACCAGGTGCAAGAGATCCTTGCCAAGCACGGTCGGGCCTCCGACTACGTCGAGGTGAGCTTGGACTCGGATGTCCGCTACAATCCGCTGCACAACGACCTCGACGCTTACGCGCTTGCCTACGGCATCGCGGGACTTCTGAACAACCTCTTCGGCAAAGGCAAAGAGCCGTTCTGGCAGCAGGCCTACACGAACCTCGTCAAGTTCCTCATCCTGCTCCACAAGGTCGTTGACGACTACGTCACCTTCTTTGACATCTATCGGGGGGCCATCGATCCCGACTACGTCGAACGCAAGATCAAGGAAGGCGAGACGCGGGCGGCGCGGACAATGGTCGCCATCACCTTCGACGACTTCATGGCCGTTCGGGAACTCGAGGACTTCCAGTTCGAACCAGACGGCGACGCCGGCCGCATGCTGTGTCCGGCACAGGACGGCCTCAGGTCCCTTCTCGAGTCGCGATCGGTCTCATACGACATCCTCCCGGAGCCGCCGACCAACGCGCCTAGGGCTGACGCGCCCGCGGGTGCGTCAACGCCATGGACGGTCGAACGCGATCAGCAATTCGAGTCGGTGAAGCGCTGGTTCTACCACGACTGGCTGCGCATCGATGCGCGCCTCCGGACCTCGATTGTTGAAGGGATCTCGGTCTTCCTGTCGCTCTTCGATTCTGACCCGGCCGCTAAGCGCATCTTCTGTCCACCCAAGGACACCTACGGCGCAGCGCAAAGCGCGGTGACTCAGCGCGCGCGGGCGCTGCCGCCATTTGCCGAGCTCATCGAACAAGGCAGTGTCTGCGCGCTTAACTTCCCAGTGTCGGCGAACCCCGGCCTTGCGCGTGTGATCGGCACCCTCATGAAGCTTGACTACCAGCGCGCCGTCTTGAACCGAATCCCGAAGATGGCGGCCGGCCGCCCGAGGGACAGCCGTCCCTGGCGGCAGACGCTGTTTCTCTGCGACGAGTACCACGCCTTCGCCACCGTCGGGGAGAACGATCCGTCCGGTGACGAGAAGTTCTTTGCGCTGTCTCGGCAGGCCAAGTGCATACCCATCGTCGCCACGCACAGCATGAGCTCGCTGCGCTCAACTCTGCCGGGAGAATCCTGGCGGACGCTCGTGCAGACGTTTCGAACGAAGGTCTTTCTCGCCCTGGCTGACGACTTCACGGCCAAGGCCGCAAGCGACCTCTGCGGCAAGGACGATCAACTCAAGGCGAACTACACACTTTCCGAGCAGGGGCCGCGTGTGGTGCCACAGTCGTCTGTCTCTTGCCGGCCAGAACCGACACCTCCTGGTGGCAGGACCTCGTCATGCGGGCCTGCGAAGTCCGGCTCTTGCGGGGGCGCCTCACGTTTGTGGGCGCGCCGGCGCCAGCTCCCTTCCCGTCAGCGGTCGCCGTCTTTCGTGCCAAGTGCCACGGACACGCAGTCCCTCGCATAGTGGCCTGGAACTGGCGAGCCGAGCTCCTCCTCGAACATCCTCTTACCACCGAGGTGCCTCATGTCCCGACTTCCGAACGACCTGCCCTTGCCTACCCCTGTGCCCCTCGGTCCGGCACCCGAGCTGCATGAACTCTTGACTGTTGACGACGTGGCGGCGCTTCTCAAGGTGAACAAGCGTTGGGTGTACCAGCACCTGCGGGAGCGGCGTGATGAGCGGACGCGCGCTTCGCCCGCACGCCGGAGTGTCCGACTTCCTCACATTCGCGTCGGGAAGTACGTCCGTTTCGAAGCCGCCGCAGTGCAGGCGTTCCTCGAGAGCTTGTCCCGCTCAGCCTAGGGAATCGGTTCGGTCGTACAATGGCTCCTGAGCAAAGCCACGGAGAGCCACCGCGAGGAAAGGACACTCGCATGGCTCGGAAGAAGAAACGACAGTACGGAACCGGTTGTCTCTTGCCACGAGGAAGGCGGTGGGCGATCCGCTGGCGCGAACAGGAGATCGCGTCAGACGGCTCGGTGAAACGTATCTTGCGCTACGAGAACTTGGGATCGATCAGCCGGACGGAAGCCGCGCGCATCCTGGCGCAACGCATCGTTCAGGCCGGCACGCCAACGAAGGCCCCTGTTCGCATGACCTTTTGCGAACTGGCCGAGAGTTGGCTCGCGCAGGTGTTGCCCATGTACAAGCATTCGACCCAGAAGAACCATCGGCACATCCTCGCCAAACACCTCGTGCCGTACTTCGGCGAGACGGCGCTCGTCGATCTCGGCCGGCAGCACGTGCAGACCTACGTGGCCGGTCTCTTGCGCCAAGGGTATGCACCCAAGACGATCGATCACATCCACGATGTCCTAAGTGCCGTGCTGCGAACCGCAGTCAAGTGGGGATACCTGTCCGACAACCCCGCGCGACAGGTTGAGCTGCCGGCGCTTGTGACCGTGCGGCCCAAGTGGGCTCTCACGGAGGCCCAAGCGTCCCTACTGCTCATGGAGCTGCCGCCTTTGGCACGCACCATGACGGGGCTTGCGCTGCTCACGGGCTTGAGGCGCGGCGAGATTTTCGCGCTGCGCTGGGAAGACTTGGGGCCTGAGGACAACTACCTCAATGTGGATGAAGCCGTCTATGAAGGCCGCTTCAACACACCAAAGACGGCGGCAGGGGTCCGCCGTATACCGCTCTCACCACTCGCCCAAGCCCTCCTGCGCGAGTGGCGCAAGCGGGCCAAACGGACCGGCCCTGGCGATCTCGTCTTTGCGACGTGGTCCGGCAAGCCCATCTCGCCGAACAACGTGCTGCGCTCGGCGATCTTCCCGGCCTGCGACCGGCTGAAGCTGCCGCGAGCGACCTGGCTCACCTTCCGCAGAAGCTACGCCAGTTGGGCGCATCAGAAGGGCGTTGCCGGCAAGACTATCGCGGCACTGATGGGTCACGCCAAGGTCGACATGACGCTGAACGTGTACGCGCAAGTGCTCGACGGCGCTGAGCGCGAGGCGGCCACGCGTGTCGGCAACGGATTGTTCACGATTGTTCACGAGGGCGAGTTGGCCGATCCCGTAAGTCACTGACTGGATTGGCTCCTCGGGCTGGATTCGAACCAGCAACCCTCCGGTTAACAGCCGGATGCTCTGCCGTTGAGCTACCGAGGAACGCGGCAGGTAGGCACGCACCACGGGGCTCCGCAGCGCGCAAACGAATCCCTATCGTAAACCGAACCCCGTGGTCGCGGCAACAGAGAGCCCTGTCCCCACGGCACGCAGGATGGCCGCCATTTTGACACCACATCATGATGTGCTTACACTGACGAATGGTCCGTACGCAGATCCAACTCACCGAGCAGCAGGCGCGCCGCCTGCGGGCACAGGCGCGGGAGTTGGGGGTTTCGCTCGCCGAGGTGATCCGCCGGCACGTTGAGCGGGGGCTCGCGGACGACGTCGCCAACCGGGCGCACCTGTACGACCGCGCCGCGCGGGTCGTTGGACGCTTCACCGACCGGCGAGGCGCACCCGATATCTCCATCCAGCACGATCGATACCTCGACGAGGCGTTCGAGTGACGGCCGTGTTCGCGGACACGTCCGCCCTGCTCGCGCTCGTCAGCGCGACGGACGAGAACCACAGCCGCGCCGAGCGCGCCTTCGCCGGGCTGCGCGCACGCCAGGCCCCCCTCCTCTCGACGTCGTTCGTCCTTGTCGAGACCTACGCGCTCATCGGCCGGCGCCTCGGCCTCGAGGCGGTCCGGACCTTCCGAGCAGACTTCGCGCCCCTCATGGACATCGTCTGGGTGGACGACGCGCTCCACAACGCCGGGCTGGATCTCCTGCTCGATCGCCACAAGCGCTCGCTCAGCCTGGTCGACGCGGTCTCCTTCGTGGCCATGCGACGGGCGAAGGTCTCGGACGCCTTCGCGTTCGATCCGCACTTCGAGCAGGAGGGGTTCACGACGGTGCGGTGAGTGCCACCCTCGTCAACGCACCGCAAACCCCTTCCGCACCATCTGTCCCCACCCCTGTCGGCCCCGGAAGAAGTCCACCGTCCCCTTCAACCGCCACCACGTCGTCAGCTGCCGGTATCCGAAGTTCTCCAGCACCCCCAGCCCGACCAGCATCACCAGGTCCCGCGTCCGCGGGTACCGGCGGAACGTCACCTCCTCCAGCAGCACCGACAGCACCGAGATCAGGGCACCAAAGGCGATCGCGGCCAGGAAGAACAGCTGCGCGAAGACCACGTCCATCAGGCCGGCCGCCAGCGCCGTGGCGTTCAGGACGTAGCCCACCACCTCGATCACCGGGCTCGCGGCCTCGAAGACGGCGAAGTACGGCAGCGCGAACAGCCCAACGGTCCCGTAGCGGGCGCTCCCGATCATCTGCGCGTGCATCGTCAACACCTGCAACGTCCCCCGATGCCAGCGGTTCCGCTGGTTGCCGAGGATGCGCGCGGACTCCGGCACCTCGGTCCAGCACACGGGATCGGGCTGAAACACGATGCGGTACGGCCGCTCCTGCTGGCGCATCAGGCGGTGCAGCCGCACGATGATCTCCATGTCCTCGCCGATCGTGTCCGTGCGGAAGCCGCCCGCCTCCACCACCGCGCTCCGGCGGAACATGCCGAACGCGCCCGAAACGATGAGGAGGCAGTTCATCGCCGACATGGCGACGCGGCCACTGAGAAACGCGCGGAGGTACTCCACCACCTGGAAGCGCGCCAGCCAGTTGGTGGGCAGCCGCACGTGTGTCACCCGCCCCGTGTCCACGTCGCATCCGTTGACGATCCGGATGATTCCGCCCATGGCGACGGTCGTGGGATCTTCGATGAACGGCAGGACCGCGCGCACCAGCGCCAGCTCCTCCAGGAGCGAGTCCGCGTCGATCACGCACACCAGGTCGTGGCGGGCGGCGTTGATGCCCGCGTTGATGGCGTCGGCCTTCCCCCCGTTGACCTTGTCGATGACGACCAGGTCCGGGAAGTCGAGCGAGCGATAGAGCCCGCGGACGGGCGCCGTGTCGAGCGGCTGCCGGTAGGCGACGGGCGCCTTCACCAGGCCGAACGCCTGGATGGCCACCTCCAGGGTCCGATCCTTCGATCCGTCGTTGACGGCCACGACCTCGAACTGCGGGTAGTTGAGGAGCAGAAGGCCGCGCAGGCTCTGGGCAATCGTCGCCTCCTCGCCGTAGGCCGGCACGATCAGCGAGATCGGCGGCGTGGCCGGCGAGCGCAGGATGGTGTCCAGCGCCTTCGGCGTCCACCGCCGGCGATGGCGCAGCAGCGAGACGAGCGCGACGACCGTGAACGCCAGGTACAAGGTGTTCAGCGTGAGGAAGTAGCCCAGCACGAAGAAGTCGAAGCCCTGGACGACCCCGGCCAGGAGGCCCTTCATGGCCGCACCCCGTCCCAGAGGAAGTGCCGCGCCAGTTCGAGCCCGTGGCCGCCGGCACCGGACGATTCGCGCGCGCGAAGCGCAGACATCCCCGCGTCACCCAGGCGCGAGAGGGCGCGCGCCCCCTGGGCCGCCACCTCCCACTCGTCGTCCAGGTGCTGGGCGAGGTAGGGCACGAAATCGGTGCGCCCCGTCCGGCCCAGGGCCTGCGCGGCATGCGCACGCACCCGCGCGTCCGGGTCCGTCATCGCGCGAAGGGCGTGATACGCCACGCGGTCGTCCATGCCGGTCACGCCGATGGCCCGCCATGCGGCAGCGCGCACGGTTGGATCTTGATCCTTCGTCCACTCCAGCAGGGTGGCTCGGGCGCCCGTCCCGCCCACCAGCGCCAGCACGTCCGCCACGAGGCGACGCCCGACGGCGTCGTGGACACCGAGCTGCACGATGGACTCGGTCACAGCTGGGCCGATGCGTCGCAAGGCCTCGATCAGCCGCGCCTGCTGGTGGCGGGACCGCTGCCCGATCCGCGGCAGCAGCGCCTTCACGGCGGCCACGTCGCCGATCAGGCCGAGCGCATCAACGGCCGCAGCCCGCACCTCGTCGTGCGGGCTGTCGAGCAGGGCCACGAGCGACGGGACTGCGTCACGGTCGCGCAGCAACCCCAGCGCCAGCGCGGACCGCGCACGTGAAGACCACCCTCCGCGCTGAAGGCCGCGGCGCCAGGCGTGCAGCAGGCCGAGGTCGGACGCGATGATCCGCGCACGGTCCACCGTGGTGCCCTGGACGACGCGCAGCGGCTCGAGCAGGGCGCCGGCGACGTGAATACGGTGGCGGTGAGGGACGTGCCGGAGCGCCGCGATGGCCGCCTCCGACGCCGGGCCGGCCGCCGCCAGCGCTGTCCTGAGCGCGGGAACATACCGGGCCCGAATCCGCGCCAGGCGCCACGCCACCGCCTTCAGCACCAGCCGCTGGACGACGATGCCCGCCAGCGCCAGCACGATGCCGCCCGACGCGACAAGCAGCGCGGGAACCAGGGCGTCCCTGAGGTGTCGGGCCAGCTCCACCATGCTCGTGCTACTTGAGCAGCCGCCCGATGCGGGCCAGCAGCTCCTGCGGGTTGAAGGGCTTGGTCAGGTAGTCATCGGCGCCCAACTCGAAGGCGCGCATGACGTCCTCTTCCCGGCTCCGGGAAGACACGATCACCACCCGGGGCCTCGGCTCGGGCAGCTCGCGCAGCCGCGCGAGGACGTCGAAGCCCGACCGCTTCGGCAGCATCAACTCCAACACCACCACCGCGGGCGCGGCGGTCTCCACCTGGTGCAGCGCCTGCTGCCCGTCGAAAGCCACCAGCGTCTGGAGCCCCGCGGCCTTGAGCCGCGCGTCGATCACGTGCACGACGTCCGGGTCGTCGTCCACGATCAGCACCGAGCCACGCTCGGCGGCCGCCCCCGCCCCGTAGACGACCACCGGCGCGCCATCCACCTGCGCGGTGGAGAGCGCGGACTCGGCCTCGGCCAGCATCGGCTCCACGAACCGGTCTGTAGAGAGCCCGGTGGTGGTGACGCCCGCGCAGACCTGTGTGAGGCCCGCGGCCCGCGCGATGTCGAGCACGCCGCCGATGCGCCGTGCCGCCACGCCCGCCGTCGCGCCGGGCATCAGGACGACAAGCTGCGTCTCACTGTAGCGGCCGAGGAGATCCTTCCGCCGCAGATCGTCGCTGAAGATGGCGGCGAGATCGGTCATCGCCCCAGGGGCCGCACGCACGAGGCCGAGTGCCGCGGGGCCCTGCCGAAGCACCTCGCGGGCCGCTGCCACGAACAGATCGGCCGCCATCAGGCCGCCACCCGCCCGTGGCGCCGGCTGCCGATCGGACACAGGCCGCGTCAGCATCCACCCCACGCGGAGCAGCATCTCCACGCTCTGAACGGGCTTGGTCAAGTAATCATCGGCGCCGAGCGCGAAGCCGGCCATGCGATCCGCCGTGGAGTCGCTGGATGCCACCAGCACCACGGGAATCTCCGCCACGGCCGGATCGGTCTTCAGACGCCGGCACACGTCGTGTCCGTCCATCTCGCCCGCGAGATCCACGTCGAGCAGGATCACGTCCGGGCGGTCCACGCTGGCCTGCGCCAGAGCACGCAGCCCCTGCCCGATCAGCGTCACTCGATATGCAGCAGTCTGCAGGTCTTCGACCATGCGCGCGGCCTGCACGGCATCGCTCGTCACCAGCAGCACGTGCGCCCCCACCGCGGTGCCGGACGCGGCCGCCCACGCCGGGGACATGGCGGCCAGGTCCGCCGCGAAGCCATCCTGCATCGCCTGGAACGCGCGTCGAACGCCGACGATGTCGCTCGTACCCACCAGGGGCGAGTCGAGCAGGCGGTCGAGCTCCGTCGCACGACTGCCGACGGTCGGCAGGCCGACGATCACGGCGAGCCCGGACAGCCGATGCACGATCTGCTTCAGCGCCACGAGCGGGCCGCTCGTGCCCCTGGCCTCGACTTCCGCGATCAGGTCAGCGATGGCGGTGCACCGCTTGCGGAACCCGGCGATGAAGCGGCTCCGTGCTTCCCGGACCGTGGCGTCGTAGTCCTCGTCCACGACGGTGGCCACCGTGCGGGCCACCGGCGCCGGCGCCGCGTCCATGACGGGCGTGTCCGGCGCCGCCTCTACCCGGACGCGAACCTGGATCGGCTCGAACGCTGCCAGCGGGGACGCGCTGGCGCCGGCCGGCGGCGGATTCATACGTACGCGTCCGCTGTCACCGCTGGTTCGTTCCGACGGGAACTGGATGATGGCCGACGTGGCATCGGGCTCCGCGCCGTCTGCTGTTGGCGTGGCCGGATGTTCGTCCGCGGGAGGGACCGGTGTGACGTCCGGGTCGGGCTCGGCGGACTGCGGGTAGGCGGGCAACAACGCGGTGATGGGTCGGGGGCCAGGCGGGCGGCCAGCTGCAGGCGTGGGTCGCCGAAGCTCCTCGGGTCCGGGTGGAGCGGAGGCGGGCCTGAAGTGCGCGGTGGCCGGGATGAGCGCGGCCACCAACGGTGTCATCTGAGACGCGAGCAGCCGCACGAGGGCCTCGGCCTCCGGCGTCACGCGATCGTTCGCGGCCGGATCGATCTCGGCGGTCAGCACGCCAACCGCCAGGTTGTCCTGCTCCAAGGGCACCGCGATCGCCGCCAGACGTGTGCCGTTGCGGCTTCGCTTCCGGACCCTGCGCTCGGCGCATGCCACGGCCGTCAGCACGTGGGCGTCGAGCGGAAGCGGGCCGAGCCGGGACAGGAAGGCCTCGCTGTAGCCATGACCGGCCAGCACGTCGAGCGTCGAGCCATCCCCGCTGAGGCCCCAGACGGCCATGCCGCTGGCCCCGATCAGGCGGGATGCCGGTTCCAGGCGTGATCCGATCTCGGCAATGGGCGTGCGCGTGTGCGTCGCGGCTGGCACGCTGCTGCTGGCGCGCGCGCCGAGGCGGACCAGCGACGGCACCCTGGACGCATCCGCAACCGCCTCGTCGGCTTCGGTCGCCGCACGCCGGGCCCGGTGTGTTGGGACGCGAGCCGGCCGGGCTGCAGCAGCAGAGACACGCCTCCCGAGCCTCCAGAACATCAGGGCCATGCCGAGAAACACCACTGCCACCGTGGCGAGTGCTGCCGCGACCTGGCCGTCGCCGGACGTCACGGTTCTGTTATCGGCCGGCGCCTGCCGGTCACGAGTGTGAAGGGTTGCGCACCGCCGCGCGGTCACGTGCACCCCTGCACCGAGCCACGACGCGGGCCGATAGAAGAGCAGAAGGCACGAGGCAAAGGCAGAAGGCAGAAGCCGCAGAGGCAGGACGATGGTCAGGGGACGGATTGGGGCGTGGATGGTCGGGGCGCTGCTGGCGTGCGTACCAGGCGAGGCACTGGCGCAGGCCAGGCCTTCCGAGGTGGTGCTGCGAGAGGCGCGGGAGGCGGTGGGTGACGGCCATCCCTCGACAGCCCTGCGCCTCCTCGAGACGCAGCTGAAAGCCAATCCCCGAGACGTGGATGCCCGTCTGCTCTATGGCCTGGTGCTCTCGTGGTCCGGCCTCTACGACGAGGCGCGGCGAGAGTTGGAGGGCGTGCTCGCCCAGGCGCCGAACTATACGGACGCCCGCGTGGCGCTCGCCAACGTCGAGTGGTGGTCGCGCCACTACGATCGCCTGTACGCGGTGGCGTCCGACGGAAAGAAACGACAGCCGGACGACACACGGTGGCTCGTGTACGAAGCACGCGCGCTCGACGGCCTCGGCCGGCCCGCTGACGCGCAGCGCTCGGTGAACCAGGTGCTGCAGCGCGACCCCGGACATGTGCAGGCGCGTGCCCTCGGCGAGCGCCTCGACGCGCAGCTCCGCCCATGGCACGCGCAGCTGACGCACACCGTCGACTGGTTCGACGACGACCGCGAGTCGTGGCTGGAAACCTCGGCCACCATCGGCCGCCGGACGCCGGTCGGCGCCGTCCTCACGCGCGTGAGCTATTCCGAGCGCTTCGGTCTCACGGACACACAGGTGGAAGTCGAGGCGTACCCCAGGATCCGCCCGGGCACGTACGGCTACGTCAATGTCGGCGGCAGCGTGGACCGACGCCTGTATCCGGAGAACCGCGTCGGGCTGGAGCTCTACCAGGCCCTGGGGCGCGGCTTCGAGGCATCCGGTGGCTGGCGCCGGCTGCAGTTCTCCACCACCACGAACATCTACGTGGGCACGCTGACCAAGTACGCCGGCCAATGGATGATCACCGGGCGGGCGTTCTACATACCGAGCGACATCAAGGACTCCAGCTCCTACTTCGGTGCGGTCCGCCGCTACTTCGGCGCGGACGGCACGAGCTTCTGGGGCGCGTCGTACGGCCACGGCTTCTCGCGGGAGGAGATCCGGAACGCCAGCGACCTGTTCTTTGCCGACTCCGATACCGTGCGCGCCGAGCTCGACACGCGGCTGGGCCGGCGGGTGCGCGCGGCAGCCTCGGGCAGCACGAGCCGCCAGGAGCGCCCCATCGGGCCGCTGCGCCAGAACACATTCTCCGCGAGCCTCAGGGTGGAGTTCTAGGAGGCAGGAGATAGGAGGCAGGAGGTAGGAGGCAGGAGGTAGGAAGTAGGAACTAGGAAGTAGGAACTAGGAAGCAGGAAGTAGGACACAGGAAGCAGGAAGCAGGATCCTTGTGATGTCGCCGTGGGCTCGTCTCGTCTCCGCCATCGTCCTGGCGTGGGTGTTCGCCTGGACGCTGCGGCCCGGCGCGGCGGGGCAGCCCGCGGGCGAGGCCGACGTGGAGTCCTGGATCGTCTCGAGCCGCGAGGCGTTCGTCGCCGAACAGTGGGAGGCCGCGCTCGGGCCCACGCGGGCGCTGGTCGAGCACTTCCCCACCCAGCAGGTTTACTCGGATCGGCTCGCGCGCATCTACGCGCAGCTGCACAAGCCCGCCGAGGAAGCGGCGGCATGGGAGCAGTTCGTCAGGAGCGCGGCCACGCCCGAAGATGCCTGTCCGGCCCTGCCGCAGGCGTACGCCCGTGCCGGTGACCCTGACGCCTCCCTCCGCGCGTTCGAGCGCTGCCGCGATTTCGATCCGCTCAGCGCTGAAGGGTGGTTCTTCCTCGGCCAGGCGTACCGGCGGGCGGGTCGTTACGACGAGGCCCTCCACACGTTTCGCGAGGCCGTTCGGGTCGATCCCCTGCATGCCGACAGCCGCGTCGGGCTGGCCGGCGCGCTGCTGAGATCCGACGCGCCACAGGAAGCGCTGACGGTGGTTCAGCGCGCGGTAGAGACCAACCCGCGCTATGCAGATGCCCACCTGATGCATGGGCTGACGCTTCATCGACTTGGACGCCGTGCCGAGGCACGTGCGGCCCTCGAACGCGCGTTGACCATCGCCGGCACCTACGTGGACGTGCACGTGGCCCTCGGGATGCTCGACTACGCCGAAGGCCGAAGGGCCGACGCCCACGAGCGCTTCACGCGGGCGCTCGACCTGGATCCGGCACGACGCGCAGAGCTGCAGGTGTGGCTCGACCGGACGCGTGAGGACAGCCGGTGATGCGGTTCGTCGAAACGCTGGCCCGGGCCACGGCTGTCGGCTTCTGGTATCTCACCGCCGTCTTCGCCTGGCTGATCTCGGTCCCCTTCGCGTACCAGAACTTCATCAAGCCACGGCTGTTGCCGGACTTCGTCGCGTTTGCCGAGAGCCACGGGTGGCTGGCGGCGCTGCTGTGGCCGGTCGGCTGGCTGGCCCTGCGTTCCGCGCTCGCCCACCCGCGGTCGCGCGCGGTGGCCCGCGGTCTGCTCGGCCTCTGGGGCCTCGCCGCCCTCATCCTGCCGTTTACCCCGACGCTGGCTTCGCTGCCGACCGACACGCGATCGACCCTCGTCTGCCTGGCGTCGCTCGTCATTCCGCTCGGCTGTGCGGTCGCGGACTTCCGCCGCGCGGGGCCGCTGCAGGAGCCGCCACCTGGCGATCGGACCGGGCTCGATGCCGTCGCTGTCGTGCTGGCGGCCGGCGTGGTGTTCACGCTCTATAACGGGCTGGCGCTGGCGCGGGGCGAGGTCTCCACCGAAGGGGTCGGCGCCAGCGCGCTGACGCACCTCGTGACCGCGGGCGCCCTCCTGCTCGGCCTCACCGCGCTGCGCGCGATGGCCGCGCTCCGCGAGCGGCCGGTCTACGCGGAGTTCTGGCTGACGACGGCAGCGCTCTCGATGGCACTCGGTCGAGTGATGTCGGGCCAGGTCGTCCCCGCGCTGTCGGTGAGCAGCGCCTCGCGGTGGATCGCGGGAGTGGCCATGGCCGCCACCCTGGCCCTCGTGCTGGCCGCGCGCGGCCGCGTGGCCGGCACCGCGCTCGGCGACGGCGTGCTGACGGCGCTCAGCGGCGTCATTCCCGTGCGGTTGGCAAGGCTCCCGCCGTGGCCGTGGCTGATGTGGCTGCCGCTCGTCGTGGGCCTCGCCTGGGGCGGTACGGCCGTCAGCCGCGTCATGGACTGGAACTTCCTGGTCCTCACGATGTCGGTCCTCATCGTCTGGCTGCTGGCGCTCGGCAGCGCGCTGGCCGCGGTGCGCGCCATCACCGCCGCCCGTGCCGAGATCTGGAGCCCCACGCCCGGCGTGCTGGCGTCCTGCGCGGCGGTACTGGGCGTCTACGTGTTGCTCGTCCCGGCGCCCACGCAGGCCGGGACGCCGACGCCCGTGGACGCCTGGACCGTGTCGGATCCCTCGTTCCGCACGCTGCGCGACGCGCTGCGGCCGCCCGCTCCTGCCGACGCGGGTTTCTACCCGTTCCTGCAGCGGCACACCAACCTCGGCTCCGACGTGGCGGTGCACGCCTTCGACATCCGTCATGCGCCGCTGACCGGCGCGCCAGCACCCTACCGGCCACATATCTTCCTGATCGTCATCGACAGCCTGCGGCGTGACTACCTGTCGCCGTACAACGCCGCGGTCACCTTCACGCCGCAGATCGGCCGCTTCGCCTCGGAGAACCTGGTCTTCCAGCACACCTTCACCCGTTATGGCGCCACGGGGTTGTCAGTGCCATCCATCTGGGTCGGCGGGCTCGTGCCACACCAGCAGTATCCGCAGCCGTTCGCGCCGTTCAACGCGCTGCACGCGCTGCTGGCGCACGAGCGGTACGAGACCTGGCTCTCGTGGGACAACGTGGTTGACGCGGTGGTCCCACGCGAGGGGTCGGGGCCGGCGCTCAGCACGAACCGCGCGGTGAAGGACTTCCGCTACTGCGAGATGGTGGGTGACATCCGGGCCCGTCTGGATCGCCTCGCGCCGGGTGGCCCGCCGGTGTTCACCTGGGGCCTGTCGCAGGACGTCCACGTGTCGGCCATCACGCGCGAGGGCGGCCGGCCGATCGACGAGGACCGCTATCCCGGGTTCAACCCGCCGCAGGCCTCGCGTTTGAAGCGGGTGGACGGGTGCTTCGGGGCCTTCATCGACGACCTGAAGGCGCGCAGGCTGTACGACGACAGCATCGTCATCCTCACCTCGGATCATGGCGACTCGCTCGGGGAGGAGGGCCGCTGGGGCCACGCCTACACCCTCTTCCCCGAGGTCCTGCAGGTTCCGCTGATCGTGCACCTGCCTCCGCGGCTGCGCGAGCGGTTCGACGCCGACCTCGCCGCCCCGGCGTTCACGGCCGACATCACGCCGACGCTCTACGCGCTGCTGGGGCACCAGACAGCGCAGCCCGGGCCGATGTTCGGGGAGCCGCTGATGTGGCCCAGGGGCACACCCCCGAGGACGCGTGCCGCGGACGGGTCGCTCGTCGCCTCGAGCTACGGCAGCGTATACGGCTGGATCAGCGACGGCGGCCGCGAGCTCTACGTCGCCGACGGCGTGTCGCTCCGCGACTATCGCTACCAGCTCGATGGCAGCCCGACGGGCCGGGCGCTTCCCATCAGCGCGGCCGAGCGCCGGGCCGGGCAGGCCGCCATAACGGACGCGCTGACGGCGCTGGCCGGCTTCTACAAGCTGCCGATCGAGTAGGACGAACCGCACGACGGCACGGGAGAGTCATACGATATGGATATGCCTCTCCTGGTCGCCTCGAACCTCGCCAGGACCTACACCGGCGGCAGTGCGACCGTGCGCGCCCTCGATGGCGTGTCCTTCTCCATCGACCGCGGCGCCTTCGTGGCCCTGATGGGGCCGTCCGGCTGCGGCAAGTCCACGCTGCTGCACCTGTGCGGTGCGATGGATCGACCCTCGGCCGGCAGCATCACCCTCGAAGGGCGTGCCCTGGGCGGGCTCTCGGACGATGAGCTCACCCGGGTGCGGCGGGACCGGATCGGCTTCGTCTTCCAGTTCTTCAACCTGCTGCCGACCCTGACGCTCGGGGAGAACATCGCGCTGCCGTGCCTGCTGAGCGGCATGCCCGTCGCCGAGGCCACCGGGCGCGCCGCGACGCTGGCGGCCCGCGTCGGCATCGCGCACCGCCTCGGGCACTACCCGCAGGAGGTCTCCGGCGGGGAGATGCAGCGGGCCGCGATTGCGCGGGCCCTGGTGCACGAGCCCGCGCTGCTCATCGCCGACGAGCCCACCGGCAACCTCGACTCGGAGAACGGTGCGCGCGTGCTGGCGCTGCTCGCGGAGCTCAACCGCGAGATGGACATCACCATCCTGCTCGCCACCCACGCACAGGAGGTGGCCGCCGCCGCCGGACGCGTGCTCCGCATGCGCGACGGGCGCTTCGCGCACGACACGGCCGCCCCGTCCACGCCACTCGTCGGTCACGCCCGTGCCGCCGCGTCTGTTTAGGCAGTTCATCCTGCGCCGGATGGCGCAGGAGCGGGCGCGCACGGTCACGACGATCGTGGGCATCGCGCTCGGCATCGCGGTCGTCATCGCGATCCAGCTGACCAACGCCAGCTCCGTGCGAGGCTTCGAGACGGCGCTCGACACCGTGGCCGGCCGGACCTCGATCGAGATCGCGGGGACCGCCGGCGTCCCGGAGGTGGAGATCGCCGGCCTCGGCTGGCTCCGCGAGTACGGTGCGCTCGCCCCCGTCATCGAAGGCGAGATGGCCATCGTGTCGGGGGAGGGACTCGGGACGGCGCGGCGTGCGAGGCGCAGCGAGGCCGTGAAGGTCCTTGGCGTCGACATCCTCCGGGATCTGACGTTGCGGGACTACGCGGTGGCCGAGCGGCAGGCCACGACGACCGACGCGGCCTCCCCGGCCGAGGCGCTCACGTCGCAGCAGTTCCTCGAGCTATTGACCAGCCCGCGCAGCATCGTCATCACCGAGAAGCTGGCGCGGCGGCGCGGCTACCGGCTCGGCGACGAGATCCGCCTGATGGCCGGCGACCGCGTGAACACCTTCGTCATCCGCGCGCTGCTCGAGGACAAGGGACCGGCGCGCGTGATGGACGGCAGCTTCGTCCTGATGGACATCGCCGCGGCGCAGCTGGCCTTCGACCGCCTCGGGCGCGTCGATCGGCTGGACCTCCAGCTCTCGACCACGGACGGATCGGCCCCGAACTCGACGGCCATCGACGCGACGCTGGCCGCGATCAACCCTCGTCTGCCAGGTGGCCTGACGGCGGACCGGCCTTCCCGGCGCGGACAGCAGGTCGAGCGCATGCTGGCCGCCTTCCACCTGAACCTGACGGCATTGTCGTGGGTGGCGCTGGTCGTGGGGTTGTTCCTCGTCTACAACACCGTCACCATTTCGGTGATCGCCCGGCGCGACGAGATTGGCGTGCTCTGCGCGCTCGGGGTCACGCGATCGCAGGTGCTGGCGCTGTTCCTGGGAGAGGCGGCCGCCCTCGGCCTGGCGGGCGCGGTCCTCGGCCTCGGCCTCGGCCGCATGATGGCCGACGCGGCCGTCGGCCTCACCTCCTCGACGGTCAGCACGCTGTACATCGCCACGGCCGCCGCGCCGCCGGCACTCTCCGGCTGGCACGTGGGCCTGGCGGTGGCCATCGGCATCCCGCTGTCGCTGCTGGCCGCCACCGTGCCGGCACTGGAGGGCAGCCGCGTGTCCCCCACCGCCGCCATGCGCGGGAGCGACCGCGTGGAGTCGCGCGTGCGGCTGCGGCCGTCCGCGCTCGTCGTGCCCGCCGCGGTGCTCGGGGGGGCCTGGCTGCTGGCGCAACTGGGACCGGTGAACGGGCGGCCGCTCTTCGGGTACGCCTCGTCGTTTGCCACGATCATCGGGGCCTCGCTGCTGGTGCCCGCCATCATCTTCACGCTGGCGCGCATCCTGCGCGCGCCGCTTGCGCGGGTGCTCGGGGTGGAGGGGATGCTCGCGCACGCCAACCTCGCCGCGGCCATCCCGCGCCTGTCGATCTCCGTCGCGGCGCTGGCGGTGAGCCTGTCGATGATGGTGGCGGTGGCGGTGATGATCGGCAGCTTCCGCGACACGGTGGCGTACTGGATCGGCCAGACGCTGCAGGCGGACCTGTTCATCGGCCCCGGCGTGCAGCCGACGGTCGGATCGGAGCAGACGCTCTCCGGGCCCGTGATGCAGGCCGTGAGGAACCACCCGGACGTGGAGGCCGTGGACTCGTTCCGCAACATCGATCTCGTCTACAACGGCAACCTCGTCGTCCTGGGCGCCGGTAACTTCGACATCGTGCTGACTCACGGATCGCTGCTGTTCAAGGCCCCGGCGGACGGCCGGGAGGCCCTGCGCCGCGCCATCGGCACGGAGTCGGTGGTGGTGTCCGAGGCCTTCGCCAACAAGTACGGGACCTCACCCGGGGACACGCTCACGCTCCGCACGCCAGCCGGCGAGCGACCGTTCACCGTCGCGGCCGTGTACTACGACTACGCCGTGGACCGCGGCGTCATCGTGATGGACCGCCCGGCCTTCGTGAAATACTTCGGAGACCTGGCGCCGACCGGGCTGGCCGCGTACCTCAGAACCGGCGCGGATCCGGAGCAGGTCCGGGCCGGGATCCTCCAGTCGCTCGACGAGGGGCACCAGGCGTTCATCTACACCAACCGGGACCTGCGCGCGGAGGTCCTGCGCATCTTCGACAGCACCTTCGCCATCACCTACGTGCTCGAGATCATCGCGATCGTCGTGGCGATGCTGGGTGTCGCCGCCACGCTGCTTACGCTCGTGCTGGAACGGCGGCGGGAGCTGTCGCTCCTGCGGCTGATTGGCGCCGCGCGGCGTCAGGTGCGGCGTGTCGTGGTGATCGAAGCCGCGCTGATTGGCGCGGCCAGCCAGGCCATTGGGCTGGTCGTGGGACTGGCCCTGTCGATGCTGCTGGTGTATGTCATCAACGTGCAGAGCTTCGGCTGGACCATCCAGTTCCGCGTCCCGGTGATGTTCCTCGCGCAGGTGTCGGTGCTGGTGGTCGTGGCCACCGCCGTCGCCGGTCTCTACCCGGCGCGGCGCGCGGCGACGCTGGTGGTGGATCACGATGAGTAGTCTGCGCCAGGTGCGGACAGGTGCCGACGGGTGCGATCGGGTGCGGGCGGGTGCGGGGTGCGGGCAGGTGCGGGCGGGTGCGGGCAGG
>Ga0268299_1002807_pt1 | contig 18512 bp, 13 predicted proteins | sample NOBtaG_FD_193484 | JGI IMG/M metagenome (GOLD analysis project Ga0268299, IMG submission 193484) | Activated sludge microbial communities from bioreactor in Nijmegen, Gelderland, Netherland - NOB reactor | ecosystem: Engineered > Bioreactor > Aerobic > Activated sludge | place: Netherlands...
GAAGGCCGACAAGTCGCGGCCCGATGCGCACCACGATGATAACGCTCCGTGCGCTTGGCTCGGTGACGCCGAGCCCAAGCCGCGCCGAGAGATCGACGATCGGGAGCACCGCGCCGCGAAGGTTAATCACCCCGCGCACATAGCTCGGCGAGCGCGGCAGCGGCGTCGCCTGCGTCCAACCGCGAATTTCACGCACGGCCATGATGTCGACGCAGAATTCCTGATCGCCGATGCGGAACGAGGTGAGTTCAAAATCGTCGTTGAGCGTGTCTTGCGTGTCCATCGTCAGCTCGCTTGCGCCAGGGGTTCGTACCGGTCGCGGACGCGCTGGGCGATCACCGCGTCCACATCGAGGATGAGCGCCACGCGCCCGTCTCCCAGGATCGTCGCCGCCGCGATGGCGTCGACGCGCTGGTAATTTGCTTCAAGGCTCTTGATCACGACTTGGCGCTGGCCCTGGATCGCATCGACCAGAAGCGCCGCGCGCCCGCCGACTTCGCTCTCAACCAGCAGCGTCACACCGCTGCCGGGATCAATCGCCCGGTCGCGCCAGCCGAGTTCGACGCCAACATCGATCAGCGGCACATGCGCGCCGCGCACCGCGAGCACCGCGCCGCGCGGTCCGAGCGGGCGCACATCGCCCGGCTTGGGTTGCAGTGTTTCGATGATGGCCGTCAGCGGCGCCACCAAGGTTTGTTCGCCGGCTGTGACGACCATGCCGTCAAGCACCGCAAGCGTCAGCGGCAAGGAAAGCGAGAACGTCGAGCCCTTGCCGGGCGTCGAGCTGATCGAGATGCGCCCGCCAAGCGCCTGGATTGAGCGCTTCACGACATCCATGCCGACGCCGCGACCGGAAATGTTGGACACAACCGTCGCGGTCGAGAAGCCTGGCAGGAAGATGAGATTGTCGATCTCGTCGTCCGTCAAATTCGCGTCGGGAGAGACGAGGCCTTTGTTGACCGCGATCTCACGCACGCGCTTGCGGTTGATGCCTTTGCCGTCGTCCGACACCTCGATAACGATGCGCCCAGAGCGATGGAGCGCGACGAGCCGCACCGTCCCTTCCGGGTTCTTGCCCGCGGCGATACGTTCTTCAGGCCCCTCCAGGCCGTGGTCGATCGCGTTACGCAGCATGTGCGTGATCGGATCCGAGAGTCGCTCGATCACGGTCTTATCGACCTCGGTGCCCTCGCCGTCCGTTACAAGACGAACTTGCTTCCCGGTCGACGCCGCAATTTCGCGCACCAGGCGCGGCATGCGCTGGAACACCGATTTCACCGGCTGCGCGCGAATCGCCATGACGCTGTCTTGAATTTCGCGCGTCAGCCGTTCGAGTTCATCGAGGCCGATCGCGACGTTCGAGGAACGCTGCAGCCCGCTCTCGACGACGCGCTGCGCGAGCATGGCCTGGTTGATGACCAGTTCGCCGACCAGATCGATCAGCTTGTCGACGCGTTCGAGATCGACGCGGATCGTGGCGCCTGGCGCTGCGGCTTTGCCGCCTTCCTTGGCCTCCTCAGCAGCAGGCGCGCTCGCGGCCACGGTGGCCGGCGCAGCTTCCACAACGGGCGCTGCCTGCACGCTGGCGATCAAGGCGCTGATGTCGATTGGCGCAGCAGGCGCTTCTGTGATTTCGGGCGCTGCGCCGCCCTCGCGCGTGAGTTCGATCGGGCAATCGTCGCCCACAAAGTCGAACACATCGCGGATCGAGGTCTCATCCGTCGCGCCCGGCAGGCGCACAGTCCAGGACAAGTAAGACGTCTCAGGCTCGAGTGCGTCGAAATCGGGAAGCGCGCTCGTGTCGAGTGTCGTGTCCGCAAGACCAACGCGGCCGACCTCGCGCAGCAACAGAGCTGCGTCATTGGCCTTCGCATAGAGCGCGTTGGTCGGGGTGATCTTGAGCGCCCAGCCGTCAGCCGGCGCATCGAGGATCGCCATCTTGAGCGGGCGAAAGCCCCACTCGTCGGCCGCGGCTTCGCCTTCCTCAGCTGCCGGCGCTGGCGGCGCATCTTCCGCCGGCGTCGTCAGCGCGGCCAGCTCTTCGGCCATCGTTTGCGTGCGCGCTTCATCGACCGCGCCTTCGCCCTTCGCGGCCTGCACGTGATCGGCCAGCACATCCGATGCGCGCAGCATCAGCTTGACGACTTCAGGTTCCGCGTCGAGCGTGCCTGACCGCATCGCGTCGAGCGCGGTCTCGAACACGTGCGCGAACTTTACCAGCGGCTCGAAGCCGAACGCGCCCGCCCCGCCCTTCACCGAGTGCACGGCGCGGAACACGGCGTTGATCGTGTCGTTATCGCCCGAACCGCTCTCGAGCGCGAGGAGACCGGCTTCAAGGTCCGCGAGCAGCTCGTCGCATTCCTGGAAGAAAGTCGTCTTGATGGATTCCATCGGATCCATGTGCGTTCCCCTCAAGCCGAAACGCGGCGAATGGCGTCGATCAGTTTTTCCGCGTTGAAAGGCTTGACGATCCAGCCGGTGGCGCCCGCCTCTCGCGCGCGGCTCTTTTTCTCGGGATCGCCCTCGGTGGAGAGCACCAGGATCGGGATGGCGCGGCAGCGCTCTTCGCGGCGTACGCCCTCGATGAAACCAAAGCCATCGAGGCGCGGCATGTTGATGTCGGTGATAATCACGTCGGGCTCGGCGCCGGCGAGCACGTCGAGCCCGTCGACGCCGTCTTCGGCCTGGATCACGTTGAACCCGGCGCCTTGCAGCACCATCAGCAGCATTTCGCGCATCATGCGCGAGTCATCGACGGTGAGGATCGTCTTCGTCATCACGCAGCCTCAAGCGTAAGCAGCGACGACGCGGCCATCAGGCGCGCGCCCTCCAGGAAAGCCGGCGAGGCGCCGGCAATGCGAAATGCGCGCCCATCGGCGCGCCAAGCAGCTTGCGCCGCGAGCAACACTTGCAAGCAAAGGCCGCCCAGCCGGACGACCTCGGACGCATCGAGCGTCACATCCTGCCCCCGATGCTCGCCGAGCGCGGCTTTGAGCGGCGCTGCGGCGCGTACATCGAGCGTGTCGGCGAGTTTCACCTCAGCCATCAGAACTCCTCCCAATCGTCACTGCCGCGTGCCGCGCGTCCGCCAGCAAAGGCGGCCACGCGCTTTTGCTGCTGCGCGACGCTACGCGGCACGGGCCGCGCTGCCGGTTGCGGCGCGGCGACGTCCTGCGCGCCGCCCGTGATTTCGAACCGCGCCACAAGCCGCGCGAGCTCATCGGCTTCCTGCGAGAGCGAATGGCTCGCCGCCGTCGATTGCTCGACCATCGCGGCGTTCTGTTGCGTCACCTGGTCCATCTGGTTGACGGCGGTGTTGACCTGCGCGAGCCCCGTCGCCTGCTCCTGCGTGGACGCGCTGATCTCGGACACCAGCGCGCTGATCTCCGCGACCTTGCCGACGATGCCGTTTAGCGCGCCGCCGGTTTCACCGACGAGATCGACGCCGCGCGCGACCTGCGCCGTGCTTGCCGAAATAAGCGTCTTGATTTCCTTGGCCGCATCCGACGAGCGCTGCGCCAACGCGCGCACTTCGCTGGCGACGACGGCAAAGCCTCGCCCCGCCTCGCCCGCGCGCGCGGCCTCGACGCCGGCGTTGAGCGCAAGCAGGTTGGTCTGGAACGCGATCTCATCGATCACGCCGATGATTTGGTTGATCTGGCGCGCCGACTTCTCGATTTCGCTCATCGCCGCGACCGCATCACCGACGACACGGCCGCTACGCTCCGCTTCCGTGCGGGCCGCCGCGACCACGGCGTTGGCCTGGTTTGCGCCTTCGGCCGTCTTGCGGACGGTGGCGGTGATTTCATCGAGCGCTGCCGCCGTTTCTTCGAGTGAGGCGGCCTGCTGCTCCGTGCGGCGTGAGAGATCGTCCGCCGCCTGGCTGATTTCGCCTGAGCCGGTGCGCATCCCGCTCGCGTTCGACGCGATGACGCGCATCGCCTCTTCGAGCTTTTCCATCGCGGTATTGAAATCGGCCTGGAGCTGCCGGTACGCCGCCGGCAAGTCCTTGTGCAAGCGGTAGCTCAGATCGCCCCGCGCCAGGCGCGAGAGCCCCTCTCCGAACGAGCCGGTGACGAGCGCTTCGCTCTGAGCCTGCGCCTGCGCTTCCGATTCCTTGCGGCGTATCTCCGCAACGCGCTTTTCTTCTTCGCGCTCCTGCTCGGATTGGATGCGCGCGAGCGCCGCGGTCTTGAACTGGACCAGCGCCCGGCCCATCGCGCCGACTTCGTCTTCGCGCTCAATATAGAGCGGCTCGACCGAGTTATCGCCACCGGCGAGCTGCGTCATCGCGCCCGTCATCCGGTTGAGAGGCGTGATGATGAGGCTGCGCAGCGCGAGCGCCAGAAACACCATCGCCGCGAACGAGACAAGCAACGCGCCGATCATCAGCCAAGTCGCGAACTGCGCCTCGGCCGTCGATTCAGCGGTTTCGCTCTCCGCTTCGGCGGTGAGCGCATCGGTAACGCCCTCCATCGCCTCTTCCAGCGCATAGAACTGCTCGAAGAAGGATGGCAACGCAGCGCGCGCCGCGGCCGGATCGCGCGCGGCGAGGGCGGCGACCCGTTCCGCCGTTTCGATATACGCGTTGAGCGGCTCTTCGACCGCCGCGATCGCCGTGCGTTGTGCATCGGTGACGGCAAGACGATGGTCGGCCTCGATGTCGGCGCGGAATGCTTCGACGTGCTCTCGCAGGTCGCGCGCAGAATCGTCGAGCGAAAGCCCGGTGCTCGGATCGGTTGCAGCAACCGAGGCCAGCACGTCGCTGCGCAGTGCGTCATGCATCATGTCCGCGTGCATGTGGTTCCGCAGAAGGTCGGCGCCGTTGCGCCCCTCGCGCAGATCTTCGGCAAGGCTAAGCGCCGTCCAAATGCCCGCGCCGCCGACAAGCGCCAACAGCGCGCCGACTGCCCCTGCGCCAACGAGCGCCTTCTGACTGATCGATTTGATCATGAGCGCGCCCCTAGAAGCCGACCGAGAGGCGCAGCGCCGCGACGATCACATCGTCACGCGCGTCTTCGGCCGCTGGGTTGCGAATGAATTGAAGGTCCGGTTGGATCGTGAGCCAGCCGATCTTGTCGGCGTAGGTCAGCTCCAAGGCCGTTTCGGCGTCTTCGAGCACGACGCCCATATCCGCTGCGTTCGCGATGTGCTTGTCGGACACGACGCCCTGGTTGACGCCGATCGAGAGCGCGCTATCGGGCCGCGAAGCAAACACGCGCTCCACGAGAACGCCGGCCTGCCAGCCGCCCTGATAGACCGTGGTGTCGCCATCGGAGACGCCGACGCGCACGAACGCGCTTGCTGCGCGCGCGCTTTCGTCATCACCCCAAAGGCCGCGCTCAAGCGTGAGGTACGCGCCCTGCGCGCTGCGCGGGGTCGGATCGCCGTTGATATCGAGGTCACGGATATCGTCCTGATCTTCCGTGTACCCCCAGGCGCCAAGCGAGAGGATCGTATCGCCCTCCCACTTCCACTCGCCGATGACGAGCGCGCCGTGTTCGAAGTCGGTATCGACGCCGGTGGGATCACCGAGCACGCCCGCATCGGCGTTCAGCACGGCAAGCTTCACCGAAGCGCGCTCCGAGAGCGCGAGCCGCCCGCGCACGGCGATCGCCGTTGATGGAAAGATCGAAGGCCCGTTCGCGCCCGTCGCGGCGATCTCCGAGCCGATGCCGAACGCTGGCGCGATCAACAGGCCAGCCGCGTCGGTCGTGTAGAACTCGCTGTTGAGATCGTAGAGGCCGGCGCGGACAGAGCCGGCGCCAAAGGCCTGCTCGATCCAAAATTCATAAAGGCGCAAGCTCTGGTGCGAGACCTCGATGTTATCGACGCCCTGCAGTGTGCCGATCACATCATTCGGCGCCCCGCCCGAATTGTTCAGCACATAGATGAATGCCGAACCGCCCCGCCACCCGGCAAGCTGCTCGAGATCGAGCGCGGCCGTCAGGTCGAGATTGTCGAGCACCGTGCCTTCGCCGTTCGGCGCGCCCGCCAGGGCCTGCACGTAATCGATCGTGTAGCCGAGGTTCGCCTCGATGGCCCCGTCCGCGAATTCCGCAGCGCTGGCGGCCCCTGGCGCGAGCGCCAAAAGCCCCGCAACCAAGCAAGACCGCCCTCTTGCCTCTGTATTTCCAGTAGAATTGATCATAACAGCCGAAATCCGCCCCGGTTTCAGCTGTGTGTTTTCGGTTCCCGCCGTAAAAACTTGGTTGATTATAGGTAATACTACGGCGCACTAGCCGTTCTGTACTATAGGTATAGGCCGTTCGCTCTATCCAATACTATCACTCGCGCCAGGGTTGCCAGGTATAGCCAATGAACATCCGGTTAACCGCGCTGCAAGAAGAGCGGCGCTCACGTTCCGCGTGCGCGCCCGCCAGCGTCGAGCGCGGACGGATCGCGCGGCTGCATCGTCTCCAAATCCCAGAGCGCGGGGTCAAAGGCGCGGCGCGTCTCAGCCATCACGGGATAGCCCCGCACTTCCTGTTCGCTGTCGATGATGCGTCCGCGTCCTTCGGCGGCGTCGGCGACCACGCGCACGTCGTGCGCATCGCGATCCCAGGGACGCGCGCCCGCATTGGTGAGCACCGCGCGCTCGACCTGGTTGGCCGCAAGCGCCGTGACACTGTCATTGGTGAAACAGTGAGTTTGAAGTGCGGTTCGGACCGAAAGGCGCCTCAATTCGTCTGAACTCATGACACCCGGTATCAATCGACTAGAAAGTATCGACGCGATGTTGATGATCTTGCCGCGCCGCTGATCGATCATGCGCCGGCCGGCCGCCTGACACATGAAGAACGTGCCTTCGGCGGGGCGGTCGAGTCCCGAACCACCAGATAGGGCGTCAGCACCTCGTCCGGGGCGCTCACCCGTTCGCCGGGGCGCATGTCCAAGAGCTTGCGCGCCGCAGAGCGCCCCATCTCCGGGATCGGCCATCGCACCGTGGTGAGCGCCGGGAAGAGCCGCGCCGAAACAGGCGTATCGTCGAACCCGACGATCGATAGGTCGCGCGGAATCGTGAGACCTTTTTGGCGCGCGACAGCGTAGACGCCCGCGGCCATTTCATCATTCGCCGCGAAGATCGCCGTCGGCCGCGGCGTGCGCGAAAGCAACGTCTCCGCCGCCGCGACGCCGGATTCGTAGGTATACGCGCCGTCCGTCACGAGCGATTCCGGCAGCTTCTGGCCGCGCCGCGACAGCGCCTCCTCAAATCCAAGCCGCCGCTCCTTGCGCGAGCGAAAGCCCGGCGGCCCCTCGATAAATCCGATCCGCGTGTGCCCCAAATCCATCAAATGATTGGCGGCTTCCGCCGTGCCCAGGCGATCGTTCGCCGATACCAGATGCGCCGAATCGTCAATAACGGCGCTGGCGACGCGCACGTAATGGCAGCCAAGCTCGGTGAGCATCGCTGTGAGCGTGTCGTTCTCCGAGACCGGCGGAAGAAGCACGACGCCGAATAGTTTCTGCCGCTGCACGAAGCCGCGCACGTCACTCAAGAAATTGCGCGCACTGCGGTCGCACGGATGGACGACGAGCTCGAACCCCGAGCCGCGCACGCCTTCGAGCACGCCCTCTTGCAGCTTCACGACCATTTGCGCGTTCGGATTGTCGTAGATCATGCCGATCAGAAACGAGCGCCGGAACGCGAGCCCGCGCGCCTGCGGATCGGGCTCATAGCCGTGCGTCTTCATGAGCTCGGCGATGCGCTTGCGCGTTTCCTCCTGCACGAAGGGAGATTCGTTGATGACGCGCGAAACGGTCTTCTTCGAAACGTTGGCGAGGCGCGCGATATCGTTGATCGTCGGGCGCCGGCCGGGCTCGATGCGCCCCGCGGCCTCATCCCCCGTCTCGGGCCGTTCGGAGCGCTTGGTTTTGCGTGCGGGCAACAGGAACTCCGTGCCTGGGCGCGGGTGACGCCGAAGTGATACCGTTGTCAGCCGCGCGGGACAATCGACACCGGTTACCGCGCGGCGGAAAACCGCCCGATGCGCACACGCCGCCGCCTCCGCTGCCGCTCGCATGGCGCCGACCGCCGTGCGAAGCTCGCGGCAATGGCGAATCACGCGACCAACAGGACCCGCGCGGGCGGCGCGGGCGTTGCCGAACCAAATGCGTGCCCGGATGCGCGATAGCGCGCTCGTCATCTTCGGCGCCACGGGCGATCTCGCCCAGCGCATGCTTTGGCCCTCGCTCTACTATCTTGAGGCCGACAAGTTGCTGCCTGACGCGTTCACGATCGTCGGCAGCGCGCGCACCGCGATGGACGATGAAGGCTTCCGCACCTATGTGCGCGATTGCGTGGCGCGGCGCGGCGCGGTCGATAGCGGCGTATGGGATCGGCTTGCGGCGCGGCTGCGCTATTGCGGCGGCTCCGTCGATGACAAGGCGACGTTCCAGAAGCTGACCGATTTGTGCGGCCAAACACAGGACCGCGTGTTCTATCTTTCGACATCGCCCGCGCTTTACGCCGTGATCGTCAATCACCTCTCCGCCTCGGGCCTCGCGGCCCCGCCTGCGCGCATCATCGTCGAAAAGCCGCTCGGGCGGGATTTCGCGAGCTGCGACGCGATCAACGACGCGCTCGGCGTGGCGTTCAGCGAACATCGCATTTTCCGCATCGATCACTATCTCGGCAAGGAAACCGTCCAGAACCTGATTGCGTTGCGCTTCGCGAACACTTTATTCGAGCCGCTGTGGAGCAAAGTCTCGATCGACCACGTGCAGATCAGCGTCGCGGAAACCGTCGGCGTCGAAGGGCGCGGCGCCTACTATGACGAGTACGGCGCCCTGCGGGACATGGTGCAGAGCCACCTCCTCCAATTGCTGTGCCTGGTGGCGATGGAGCCGCCTTCGAGCCTCGAGCCCGACGCGGTGCGCAACGAAAAGGTCAAGGTGCTGCGCTCGCTGCGCCCGATTGCCCCGCGCGATGTCGGTAAGCTTGCAATTCGCGGGCAATACCGGCGCGGCTACGTCGATGGCGCGCAATCGGATGACTATGTCGCCGAAGCGGGCGTCGGCGCGAGCGAGACGGAAACGTTCATCGCCATCTGCGCCAACATCGACAATTGGCGCTGGGCCGGTGTGCCGTTCTATCTACGCACTGGCAAACGCATGCCGGAGCGCTCCTCGCAGATCGTCATTCAATTTCGCGACGTGCCGCACTCGATCTTCGGCGCCTCGCCGCTTGCAGCGAACCGGCTGACGATCCGGCTGCAGCCGGAGGAAGAAATTTCGCTCGCGCTGATGAACAAGCGCGCCTCGCTGGAGGAAGACGGCTTCCGCCTGCAGCCCGTGTCGCTCAATCTCAGCGTCGACGACACGGACAATGGCCGCCGGCGCATCGCGTACGAGCGCCTGTTGCTCGAAGCGATGAACGCGAACTCCACACTGTTCGTGCGGCGCGACGAAGCGGAAGCCGCGTGGCGCTGGGTGGATGGCATCGTAGATGGGTGGACGCAATTGAAGCAGCCGCCCCTGCCCTACGCGGCCGGCACCTGGGGCCCTTCCGCATCGTTCGGGCTTGTCGAACGCGACGGCCGCTCCTGGTGCGAGTGAGACTGCTCACGGCGCCGAGCGCGCAGGCGCAGGCGCGCCGCCTCGCTGCACGCGTTGTGCCAATGTTGCGCGCACATCCCGGCCTCATTGCGCTTCCCGGCGGCACGAGTCCGGGCCTCTTGTTCGACGTGCTTGCCCGCACCGAAGCGCGCTGGCCTGGGCAAATCGTAACGCTGACGGACGAACGTTGGGTGTCGGCCCGTGCGCCCGCCAGCAACGCACGCACGCTCCAGAACCATCTCTTCGTCGCGCAGGGGCGCGCCGCGCGCTTCCTACCGCTGAAAACAGCGCACGCGACGCCGCGCGCAGCGGAAGCGCGGATCGGCGCGGCGCTCGCGCGCGCAGGCCCGCTCACGCTCTGTGTGCTCGGCATGGGCGAAGACGGGCACATCGCGTCTCTCTTTCCAGGCGACGCGCCGGCCCTCAAAGCGCGCGGCGGCGCCGTCGCGGTGCACGCGCCGCAAGCAGCGGGCGCGGCCGCGCGGCTCTCGCTGTCGCTGCGCACCATACTTTCCGCGCGGCTGATCGTGATCTTTCTGCGCGGGCGTGAGAAACTGGCCGCGCTCCGCCGCTGGCTCGATCCAGCGGCGCCCGAGAGCCCGGTTCGCACACTCGTGCGCGCACGGCGCGGGCCGCTTTGGGTGAGCTGGGCGCCGTGACCGTGAAGGGAAAAGCGCGATGACGACGATCGACGACATCATGGACGCCGGCCCCGTTATTGCGGTGCTGGAAGTGCAACGCGCAGAAGACGCCGCGGACATCGCAGGCGCGCTTTCGCGCGGCGGCCTCAAAGTCATCGAAATCACATTGCGCACGGCCGCCGCGCTCGATGTGATCCGCGAGATGAGCAAAATTCCGGACGTCATCGTCGGCGCCGGCACGGTGCTCACGCCCGATCACCTCAAAGCCGCACTCGATGCAGGCGCACGCTACATCGTCAGCCCAGGGCTCACCGAGCGTGTCGCCGAAGCCGCGCGCAGCGCGAGCGTGCCGTTCTTGCCAGGCGTCGCAACCGCCGGCGAAATCATGCGCGGCCTCGATATGGGGCTCTCCCGATTCAAATTCTTCCCGGCCGAAACATCCGGCGGCGCTGCGGCCGTCGCGGCCTTTGCGGGTCCGTTCCGCGACGTGCGCTTCTGCCCCACCGGCGGCATCGGATCGGACATCGCGCCGAAATATCTCCACCTACCGAACGTCGCGTGCGTGGGCGGCTCGTGGGTGGCGCCGCGGGATGCGGTGGCCGATCGCGATTGGGCGCGCATCGAAACTGTCGCCCGCAACACCTCGCACATGCATCGCGGCTGAACCTACAGGCAGGCGCGGGCGTTTCGTTCTGTTGAGCTTAGGAGAGCGCCGTGCATCCGGTCGTTCAGAAAGTCACCGATCGCATCACAGACCGAAGCGGCGAAACCCGCGCCGCCTATCTCGCGCATATCGCCGAGGCGCGCGGCAACGAACCGGGCCGCGCCAAGCTGTCCTGCGCAAACTTCGCGCACGCTTTTGCCGCCGCGCCCGATGACGATAAGCAGCGCACGCTGCGCAACCCGCTCGCGCCCAATATCGCGATTGTCTCGGCGTACAACGACATGCTCTCGGCGCACCAACCGTTCGAGCGCTTCCCGGAGATAATCCGCGCCGCCGCGCGCACCGTGAACGCGACGGCGCAATTCGCCGGCGGCGTGCCAGCGATGTGCGACGGGGTCACCCAAGGCCGCCCCGGCATGGAGCTTTCGCTCTTCTCACGCGACGTGATCGCGATGGCGACAGCAGTGGCGCTCACGCACGACGCGTTCGACGCTGCGCTCTGTCTCGGCATTTGCGACAAGATCGTGCCGGGCCTCGTGATCGGCGCGCTTTCGTTCGGGCACCTGCCCGTGATCCTCGTGCCCGGCGGTCCGATGACGTCTGGCCTCTCCAACGCCGAAAAATCCCATGTCCGCGCGCTCTATGCGCAAGGCAAAATCGGGCGCGATGAGCTGCTCGCGTCGGAGATGAAATCCTATCACGGCCCGGGCACCTGCACGTTCTACGGCACGGCCAATTCCAACCAGATGATGATGGAACTGACGGGGCTGCACCTGCCGAACGCCGCCTTCGTGCACCCAAACACGCCGCTGCGGGACGCGCTCACGGCCGAAGCCGCGCGCCGCGCCGTGGCGCTCGCCGAATCCAAGCAAAGCGCAATGGCGGATGTGTTCGACGTGAAGAACATCGTCAACGCGATGGCGGGGCTGCTCGCCACCGGCGGCTCGACCAATCACACGCTGCATCTCGTTGCGATGGCGCGCGCGGCGGGCGTGCGTATCGCGTGGGAGGATTTCGACGACCTCTCGCGCGTAACGCCGCTGATCGCGCGCGTTTACCCGAGTGGCACGGAGGATGTGAACGCGTTCCACGCCGCGGGCGGCATGGCGTTCGTCACACGTCAATTGCTCGACGCAGGCCTCGCGCACGAAGACGTGCGGACCGTCGCCGGCGCTGGCTTGCGCGCGTACACGCACGAACCGTTCCTCGATGGCGACACTTTGGTGTGGCGCGAAGGCGCGGCCGAGAGCCTCAACCGCGATATCCTGCGCCCTGTGAGCGACCCGTTCGATCGCGAGGGCGGCATCCGTCTCGTGAAAGGCAAAATTGGACGCGCGGTGATCAAAACATCGGCGGTGAAGCCGGAACATCACGTCGTCGAGGCGCCCGCGATCGTGTTTCACGATCAGGAAGAGTTGCTCGCCGCGTTCAAGGCCGGCGAGTTGGAGCGGGACTTCATCGCCGTCGTGCGGTTTCAAGGGCCGCGCGCGAATGGCATGCCGGAGCTGCACAGCCTGACGCCCACGCTCGGCGTGCTGATGGACCGGGGCTTCAAGATTGGGCTTGTGACAGACGGGCGCATGTCCGGCGCGTCCGGCAAGGTGCTCGCAGCGCTGCACGTAACGCCGGAAGCCTGCGTCGAAGGCGCGCTCGCGAAAGTGCGCAGCGGCGACATGATCCGCATCGACGCGCATGAAGGCGTGCTTGAGGTGCTCGTCAGCGAGGACGAGCTAAACGCCCGCGCCGCCGCGCCCATCCCGAAGCACAAGCAACATGGCTTCGGGCGCGAATTGTTTGGACACATGCGCGCCTCCGTCGGGCCAGCCGACGAAGGCGCAAGCGTGTTGTTCGGCGCGGCGTAGCGCTACCAGGCTTTCGACAGCTCGACCGCGAAGAACTGACCGATCGGCGAGACGTTCTGGCGATCCCAGGACGCCGTGCCGTTGATCACGATCGGCGGCTCTTCATCGAGCACGTTTTGCCCGCTGAGCGCGATGCGGAAGCCGTTGAGGAACTCGCCGCTCTCTTCGCCGAAGCGATAGGCCAGCGAGAAATCGACGGTCGTGTACGCATCCGTTTCGACGTTCGGCGTAACGCCGGTGTTGATGTAGCCGTCGAGGTAGTTGACGAACGCGTTCGCCGACCAGCCGCCGAGGCGCCAAGCAAGGCTCGCGCGGCCGTGCAGATCGACGGGGTTGTCGAGACGATCCGCGACCGAGAGCAGCGGAAGGCCAGCCGCGACCTGGCGCTGCAGCTCCATGATCTGCGATGCATCGAGGCCAACGCGCCAATCACCGATGCTGGATTCGAACGAATAGCCGATGCTGAGATCGACGCCCTTCTGGATCAGCGTGCCGAGATTGGCGCGCCGCCCATCGACGATGGCGTTGATGTTGGTGACGGCCTCGATCGGGCTCTGCAAATCGGGATCGGCGAGGAACGCGGCGACGATCGCGTTGAACGCGTTGTTGCCCGCAACATCGCCAGCTGCCGGCCGGCGCTGAATGTACGGCGCATAGACCGCCGCGAGGTTCAGCGCCGTGTTGGGCACGACGTCGATCCGGTTCGTGTACTCGACGTCGTAATACGTCATCGAGAGCTCGAACCCTTCGAGCGCGCCGGTCGGGCGATAATCGAACCCGGCCGACCACGTTTCGGCGTCTTCCGGCTCAAGGCCTGCACGGCCGCCATTGTGGAAGATGCCTCGCACAGTGCCGCCCGGCTGGTTGAGGTTCTGAATGAAGATGTTGTGGATCTGCGCTGCCGAATCGACGAGCGACGGCGCGCGGAACGACGTGCCGTAGCTAGCGCGCAGCGAAAGGTCCCCGACAGGCGACCAGATCACGCCGACCTTCGGATTCACGGCGTCGCCGAAGTCCGAATAATGGTCGTAACGGGCTGCAATCGAGAAATCCAAGCTCTCGATGAGCGGTTGATCGGCGATCAGCGGCATGAAGAGCTCGAAGAACGCGCCCTGCACGTCGCGCTGGTTCGCAACATACTTCGGCTGGTTCGCGCCTGAGGCCAGCACGTTCGTCGCGTTCAGTGTTTGCCGGAACACGTTGTCGTGGTGATCGACGCCGAACGCGAGACGCACGTCGCCGCCCGGCAGCGCAAACAGCGGGCCGTCAAACGTGATCGCGTAGTCCTGGTTGATGAACGTGCCGAACGTATCGCGCTCGGCCATGATGATGTTCACCAGGCCTGGATTGTTCGTGACGTTGTAGCTGCCGTTGCCGAACGGGTTGAACGCCGTCGCCGGGTTGTTCGAGGCAAGCGCCGCCGTCAGCGCTGCGCCATTGGTGATGCCTTCGCGGCGCTGGAAGCCGCGGCTCACCGAATGGCTAGCGTACGCGTTGATCTGCCACTCGCCCGGCAGATCATAGGTGAGGCCGAGCGCAGCCTGCTGGACGTTTTCCCAGCCGGTCAGCATCGGCTCGGGATCTTCGGCCGCGAAGCGATACTCGACACTGACGCTCGCCGGCGCGCCAAGCGCGGCGGGCGCAACGAAGAACGCGTTCGTGTTCGGCACCGTAAGCGTGCCAGACGCGGGGATCGTGCGCTCATCGAAGGAGCGCCGCGTGTAAAAGCCCTGCGCCCAGAGTTCGAGGTTGTTCGTCGCTTGCCAGCGCAGATCGGCGAACACGCTGTCGCGTTCCTGATCCGGCAGCAGATCGGCGTAGAGCCCTTCATCGAACCGGTTTGCCGTGCCCGCGACGAGCGAGGCCGGCGCGATGCCCGTGCCCGCGCCGTTCGGAAGCGGATAGCGCGTTGCGCCGCTCACGATGTTGCCCGGCTGCGCCAGATTGGTGCGCGCATCCGAGCCGCCGCGCGACGTGCGGTTCTGCGAGGCGAACTCCGCGCGATCGGCAGCTTCCAGACGCGAACGTTCGTTGTGCTCATAGGCGGCGAACAGGCTGAAATCGCCGTAGCTGAGGCCAAGCGTCTGGCTGAACACGGTCTGGTCGATCGAATCGCCAAAGCCGTAGCGCACGCTCGTTTCCGCGCCGTCGAAGTCGCGGCGGGTGATCAGGTTCACAACGCCCGCGACCGCATCCGAACCGTAAATCGCCGACGCGCCGTCGACGACGACTTCAAGACGCTCGATCGCCGCCGAAGGAATGACGTTCGGATCGGAAAGCGCTTTGATGACGCCGTTTGGCGCAAGGCGGCGGCCGTTCAGCAGCAACAGCGTCGCTTCGTTGCCGATGCCGCGAATGTTGATGGCGGAGGTGCGCGTCGTGTTCGCGGCCGCGTCCTGCGCGCCGCCGAGGCGGTTTTCGTCCGCGCCGATGGAGAGAATTTGCGGAACGGCGCGCAGCATGTCGCTCGAGGTCGCGACGCCGGAGGCCTGCATCTCGTCGCGGCTCATCGAAACGGCGGGCGAACCCGTGCCTGCAACGCCGCGAATAGCCGAACCGGTGACGACGATCTCATCTGCCGCTTCATCCGCGCTTTGCGCGAATGCTTGGCCGCCCATTGTCAGTGCGATCGTGGCGGACGCCGTTAGAAAGCGCAGCGCGCTTTTGGTTTTCATCGTCAATCCTCCCCCTCGGCGCTTGGTCCGCCGATGATCTTGTGCCTCTCGGGGCGGTTTGCGCCGACAACCGATGGCTTGGTCAATAGTATGCTACACCTACCATCTTCCGGCAACAGCTAGATGGAACCACCGCGCCATTGCGCCAGTTCGTGATATGTTCACCGCACGGTGACGGGGCTTCCGCAGCGCCTCGCCGAACGCCTCGTCCGCGCAAAATCGCCCTCGCCGCCGCGTTTTCCATTCACAACACACGGCCGCCGCCCGATGACACCGGTGTCTCGTTCCCGGCCTGTGAATTGCACTGCGGCTAACGCGCGCGCGCGCGGCGAAGACGGGTGACGTGAGCGGAAGAAGGCCCCAATAGAGGGGTGCGGGATTTTTAGTGGGCGTTCGACTTGGGGCTCTGCGCGTGCGAGCCTTTCGTGTCAGTGAGAGGCGAAGGAATCCATCATGACCAACGTGCCGCCGGGGCTCGATGCCGCGCCGACGAAACACGAGCGCCTGATTGCCTGGGTGCGCGATATTGCGGCGCTGACCGAACCCGATCGCGTTCACTGGTGCGATGGATCTGACGCCGAGTTTGAAGCGATCGCCGCCGACCTCGTCGCGAAGGGCACTCTGAAGCCGCTCAATCCTGCGAAGCGCCCGAACTCGTTCTACGCTGCGTCCGATCCGCGTGATGTTGCACGCGTCGAAAGCCGCACGTTCATCTGTTCGGAAAACAAGGACGACGCCGGCCCGACGAACAATTGGCACGCGCCCGGTGAAATGCGCGAGAAGCTCGGCGGCTTGTTCAAAGGCTCGATGCGCGGGCGCACGATGTATGTCGTGCCGTTCTGCATGGGCCCGCTAGGCTCGAAGATTTCCGCCTTGGGCGTTGAGATCACCGACAGCGGCTACGTCGCGCTTTCGATGCGCGTGATGACGCGCATGGGCAAAGGCGCGCTCGATGAATTGGGCGACGATGGCTTCTTCGTGCCGGCGGTACACACGCTCGGCGCGCCGCTGAAGCCGGGCGAAAAAGACGTCGCCTGGCCATGCAACGACGAGAAGTGGATCGTGCACTTTCCGGAGTCGCGCGAAATCTGGTCGTACGGCTCGGGCTACGGCGGCAACGCCCTCCTCGGCAAGAAGTGCTACGCGCTGCGCATCGCTTCGGTGATGGCGCGCGATGAAGGTTGGCTCGCCGAGCACATGCTCATCTTGAAGCTCACCTCGCCAGAAGGTTCGGTGAAGTACGTGACGGCCGCGTTCCCGAGCGCGTGCGGCAAGACCAACCTCGCGATGCTGCAGCCGACCATTCCGGGCTGGAAAGCGGAAACCATCGGCGACGACATCGCCTGGATGCGCTTTGGCGAAGACGGCCGCCTCTACGCGATCAACCCGGAAGCGGGCTTCTTCGGCGTCGCCCCCGGCACCGGCGAAAAGACCAACAAGAGCGCGATCGATACGCTCGACAAGAACGTCATCTACACCAACGTCGCGCTGACCGATGATGGCGACGTCTGGTGGGAAGGCCTCACCGATACGCCCCCGCCCGGCCTCACCGATTGGCAGGGCAACAAGTGGCTGCCGGATTCCAAATTCCCCGCCGCGCACCCGAACGCGCGATTTGCCGTGCCGGCCGGCCAATGCCCGGTGATCGCGCCGGAATGGGAAGACCCGAAAGGCGTGCCGATCTCGGCGATGCTGTTCGGCGGCCGGCGCGCGAGCGCGGTGCCGCTCGTGACCGAAGCGTTCGATTGGCAACACGGCGTGTTCCTCGCGTCGAACGTCGCCTCAGAAGGCACGGCCGCGGCTGAAAACAAGGTTGGCGAGCTGCGCCGCGATCCGTTCGCGATGCTGCCGTTCTGCGGCTACAACATGGGCGATTACTTCGCGCACTGGCTGTCGCTCGGCGGCAAGACCGATGCCGACAAGCTGCCGCGCATCTATTTCGTGAACTGGTTCCGCAAGGACGAGAACGGCAAGTTTGTCTGGCCGGGCTTCGGTGAAAACAGCCGCGTTCTGAAATGGATCGCCGAACGTCTCGATGGCAAAGCCGACGCACAGGACACGCCCATCGGCCGCACGCCGACACGCGCCTCGCTCGATCTCTCGGGCCTCTCGCTCACCGACGCGCAACTCGATCTGCTGACCTCCGTCGATCTCACCGTGTGGCGCGAAGAAGCAGCGCTCATCCCGCCGGACTACAACAAGTTCGGCGCGCGCTTGCCGCAAGCTTTGTGGGACGAGCACGCCGCCCTCACGCACCGCATCGAGAACTGGTCCGTCGTGCCGCTCACGCGCCATGACGACGAAAAGGCCAAGCTCGACGCCGCCCGCGGCCTCAAGCCGAAGGCCGGCGAAACGCGCGCCGCCGAACCGCGCAGCGGCGCCGGCGCCGCAAACTAAGATCTAACGCCAACCAAACGAAACGCGCGCCCCTCACGGAGCGCGCGTTTTTGTTTGTCCAGGCGCGGAGCGGCTAGCGGAAGCTGGCGTTCAGCGCGTCGAGCGCTTTGGAGCCGGGGTTAAGCTCGGCGTCGCCAAGCTCGTTGAGCGGCGCATCGATTGTGCCGAGGCGGCCGTGCAGATCATCCGCATCGGGATCGACGTAGAGCAGACCCGTGACGATTTCACCCTTGGTTTGCCGCTCCTGCAGATACGCCATCGCCTGAATGCGATCGGTTGGATCGTAATGCTCGGCGATTTTCCGTAGGCGAATTTCCGACCCGTCGTGTTGGCGCACGGTCGTGACCGTACCCGGCCCGTAATCGACCGTGATCTCTTCACGGCCCGTGATGAAATCGAGCCGGTTCACCGCATCGTTGTGCGCGCGCACGTAGTCGAAGCTCTTCGTGGAGCCAACGTGGTTGTTGAACGCCACGCACGGGCTGATGCAATCGATGAACGCAGGCCCCGGATGCGAGATTGCGGCCTTGATCAGCGGCACTAGCTGCGTCTTGTCGCCCGAGAACGAACGCCCCACGAAGCTCGCGCCCAGCTGAAGCGCCATGCTCACGAGATCGATCGGCGATTCCGTATTCTCGACGCCGCGCTTGGACTTCGAACCGCGATCCGACGTCGCCGAGAACTGGCCCTTCGTAAGCCCGTACACGCCGTTGTT
>Ga0268299_1002808_pt1 | contig 18509 bp, 14 predicted proteins | sample NOBtaG_FD_193484 | JGI IMG/M metagenome (GOLD analysis project Ga0268299, IMG submission 193484) | Activated sludge microbial communities from bioreactor in Nijmegen, Gelderland, Netherland - NOB reactor | ecosystem: Engineered > Bioreactor > Aerobic > Activated sludge | place: Netherlands...
GCAGCACCGGCCGCATCGAGATCACGTCGGGCCTCGCCGCCGGCGACACCGTACTGGTCGGCGCCGCGCTCGGCATCACCATCGGGTCGCGCGTGAAGGTGAGCGCGCCGTCAGACACTTCGACTCAGCGCTGAGGCGCATAGCAGATGTTCATCTCAGACTTCGCGATCAAGCGGCCGCTGGTCACCATCGTGTCGATGCTGGCACTGGTGGTCTTCGGACTGTTCTCGCTCTGGCAGCTGGAGACGGACGAGTTCCCGGACGTCCAGCAGCCGATCATCAACGTCGCGATCCCGTACCCGGGTGCCTCGCCTGACGTCGTCGAGCGCGAAGTGCTCGACCGCGTCGAGGAGGCGGTGAGCGGCATCTCGGGCGTCGACCGCATCAGCGGCGCGGCGCAGGACGGCTTCGCCAACGTCACGGTGTTCTTCGTGTTCGAGAAGGACCTGCAGCAGGCCTCGCAGGACATCCGCGACAAGATCAGCGCCATCCGCTCCGAGCTCCCGGTGGAGATGAAGGAGCCGGTGCTGACGCGCTTCGACCCCGCGGACCAGCCGATCATCGAGATGTCGCTCAACTCGAGCACGCTCGATGCGCCGGCCCTCACGCGGATCGCCGATCCGGGCATCACGCGCATCCTGCGCGGCATCCCGGGCGTGGCGGAAGCGAACGTCATCGGCGGCGTGGAGCGCGAGCTCACCGTCGAGATCCGTCCCGAGGCGATGGAAGCGGCGGGCATCTCCGTGGCCCAGCTCGTCGGCGCACTGCAGTCGCAGAACCTCGCGGCGCCGGTCGGCCGCATCACCGGCGCGCTCGACGAGCGCTCGATCCGCCTCAAGGGCAAGCTCGAGACGCCGGACGACTTCCTGCAGTTGGTCGTCGCCGAGAAGGGCGGGCGCGCCATCCGCCTCGGCGAAGTCGCCACCGCGCGCGACGGCACGGCCGAACCGCGCACGGCGGCGATGTTCAACGGCCGCGACGCCATCGGCATCCAGGTGAAGAAGTCGAAGGGCTACTCGACCACGGCGGTGGCCGAGCGCGTGGTCGCGGCGATCGATGAGCTGCGCCCGGGCCTCCCGACGGGCACCACGCTGGACGTGGTGCGCAACTCCGGCGAGCGCGTCGAGGCATCGGTGGCCAACGTGCAGAGCACGCTGGTGGAAGGCGCGGTGCTGACGGTGCTGGTGGTGTTCCTGTTCCTGAACTCCTGGCGCTCGACGGTGATCACCGGCCTCGCGCTGCCGATCTCCGTGCTCGCCAGCTTCGTGGCCGTGTGGGCCTTCGGCTTCACGCTCAACACGATGTCGCTGCTCGGCCTCTCGTTGGCCATCGGCATCCTGATCGACGACGCCATCGTGGTGCGCGAGAACATCGTGCGACACGTGGAGATGGGGAAAGACCATTTCCGGGCGGCGCACGAGGGCACCGACGAGATCGGCCTCGCCGTCGCGGCGACGACGTTCTCGATCGTCGCGGTGTTCGTGCCGATCGGCTTCATGGCCGGCCTGTCGGGCCAGTGGTTCAAGCCGTTCGCGTTGACGATCGCCTGCGCGGTGCTCGTCTCGCTGTTCGTGTCGTTCTCGCTCGACCCGATGCTCTCGGCGTACTGGCCGGACCCGGAGATCGAGAACCATGAGCACCGCAGCTGGATCTCGCGGCAGCTCGTGAAGTTCAACAACTGGTTCGACCGCATGGCCGGCGGATACACCAAGGTGATCGGCTGGGCGCTGGACCACCGGCTCGCGATGATCCTGCTGGCGGTCGGTTCGCTGGTCGGCGCGCTGGCGCTGCAGGCGACGATCGGCGGCTTCGGCTTCGTGCCCGTGAGCGACAACTCGGAGCTCATCATCCAGGTGGAGACGCCGCCGGGGTCGAACCTCGAGTACACGCGGATGAAGACGGAGGAGGCCGCGCAGGTGGCACGCAAGCACGGCGAGGTGCGCTATACGTTCGCGACGATCGGCGCGGGCGGCGGCATGGACCCGTCCGAGGCGCTCGGCGCCGTGGACCTGGGCTCCGTGTACGTGCGCATGACGCCGAAGGCCACGCGCGAGATCTCGCAGGAGCAGTTCGGCGCGATCCTCCGCGAGGAAGTGAAGACGATCGGCGGCGCGACGGTGGCGGTGTTCACCTCGGGCTTCGGCGGCGCCATCAAGCAGGTGCAGCTCGAGCTGCGCGGCTTCGACGGCCGGCAGCTGCAGACCTTCGCCGACTCGGTGCTGAAGGTGGTGCGTGCGGTGCCGGGCGCGGTGGACGTGTCGCTGTCGACCAAGGGCCAGAAGCCCGAGCTCGAGATCACGCTCGACCGCGCGCTCGCCGGCTCGTTGGGCGTCAGCGTCGGGCAGATCGCGCAGTCGCTGCGTCCGGCCTTCGCGGGCATCGACGCCGGCGACTGGGTGGACCCGGCGGGCGAGAACCGCAAGGTGCGCGTGCGCCTCGCGCCGGAGTCGCGCTCGAAGGTGAGCGACATCGAACGCCTCCCGATCTCGGTGGGCGGCCAGGGCGGCGCGCCGATGCGCATGATGCCGCTCGGGCAGCTGGCGACGGTCACGCAGGGCTTGGGACCGGCGAAGATCTCGCACCTCGACCGCGACAACGTGATCGTCGTGCAGGGCAACGTCTCCGGCCGCTCGCTCGGCGAAGTCACCAGCGACATCACGCGCGCGCTCAACGGCATGCAGGTGCCGGAGGGCATCCGCTGGAGCTTCGGCGGCGAGGCGAAGGACCAGGCGCAGGTCTTCGGCGACATCCTGGCGGCGCTGGGCATCGCGCTGCTGCTGATGTACCTGATCCTCGTGATGCAGTTCGGCTCGTTCCTCGAGCCGATCGCCATCCTCATCTCGCTGCCGCTGTCGCTGATCGGCGTGGTGCTGGCGCTGATCATCACGAACGACACGCTGAACATCATGTCGATGATCGGCGTGATCCTGCTGATGGGCATCGTGGCGAAGAACGCCATCCTGCTCATCGACTTCGCGAAGTGGGGTCAGGAGCAGGGCATGGAGCGCCGCCAGGCGATCATCGAGGCGGGGCGCGTGCGCCTGCGGCCGATCCTGATGACGACCTTCGCGCTCATCGCCGGCATGATCCCCGTGGCGCTGGGCCTCGGCGAAGGCGCGGACTTCCGGGCTCCGCTGGGCCGCGCCGTCATCGGCGGCACGATCACATCGACGGTCCTGACGCTGCTCGTGATCCCGACGATCTACGAGATCATGGACGAGTGGCGCGAGAAGGTCTCGGGGTGGTTCAAGTTCCCGGTGCGGCCGAAGACGGAGGAGTTCATGATTCCTACCAAGACTTCCTGAACGGCGCCACAGAGGCACAGCGACACAGAGGTTGCACAGAGAACACCAATAACGCCTGGGGGTCCGCGCCGATGTATCGGTGCGGACCCCCAAGCACTGCCTGGTCGGATGTCGCTAGATCCGGATCGAGGCACGCAGAGCTCTGTGCCTCTGTGCCTCTGTGGCGCCGTTACGGCCGCGGACCGAACCGTCGCGGACGGCGATTCGCGTCGAGCCAGGCCCGCTGCGCGTCGGTGAGCACCGCGCGGAGGGCTTCGTGCAGCGCCTGCACGTCCGGGCGCAGCGCCTCGGCGATCGGGCGGCCCGTCTCGAGGATCGCGCGCACCTCGGCGCGCGTGGCGCCTTCAAGGCGGGCGAGGCGCGCTTCCTGGAAGATCGCGCGCAGCGAGTCGAGCTGCGCCTCGTGGTCGGCGCGGAAGGCCATGCGCAGCGCCAGCATCTCGGCGCGCTGCGCGTCCGTCAGCGCCAACGAATCCGGGAAGATCGGCCGGCGGGTGCGACCATCGAACGGCGCGCCCGTCTGCGGGCCCATCGTGCCGTCCAACGCCTCGCCCTGCTCGCCGAACATCACGAGCGCGAAGTCATCGGTCAGCGTGGTGGCCGTCGGCGCCTCGCCGCAGGCGGCGAGCACGAGCGCGAGAGCCAGGGTGGGGAACAACGCGAAGCGACGCAACATCGGAACATCTCCTTCGGGCCGTGGGGACCCGGTGTGAAGCGCAGCAGGGTGGGCGCCTGCGCGGGTTGTGCCTGTTGGATGCCGCAAACCGGCGGCCGTTAAGAGGACTGCGGGACCCGTGATTCAGGTCACCGGGATGCCGCCAAGACTTCGTCCAGCATCCCGTCCCAGATCGGAATCGTCACCCGCCAGAAGAAGCGCTGCTGCCGGCCCGGCTTCTTCGTGCGTGCCTGCAGGCGACCCATCCAATCCATGCCGCGGGTGCGCCGCAGCGGGGGCGGCGTCGCACCAACGTCCGCAAAGTCGCCGGCCAGGTACGCGCGCACACCGGCCCCGCGGTGCCGCACGACGGCCGGCGGCAGCGACGAGAAGCCCATCGCCCGCAGGCGCTGCTTCGCCGCATCGGTGACGTGCAGGTGGAAGTGCGCGAGCACCTCGCCGCTGTCAGTCGGGGACACGCCGGACACCCAATACCAGTAGGGCTGGCCGCTGCGGACCCCGCGCGTCAACGGATCGTCGCGGTCGTCGACCTCAAGCGTGACCGGCCAGCGCGACGTGAACTCGCTGGAGTCGATGACGACGATGCGATCTTCGCGGTCGGAGAACATCACCAGGCCAGGACCGCGGAATTTCCACGGCTTCCAATAGACGCGTTCGTAGCGCTCCTTCATCCACGACGGGATTTCGTCGGGCGCCGAGAGATCGCCGTACCAGCGTCCGAGCCAGCGATCGAAGCGCACGCCGAGCAGGGTACCGAGCCGATCGCCGGCGGCCGTGCCCGCGGTGGGCTCCTCGAGCGTATTGAACTCCGCCACCACGCTGCCGCCGCGCGAGACGAATCGTTCCAGGGCCGTCACCTCGTTTTCCGTGACGCCGCCGTAGATCAGCTGCGACGGTTCGAGTTCGCCGTGCGTCGTCGAATCGTCGTCGACGAGGTAATCGCCGGTGTACACGCCATAGGTGTCGGCGATGTACACCAGGCGCGCGCCGGCGAGATGCGTGCTGTCGAGATCGGTGCCGGTCTTGGTGGCCGGCGCGTAGCCCACGTAGTCCTCGGCGTAGCGCCACGCGACGCCACCGCGCGGGTCCATCACGCGCCGGTGGTCCAGCCACCAGTGCACCCGTTCGTGCTCGCGCCACATCGGCTGCGGCAGCGTCTTGTCGACCACCACCACGCCCACCGGGCGCGGCGGCGTGAGATGCCACCAGAGGGTCGGCAACACGAGCAGCGCCAGCAGCAGGACGAGCAGCGTCACGCGGATGACCGGGAACCGCCGCCCGGCGCGCGGTTCCGGCTTCGGAGGAAACAGCGGCGCCGTCATGCCCGCGCCGCCTCGCGCAACAACCGCCACGCCTCCGCCACGTGCCGCTCCTCCGTGCGCAGGTTGCCGATCGCGATGCGCAACGTGTACCGCCCGTCGAGCTTGGTGTGCGACAGGAACACGCGCCCGCTCGCGTTCACACGCTCGAGGATCGCCGCGTTGTGGCGTTCGAGCGCCGCCTCGTCCGCCTCCCCAGGCGGCCGGTGCCGGAAGCACACGACGGACATCGTGACCGGTGCGAGCAGCTCCCATCCGGGCTCGGCGGCAATCCACGCCGCCGCGCGCTCGGCCAGCGCACAATGAAAGCGCAGCCGAGCCTGGATGCCCGCGAGCCCGAAGGCCCGCAGCACGAACCAGAGCTTGAGCGCGCGGAACCGGCGCCCCAGCTGGAACGAGTAGTCGGAGTACGAGAGCGCCACGTCCTGCTCGCGCGTGCGCAGGTACTCCGGCGTCAGCGAGAACGCGCGGCGCAGCACGTCGGGATGCCGCGTCCACAGCACGCTGCAGTCCATCGGCGTGAACAACCACTTGTGCGGGTTCACGACCAGCGAGTCCGCCCGCTCCAGCCCGGCGAACAGCGCGCGACGCTCCGGCAGCATCGCCAGCACGCCGCCGTAGGCCGCGTCTGCGTGCAGCCACATGCCGTGGCGCTCGCAGAGCGCGGCGATCTCGGCGATCGGGTCCACCGCCGTGCTCGACGTGGTGCCCAGCGTCGCGACCACGGCCAAGGGCCGCATGCCGGCCGCGACATCGGCCTCCACCTGCACACGCAGGGCGTCGATCCGCATGCGCTGCGCGGCATCGCTGGCGATGCGCACGCAGTTCGCGCGGCCGAGCCCGAGCGTGATGACGGCTTTGTCCACCGACGAGTGCGCCTGGTCGGAGCAGTACACGCGCAGCACGGGCAGGTCGCGGCGGCCCGCCATGCCGCGCTCGCGGATGTCGAGCGTCGCATCGCGCTCACGTGCCGCGGCCAGGGCCTGCAGGGTGCTCGTGCTCGCCGTGTCGGTGAGCATGCCGAACCAATCCGATGGCAGGCCCATGGCGTCGCGCAGCCACGCGGTCGTCGCTTGCTCCAGCTCGGCCAGCACCGGGGACGTGCGCCAGAGGATGCCGACTTGATTGAGGGCGGCGCTCACCAGTTCGCCGAGGATGCCGGGGACTGACGCCGTGTTGGCGAAGTAGGCGAAGAAGCCCGGGTGGTTCCAGTGCGTGACGCCCGGCATCACGATGCGGTCGAGGTCGGCGAGGATCGCGTCGAGTGATTCGGCCTCCGCCGGCATGGACGGCGGCAGCGAGGCGGCGACGGCCCCCGGTGCAACCTGGGCGAGGACGGGGTAGCGTTCGGGAGACCCGAGGTACATCGCAATCCAGTGCGCCAGCTGCGAGGCGTGTCGCTCGAACTCCTCGAGCGGCAGGTCGCCGTGCTCGGCGGGGCGGGGAGGCGCATCCATGGCGGAAATGTACGAAGACGACGACCGACGGCTCGATGCGGCCGTGTCGCTCGGCATCATCTCGGCCGAGCAGGCGGAGGCGATCCGCGCGCTGACGCCCGCGCGGCACGCCACGACCGCTCCGCGTCCGGTGGACGCCTCGATCATCGGCTACATCCTCGGGGCCGTCACGGTCCTCTCGGCGATGGGCTGGTTCCTCGCGGACCGCTGGGACTGGCTGGGGGCGGGCGGCGTGCTGGCGGTGGTCGGGCTGTACATGGCGCTCTTCCTGGGCGTCGCCGAGCGGCTCCGGCGCGAGGGCTTCCAGACCGCCGGCGGACTTGCCGTGCTCCTCGCCGTGGCGATGGTCCCGATCGCCGTCGTCGCGCTGAACGAACTGACGCGCTGGATTCCGACGGACGTCCCGGCGTCGTGTCGGAACTCCCGCTTCGACCTCGTATTCGACTTCCACCTCTGGCGCTGTCGCGGACTGGAGATCGTCGCCGAACTCGCGACGCTGGCGGCCGCGCTGGTGGCCGTGCGCCGCGTCCGTTTTCCGATGTTCGCGCTGCTCATCGCCGGCCTCGCGCTGCGGTTCGTCTTCCACGCCGCCGATGCCGCGCTGGCCGGAGAGCTCGGTGCCGTCGGCACGGGCTGGGTGTGGTGGATGGCCGCGAGCCTGACCACGGCGGCGGCGTACGTCGCCGACCGCGTCCAGCCGCGCGATGCGGACTACGCGCTGTGGCTGCATGCGCTCGCCGTGTTCGCCGCCGCGACGGCGTCGGCGATGCTGCTCGGCGAGTACGAGGTGTTCCGGCACCTGCTCCCGCCGGCGGCGCTGGTCGCGTTCCTCTTTTCGCTGCGCATGCGCCGCATGCCCTGGACCCTGCTCGGCTTGGGCTGGTTCGTGGCCTACCTGGGATGGCTCGCCGCCGATGTGTTCCGCGACACGCCGGTCTTCCCGATCATCCTCGCCGCGCTCGGGCTCGCGGTGATCATCGTCACGGTATGGATCCAGCGGAACGCGGCGATGTTGGTGGCGCGGTTCGGCGTCATCTCGCCGGATGGGCGCCCGAGCTTCCCGGGTGGGGTCGGATTGCTGTTGCTCCCGGTACTCGTTGGCGCACTTCAGCTGCCGGCAGCGGCGGCGTTGGATGCCGCGAACCGGCGCGGGATGCTTGCCCGGGTGGAGTACCAGCGGCGGCAGGCAGCGGCGGCGGACTCCACCCGGGAAACCCCTCCCCCGCGCAGGCCGTAGGTCTCGACATCGTCGCCACCGCGCCTGTCGGGGGCGCCAAGGCATTCCAGACGGGGTAACAGACTGATGGTCGCGCTCGGCTTACTGCTCGCCTTCCAGGTCACGGTGCAAGTGACCCGAGACTCCAGCGCTGCGAGCGGCAGCATCTCGGTGCGCCCGCCGTCGCGCGAGCGCATCGCCGTGACCGAGGAGCATCGCCGCACCGCCTTCAAGGACAACGCGGCCCGCGAGCTCTTGCTGCGCGCGCGGGAGGCCCGGCTGCAGCAGGACTCCTCGCTGTACAGCTATGACGTGAAGAGCTACCAGCGCATCTCGGCCGGGATGTCGTTGCGCGAAACCGCGCGCGAGCGGCTCGTCTGGCGCGGCGAGAATGCATCGCGCGTGCGCTGGCAGCGTGGGCGCGGGGCGCGCGTCGAGGTGCTGGGGGCGCGCATGGTGGCCCCGATCACGCAGGGCATCAAGGAAGCCGAGGCGGAGCTCGAGAGCGAGATGGCCTCCGAGCTCGACGACATGCTCGCGGTGCCGTACTACCCGGGCAAGGACCAGCTCTGGCTCTTCGAGATGGTCGGGTCGTCGGACGACGACGGATCGCCCATGTTGATCCACCCGGTGGCCGAAGGCTCTGAAGCGTACTTCACGTTCGCCAGCGGCGACTCCGTGGACATCGTGCTGCCCGACGGCAAACGCCTCAAGCTGCGCGAGATTGTCGCGACGCCGCGGCGGGCCGTGTGGAATCTGGTCGTGGGGTCGTTCTGGTTCGAGACGGAGAGCGCGCAGCTCGCGCGCGCCGTGATGCGCTTCTCGGCACCGATGGACATCTGGGAGACAGTCGAGGCCGAAGACCCGGACGCCCGCGAGGACATGCCCGCGCCGGTGCGCGGCATGCTCACACCGATGAAGGCCGAGATCACGGCCGTGACCATCGAGTATGGGCTCTTCGAGCAGCGGTACTGGCTGCCGCGCACGCAGGGCGCCGAAGGGTACGCACGCGTGAGCTTCATGCGCGTGCCGTTCCGCATCGAGCAGCGGTATCGCTACGAGAGCGTGAACGGCTTCGATGACCTGCCGGAGGTACCGAGGGTCAACCGCGTCGACAACGATTCACTGACGCAGTCCTTCCGCGACCGCGGGCTGGATTCCGCCGCTGTCCGCGATTCGGTGCGGGCGTTCTACGCCGCGCGCGAGGAGCTATTCAAGGTGGAACGGGCTGCAGGCTGCGCGCGCACGGGCACGTACCGCGTGTACGAGACGCGCGGCAACGGTGCGCTCTCGATGGCCGTCGACGTGCCCTGCGACATGAAGCAACTCACCGAGTCCGCCGAGCTGCCGCCGTCCATCTACGACCCTGGCGAAGAACTCTTCGGCGCCGCGCAGCGCGACGAGCTCATGCGGATGCTCGACTTCGGCCTGCAGCCGGCGTGGGCGCCGCGCAAGCCGACGCTCGAGTACGGCCTGGCCTACACGCGCTACAACCGCATCGAGGGCTTCGGCACCGGCGGGCGCGTCACGACCACGCTTGGCAAGGGGTACAGCGTCGCGCTCGATGGCCGCGCGTCCGGCGGCGACCTGCAGTTGAACGGCGGCCTCTCGCTCGCGCGCAGCAATGGCCGCACGCAGTATCGCGCGGGGGTGTTCCGTCGCCTGAACGTGAGCTCGGACTTCGGCGATCCGCTCTCCTTCGGCGCGTCGCTGCCCAACCTGCTCTATGCCCGCGACGAGGGCTTCTACCACCGCAGCTGGGGCGCCGAGCTCGCGCGCGAGCTCGTGCCGCGCGGCGGACTCGAGTGGCGCCTCTTCGCCGAGCAGCAGTGGAACGCCCGCGTGGACAGCCGCTGGTCGCTGTTCGGCGGCGCGAACGATGACCGCTTCCTCGGCAACGTCGTGGCCGACACCGGCTGGTTCTACGGGGCTGGCGTGCGTTGGCGTGCGAGCCGCGGCTTCGATCCGCGCGGATGGCGCATGAGCGCCGACCTGCGGCTCGAGGGGGCGACTGGGCAGATGGATTACGGCCGTGCCTTCCTCGAGACGATCGTCAGCCGTGGGCTTGGCCCCGTGACCGCCTCGGTGACGGCGGCGGCGGGGACGAGCGAGGGTGAGCTGCCGGCGCAGCGCCAGTTCTTCCTGGGCGGCTTGTGGAGCGTGCGCGGCCAGACGGCGGGCACGGCCGTCGGCGAGGCCTTCTGGCTGGGCCGCGTGGAGTTGGGCACGGGCAATGTGGCGGCGCGTCCGGTGCTGTTCGGGGACTTCGGCTGGGCGGGCCCCCGCGACGGTTGGAACGCGATCGGACGCCCGATGAGCGGCGTCGGCGTGGGGGCCAGTTTCCTCGACGGCATGCTGCGCGTCGACCTCGCCCGCGGGCTGCATCCGCGTTGGCAGACGCGGCTGGACCTGTATCTCGAGGCCAGGTTCTAGACGCGTTCCGAAGCGGGGCTTGTGACCTACGCCCTTGCGTGATTGTCGGGTTAGGGGGCCTTTTCAAGGGCTACGGCGCATCGCCGGTCACCACCGGTTCCCACCCCACGTGACAGTCCCGCTCACCACCCCCTCGCGCAGCACCGACGAGAACTACGCCGATATCTTGCGCTGGCAAGCGCGGTACCGGATGCTGTTCGCGTCGCTGATCGGCTTCGGGACCATCACCCTCAAGTGGTTCGGCGTGGTCTCGGCCGAGTCCGTGCTGATGGCGCGCTTCGACTTGCGCGGCGTGCTGCTGGCCATGCTTGGGTTGGTCGTCGTGTACGTCGTCGGGCACCGCGTGCTGGCGGCCGTGCTGGCGCGTCGCGGCCATGCCCCGATGGGCGTCGTCGTGGGGGCGATTGCGTCCGATACGGTGATGCTCTTCGGCAGCGCGCTGCTCATCACGCCGCCCGCGCATTTCGATCGCGCGTTGCTGCTGTCGATCTTCACGGTGCAGTTCACGCAGATCTTCTTCGGGTGGACGGCGACCATCGCCAACCTGATCCTCATCGGCGCGGGCTACACCACGCTGGTGGCCGTCGCGGCCGACGCCGGCATGATCGCGACGCCGGCGGAAGAGCTCTGGACGCTCGCGCTCTATGGCATCGGGGTGCTGCTTTACGTGGCGCTGCAGGGCCACGTGGCCGCCCGCATGCGTCGCTTGGTGGAGATCTTCCAGCGCGCCCAGGACGGGGACTTCTCGGCGCGCTTCGAGGAGGAGCCGGACCAGATGCCGGATCCGGTGAGCGTGATCGGCCGCGCGTACAACCAGATGCGCGAACGGCTGCAGGCCATCGTCCTCACGGACCCGCTCTCCGGCTGCTACAACCGGCGCGGCCTCAATCAGCTCGCCGAGCGCGAGGTCTCACGCGCCATCCGCCAGAAGAAGGAGCTCGCGGTGCTGGCCATCGACCTCGACCACTTCAAGCGCATCAACGACGACTACGGGCACCTCACGGGTGACGAAGTGATCCGCGAGATCGGCGCCCTGCTGCGGACGACGGCGCGCGAGGCGGACGTGGTGGCGCGCTTCGGCGGCGAGGAGTTCACGATCCTCGCCCCCGATTCCAGCGAGGAAGGCGCGCTCATCCTCGCCGACCGCGTCATGCAGGCCTTCCGCAACTATCGGTTCCGCTCGCTGCCGCCGGACATCCGCATCACGGCCAGCATCGGCCTCGCGGCCGACTGGGCGCGCGACGACGACGTCTCGAAGACCCTGCTCGCGCGCGCCGACGAGGCCCTGTACGTCGCGAAGCGCAACGGACGCGACCAAGCGGTCGTGTGGCACGCCGGCATGCGCGCGTTCGACGGCACGCCGCCCAAGGGGCGGAGCTCCGTCGTCGGGATGTTGCGCATCAACGAGTGACGCGCGCGGCCGCGCGCGAGGCCGCGCGCGTGCCGCTTAGCGCGCCGGCAACCGCAGTCGGCCTTCGCCCGTGAGCACGGCCCGACCCGCCACCTTCACCGCCGTGACCGCGCCGCCGGACTTCGTCGCGCGCACTTCGAGCAGGCTCGGGCGTCCCATCTCGATGCCCTGCCGCACGGTCCAGGCGAACTCCCCGTCCGGCTTCGATTCCTTCGTCGCGAGCCAGCCGCCGAACGCCGCGATCGCCGAACCCGTCGCCGGATCCTCCGGCACATTGATGCCCGGCGCGAACATCCGCGCATGCCAAGCCTGCTCCCCATGCTCGGCGTCCCGCGCGGCGACGAGGATCTCCGGGGCCCACGAACGTTTCAGCGTCTGCTCCCAGAGGTCCACGCGCACGCGCGCACGGCGCACCGCGTCCACGCTCTTGAGCGGCACCATCAGGAATGGATAGCCGCAGCTCACGGCGGCCGGCGAGAGCGAGCCGCCGACCAGATCCTTGGCGTCGAGTGACAGGATCTCGGCCAAGGTGTTGAGCGTCGGCACCGAGGGCCCGATCTCGGGCATCTTCGCGGCCGAGAGCTCGGCCCACGCGAGCCCCTCGCCTTCGACGCGCACATCCACCGGCACCGTGCCGATCTTGAGGTCGAGCGTCAGGGTGCCCTGCGTCGCGCCGCCGAGCGCGCCCTCGACCAACGCCAGCGCGGCCGCCGTGCCGATCGTCGGATGGCCGGCGAAGGGCATTTCCTTCTCCGGCGTGAAGATGCGCACCGTGCGCGTGTGCGCGGCGTCCTTCGCGGGATACACGAAGGTCACCTCCGAGAAGTTGAACTCCCGCGTGATGGGGAGCAGCAACTCCTCGGGTGTGCCGCTTGCGTCGGGAAAGACCGCGAGCTGGTTGCCGCCGAAGGGCGTGGCGGTGAAGACGTCGAGCGTGAGGTAGCGCAGAATCGTGGACGGTGAAGGGTGAGCGGACGACGCGAGACCTAGCCCATGTGCGGATACTTGTAATCCCGCGGCGGCACGAAGGTCTCCTTCACCGTCCGCGCGCTGACCCAGCGCAGCAGGTTGAGCTTCGAACCCGCCTTGTCGTTGGTGCCCGAGGCGCGCGCGCCACCGAAGGGCTGCTGCCCCACGACGGCGCCCGTGCACTTGTCGTTGATGTAGAAGTTGCCGGCCGAGTGCCGCAACGCGGCATGCGCCTGCTTGAGCGCGCTGCGGTCCTGCGCGAACACCGCGCCGGTGAGCGCATACGGCGACGTCTCGTCGACCAACTTGAGCGTCTCTTCCCACTTGGCGTCGTCGTACACGTAGGCCGTGACGATGGGGCCGAAGATCTCCTCGCACATGAGGCGGTACTTCGGATCCGTGGTCTCGACGAGCGTGGGCTTCACGAACCAGCCGGTGGAGCCATCGGCCGTGCCGCCGGCGATCACCTTCGCGTTCTGCTTGGCGTCGGCGAGATAGTTGCTGATGCGATCGAAGGCGCGCTGGTCGATGACGGCGCCCATGAAGTTCGAGAAGTCGTTCGTGTCGCCGACCTTGATCTCGTCGATCATCGCGGTGATGCGCGCCTTCACCTCGGGCCAGATGCTCTTCGGCACGTAGATGCGCGAGCAGGCCGAGCACTTCTGGCCCTGGTACTCGAAGGCGCCGCGCACGACGCCCACCGCGAAGGCCTGCACGTCGGCGCTGGCGTGCGCGATCATGAAATCCTTGCCGCCCGTCTCGCCGACGATGCGCGGATACGAGCGGTAGCTGCTCATGTTGGTGCCGATCGTGTTCCACATCGAGTTGAACACGCCCGTGGAGCCGGTGAAGTGCACGCCGGCGAGGTCGCGGTGCTTGAGCGCGATGTCGCTGATCATCACCGGGTCGCCGGGCAGGAAGTTGATGACGCCCTTCGGGAGCCCGGCCTCGTGCAGCAGCTGCAGCGTGTACCAGGCCGAGAGCATGGCGCTGGCGGCGGGCTTCCACAGCACGGTGTTGCCCATCAGCGCCGGCGCACCGGCGAGGTTGCCGCCGATGGCCGTGAAGTTGAACGGCGTCACCGCGTAGACGAAACCCTCGAGCGCACGGTACTCGCTCTGGTTCCACATGCCGGGGCCCGAGATCGGCTGCTCCGAGTACAGCTCCCGCGCGAACTGGACGTTGAAGCGGAAGAAGTCCGTCATCTCGCAGGCGGCGTCGATCTCCGACTGGAAGACGTTCTTCGACTGGCCGAGCATGGTGGCGGCGTTGATCGTGTCGCGCCAGGGGCCGGCGAGCAGGTCGGCGGCCTTGAGGAAGACGGCGGCGCGCTCCTCCCAGGTCCACTCGCTCCACTCCCTGTACGCCTTCTTGCCGCTCTCGATGGCATCGTGCACGTCCTGCGCCGTGGCGTGGTGCCAGGTGGCGGTCACGTGCTGGTGCTTGTGCGGCGAGACGGCGTTGGCGGTCTTGCCGCTGCGGCGCTCCTCGCCATGGACGACGACGGCGATGTCGGGGCGCTCGCCTTCCATGGCCTTGATGCGGGCCTGCAGGGATGCGCGCTCCGGGCTGCCGGGGGCATAGCTGCGGATCGGCTCGTTCACGATCGGCGGCAGCTGACGAACGCCGTTGGGCGAGAAGGTCGACATGGTCTGGGTCCGAAGAGGGAGAAGGCGTAGAAATCTAATGGCCCGCCGGGCGATACTTCAGCATGTCCATACGCGTTTCGGGCGCCGCGGCGCAGGTCGTCGTGCTGCTGGGCGTCGCCGCATGCCTGCCGCAGCCCGTCGAGTGGGCGGAGGAGACGCGACGGCGCGACGGAGTCGTCGCCGAGAGCAGCGTCTTGGTGCTCGACGCGACGGCGGTCGATGGCGTGCAGTTGCTGCCGCAGTGGACGCCGCCCGCATGGCCGGAGGAGCCGGCGGCCTGCGTGGCGACGCGCCGCGCCGCCCGCGCGCTCGGCGACGAAGCCTATGCGAGTTGGTTCACCGTGCGTGCCGATTCCAGCGTCGTGCTGCGCGTCGCGCGCTCCGACGACGGCGGGCGCAGCTGGCAGCCGGCCGTGACGGCCGACTCGATGGACGTCGGGCGGGCGGGCTGCGCGCGTCCCGTGCCGTACATCGCCGCGGACTCGCTGAACGGCTACGTGCACCTCGTCTACTTCCTCGATGCGCGGGAGGGAGCCGGCCTGTTCTTCACGCACACGATGGAGCGCGGCGCCTTGTTCCACGAGCCCGTGCCCATCGTGTACGGTGACCGGCCGTCGCAGGCGTCGGTCGCATCGCGCGGCGACACGGTGGTCGTCGCGTACGAGGATCCGAACTCCCGCCTGCCGCGCCTCGGCCTCGCGCTCTCACGCGTGCAGGGCCACATTTTCGAGCATCGCATCCCGGCGTCCGACGAGACGGGTGAGGCGCGCACGCCGCGCGTCGCCTTGCGCGGGACGCAGGTGGTGGTGGCGTGGACGGCGACCTCGCGCGGCGGCACCTCCCCGCGCACGGCCATCCGCGCCGGAACCCTGACCTGGTGAGCACGGCTTTGCGCATCCTCCTTGCCGACGACGATCTGCTCATGCGCGAGCTCCTGCAGACGGTGCTCACCGCGTATGGCCATGAAGTCGAGGTCTTCGACGACGGTGCGCACGTGTGGGCGGCGTTCAACGACGCGCCGGCGCCGATGGTCGTGCTCGACTGGGAGATGCCGCAGATGGACGGCCTCGAGGTCTGCCGCCGCGTGCGCAACCACGGCGCGGGCGAGGACACGTACCTGCTCGTCATCACCGCCCGCTCGAAGGCGGCCGATCTCGAGGACGTGCTGCGGGCGGGCGCCGACGACTACCTGTCCAAGCCGGTGACGCCGAGTGACATCGCGGCGCGCCTGCGCATCGCCGAGAAGCGCATCGAGGTCGCGACGGCGCGGCGGCGCGCCGAGGAAGAGCTGCGGAAGGCCCGCTACCTCGCCGGCGTCGGCGAGATCTCCCTGGCCCTGCAGCACGAGATCAACAATCCGCTGGCTGCGCTGCTGACCACCACCGAGATCGTGAAGCAGGGCATGGTGCCGGCCGAGGAGATTCCCGCCGCGCTCGCGACGATCGAGACGCAGGCGAAGCGGATCGTCGAGGTGCTGAAGCGCCTGCGCGAGGTCCAGACGGACAAGTCGGTGGAGTACGCGCACGGGCAGCGCATGGTGGATCTCTCGGGCCGCAAGCCGTGAGCGGGCCGCTCATCGGCGTGCATCCCGCCGACGAGGGTGGGATGCCGATGGCGATCCGTCGGGCCGCCGCCGCGGGGGCGGAGGCGGTGCAGGTCTTCACCGCGCCGCCGACGTACTACAACGAGAAGGTGACGCTGAAGCCGCCGAAGGTCGCGGCGGCGCACGCGGCGCTCGCCGACGTCGGGCTCGCGCCGCGCGCCCTCTTCGTGCACGCCGCGTACGTGCTGAACACCGCGTCCGCCGAGGAGGAGAAGGCGCGCCGCGCGGCGAGCGGCCTCGCCAAGGAGTACGAGCGCACGACCGCCCTCGGCGCCTTCGGCTGCTGCTTCCACCCCGGCTCGGCGGGCGAGAGCGCGCCGGAGGATGCCGCGGTGCGCGTCGGCCGCGCGATCGCGCAGGCGCTGGAGGCGGTGCCCGAGACGGCGGCGGGCACGCGCGTGCTCATCGAGAACACGGCGGGTGCGGGCAAGACGATGGGCCGCACGCCCGAGGAGATCGCGATCATGCTCGCGCAGGTGCCGGCGGCGCTGCGGCATCGCACGGGCTACGGTCTCGATACCTGCCATCTCTTCGCGGCGGGACACCCCATCCACGAGAGCGCCGCGCGACTCCGCGAGGTGCTCGACGCGTTCGAGCGGACGATCGGCGAGCCGCCCGCGTTCTTCCACCTGAACGACAGCCAGCACGCCTTCGGCTCGAACAAGGATCGGCACGCGCTGCTCGGCGAAGGCATGCTCGGCGCGGAGCCGTTCCGTTGGTTGCTCGAGGACGCGCGTACGAGGGGAATTCCCTGCATTCTCGAGACGCCGAGCGAGCGCACGGAGGTGGCCGAGGACGATGCGAGTGCCGACCCGGCGGACGCCCGGATGGTGGCGCTCCTGAGGGGGTTCCTGGGCGCCTGAGGGCCGCCCCAGAGGGAAAAGCGGCGATTCTCGCTCTTGCGCGGTACGCGGCGCCCCTTACTTTCGAGAGCAGAACGCGCAGCGCTCGACCGGGCGAAGCAGCGCGTTCGACAAACTTCCTTTCGAGGAGAAGTTCGAATGGCTGCCAAGAAGAAGGCTGCGAAGAAGCCGGCGAAGAAGGCCGCGAAGAAGCCGGCGAAGAAGGCCGCGAAGAAGGCCACGAAGCGCAAGCCGAATGCCGCGTTCATGAAGCCGGTGACGCCGAACGAGAAGCTCGCCGCCGTCGTCGGCGCTGCGCCGCTGCCGCGCACCGAGCTGACCAAGAAGCTCTGGGCCTACATCAAGAAGAACGGCCTCCAGGACAAGAAGAACCGCCGCATGATCAACGCCGACGACAAGCTCAAGGTCGTCTTCGGCGGCAAGGGTCAGGTCTCGATGTTCGACATGACCAAGCTCGTCTCGAAGAACCTCAAGTAAGTTCGGGGTCCTTGGCAGACCGGAGGGGCGCGCCGCGAGGCGCGCCCCTCTCGTTTTCGGGCCCGTCTCCGGCGAGATTCCCCGTATGGCAAGCAAGAAGCGCGGCTCGAAGGCCGCCCCGAAGAACGTGGTCGCCGCGGCCCGCGAGGGCGGCGGTTCGAAGTTCGACGCGAAGAAGTTCTGGGAGGGCTTCAAGTCGATCGCCGCGACGCTGGCGATCTTCCTGCTCCTGCGGACCTTCCTCATCGAGGCCTATCGCATCCCGTCGGGCTCGATGATCCCGTCGATGCTCATCGGCGACTGGCTGTTCGTGAACAAGCTGCGCTACGGCCCGCACGTGCCGTTCACGGACATCAACCTGCCGGGCTACGCCGACCCGCAGCGCGGCGAGATCGTGGTGTTCATCTCGCCGCTGCAGATCGACCAGCCCGAGGACCCGACGCCGATCCTCGTCAAGCGGCTCATCGGCATGCCGGGCGACACGATCTACTCGCGCGGCGGCGTGGTGCACGTGAACGGCGCGCCGCAGCGCCTCGGCTTCCAGACGGCCGACCGCTCCGGCGCGCCCGGCGACGAGTGGCATCCGCTCTTCGACTGGCAGAAGCGCATCGCGCTGGATTCGTCGCGCTTCGGGCCGGCACCGGCGCGGCCCACGCTCGACGACTGGGGCCCGCTGGTCATCCCCGAGGGCTACTTCTGGATGATGGGCGACAACCGCTACCAGTCGAAGGATTCGCGCTACTGGGGCATCGTGCCGCGCAAGAACGTGCGCGGCAAGCCGCTGTTCGTGTACTACTCGTGGAACGCCGACGACTCCGACCGGCCGTTGCCGTTCCTGACGGACATCCGCTGGTCGCGCATCGGGCACGTGTTCAGATGAGAGACCTCCGCATCGCGGCACTTGCGAGTGGCATCGCCGTCGGCGCCGCGGGACTGGCCGTCGCGCTGTTTCTCCGCGCCGGGGCGGCGAGTGACGCGGCGGCGCCGCAGGGCGCCGACGTCGAGTACCTCACGCCCTTCGGCACGCCGACGCGGCCGTTCTCGCCGGCCGTGCGCGTCGGCGACCTGCTGTTCCTCTCGGGGCAGATCGGCACCGACGCGTCCGCCAACGGCGGCCTCATCGCCGGCGGC
>Ga0268299_1002809_pt1 | contig 18507 bp, 17 predicted proteins | sample NOBtaG_FD_193484 | JGI IMG/M metagenome (GOLD analysis project Ga0268299, IMG submission 193484) | Activated sludge microbial communities from bioreactor in Nijmegen, Gelderland, Netherland - NOB reactor | ecosystem: Engineered > Bioreactor > Aerobic > Activated sludge | place: Netherlands...
CAGAATCCGACCTATATCCAAAACGAATATGGAATCGGCTACCGGTTTGTCGGCACGTCTACAGCGCATTCCTGATTAGCTGCCCGGTCAATGGCTTGGTGCTAATTCTTCGTAAGCTGTAACTGAAAATCGCCTGTCCCGTCGAACGGCATGGCGATAATGGTGTAGTATCCGCCGTTCGTCAGCACCACATTGGTGATTTCAGAGTTGGTGCTGCCATTGACAACATCATCATTGCGAGTGATTTCATTTCCAAAACTGTCAGTCAGAATCAGCAGCGTATCCAGGTTGCCGGATGTGGCTGTCAGACGGATCGTCACGCGATCACCTGCCTGCGCCTGGAAGGTGTAGATGGTGAAATCGCCGCCATGCGTGATCGTGCCATTGCTGGTTGAACCATAGGCGATAGGCTGTGCATAAATGCCAGTGGGTTCGCCGCCAGCGGCGGTGGGGATCAGCCGGATTTCAAAATCGCCTATTGATGTTCCTACGCCCTGTTGATAGCGGGTCGCGATGAATGTGTAATCACCTCGCTCGTTGAGCAGCAGATTTTCGATTCGTGAGTTGGTCGTGTTGTCTGAAGCGTCGTCGTTGCGGACGATTTCGCGACCATCGGGCGCAAGAATAATCAACAGTGGGTCCAAGTCACCGGATGTGGCTTCAAGCTCGACAGTGACGACCTCATCCACATTGACGGTATAAGTAAACGAAGCGCCGGGTTGGTCATTAGAAATTGTACCTGTAGCAGTCTGAACTTCGCCAACGCCCGATACTGGGGTGGGGCTGGTAGAGAGGGTAAGAGTCAGTTCAAAATTACCTTCGGAGACACCTTCCGTTTCGCCAAAACGAGTTGCGACGATGGTGTATGTACCTGCCGTTGGGATCGCGAAGCCTAGAATGGCGGAGTCACGTGTCGTTGTCGTGTCGGCATCGTCATTTCGGGCAAGTTCAACATCTTGTGGATCGAGCAACACAAGCTGCGGGTCGAGGTTGCCGGATTTGCCACTCATGCGAATATCGACGACATCCCCAGCCTGTGCCTCGAACGAGTAACGTACAAAGCCGATTTCACGCTCAACCGTTCCTGTGATTGTCTCGCCATAGGCAATCGCTGCCGTCTGACCTCCTTCATCGGGCGTCACTTTTTCCAGTGTGAGGCCGAATTCCCCGGCTGTCTGGCCCTCATTTTCTAAATAGCGCGTGGCAACAATCGTGTACGTGCCATCAGCGAGGATGGTCGTTTCAATTGCGGAGTCACGTGTCGTCGTTTGGGCATCGTCGTTGCGTTGAATTTCCTGATCGTTTGGCCCCAGCAAAATCAGGAACGGGTCCAGATCGCCGGACGTACTCCGCAGGCGAATTCGAACTGTGTCACCGACTTGCGCCTGGAAAGTGTAATGGAAAATGGGAGTCGTATTGTTAATCACGCCTTCGATGGATGAGCCGTAATTGACGCCGACTGAAGGAATAGGGCCAAGCGTTGGTGTCACCGTTGGCGTTTCCGTTGGAGTGACCAAGGGTGTTTCGGTCACTGTTGGCGTCAGGGTTTCAGTCGGCGTGGTCGATGGTGTATTGGTTGGTGTGATCGTCGGTGTGTCGGTAGCTGTCGCAGTTGGTGTGATTGACGGTGTGTCGGTAGCTGTCGCAGTTGGCGTGTCCGTATTAGTTGGCGTGGCGGATGGTGTATCGGTAGCTGTGGGTGTATTGGTTGGTGTTTCTGTTGGCGTTGGGGTCGGTGGCTCGGCGATTGGAATGGCAGCCAGATTGCCTGTCGTTTGGACAAGTGGGCCGGACGAAACCAACCAGCCGATTGCCCCATCCGGCATACGCACCTGGAACCAACTGCCGTCCTCGCTGATACCGACAATATCAAGCTGTTGATTGGCGCTCAGAGTCGCCAGCGGTGGATATTGTGAACCCGGCCCGACGCGCACCATAATATCGCGCAGCGCTTCGGCAAGAGGGGTTGCTGGCGTGGGGGTCAGGGTAATGGTCGGCGTATCTGTTGGTGTTACGGTGGGTGTGTAGCTCGGCGTGAGTGTTGCTGTCTCGGTGGGTGTTGATGATGGCTCGTCGGTTGGTGAGGGTGTATTTGTGGCAGCGGTTAAATTGGTGGCTTCAGTCGCCGTTGCTTCATCGGTAGGCGTTGACGATGGCGGTGATACGGATGCCTCGGTAGGTGTGAGCAGATCGCTGGCGATGCTCGTCCCAGGTTGAGTGGCAGCGCGCGTTGGCACAACTGCACCTTGCAGGGTGGCAGTCGGGACAAAGGGTGTTTGGGTGGCGTTTGGCGCGCAGGAAACCAGAAGCGCAGCAGCCAGAACCAGCAAGAAAATCGATTGCAGACGAGTAGCCAAATTCATGGTCTCCGAGGCGGTGGATATTTTCTGTCTATTGTAGGCATAACGGCGGTTGTTCGCGAATCAAATTTATGGATTTTTTGATTCTGCTGGGCGTGTTTTTGCGCCTTTGATCCCCTTTAGCCCACGCATGGACGTAAGATTTATCAAATCTGTTTGATAATCGTAGGTATTGCGTCGTTTTTCGGCCTGGGCATCCTGCGCGAGCTTAACCAGGCGATGCACGAGTTCGCGCATGGCGATCCCGGTTGCCTCCCACAGATAAAACGCCAGTGAACCCGGCATGGTATTAATTTCGTTGAGATAAATCTCGTTTTTATGTGGCTTGACGAGAAAATCGATTCGTGCCGTACCAAAGCCGTCAATCGCCTTGAAAGCCTGAATCGCGATTTGCTGAATCTGGAGTGTTAGCTCTGGGCTGAGGGGTGCGGGGATGATCCGCTCGGCGCTTTTCATGCCTTCCGAGCCGCGCAGATATTTTTCTTCATACGTCAAAAATTCCTGCCACGAAATCGGCTGTTCCAGCACCGAGGCCTGAATATCCTCACCATTGCCGAGCAGCGCGCAGTTAATTTCAACGCAGTCCGTGATGGCGCTTTCAACCAGAATGCGGCGGTCAAAATGGGCAGCGACATCAAGGGATGCCCGCAAGAGGCTTTCGTCAGCGGCGCGCCCGATGCCAATGCTCGAGCCGGTTGTCGCGGGCTTGACGAACAGCGGATAGGTCAGCGCAGCATGAATACGTTGAATCACGGTGTCGGGGTTTGCCAGCCATTCGTCGCGCCGGATGCTGATACCGTCCGCCATCGGTATCTGGTGCTGGCGCAGAACCATTTTGGTGACGATTTTGTCGTTGGCGACGGCGGACGAGAGTACCCGGCAGCCCACATAGGGAATATCCGCCATTTCAAGCAAGCCCTGAAGTGTCCCATCCTCGCCATGCGTACCGTGAATCGCCGGGAAAACCACATCCAGCCGCCGGACTTCACTTTTGCTGAAACGTCCGGCAGTCGGATTCACGATCAGGCCGTGATGCTGGACACCGGGCGAAAGAATCACATTCTCAACACCGTTATGACTGACAATTTCGTCTTTGTAATTTTTCAAATCCATCAGGGGTTCGCCAGTGTACCATTTACCCTCGCGGCTGATGTACACTGGCACGATGTCATAAAGTTCCGGGTCAAAAGCGCGCATGATCTGGTGAGCTGTTACAACGGAAACGTCGTGTTCGACGCTGCGACCCCCAAAAATAACACCGATGGTTGTTTTGCGTTTTGCACTCATGAAGAAGTAAAAATTCCTTCCACAAAAAGAGGCTGTCAGCAACCCGCTTTCAGCCACAGCAAAACGTTACTATGCTCACAAAACACTCAATTGTCAATATTCAGGCTTATTGGCGCAGGAAACTTTCGATCTCTTCCATGTCGGCATTGCTCAGGTTGATGTCGCCGCCGCCGATGATGCCCTCGACCTGTTGGGCATCGCGCGCGCCGACAATCGCTGCCGTGACCGCCGGATGCCGCAGCGTCCAGCCAATCGCGACTGCGCCTGCCGATTGACCATAGCGCTCGCCAATTTTTTTGAGCAGGTCTGCGACTTTCAGATTGTGTGATAACTTGGGTTCCTGAAATTGCGGATTGTTTTTACGCCAGTCGGTTGCCGCCATATTCGCTATACGTTCCGGCGTCATCGCACCCGTAAGCAGGCCTGATTGCATCGGCGAATAAACGATCACGCCGATATTGTTTTCGTCACAATAGGGCAAAATTTCGGCTTCGATGTCGCGGCGGAGCATCGAATAAGGCGGTTGCAGCGAGGTAATCGGCGCGATGGCCTGGGCGCGGCGCATCTGGCTGGCGTTAAAATTGGAGACACCGATAAAGCGCACTTTGCCTTCCTGTTGAAGCTCTGCCAGGGTTGTCCAGCCTTCTTCGATGTCCTCGTCGGGGTTGGGCCAGTGAATCTGATAGAGGTCAATCACATCAAGTTGAAGCCGCCGCAGGCTGTTTTCGATTTCATTGCGGATGCTGTCGGCCTTCAGACGACCAAATGGTTTTCCGTTTTCGTCCACGACGCGCGAACATTTGGTGAAAACATAGGGCTTATCAGTACGCTTTTTTAAGGCTTGCCCCACAACTTCTTCGGAATGCCCAACGCCATAGATCGCTGCCGTGTCGATCCAATTCATGCCCATGTCGAGGGCGCGGTGAATAGCGCTGATTGAATCGGTATCATCCTGTGGCCCCCAGCCAAACGCCCAATCACCGCCAATCGCCCATGCACCAAAGCCGACGGTTGTGATCTGCATATCGCTGTTGCCAAGTTGTCGTTTTTCCACAATGCACTCCTTGATTGATCTTGATGCGCAAAGTTTACAACAAGGATTGCGACATTCAAAATTGGACTCTGCCAGACTCTAGCTGGTTGACCAGGCGCTGATGACAAACACCAGGATGATGCTCAGGCTGAACGAAAAATCGACGATCATGCCGACCAGATACATTTTGAAGGCGACTCGTCCGGCGCGGATCGCCCGCTGGGTTTCACCAATATGGATAAATTCAACCAGCAGCGCGCCGCCAACTGTGCCGATAATCGTGCCGAGAATGGGAATCGGGATCAAAAATGTGCCGAGGAGTCCGCCAACAACGCTGCCAACCGCGCCCAGGCAGGAGAGGCCATCGCCTTTGACGCCAATAAATGGCAGCCAGTAGGGCGTGGTCGAGCCAGCGATCATGAGGAGCGACATCAAAATGGCGGCGAAGGGGGTGATGCGCGTGAAGCCTGTTAAAAAGGCGGCTGCCAGACCGATTCCCCAGACGAAAATCGGCCCTGGCAAAAATGGGATGATCGACGCGAACATCGAGACGACCATCGCGATGAGTGAGATAATGAGCAGTAGGGATTCGGTAATTTCCATACTGCCCTATACGCGCTTAGGTTGTTTTTTGTTTCAGCAGGCGAACGGCAGTTTCTGCCAGCATCGCCGCGCCCACCGGGAACGAATTTTCGTCAATGTCGAAAACAGGCGTGTGGTGCGGGCGAGTCTTTTCATCAAACTGCGCGCCGAGGAAGAACATCGCGCCCGGTGCTTTGCGGGTCATATAGCCGAAATCTTCCGCGCCCATGCCTGCTTCTGCCGGGTGGAGCTTGTCCGCGCCGATCATTTCGCTGGCGACATTTTCCATCAGCTTGCAGACTTCAGGATCGTTATAGGTGGCGTCGTAGCCATCTTCGAAGCGCAGGGTAAAGTCGCCACCCATCGCCTTCACAACCCCGAATGCTTTCTCCAATTCATCGCGAAGCTGCTTGCGTGTTTCGTCGTCATAGCTGCGAATCGTACCGTTAAATTTGACTTCAGACGGGATAACATTGGTCGCATCGCCTGCGTGAACCGCGCCAAGCGAAATGACCGCCGGACGTGTCGGGTTGATGCGACGTGCGCGAATGCCGTGAATCACGTTCACCAACTGGGCGAACATGAAAATCGGGTCGGTGCCGTGATGCGGCGATGCACCATGACCGCCCGTGCCTAAAACGCTGGCATAGAACGAATCGACGTTCGCCATCGCATAGCCGCTGCGGATTTCGACCTTGCCGGAGGGTGTGCCGCTGGAGACGTGCAGCGCGATCACCGCGTCCAAGTTTTCCAGCGCGCCGTCCTCGATCATGCGGATTGCGCCGCTCTTGCCTTCAGCATCCTGGGCTTCTTCCGAGGGCTGGAACAGCAGGCGAATCTCTCCGGGCGGGCGATTCGGCATTTCGTTGAGCATCTTGGCGACGCCGAGCAAAATCGCGGTATGGGCGTCGTGACCGCAGGCGTGCATCACATTCGCGGTTTGCGAAGCGTATGGCACTTCATTAGCTTCCAAAATCGGCAGCGCGTCCATATCGGCACGGATGCCAATCGCGGGATGACCTTCGCCGATGCGGGCGACGACACCCGTGATGCCAACGCCTGTTTCGGCTTCAATGCCCATCTCGGTCAGGGTTTCGGCAACGAGTTTTGCCGTTCGATATTCCTGAAAGCCGAGTTCAGGGTGAACGTGAATATCGCGCCGCCATGCGACAATCTCGTCTTTTAGCTCAGTGGCGCGTTCGAGGACATTCGTATATTCCATGTGAGGTCTCCTAAGTTGGTTGATCTGTACTATTTTGCCAATTCCGCATCATATACTGCAACTGTCTCGGTGCGCACTGGTTTGCTCTTACCACTGATTAAATCGACAACCAGGTCGTGAGCGGCGGGCGTGAAAAACTGCTCCCCACATTGACGGCAAACCAGAGCCGGTACATTCTCGATTAGTATCCATTGATCCTGATATTTCTGGAAACGGGTTACGCGTTGTTCCTCAAGCTGACCATCGCAATAACGACAATTTTGTTCGCCCATGATTTTATATTCTTCGGCAGCGCGCAACAAAATCTTCGAATAAAGGTTTGGTGGAGTCTAACATACGCTCCGGGTGAAACTGGACGCCGATCATACGCCCATCGGTGGATTCAATCGCTTCGATCACGCCGTCCGGCCCATAGCCAACGGCTTTCAGCCCTGCGCCGACATCGACCACCGCCTGAACGTGATAGGTGTTAACGGGCATCGTTTCCAAACCCATGATCTGGCGCAGGCGTGAATCATTTTCGAAATGAACGGGATGTTCTTTGCCGCCGCGTCCGGTGCTGTGGATGATCGTGCCGGGTTTTTGCGCGTTGACATCGGCATAAATTGTGCCGCCTGCCTGGGCATTGATGAACTGCATCCCGTAGCAGATGCCCAGCACCGGACGATCCTGCATTGCGCCGAAAACAAGCTCGTCGTTATGCGTGCGCGCAGGGTCAACAGGTTCTAAATCCGGCGGCAGCGCGCCGATCAACCCTTTGGTGATTCCCGGCCCACCTGTGATGACTAGACCGTCGAGCAGGGCAGTAAATTCAGCCGCAGCCTCGGCATTTTCGAGAATCGGGACGATCAACGGCAGGCCGCCCGCCGCTTCAATCGCGCGGATATAGTGGACATCCACGCGCTGGATGTTGTCGCTGAAACTGGTGGTGATGCCGATGCGGGGTCGGGTCATGATTATGTCTCCAATGGGAGCAGCGTGATATAGGCGGAAAATCGATTGAAATCGTCAACATTTAGCGTCAAAAGATGGGTGATATTGTACGTCAGCATTGCCGCGACAATGTTCGCATCATGGACTTGCTTACCACCAAATTTGATCTCTTGGAGCAACTTTAAGAGATTCTTGGTTGTGTCTTGATTATCATCTGCTATACGAAAGACTGACTGAAAGTAACTTACGCGGGCTTCTATCGTGGCAGGTGGCATTGGCTGGAAAAGCCCCTGCTCCCGGCTGACATTGACAATATACTCTCGTAGAACCTGGCGACTAATCCATAATTCCGCACCTTCGCCCCACAAATTTTCAATAGCTTTTCGTGCTGGCTGATGAAAAGGAGCTGTTGGGATATTTGCTCGAAGCAGGATATTGGTGTCAATAAAAACGCGATCACCGTCCTTCATCATCGTACCAGTCTTCACGTCTTAATGACCAATCATCAGGCCAGGGGCCTAAATCATCTATGGGAAAATTGAGTGGCAGACGTTTAGCGGTGGATTCTTTAATGGTTTCCTCAAGAACCAATACCGCACGATATTCACCTGGGGCAATATTGTCTAAATGAACTTTTAGTGTGCCATCTGGCATAATGGTGACGGTTGTTTCAATGGTTTTCATATGGACTCCTCAGATCGGATTCTGGTAAACGGCAATCTCGCCCGCCTCAAAAACCAACGTCCAATGTGCTTGAATATCGCTCATGATACCATCAAGGCCGGGAATGTGGTAAATCCCCCAGTTGCGCCACAAATTGTCGATGACCGCGTAATCGGCTGTCGCATAATTCGGATCAAAAGCCAGACGGTCAGGCGCGAGGTCAGCGGGTAAGTGCGGCGTGGCGATATGGTCTGTCGCCGCCACGCTCATCTGAAAATCCATCACGTTCGCGCGGAACTGCCAGCCCACCGCCGGAGTCGCAATAATCACGTCCTCCGGCTGCGCGTGGGCATTGACATATGCGGCAACCGCGCGCCCCTGAGCAGATGGGATCAAAAACGGATCAATGTCCGTGACAAAGCCGCTGCGAATCCCGTTCAGATCGAATGAAAGCGCGTTGAAAATCAAAAGCGAACCGATCAAAACTGAGGGTGCTGCTGTGAATACGGTTCGCCAGCGTGACGGGAAATTTTTACCGACTCGTTCCATGATTGAGGGTAGACCGCTGCACAACAGCGAACCGATTCCGAGCGCGAACAATGGCAAAAAGGGGATCATATAGTAGGCGCTGAGTTGAAAAAGCGCGATGGAGCGCCCCATGCTGATGACCGGAAAGACGAGAAACAACAGCACGATAATTCGCAAGCGTTTAGGCCGCAGCGTCCACAGGCCAATAAATCCGAGCAGTTTCCAACTATCGCCGGAGATAAGCATCTCGAAATTATGCACCAGCGTTTCCCATTGCTCCGCAGGCGAATACGTTGTCCCCAGGCGGCTCAATGTGAAGCGCAGATCAAATATGAACGCATCGGGGACAGTCGCCAGCATGACCAGCGCATAGAGTATGAGCAGCGTGAACAGTAACGGGATGCTCCACAGCAGATTTCGCCATTTTCGCGAGGCGATGAGGACCAGAATAAATGGAATGATGAATGTCCACATCATGACTTCGGAGATCATGCCGAGGCCGAGCGCGACGGCGGCTGCCGCCAGATAGCGCCCATTTTTTGCGTCGAAATGGCGATAAAGTGAAATCAACGCGATCAAAATCAGCGGCGGGAGCAGGTTGTAGCTGAATCCAAAGCGGCTGTACAACACAGCTTGCGGATAGACCGCGCACAAAAGTGCCGTCGCCAATGCTGGAAATTTTCCGCTGCTGGGTCGCATGATCGTGTAGATCAAAAATGTGGCGAGGACGCCGAGAATCGCGGTGAAAGTGCGCAAAATGAGGATGTCGCTTCCAAAAACGAGGAAAATTTTCGACAACAAAATCTGGAAAAGCGGCAGTCGCGCGAACAGGAGCGTAGACTGCGTGATGAGCATATAGCGCACTTCGCCCTGCGCGAGATGAGCCGCGATGTCGATGTGCGTGGCTTCGTCGGTGTACCATCCCGGCGTATCCGCGACATTTGCCAATCGGACATAGGCCGCCAGCACGAGGATCACCGCCAGCGCCGCGAACTCGAATAGTCGCGCTCGATTTTTTATCAAGTCGAATAGGTATCCGGCAGGTCGTTCAAAAACAGCACCGTATCGCCCGCTTGCAGGTTGCTCCGATACCATTGGATGGACTCCGCCAACGTATCCACCACACGCAGCCGATCCGCTGGAAATCCCGCGCTCATCAGCCCATTTTTGATCGGCGCGGTCTGTTTTTCACCGACGAGGATCACGTCGGTTGCATATTGGGCGGCGGTTTCGCCCAGTTTGCGATTCTCGGTTTCCATCATCGATCCTAGCTCGACCATGCCGGGGGTGATGAGCAGGCGTTTGCCGTTGGTGTGCATCGCCAGCACCCGCAGCGCCTGGACAGCACCGATGGGATTCGCGCTGTAGGCATCGTTGATAACGGTGATGCCGCTCGGCGTCATCTCACGCACGAGGCGGCTTTCGGCGGGCTTGATTCCGCTCACGCGCCACGCGACATCTCGCAGCGACATATCTTCGTGAACCGCTGCTGCCGTAGCCAGCAAAATATTGGTGACATTATGCTGCCCCAGGAGCGGTGCGTTAAATTTTTCACTCGCGCCATGCAGCGTGTCGGTGACTGTGAAGGTCAGCGAGTCCAGCGATTCGCGAATATCGGAGGCGATAAAACGCGGGCCGTTTGGGGGAACGTTGGCGGGATCAACCTCTTTGCTGATGGCGATGCGCGTTGCCGGATAGCCGCGTTCATACATTTCGCGCACATAAGGGTTATCCCAATTGAAAATGCCGACTCCGTCTGGCGGCAGCGCTTTAATCAGTTCGTATTTAGCCGTAGCCGTGTTTTCCAGCGTGCCAAAGCGCTCCAAATGCTGCGGGCCGACCTCGATCACGATGCCCATTGAAGGGTGGGTGAGATCGCAGATTCGCTCAATTTCACCGGGGATATACGCACCCATCTCGGCGACGAAATAATCGATGCTGTTATCGTTGGCGATGTCGTTGTTGATGGCGATGCACAAACCCATCAGCGTGTTATAGCTTTTCGGCGTTGGATAGGTCTTATAGCGCCCATTGAGGATATGTGCGAGATAGGTTTTGGTGCTGGTTTTGCCATAGCTGCCCGTGATGCCGATGACGATGGGGTTCACATTTTCAAGCACTTGCCGCGCTTGATTGATAAACCGCTGTCGGAAAAATGCTTCGACAGGCGTCATCAATATATTGCCCGCGATTAAAAACAGGGGGGTAGCCAAAAATAAAAGCAGCCCCGGAAATGAAACAACTGCCAGCCGCAGCGCACCCATTTCAGACATGGAGGTGCGGCGAAGAAAGAGCCAATAGAGCAGCGTCAGCACAATCGGAACGGCAAAAGCTGCACTGAGCATCCGTCGTGCGCGCGGGGTGGCGCGAAATTTTTTCTTGATTTCGCCCTCGCTGGGGGGCCAAACGGCGATGACAGCCGTCACAATGCCGATCACACTGACCACGAAGTTTCCAGGCGCTTCGCTCATGATAAAGCTGATAATCAGGCCGCCGAACCAGGCTGCCAGAGGACGCATGGGCAGCCAGCGCTCCCGCTGCGCGAACAGCCAGCGCAGATAACGCCCGCTCATGTATTCTTCGATCTGGTAGAAGCGAGCCTGCCGATAAATACGGACGCACGCCCCGACGAGCCAGATCAGCGAAATGAATAAAAATAAAATGCTCATATCAGGGCTTTCAGCGGTAGGGGCGCATCGCGATGCGCCCAATTTTCTGACCAGCTAATCCGCTAATTCTTAAAAAAATGATCGACAATTCGCACCGTCTCATTCAATCGATCCAGATAACTGTAATGACCCGCGCCCTCAAATGTGACCAGACCAGCGTCAGGAATCGTCTTTTCGAGAAGCTGCCCCATCCATAACGGCGTATCCTGATCCTGGTAGCCCCACAGCAGCAGCGTCGATGGCTGGATGCGCGCGGCATAGGGCAGTAAATCTTCGTTGACGACCTTGACGAACGTTTCGCGCATGATGCCGCGCACGGCTTTATAGTCCGCCGAGCCATAGCGTTCGCTGTACCACTCGCGCAGTTGATCGGCTTGCGCGCTCATCCCGATTCGTTTCAGCGTGTTCAGCGCGAATCGATAGATTTTTAAGCGAAATTGCCCCTGGGTTGACGGTTTCGGGCGCACCCCGGCGCTGTCGGCTAAGGCCATTTTCAGAATGCGTTCCGGGTGTTCTGCGCCAAGAACCAAACTGATACGCCCACCAAACGAATGACCAAACAAATGCACTTTTTCGAGCGCGTGATGATCGAAAAAATTCACTATAAAATTCGTGTAGTCAGAAACGCTCCATGCGACAGGCGGCGTTTGGCTTTGCCCAAAACCGGGGAAGTCAAGCATATAGATTCGATAACCCAGGGGAGCAAGCCGCTGCGCCAGGGGTGTCATGAGCTGCATATTTGCGCCCCAGCCGTGCAGCATCACAATTGGAACACCCTCCCCCAGAATCGTTTGCGCAATCTGGACGCCCGCAATCGTCGCAAATTTGACATCTGCCTCGATCATTTGACCTCGATTTGTGCGCCAATCGCCCGGAGCTTGTCAAAAACGCCTGCAAATGTTTGCTCAACGGCCTGTGCGTTGTCGATGGTCGATTTGCCGTTGGCGATGAGTGCCGCGCCCAACATACCCATCCCGGCGCGCACATCCGGCGTATCCATATAAACGCCGTAGAGTGGGCTAGGGCCGATGACGATGGCGCGGTGGGGATCAGCGAGGACGATTTGCGCGCCCATCGCTTTCAGGCGATCCACAAACAGCAGGCGGTTGTTGAATAATTTTTCGTGAATCAGGGATGTGCCGCGCGCCTGAGTTGCCACGATGGTCGCGACAGCCACCAGATCAGACGGAAATCCCGGCCAGATGGCTGTTTCGATGGACGAATCGACATCTTCTTCGCGGTTGGAGAGGGTGAGAACGTCATGCTTGGGGACGTAAACGACGTTTTCATCCAGGTCAAGCTGGATGCCGAGCCGCTGGTAAATGCGGGCAATCATGCGTAGATCGTCGCGGCGCGTTCCCTCAATCTGGACTCTGCCGCCGCATAAAGCGCTAATCGCGGCGACGCTGGCAGCCTCTATATGGTCAGGCCCGATAGTGATGTCCGCGCCGTCCAGTTCCGGTGGGCTGATAATGCGCAAAATATTCGAGCCGATTCCTTCAATATGGACTCCCATTGATTCAAGCATATGCGCGAGTTCTTGAATATGCGGCTCACAGGCAGCATTGTGGATAATGGTTTCTTTGCCCAACGTCGCCGCTAGCATCATGATAACCGCCGTCGCCGTCACGCTGGCCTGGGCGAGAATAATGTCCTTGAAATCCCAGGTCGCGGATCGACATTCAATCGCGCCGCTGACCGTAATCACGTCGATTCCCAGGTCGCGCAGGGCTTCGAGGTGGGTGCGAATCCGGTTAAGCGGAAAATCAAACTCGACGCGCACGTGCTTGCGGCGTACCAGAATCGGCGCGAGAAAGAGAATTGCGCCAATCGCACCTTCGGTTTCGGCTTCGGTCAAAATGCGCTGGGTAAGCTGCTTGGCCTGGATGGTGACAGTTGTTTCATCCTGCCACGTCAAACAAGCGCCCATCCATTCCGACAGACCGAACATCGCTTGTGTGCTGATCGTGCGCGGCACGTTGCGCAGCGTGACGGGCTTCTCGGTGAGCAGGGCAGCGGCTAAAAGCGCCATCGCCGCGTTTGTGTTGCCGGATGGCTTATAAATTCCGTTGAGCGGACACCGCCCTTCGACCTGGATACGCATTTACTTTATGCCCTTACTTCACTTTCATTCTGCATCTTTATGTTCGCCATAAAGCCGATACATCTCATCAAACAGCTTTTGCTCTTCAATGTCCTGCTTATCAATTTCAACTTTGTGTTCCAGGTAATATAACAAGGCCGCTAAGACCTGTTCTTCGGAAAGTCCAAAGTTATATGCTAACTCTGGCACACTCCAATGATTGCCTTCGGAATTCGCCGCGATCATCGACACCAGCACGCGCCGCCCACGAATATGAGGGCGTTCACCGTAAAAGCGAGTCTCGATGTATTTTCGCAGGTCAACTGTTGTTGGCACGGCCTCTTGTGTACTCATAATTGTGACTCCTTGACCCTCATTATAGGTGTTACGGCATCAATGTCACATTAGGGGTGCGCTCACCGCGATCTTTTTTGCGCTCATTTTTCGGCTTTACAGGTGGGCATTCCCAGGCTTCAGGCGTGGTCTGCGAACGGGTTTCGCTGAATTTCGGCAGAATCCCGCAGGCAAAGCATTTATCGCGGCAGTCTACGCGCGTCTCGCCCTTGATGCTCATCAGATAATCGTCAAGCAGGAATTTTTTGTGGACAGCCGCATCGATGTGATCCCAGGGGAAAATTTCGTCGGTGGCGCGCTCGCGGTGCGTATAAAACCAGGGATCGAGGCCGATTTCGTCAAACGCCTGCATCCACAGGTCATGCCGATGCCCGTCCTGCCACGCATCGAATTTGCAACCAAGCTCCCAAGCGCGTTGCAGCACACGGCCCAAACGCCGATCCCCACGACTCATAATGCCTTCAAAATCGCTTTCGTCTACGTTATTCCAGCGCAGGTGCAGGCCATGCCCGCGTATCTGATCTTTCAGCAAGCGCTGTTTTTGCAAAACTTGTTCGCGCGTGTCCTGCGGCACCCATTGAAACGGCGTATGCGACTTGGGAATGAAGGTGCTGACACCGACGTTGACGTTGGCTTTGCTGCCGAGCAGCCGTTGGCCTTCTTTCAGCACCGCTTTGCACAGGTCGATAATCGCCCAGACATCCTCAAGCGTTTCTTCGGGATGACCGATCATGAAATAAAATTTGATCGTGCGCCAGCCGCGTGAATAAACGGCGCGGGCCGCTTCCAAAACTTGCTCATGCCCGACGTATTTGTTGATGATATTGCGCATTTTTTCGGTGGCGGCTTCGGGCGCGAAGGTGAACCCGCTGCGGCGCGTATCGCCCAATTTGTCGAGCAAATCGGCACTGGCGGTTTCGATGCGCAGGCTCGGCAGGCTCATGCTCAGGCCAAATTCGCCGTAGGTGTCGTTGACCGCCGTCACCAGTTCATGCACGTCGCGATAATCGGATGACGATAGGCTTAAGAGACTGATTTCCTCAAAGCCTGTGTTTTCCATAATTTCGGCAATCGCATCGACGATTTCCTGAACCGAACGTTCGCGTACCGGGCGCGTGACCATTCCGGCGTGGCAGAAACGGCAGCCGCGTGTGCAGCCGCGCATGATCTCAATCGGCGCACGGTTGTGAACGGTATCGATATTCGGCACGAGAAATTTGGTGAAGGGCTTGGGCAGCACCGGGACGATGCGCTTGAGGACGCGCTTGGGCGCTTCCGGTACATTCGGCTGAACGCTGGCAATCGTGCCGTCGTCGTGATATTCCACATCATAAAAACGCGGCACATACATGCCCTGAATTTTGGCGATCTCGCGCAGTTGGTCATGGCGACTCGCACCGCGCATACGCTGCATCGTGCGCGAAATTTCGATGATGATTTCTTCGCCCTCACCGATCACAAAAGCGTCGATAAAGTCGGCGACTGGCTCCGGATTGTAACAGGCGTGACCTCCCGCGATGACCAGCGGATAGGATTCGTCGCGATCCATGCTGCGGATCGGCATACCCGCCAGATTCAGGAGATTCAGCGCATTGCTGTAAAGCTGTTCGTAGGGCAGGCTGATTCCGAGCAAATCAAAATCGCGAATCCGATGCTTTGTTTCCAGCGAGTAGAGCGGAATCTGCTCCTGGCGCATGATGTCTTCCATATCTTTCCAGGGGCTAAAAACGCGCTCCGCCAGCATATCCGGCTGATTATTGACCTGTTCGTAGAGGATCATGATGCCAAGATTCGACATGCCCAGGTCGTAAATATCGGGGAAGGCCAACGCAACTTTAAAATCGGCCTCGTCCCAATTTTTGACGATGCTGTTATACTCACCGCCAACGTAGCGCCCCGGCTTTTCGACGCGCAGCAGGACGCGGTCTAGTGTGCGTTCGATTTGTTCCGGGTGCATGAGCAAACTCCTCAAAATTACGAGTGCTGAGTGAAAAGTGCTGAGTCAAATTCAAAGGCATTATATCGGTTGTGCGGCGGGATGGGTAGCGAAAATGTGGAAACGGGTTGTGTGGAGTGTCGTATTTTTGGTTTTTGGCGTGTCGTTAGTCGGTGCGCAGGACGATGCGAAAGTTGTGATTGATGCGGGGAATATCGATCATCTGGTGTCACAGACGCAGATAGATTTTGATGAAGTTCCAGAACGGATGGGGGCAATAGAGAAGGGGTGGTTTGCGCTAAGTGACACAGCCGATTATCTAGCCGTAACGAGTTCATATAACGAAATTGTTGTTTGGAATATGCAAGAGGAAAGCATCAGCAGCTATAGGGTAAGAGGGAAAATAGAAGATTATCCTTTGGCTGTTTTCGACATGTCTTTCAGCAGTGGGCTTTCTCCCAAGTGGTTAGCTTCATTTCATATGGGTAGTGTAGAAGGGGATGGTGATCAGCTAAAAACTGAATCAACGGTAGCGTTCTATGATCTACCGTATAAACAGGTGGATACCGCTGGTGCTGGGGGATTTCTAGGCGTTACCCCCGTACAGGTTTGGTTTGATAATCGAAATCTCACCTGGGTGGAAGTTATAGATGACACTTCTGTTAGCTATGTTAATCAGGTTTACTCACCTGTAATGCCTGCGTCTCCAGATGGCGAAGATATAACTGAAAAGGGTGTGTCACCGACAACAGACCCTGAATCCGTTATCCGCATCGGGCGCATCGAGCCGCCGCTGGCTGTGACCGTCACCGAAGATGGGCGAGTCAAGCGCTGGAATATGGAAAAGGGCGAAGTCACCGCCGAAGTGCAAATCAACCCTGAAGATGGTTTACCAATTTATGGCGCTTTGAATGCAGGCGGCGACAGTGACCTGCTCTGGCGTGACCCGGCCTCAACCGCGCTGCATATTCTGAATTTTGAGACAGGTGAAGATAGGACAGTAGTACCGCTGGATGGCGCGTATATTCCCTTTATTTTCCTGACTCGGCAATCCGATGTTATTATAGGAGTTAATATAGACGATCAACCGATAGTCGTGGCCTGGAATGTCGCGACGGGTGAGCGTTATGATTTAGGGTATTATCGTGAATGCAATCGTCCGCCGGATATGGTACGCTTGAGTCAAGATGGAACGACGCTGGTGATTGGCTGCGATACTGGCCTGGATGTTTGGCGTGTGACACGCGAAAAATAAGGGAATCACAAACCTCACTGAAAAAGATTTACGGTTGGTTTACGTGAGAATGATGGCAAACGCCCCTTTAAGGTTTGTTTGGATTTTTTAAATTGCTGATTTTTACTGAAAGTTGACTGCTGACACCCAGCCTGGAGATTTTTGAATGAATGTCGATCACATTCGCGTTCTTTATGATTATAACTATGGATTGCATCGGCGGGTCTGGGATTGTATCATGCACCTGTCCGACGAACAGTTTGTCCAAGATGTCGATTATTCCATTGGCTCTGTGCGCAACCACATGATTCACCTCATGGGGGCTGATGAACGCTGGATAGCGCGTATTCAGGGTAAACCAGTGCCTGATTTTCCCGATATTGACGATTATCCGACGCGCGATACCGCCTTAGCCAAATGGAAAGAGGGCGAAGCCAGTATTCTGGAATATGTTTATGCGTTGGAAGATGCTGACCTCCTGCGAATGGTCGATTATGAGATGCGGAGCGGCAAAAGACGAAGCGCCGTGTGGGAAATTCTCACCCAAATCATTAATCACGGCACCGATCACCGCGCACAGGTTCTTTCGATTTTGCACCGCATGGGCGCGCCAACACTGGAACAGGACTTTATACTTTATCTTTACAGTCGATGAGGAGCAATGAAAATGGATTGGTTTGAGCGTTTGAACAGCAATCCCCATATTGAATCCGTTCTGCTGGCGGATAATCAAGGCCGTGTGCTGCGCTCTACCCGACCATTGGGGAGTGATAGCGAGATGGCTGCTTCGATGCTGCAATCAGCAGAAGTGCTGGCGCAAACCCTGGCTGCCGAACTGGGATGTGGCGAAGCACGGATGCTGCAAATTTCGACGCAGCGCGAACATATTATGCTGTTTCCCCTGGCTGCCTCAACCTTTTATCTGGTCGTGCAGGTTGCCCGCACTGCGCCCCTGATGCTGATTATGGTCGAATTGGAGCGCGTTCTGGCGGAAGTCGATGTCACCCAACTCGGCGTGCAAAGTGAAAAACCTGTTCCTTCAGACGATACACCCGTTCTGGATGCTGCCGAACTGATCGAGGCTGTTCGTGAATGGCTGCGAAACCGACCAGGCAAATAAAATACCATTATTTTTCATAGATTTTTGATAATCTTATAGCTTTACTGCGTTTTTTATAGAATATAATCTATTCTATAGATTATAAGTAAATTTAGAGTCAGTCTATTACACCCTAGAGGCAATCACTGTGCTAAACTCAGCCCAATTTACCTCTGGCGATGATAAAGCTGCTCGCAAAGACGATACCAAGTGTCCCTATTGCCAGCGCTGTTTCTCAACGTCGGATGAACTCAATCTACACATTATCACTCGGCATACGAATACGGGTATCAAACATATTCAATTGCAGCCAGCGCCTGACCACCGCTAAAAAGACGCTAGTTCTCGATAACGGCTGTCGCGTTCCTGAGAATCGATTTTTTCGAGATCGATTGTACCGACCTGCTCAAGACAGAACGAAGCTGACACGGCTGCCATGCATCCTGCTTCCCGCAACGTTTTCCCCTGTGTGATCCCTAACAAAAATGCGCCACAGTAGGTGTTTCCTGCGCCAGTTTGGTCAA
>Ga0268299_1002810_pt1 | contig 18496 bp, 15 predicted proteins | sample NOBtaG_FD_193484 | JGI IMG/M metagenome (GOLD analysis project Ga0268299, IMG submission 193484) | Activated sludge microbial communities from bioreactor in Nijmegen, Gelderland, Netherland - NOB reactor | ecosystem: Engineered > Bioreactor > Aerobic > Activated sludge | place: Netherlands...
GTTCGCGCTCAGGCCGAGGTTGGCAGCCAGGGTCTCGACCCAGACGGGGCCGTTGGAAAAGCGGCCCGTGGCGTAGGGCGGCGCCTGCGGCTGGGTGCCGCCGGTGATGACGGCGACGTTGCCGGTGTCCGACAGGCTGTCGCCGAAGACGTACAGGGCGCTGTACGCGAACGCCGGGGCCGACCCGAGTGCGACGAAGAGGGCGCCGACGAAGGCGATGGCGCGCAAGCCGCGGGCGACGGGGCGCCCGGAAATTTCCTGACTCATCCTGATTACCCCCACAGTGCGAGACGGTTTTTGGTTCTTGGCTGGCCGTTGTCTGTCTGGCCGTGCCCCGAATATACGCGGGCCCGGGGAGACTGTGCAAAAAAGTGCCTGACGACGGGGATTGCCTGCTGGTTCAGGCAGTTCCAACCCGGATCGAAGGTGCCTGGCGAGCTGGCTCAGGAAAACCGTGCCGTCAGGTGCCGGAAAAAGGCCCCGGAATCGAGGCCGCGGCCGGTGGCTTTCCGGATTATGTCTTCTGCGTCCAGCCGGCAGCCCCAGTGGTACACGTTCGCCGCCAGCCAGTCCCGGAGCGGGCGCAGTTCGCCCCGCCCGAGTTCGCCGTCGAGGTCGTGGGCCCCCGCGTAGGTCTCCACGAGCTGGGCGGCGTAGAGGTTGCCGATCGTGTAGGTGGGAAAGTAGCCGAGCGACGCGCCGGCCCAGTGCACGTCCTGGAGGCAGCCGTCGCGGACGTCGGCGGGCACGATGCCGAGCCACTTCCGGCTGCTCTCGTTCCAGGCAACCGGAAGGTCGGCGACGGCCAGGTCGCCGGCGAGCAGCGCCGTCTCGAGCTCGTACCGCATCAGGATGTGCAGGTTGTAGGTCACTTCGTCCGCTTCCGTGCGGATCGGCGTCGGCCTGACCACGTTCAGGGCCTGCTGGAACTCCGCCGCATCGACCGCCTCCAGCGCTGCCGGGAAGCGGGCCCGGAGGCGTGGCAGGTAGTGGGACCAGAACGCGGTGCTGCGCCCCACGTGGTTCTCCCACAGGCGCGCCTGGGACTCGTGGATACCCGTGCTCGGGGCCTCGGCGAGCAGCGTGTCGTGGAGGGCGGCGGGAAAGCCCTGGTCGTAGAGCGCATGGCCGCCCTCGTGGAGCGCTGCGAAGATCGCCGAGAGCGGATTCTCCGCCTGGAAGCGCAGGGTGAGCCGCACGTCGTCCTCGCCGATCATGGTGGTGAACGGATGTGTGGACCGGTCCGCACGGCCCCGGGCGAAGGAGAAGCCCATCTCCCCGAGCAGTTCCCGGCAGAAGGCTTCCTGCGCCGCGGTCGGGAAGGCGCTGGCGAGTCCGCGCCCGGCGGCGCGGGTGCGTTCCGCGAGCTCGGGCGCCAGCACCCGCAGCCGTTCACCGAGCTGCCGGAGCAGCGGATCGAGCCGCGCCTTGGTCATGCCGGGCTCGTACTCGTCGAGCAGCCCGTCGTAGAGATCGCCGCCGCGCTGGAGGGCCTCCGCCCGTTCCCGCACCAGCTTCAGCAGTGCGGCGAAGGGCGCGGCGAACGGCCCGAACTCGCCCGCGGCGCGGGCGTCCTCCCAGGCGGCAATGGCCAGCGAGCGCGCTTCGGCGAGCGCGCCCACCAGGTCGTGGGGCACCGCGAGCTCGATGCGCCGGGTGCGCTTCAGCTCGGCGAGCTCGGCCTGGCGCAGCGGGTCGTCCCGGGTCAGCTCGCTGACCTCCTCGATGAGATCGCCGAGCGCGTCGTCCACGAGCAGGTCGTGGGCGATGGTCTCGACCGTGCCCATCTGCTGGCCCCGCCGTTCGTGACCGCCGGCCGGCAGGTAGGTCTCCTCGTCCCAGTCCATGAGGGCCACCACGGCGTCCAGGTCGCGCAGTTCGCGGATCCGGTCGGCGAGCCGCTTCTCCGCCACGTCCCGGGGCACGACGGCGCGGATGGGCGCCCGGAGGTCGTCGGGCGGGTAACCGATGAGCACCGGGGCGAGCCCGCCGTGCTGGGCCACGTTGACCACCTGCTTCTGGGAGACGCGGCAGAGCATGGCGAGGCCGTGGTCGGTCGGCGCGAAGCCCAGTACCGAATAGAAGGGCTCGTAGTGCACGCGGCCTTCCGCGTCGACCACCGGGAACTCCTGCACCGGCAGGTTGGCGACGGCCTGCACCACCCAGGACTGGTCCGGGTCGTCCTGCTGGCGCAGCGCCGTGGCCAGCAGCGCCTCCCATTCCGGTTGCGGGGTCAGCGCTCCCACGTGCACGCCCTCGCCGCCGTAGCCCCTGTTCGGCTTCAGCACGAGTTGCTCGCGGAACTCCCGGGCATAGGTGGGCAGGTCACCCTGGCCGTGCGGGAGCGACGTGCTGCGGCTGGACAGGACCCGGGTCCACAGGATGTGCCGCTGGAACAGCAGCCGCTCCCGGTTGCTGAAGTGCCGGCGCGCGAGCGTGTCGTCGGTCAGCAGCTCCCAGCAGCTCTTGTGGTCGAAGTCGCCGCCGGCGGACGAGACCATGCGGTTCTGGCGGAAGAGGGCGCGCATGGCGTGGAGCGGGGCGCGGAGCTCCCGCTCCAGCTCCAGGAGGTCGCGCATCTCGTAGTCCCGGTAGGCCACGTCGACGCAGGTGTCCTGGTACCACACCTCGTCGCCGTCCAGGCGCAGCTCGGCGGGGTCGGCGTGCACCACGGTGACGCCGTGACGCTCGCGGAAGTAGCGAGCCAGCGCGGATTGCTCGTTGGGCCCGTCGCTCTCGTACTTGGGCTCGACGAGACAGATGTTGCGGCCGGTGCGGCCCACGGCGCGGGCATGGTCCAGCAGCACCTGGAGGAACAGGTCCCGCTGGTCCCGCGGCTGGTCGATGGTGAGGCCGGGGTCGTGGGCGATGATCGTCGGCACGATGTCGCGGCCGACCAGCGAGTCGGCGAGGGGGCCCAGCTGGATGCCGCCGACGCCGGACAGGTTGGGCTCCAGGAACTGCAGCGAGTCCTGCCAGCGGGCGCCGGTGAAGTCGCAGACCGCATCGAGCCGGCCGTAGAGTGCATTCTGGCCGCCCTCCAGCGCGGACCAGCAGTCCCGGAGCCACGCCTCCTCGTCGGGCGCGAGCGGGAGGATCGCCCGCACGTCGGGATCGCTGAAGTAGATCTCCGGCAGGCGCTTCAGCGCGTCGACGATGACCGTGCAGACGTTGTGCAGGTAGGCGACCTGCTCGGGCATCACCAGCAGGGGCCGCAGCATGATGCGGACGGGCTCGAGCTCGCCGCCCCGCTCGTAAACCACGCCATTCAACCGGGCGTCCTCGGCCAGGCGGCGGGAGAGCCCGTGCAGCGTCGCGTCCGGAATGTGATTCACCGCACGGCGCACCCGGGCGTCGAGCGCGGCGCCGGCAAGGCCCAGTTCCTCGGCGGGGCTCAGCATCTCGGTGGCGGTTTTCCCACTGGAATCGGGGACCTGGTCACGGAACCTCCCGACGGGTCGCGATTATGTTGTCTAGCCTACACGGGAACGGGGCCGGTCCGGGATGGTCGCTGCGCGGTGGTTTGCCTGCCAGGTGCTGCTGGTTGCGCTGCTGGGCGCGGCCGGCCCGCGCGTCGCCGCCGGGGGCCAGGCAGTGGCGCTCGCGGCGACCGGCGCCGACGGCCGGCCCGCCGCCGGCGTCGTCGTCTATCTCGCTGGCGTGCACGCGCCAGGGGAGAAGGCGCCCGTCGTCGTCGACCAGCGGGGCGAGGCGTTCGTTCCTCCGGTCTCGGTCGCCACCGCGGGCAGCGACGTGCAGTTCACCAACAGCGACCCGACCAGCCACCACGTCTACTCCTTCTCGAAGCCCAACGCCTTCGCCCTGCCGCTCTACAAGGGCGATACCCCGCTCGTGCAGCACTTCGCCCGGCCCGGGGTCGTCGTGCTCGGCTGCAACATCCACGACTCCATGCTTGGCTACGTGGTCGTCGTCGATTCCACGCGCTCGGGCGTGACGGGCGCGGACGGGCGCGTGACCCTCGCCGACGTGCCGGCGGGGACGCACGTGGTGCGGGCGTGGGCGCCGGGCCTCGACCGGGGCAACCCGCCGGAGGTCGGCGTGGTGCAGGTCGGCGACGCCACGCCGGCGACACTGGCCTTCCGGGTGGGCGTCGTGAGCCAGGCGCCGGGCCGGAAGAAGCAGAGCGCGCTCGCGGGCGGCGACTACTGATGCGCGGCCTGCTGGCATTCGCCGCCGTGTTCCACGCGGGCCTCGTCCTCGGCGCCGGGGACGACGACCGGCACGTGCTCGAAGGCGCGGTGGAGGTCAGTGCCATCAGCGTCTCCACGCCCTTCACGACCTGGCTCGACGAGGGCGAAGGCAAGCTGCGCTTCGACGAGGACGACGGCCCCGTGGAGTTCTCCCGGGCCTTCCTCGACTACCGGGGGCGCCTGACGTCGACGCTGGTGGCCCACGGCGTCCTGAATTTCCAGGACACCAAGGACCGGGCGATCGACCTGACCGAGGCCTACCTGGAGTGGCGGCCGGTGCCCCGGACGTCCTGGCGGGTGCGCGGCCGGCTCGGCGCCTTCTACCCGAAGCTGTCGCTGGAGAACGTGGACCCCGGCTGGAGCAGCCCGTACTCGCTGTCCGCGTCAGCCATCAACACCTGGATCGGCGAGGAGCTGCGGACGATCGGTGGCGAGGTGCGCGTGAGCCGGGTGCTGACCGAGCTGCCGCAGGCGCCGGAGGTGTCCTTCGAGGGTGCGATGTTCTACGGCAACGACCCGACGGGCGCCCTGCTGAACTGGCGGGGCTGGTCGCTGCACGACCGACAGACCGGGCTGACCAGCTCCCTGCCCCTGCCGGCGGTGCCCGCCATCGAGCCCTGGATCCCCGTGCCCGGCAACGAGTTCGGGCTCGAGCCCTTCGAGGAGATCGACCGCAAGGCGGGCTTCTACGCGGGCGTCGAGTGGCGGCAGGGCGAGGCCTTCCGTCTCAAGTACTTCCACTACGACAACCACGGTGATCCCGAGGCGACCAGTGGCGTGGACAATGCCTGGGAGACCCGTTTCGACCACGTGGGCCTGCAGTTCACGCTGCCCGGCGACGTCGGCGTGATCGGCCAGTGGATGGATGGCATCACCCGCATGGGTCCGGACCTGGGCCCGTGGCACGTGTGGGACTCCAGCTTCGACGCGCGCTTCCTTCTGCTCACCCGCGCCTTCGGCCGGCACCGGGTCAGCGGCCGCTGGGACGACTTCGACGTGAAGCCCTACAACGATCCCGACCAGTACACCAACCGGGATGACGGGTACGCCTGGACGGCGAGCTGGCTGTACCAGTGGTCCGACCACGTTCGCCTGGGGGCCGAGTACATGGCGATCGCGACGGAACACTGCGCGATCGACGAGTGCGCCTGGGTGTTCAACGGCCTGCCCCGGACGTCCCGCCAGAACCAGTTCCAGCTCTCCCTCCGCTGGCGGCTGTAGGAAGGTACCGGACACTTAGTTTTGTTAGTTTTCCGGACGGCCGGAAAACTAACAAAACTAAGTGTCCGGTACCTTTTCAGAACATGGAGTTGCTGCCGGGGGTGCCGGTGCCGGACGCCGGCGCGCGGCTGGGGATGAAGTCGCCGGTGATCATCTGGTCGTAGGCCATGCCCGGGCCGATCATCGGGTACACGCAGGCCTCCGGATCGATGATGACCTCGAGGAACGCCGGGCCCGGGAAACCGATGAACTCCGCGATGACCCGGGGCACGTCGGACTTCCGGTCGAGCCGCACGGCGTAATCGAAGCCATCCGCCTGGGCCGCCTTGACGAAATCCTTGCGGTAGAGCGACTTGTCGGTCGCGGACAGCCGCCCCTGGTAGTAGAGCTTCTGCCACTGCTTGACCATGCCGTCGCCGAAGTTGTTCAGCACCACCACCTTGACCGGCAGCCGGTAGGTCGTCACCGTCTCCAGCTCGCCCAGGTTCATGCGGATGCTCGCGTCGCCGTCGATGTCGATGACGAGCTTGTCAGGGTTGGCGAACTGCGCCCCGATGGCCGCCGGCAGGCCGAAGCCCATCGTGCCCATGCTGCCCGACGTCAGCCACAGCCGTGGCGAGCGGAAATCGAAGTACTGCGCCGACCACATCTGGTGCTGGCCGACGCCGGTGGTGATGATCGCCTCGCCCTTCGTGTGCCGGTTGATCTCCTCGATCACGTAGTTCGGCTGGATCAGCGGGCTTTCCCGGTCGTAGTTCATCGCGTAGGTCTTCTTCAGCGCGGCAAGCTCCCGGTGCCACTCGCCGAAGTCGGTGGTGATCTTGTGGCGATCTGCCCAGGCGACCAGCTGGCGCAGGTCCCGGTCGAGTACGCCCACGTTGTGCCACTGCACGGCCTTGACCTTGCCGATCTCGCAGGGGTCCACGTCGAAGTGGGCGATCTTCCTCGCCTTCGGCGCGAACTTGTCGGGCACGGCGGCGACCCGGTCGTCGAACCGGGAACCGACGGCGATCAGGAAATCGCAGTCCTCCACCGCGTAGTTGGCGGCCGGGGTGCCGTGCATGCCGAGCATCTGCAGGGACAGGGCGTCCGTCGTGTCGGCAGCGCCTATGCCCATCAGCGTGGTGGTCACCGGGATACCGAAGCGCGCAGCGAAGCGCCGCAGGGCCTCGGATGCGTTGGCGCTCACCACGCCGCCGCCAGCGTAGATCAGCGGCCGCCGGGACTCGCGCAGCATGTCGAAGAAGGACTTGGCGGAGGCCGCCGAGATCTCGCTGGCCACCAGCGCGTCGACGCGCTGCCGGTAGGCGTCGATCGGGAGCAGGCCGGTGCCCTGGAACTCGCCCACCCAGTTCTGAACGTCCTTCGGGATGTCGATCACGACCGGGCCCGGGCGGCCCGTGGCCGCGATCTCGAAGGCCGTGCGGATCGTGGCCTCGAGCCGGTCGGGGTCGGTGACCAGGAAGACGTGCTTGGCGACCGAGCCCATGATCGCGGAGATCGGCGCCTCCTGGAACGCGTCGGTGCCGATCACCGCGGTGGGCACCTGGCCGCAGATGACCACGATCGGCACGGAGTCCGCCATCGAGTCGCGGACCGGGGTGACCGTGTTGGTGGCGCCGGGGCCGGAGGTGACCATGCACACGCCGACGCGGCCGCTGGCCCGGGCGTATCCGGCCGCCATGAAGCCCGCGCCCTGCTCGTTGGCGGGCACGATCAGCGGGATCGGCGCGTTGCCGGCCTCGTCCCGGTGCTCGTCGTTGTAGCGGAACACGGCGTCGTAGGTGGGCAGGATGGCGCCGCCGCTGTAGCCGAAGATCGTCTGCACGCCCTCGTCCACGAGGACCTGCACGATCATCTCGGCGCCGGTCATGCGCTTCCCGGCGAGCGGGTGGGGGGGTGTTTCGGCGGTCTGGGCGCGGGGTGTCATAAGGTCCGGGTGACAAGGCGGTTTTGCCCGAGTTTCAACGAACTACTCCCGCATTGCAATAGAGTTTGAACTGGGCGAGTATTCCCGGTCCCATGCGCCACATCATTTCCATCCTTCTGCAGAACGAGGCCGGCGCCCTGGCGCGGGTCGCGTCCCTGTTCGCCACCCGGGGCTACAACATCGAGTCCCTGAGCGTCGCCCCCACCGACGACCCCCAGGTGTCCCGCCTCACGCTGGTCACCATCGGCTCGGACCAGATCATCGGCCAGATCAACAAGCAGCTGCTCAAGATGGTGGACGTGGTCAACACCGTGGACATGACCCTCGGCGACCACATCGAGCGGGAGCTGCTGCTGCTGAAGCTGAAGCTTCACGACGACGGCCTGGAGCGCATCCGGGAGCTGGCGAAGCAGGAGGGCGCCCGCGTCCTCGACGACGCGGAGCAGAGCTACACCCTCGAGCTCACGGGTGCTGCCAACCGGCTCGACAGCTTCATCAACCGGGCGGCGGGCCACGCCGACATCCTCGCCGTGGTGCGCAGCGGTCCCCTCGCGGTGGCCCGGGGCGTGCCGGTGCTCGTCGCGGCCGGCTGACCCGACCGCCCATGTCCTCGCTGCAGGGCGCTGCCCGGCTGGTCCTCAAGATCGGTTCCTCGCTGCTCGTGGACAAGGCCACGGGCAAGCTCAACCGCGCCTGGCTCGAGTCCGTTGCCGACGAGCTGGCCCGGCTGCAGCAGCGCGGGCAGCAGGTGCTGGTGGTCTCGTCGGGCGCCATCGCGCTCGGCCGCCCCTACCTGGGCCTCGCCCGGGACCAGCGCCGCCTCGAGGATGCCCAGGCCGCCGCGGCCGCGGGCCAGATCCTGCTGGCCCACGCCTACCAGGACCTGCTCGAGGCCCGGGGCATCCGCATCGCCCAGGTGCTGCTCACCCTCGACGACACCGAGAGCCGCCGCCGCTACCTGAACGCGCGGGGCACACTGGAGACGCTGCTGCGCCTGAACGTGATTCCGGTGATCAACGAGAACGACACGGTGGCCACCCAGGAGATCCGCTACGGCGACAACGACCGCCTCGGCGCGCGGGTGGCCGAGATGACGAGCGCGGACGTCCTGGTGCTGCTCTCCGACGTGGACGGGCTCTACGACGGCGATCCGACCCTGAACGCCGCTGCCCGCCTGATCCCCGAGGTGCGGGAGCTCACGCCGGAGATCGAAGCGCTGGCGGGCGCGTCGGCGACGGAATTCGGCTCCGGCGGCATGGTCACCAAGCTCATGGCAGCCCGCATCTGCATGAACGCCGGCTGCGCGACGGTCATCGCCAGCGGCAAGCGGCTGTATCCGCTCCGGGCCATCGAGGAGGGCGCCAACTGCACCTGGTTCCTGCCCGGCCGCACGCCGCGCCAAGCCCGCAAACAGTGGATCGCGGGCATGCTCGTGCCCCGCGGCACGGTGACGGTGGACGAGGGCGCCGAGCAGGCCCTGCGCGCCGGGTCCAGCCTGCTGCCCGTGGGCATCGTCGACGTCACCGGCGAGTTCCAGTCCGGGGACGCCGTGACCATCCGCAGCCGGGCCGGCCGGGACCTGGCCCGGGGCCTCGTGGCCTATTCCAGCGACGAGGCGCGCCGCATCCGGGGGCGGCGCAGCGAGGAGCTGCCGGCGTTGCTCGGGTACAGTGGCCGGGACGAACTGATCCACCGGGACAACCTGGCTCTGCTGGACGCCTGACCATGAACGCCACACCGCCGCTCAACCTGCAGGAAGCGCCGACCGCCGGGGAACTGGCGGCCGCCATGACCGCCCTGGGCCGCCAGGCCCGCGCGGCGGCCCGGGACCTTGCCCGGGTCGAGCCGGGCCAGAAGACCCGCGCGCTGACCGCCGCCGCGGCGGCCATCCGCGCGCACCGGGACGGCATCCTCGCCGCCAACGCCCGGGACATGGAGGGCGCCAGGGCCCGCAATCTCTCGGTTGCGATGCTCGACCGCCTGCTGCTCGACCCGAAGCGGGTCGAGGCCATGGCGAAGGGCATCGAGGAAGTGGCCGCGCTGCCGGACCCGGTCGGGGTGGTGACGGCGGAATGGACCCGGCCCAACGGCCTCCGCATCCAGCGCGTGCGGGTGCCGCTCGGCGTGATCGGCATCATCTACGAGAGCCGGCCCAACGTGACGGCCGACGCCGGCGCGCTCTGCCTCAAGTCCGGCAACGCGGTGATCCTGCGGGGCGGGTCCGAGAGCTTCCACTCGAGCGCCGCGATCCACGCCGCGCTGGTCGAGGGGCTGAAGGCCGGCGGCCTGCCGGCCACGGCCATCCAGATGGTGCCGACGGCCAGCCGCGACGCGGTGGGCTACCTGCTGGGGTCCATGCAGGAGTACGTGGACGTCATCGTGCCCCGGGGCGGCAAGAACCTGATCGCCCGGGTCCAGGCGGACGCCCGGGTGCCGGTGATCGGCCATCTCGAGGGCCTGTGCCACGTCTACGTGCACCGCTCCGCCGACGTGGGCATGGCGCGGGACGTGACCCTCAACGCGAAGATGCGCCGCACGGGCATCTGCGGCTCGGCCGAAACCCTGCTCATCGACCGGGACTGCCTGGCGACCCACTGGCGCCCGGTCGCCGACGCGCTCGTCGCCGCCGGCTGCGAACTGCGGGGCGACGCGGAGCTCTGCCGGCTGGACGCGCGGGTGAAGCCGGCCACCGAGGAGGACTGGCGCACCGAGTACCTGGACGCGATCCTCGCCTGCCGGGTGGTCGCCGACGTGGACGAGGCCATCCGCCACATCACCACCTACGGGTCGGCCCACACCGAGTCCATCATCGCCAGCGACCCGCAGGCGGTGGAGCGCTTCCTGCACGACCTGGACAGCGCCATCGTCCTGCACAACGCCTCCACCCAGTTCGCCGACGGCGGCGAGTTCGGCATGGGCGCCGAGATCGGCATCGCCACGGGCCGCATCCACGCGCGGGGCCCCGTCGGCGCCGAGCAGCTGACCAGCTACAAGTACGTCGTCCGCGGCAACGGCCAGATCCGCCCGTAAAATGGGGACAGATTTATTTTCCCCCCTCGGAAAAATGGGGACAGATCTATTTCCTCCCTGACGAGAATGGAGTCCACGACTCTCTCGGCAGGGGGGAAATAAATCTGTCCCCATCTTTATGCCATCTTTATGGACTTCGACCTGATCGTCGTCGGCGGCGGGATCAACGGCGCCGGCATCGCCCGGGACGCGGCGCTCCGCGGGCTCCGCACCTGCCTCCTCGAGCAGGGCGACCTCTGCAACAGCACCACGCGCTGGTCCAGCCGGCTGATCCACGGCGGCCTGCGCTACCTGGAGTTCGGCGAGCTCGGCCTGGTGCACGAGTCGCTGCAGGAGCGGGAGAACCTGCTCCGCAACGCGCCCCATCTCGTCCGGCCGCTGCCGCTCATGATCCCGGTCTACGAAGCGGCCCGGCGGGGCATGAACACCGTGGACTTCGGCCTCTACGTGTACGACCTGCTGTCCATCGGCCGCTCGGTGCCGGGCCACCGGCGCCTGTCCCGGGACGAGGCGCTGGCGGAGATGCCGGGGCTCCAGCCCGACGGCCTGACGGGCGCCGTCGTCTACTACGACGCGCAGGTCACCTACGTGGAGCGGCTCGTGGTCGAGAATGCCCTGGCCGCGGCCGCGGCGGGCGCCCGGATCGATACCCACGCCGCCGTGGAGAAGGTGCTGCTCGAGCGCAACCACGTCACCGGCGTGGAGGTGCGCGACACCCGCACGGGCGAGCGCTCCACCCGGCACGCAACCGCCATCATCAACGCCGCCGGACCCTGGGTGGACCGCATCCTCGCCGCCGCCGGCCGGCCATTGCCCCGTTTCCTCGGTCCCACCAAGGGCACGCACATCGTCGTGCGGCCCTTCGCGGGCTTCGCCGGCACGGCCTGCTATGCCGAGGCGCGCTCGGACGGCCGCCCGTTCTTCATCCTGCCCTGGAACGGGCTCATGCTGATCGGCACGACGGACACGCGCTGCGACGACGAGCCCACGACGCTGCGGCCCACCGCCGCCGAAGTGGACTACCTGCTGGCCGAGACACGCAACACCTTCCCGGACTGCGGCCTCGGGCGCGAGTCGGTGCTCTACGCCTACTGCGGCGTCCGGCCGCTGCCGCGCCAGGGCCTGCGGGAGACCAGCGCCATCACGCGCCGGCACCTCATCCGCCAGCACGGCCGTTCGGCCCGGGGCCTCACCTCCATCATCGGCGGCAAGATCACCACCTACCGCCACCTGGCCGAGGAGGTCCTGGACCGGGTCGCGCCGCGCCTCAAGGCCGGTTCGCGGGCGTGCACCACGGCGGAAGTACCGCTGCCGGGTGCTGCCGCCGCCGCCGATGTCCTGCGGGAGCTGGCGGCCTTCCCCGCGGTACCGGCCGCCAGCCACGCCCACCTGTACGCGGTCTACGGCCGCCGCGCCCCGCAGGTGGCCGCGCTCAGCCGGGACGCGCCGGACCTGGGCGAGCCCCTCGTGGCGGCCGGGGGCGCCATCGGTGCCGAGGTCGTCTTCGCTGTGCGCGAGGAGTTCGCCGTCACCCTGGGCGACGTGCTGATGCGCCGCTGCATGGCGGGACTCGGACCGGACCTGGGCCGCGCCAGCCTGGCGCCGGCCCTGCGCGTTGCCGCGCGGCACCTGGGCTGGGACGACGCCCGCTGCCGGGCGGAGGAGGCCGCCTGCCAGGCGGAAATCGCGCTGCTGGCCCCACCGGCCGGAGTGTGACCCGCGTCGCAGCGGCGCCGGCCCGCTGTCCCGAAGAACTGCGCCGCGGCCGGCAGCATCGACGGGACGGCGGAGGCACAGTACCCGGATGCGCCCGCTGACACCGGTTGCCTGGCTGCTCCTCCTCGGGGTCCTGTCCCAGGGTCCCGTGCGTACGGCCGCGGCCGACGACCGGGACGTTCCCGCCGGCCCGCCGCTGGTGGCGGACGCGGCCATGCCCGAGGACATCATCGCCTGCGGCGAACCGGGGTCGGACGAGAACGCCTGGATCGACAAGGTGCAGCGGGGCGTCTACACGGGCGTGTGCGGCACGGCCCGCTGGTTCGACGGCCTCTTCGGGAACATCCGCTACGACCAGGATTCCGACAAGACCTTCGGCCGCGTCGGCCTCTTCGAGAAATACGACCGCCGGGACGACTTCGACACCCGGCTGCGGTTGCGGGCCCGCTACTCCTTCCCCAACCTGAAGAACCGCCTGCGGCTCACCCTCGGCCGCGGCGACGAGCAGGAACTGGTCGAGCAGCGCTCCAACAACTCCCAGAGCCCGGCGCCCTCCAGCTTCCAGACCGTGGAGGACGACGCCTGGCTCCTCGGTCTCGGCTACTCCAAGCGCAATCCGCTGCAGAACGGCTTCGACTTCGGCCTCGGCGTAAAGCTCGACACGCCGGTGGATCCCTACGTGAAGGCCACCTACCGGCACAACTTCGTCTTCCGGGGCGACACCATGCTGCGCCTCCGGGAGACGCCCTTCTGGCGGGACAGCCGGGGCTGGGGTGCCACGACCCAGGTCTCCCTGGACCACCTGGCCACCGACAACCTGCTGCTGCGCTGGGACAACGTCGGCACGGTGGCCGAGGACACGGAGGCCCTGGACTGGGGCACCGCCGTGTCCGTCTACCAGAGTTTCTCGGAGCGCCGCGCGATCAGCTACACGGCGTTGCTGCAGGGCGAGACCGGGGCCGACGTCCCGTTGCAGAACTACGGCTTCGAGACCCGCTACCGCCAGCGGGTCTTCCGCCGCTGGCTCTTCATGGAGCTGACGGCCAGCCTGACCTGGCCCCGGGAGGAGCTTGAGGAGGAGCGCGAGATCAATCCCGGCGTGGGCATCGGCTTCGAGATGTACTTCGGCCCCGTTCCGGACGTGGAGATGCGCTAGCGGCTGCTAAACTGCGCGGCCCCGTGTCGCGTCAGCCGCCCATGCCCGACCAGGCCCTCCACATCCTCCGCTCGGTGTTCGGCTACGAGCACTTCCGGCCGCCCCAGGACGAGGTGGTGGCCCATCTCGTCGCGGGCGGCGACGCGCTGGTGCTGATGCCGACGGGCGGCGGCAAGTCGCTCTGCTACCAGGTCCCGGCGCTGGTGCGCTTCGGCACGGGCATCGTCGTGTCGCCTCTCATCGCGCTCATGCAGGACCAGGTGGCGGCGCTTGCCCAGGCGGGCGTGCGCGCGGCCTTCCTGAACTCCGCGCTGCGTCCCGACGAGGCGCGGCGGGTCGAGGCCCGCTTCCGCGCCGGTGAGCTGGACCTGCTGTACCTGGCGCCGGAGCGGCTGCTCATGGACCGGACCCTCGAGCTGCTCGAGGGTCCGCCCCTCGCCCTGTTCGCCATCGACGAGGCCCACTGCGTGTCCCAGTGGGGCCACGACTTCCGGCCCGAGTACCTGCAGCTCGCCGTCCTGGGGGAGCGCTTTCCCGGCGTGCCCCGGATCGCCCTCACGGCGACGGCGGACGAACGCACCCGCGTCGAGATCGTGCAGAAGCTGGCGCTGGCCGACGCGCGGCTGTTCGTCAGCAGCTTCGACCGCCCCAACATCCGCTACCGCATCCACGAGGGGCAGGGGAACGCCCGGGAGCAGCTGCTGCGCTTCATCCGGGACGAGCACCCGGGCGAGGCGGGCATCGTCTACTGCCTGTCCCGGCAGAAGACGGAGGACCTCGCCGACTGGCTCGCGGCGAAGGGCGTGCCGGCCCTGCCGTATCACGCGGGCCTGTCCGCCGGGGTGCGGGCGGCGAACCAGGCGCGCTTCACCGGCGAGGAGGGCCTGGTGATGGTCGCCACCATCGCCTTCGGCATGGGCATCGACAAGCCCAACGTGCGCTTCGTCGCCCACCTCTCCCTGCCGAAGAGCGTCGAGGCCTACTACCAGGAAACGGGCCGCGCCGGGCGCGACGGGCTGCCCGCCGACGCCTGGATGAGCTACGGCCTGCAGGACGTGATCATGCTCCGGCAGATGCTGGCGGGATCGGGGGCCGCCGAGGCCCACAAGCGCGTCGAGCGCCACAAGCTGGACGCGATGCTGGGCCTCTGCGAGCTCACGGGCTGCCGCCGCCAGGCGTTGCTGGCCTACTTCGGCGAGACGCTGCCGCAACCCTGCGGCAACTGCGACACCTGCCTCAGCCCGCCGGAAACCTGGGACGCGTCGGTGGTCGCGCAGAAGGCGCTGTCCTGCGTGCACCGCACGGGGCAGCGCTTCGGGGTGCTGTACCTGATCGACGTGCTGCTCGGCAAGGATGACGAGCGCATCCGCCGCTTCGGCCACGACCGCCTCACGACCTTCGGCATCGGCACGGAGCTCGACGCGAAGGGCTGGCGCGGTGTCTTCCGCCAGCTGATCGCCCGCGGGCTCCTGGCCGTCGACGTGGACGGCCACGGCGGCCTGCACCTCACGGATGCCTGCCGGCCGGTGCTGCGCGGCGAGGAATCCCTGTGGCTGCGGCGGGAGGCCGTGGTCCCGGCGGCGAAGCGCACCCGCGGGAGCAAGGCGGCGAAGTCGCCCGCCGCCCGGATTGCGGCCGCCGACTTCAGCTCACCGGGGGACCAGGAACTCTGGGCCGCGCTGCGCGCGCTGCGGATGGATCTGGCGAAGGCGCAGAACGTGCCGCCCTACGTGATCTTCCACGACGCGACGCTCGCCGAGATGGTGCGCCGCCGGCCCGGGACGCTGGATGCGCTGGGTACGCTGTCGGGGATCGGCGAACGGAAGCTCGCCGCCTTCGGCGAGCAGTTCCTCGCGGCGATCGTTACAGCTCCCCGAGGGGACGCACGAACGTGAAGCGCGCCGGGTCGACGATCAGCCGGTCGGCCGCTTCGCCCACGTTGCCGCCCAGGGCGCTGAACGGGAGGGTCACGATCCAGATGGCGGTGCCGACGACGGTGGCGCCGAGGCCGAGGGGCCGGGCGACGGCGCCATCGACCACCATGCTGCCGAAGGAGGGGTCGCCGTAGCGGACGTCGGTGGCGGCGTTGGCCAGCGGCGCGGCCGCCAGCAGGGCGGTCGCCAGCAGCGCGGCGAGCGGCTTGTGCGGGTGCAGGGTCTTCATGGGCAATCCTCGCTGGTCAGGCCAAGGATCAACGCTAGGCCGCAACCCCCGGATTGTCAACGGAAGATCCCGGCAACCCCCGACTGCATCACGGTCCGGGTGCGCGGCGGGTCACGCTTCGTCCTCGAAGGGGTAGAACTCGAGCCGCAGGTCGCCGCCCGGCTCCCGGCCGGCGTCCTGCCAGCCGGCCACCCGGTAGAAGCGCTCGGCGCGGGTCCCGGGTTCGGTGGTCAGCCAGGCGGGCGCGCCGGACAGCGAGAACAGCCAGTCCAGCAGCTCGTCGTGCAGCCGGCGGCCGATGCCCCGGCCCGCGAAGTCCGGGTGGACGAACAGGGCCCAGACGTTCCGCGTGGCTCCGTCGGCGATGCCGAAGCCCACCAGGTTGCCGTCGTCCTCCGCGACCCAGCCCCGGCCGGAGCCTGAGAGCAGCGCCGCGTAGTCGCCGGGCTGGATGCGGGCGGGATCGGTCAGCACGTTCTCCCGGACAGCCATGCGCACCCGGTGCATGGCCGGAATGTCCGCCACCGTCGCCGGCCGGATCGCCCACCGCGCGCTCACGGCCGGCCGAGTTTCCTCACGACCCGGCCGCGCGGCAGGGCCGTGAAGCCGTGGCGCGCGTACAGCGAGCGGACCCGGTCGTGGTCCGCGTCGATCTCGAGGTCCAGCGCGGCGCAGCCGGCGGCTTCGGCGGCCGCGATCGCGGCCTCGAGCAGCCGTGTGCCGACGCCGCCCTGCCGTTCGCCCGGTACCACGTAGAGCTCCTCGAGCCAGCCGGCGTGGCCGCCGTGCTCCAGCGCCCAGATGAAGGACACGTAGGCCGCGCCGATCAGCGCGTCGTCCCGCAGGGCCACGAGGAAGAAGCCCCGCTCCGGCACGTCGATGACGCCGGCCACGGCCGTGGCCAGCGCCTCGCCGGCGATGGGGACGTGATGCTCCGCGAGTTGCGCCGCGAGCAGGCGGCGGAGTGCGGGGGCATCCTCCGGGCCCGCGCGGCGGATGAGCGTCGTGACCAAGGGTGCCGTCAGCGCCGGCTTTCCGCCGCCACCTTGAGCGCCGCGAGGCCGCTCTCGAAGTCGCGCCCCACCATCTCGTCCATGCTCACGAAGAGGCCCATGAGCTTCGCCAGGTAGGGCGACGGCCCGAACATGGCCCAGGTGACGGTGGTCCGCTCGCCCCGGGGCGTGAGGACGAATTCAACGGTGTTGTGCGCCTCGAAGGGAGCCGTGAAGTGCAGGTCGACCGCGACCTTCGAATCGGGCACGGACTGGCTGATCTCCATACGCCCCGCACCGACATCCGCGTTGCCGGACCACTCGTACACGGCGCCGACGCCCGATGCGGCACCGCCGTAGGCGCGCTGCATGTGCGGGTCCTTCCGCTCCCAGGGCGACCAGACGACCCAGGCCCGGTAGTCGTTGATGAGCGAGTAGACCACTTGAGGCGGCGCGTCGACGGTGATGCGGCGCTCGACCCGGAAGTCGTCGGGCTGGCCGGCGGCGTAGGCCAGGATGCCGACGATGATCGCGACCAGGATCAGCCCGGCGGTCCGCATGCTCAATCCTCCCGGATGGCCTCCACCTGGATGCGCAGGCGGACCTTGCCGGCCTCGCCCTCGGCGAACTGGGTCATGCCGAAGTCCGCCCGGTTGAGCTCGCCCTCCGCGTCGGCGCCGCACACCTCCTTCCTGAAGAAGGGGTGTTCGATGCAGGCGAACCTGTTGAGGTTGAGCCGGAGCGGCCGGGTGACCCCGCGCAGCGTGAGCTGGCCGTCCACGGCCACTGCCTTGTCGCCCTGGAAGACCAGCGAGCCGGTGTAGGTCATCGCCGGATGCTTCGCCACATCGAGCCAGTCGGGCTTGATGGCGTACTCGTGCATGGACTCCAGGCCGAAGTCGATGCTGTCGGTCTCGACGCTGACGTTGACGGTGCCCCGGCGCGCGGCGGCGTCGTAGTCGAAGGTGCCCGCGGTCCGGTTGAACCTGCCCCGCCAGGTCGAGATCCCCATGTGGTCGAACTCCAGGCTGGGGAAGGTGTGGTCCGGGTCGATCCGGAAGCGCGCGGCGGCGGCCGGGTTGGCGGCCAGCAGCAGGCAGGCGACGAGGGTGGCGATCGGCAAGCAGGACGGTTGCATCGTGCGGTTCCCGGTGGTGGGCAGGCTATTCAATCACACCCGGCCACCCCGCCACTGGGCAAACAGCTCCTGGTGGCCGCGCAGAATGCGCGCCGCGGCCACCGGATCCGGTTCCAGGGACCACACGCCGGGCTCGGCGGTGCCGCCCAGGACGATGCCGTCCTGCCGGGGCATCATGTACAGGCCCCGGGGCCCCACGGTGATGTAGTCGACCTCCGGCTGGGGCGCGAGGACGGTAAGCTGGCCCTTGATGGGCTCCACGTCCACGTCGTCGCAGAGCGCGCGGGCGCCGAGGCCGGTGCAGTTCACCACCAGCGGCTCGGGCAGCGCGGTGACGGCCGCCCGGTCGGGGAAGTCCCGCACCACCAGCAGCCCGCCGGCGAGGCGGAAATCGGCGAGCAGGGCGGGCAGGTACACCGCGGGCTCGATATGCATGGTGAGGAAGCGCCGCACGTGCTGCTGGGGGAAGGGGTGCTCGTCGGTTGCGAGCAGCGTCATGGGCATCAGGTCGGCGAGCAGCCGGGACTCCCAGGGCGGGGCGATCTCCGCCGCGTCCGTGAGCAGGTAGTTGTCCCGCCACCAGACGCCGTAGCGGGGGCCGGCCAGGTCCTGGAAGTGGCGGAAGGCGAGGCGGGAGGCCTGCACGAAGCGGGCCGCGAACTCCGGCGTGCGCGCGCCCGGGTCCGCGAGGGTGGTGGGCGCCCACTGGGCGCCCGCGACGTTCGACGTGGTGGCCGGCGGCAGGTCCCGCGCGTAGATCGTCACCGCGTAGCCCGCGTCCTGCAGCAGCCGGGCGGAGGCGAGGCCGACGGCGCCGCAGCCGAGCACGGCCGCCGAGCGGTGGCCGGTGGTGCGCGCGATGGCGAGGGCCAGGTGGGCCGTGCCCCAGGACAGGGACACGCCGCCGCCGCCGTGGCCGTAGTTGTGGATCACCGTCTT
>Ga0268299_1002811_pt1 | contig 18495 bp, 13 predicted proteins | sample NOBtaG_FD_193484 | JGI IMG/M metagenome (GOLD analysis project Ga0268299, IMG submission 193484) | Activated sludge microbial communities from bioreactor in Nijmegen, Gelderland, Netherland - NOB reactor | ecosystem: Engineered > Bioreactor > Aerobic > Activated sludge | place: Netherlands...
CGACAACTCGTGATGGCGGGACGCGCCACGCGTCACCATCCAGTGGGCAACATCCCCAGGGAGGGCGACGAGGACGGGCGCCCGCCCCGCGCCTAGACTCGGCGTACCACCGGGCGGGCCACGAACGGCGCGGGCGGCGGTTCGACGGTTGTGGAGACGCTGAAACTCGGGATCCAGGGGCTCGACCAGATCGAGCTGATAGGGCGAGGGGGATCCTCCCGGGTGTACCGCGCCCGGCAGGTCGACCTCGACCGCATGGTGGCGCTCAAGGTCCTGAACGCCAGCGACGACGCCGACGTGGTGCGCCGCTTCGACCGGGAGCGCCGGGCCATGGGCCGGCTCTCGGAGAACGAGGGCATCGTCCCCGTCTACAGCACCGGGCTCACCGACAACGGCGAGCCCTACCTGCTCATGCCCTACTACGTCCAGGGCTCCCTCCAGGACCGCCTGGAGTCGGGCCCGGTGCCGTGGCCGGAGGCGGTCGACTACATGGTGGCCGTGGCCAACACCATGGCCGCCGCCCACCGCAGCGGCGTGGTGCACCTCGACCTGAAGCCGGCCAACATCCTGCTCTCGTCGAACGGATCGCCCCGTATCGCCGATTTCGGCATCGCCAAGCTGTTGGAGCAGGGCGGGTCCAAGACCACCGGGGCCGCCTTCACCCCCACCTTCAGCGCCCCCGAGGCCCTCCTGGGCGACGTGACGTCGCCCGCGTCCGACGTGTACGGCCTGGGCGCCACCCTGTGGGCCCTCATCGCCGGCCGGCCCCCGTTCCGGGACCTGAACGGCGACAACGCGCTGATGGCGGTGGTGGGCCGGGTGGTGCACCAGCCTGTGCCCGACCTGCGCGACCGCGCCCCCGACGCCGTCTGCTCCGTCATCGAGCAGGCCATGGCCAAAAGGCCCGAAGACCGCTACCCCACGGCCGGGACCTTCGCCCAGGCCCTGACGGAAGCGGCCGACGCGGCCCCGGGCCAGCCCCGGGGCAACGGCTACGTCGCGGCCGACGCCCTCACCCGCAGCCCGCTCACCGGCGACCCTCCGGCCCAGCCCCGCCCGGCCAACGGCCGGCTGTTCCAGGAGCCGGTGCCCCCGCCCTTCGTGCCGGCGGACCCGAACCTGTACGACGACCCGGCACCGTCGCGGGGAACCGTGGCCGTGCTCGCCGCCGGGGGCGTGATCCTGCTGATCGTGGCCCTGATCACGGTGCTCACCCTGTTGGGGGGCGGCGAGGCCGACGACGACGCCCCCACCACCGTCAGCCTGGCCGCCGGCGCGGTCACGTCGATCGGCGACGGGGCCGAAGCGGGTGCCTTCGGTGGCTCGGCGGTGGCCGGCCCCACCACCGACACCACGGCCCGGGACCAGTCGCTCGTCACCCCCACCGCCTCGGCCACCACGGTCCCACCGCTGTCGGACCCGTCGTCGCCGTCATCGGACTCCACGTCGCTGAGCACCCCCACCTCGGCCACCACCACACCCTCGTCGCCCACCAGCGCCGCCACCACGTCCACGTCGCCCAGCAGCGCCACCACGAACACCACCCGACCCACCACCGCCTCGTCGGCCACCAGCACGCCCACGTCGCCCTCCAGCGCCACCACGGTGCCCCTGGAGCCCCCCAGCGAGGTGACAGCGCAACTGACGGCGACCAAGACCGACGTGGAGGTGTCGTGGACCCCGTCGGCGTCGGCCGGCGCCACCGGATACACGGTGCTGCGCACCAGCTCCACCGGCACCACGTTCGAGATCAGGGTGCCGGGGCGCACCACGAAGAGCCTCATCGACCCGTCGGTGATCGCCGGCCAGACCTACACCTACAAGGTCCGGGCCACGGGTTCGGGCACCGCCACGTCGGCCTACAGCGCCTCGTCGGAGCCGGTTGCGGTGCCCGAGACGGGATCGGCATAACCGGCCGGTAGTAGGGGTCGGACTTTACACCAGCTTTATCTCGGAGTCACGTGACAGTCCTGTGGTGATTGTGTCGACATTGAGTTGAGCTTCCGGGCGGCCGCGCGCGGCCCAACTAGAGTGCCTTGGGTTGTAGACCGGGGCACTCGAGGAAAGTGGGACACAGCGGTATGGCGACGAACACGGGAACTGCACTCGACTACTGCGAGCACGCCGAACTGCGGGCCGCCTGCCTGGAGTGCCTGGCCATGCCGAAGAAGGTCGCCCCCCAACCATCGGCCGCCCCCCGTGCCACCAAGAACCCCACGTCGGAGCACGACAAGATCTCTCCCCTCGGCGGCGAGCTCGACATGTCGCTTCCCGTCGACGCCGTGGAGCCGCTGGTCGGTTCCGACTGGCTGGCCGCCCACGCCTTCCCCCACTACCTCCGCCGCTCGGGCTGGATCTACCTCCGCTGCGACGGGGCGCTGCAGGCCCGGGTGAAGGCGGTGAAGGTGGGATGGCGTCCCGAGCGCAAGGTGCCCACCCAGGACGCCTACGTCGACAACGGCCCCGGTCTGGCCCTCCAGGTCGACCCCACCAGCTGGGACACCTCGATCACCATCCCCCTCGGCATCCACGCCGAGAGCCAGCAGCACGGCTACCGCTACCTGAAGACCAACGACGACGGGACCGTCGTCCACTACCGGGGCGGCCGCCCCGTGCCCGAGGGCTACGACGACGAGGACGAGATCGAGCTCTAGACGCTCCGCCAGCACGCGGAGAGGCGGGTGTCACCGACACCCGCCTCCGTTCGTTTTCGCCTCGTGCTTCTAGGGTCTCTCGCCGAACTCGGGCCGTTCGGTGCGCGTGCGCTTGACCTCCCAGAAGCCGGGGATCTTGCCCATGTCGATGAAGGCGTCCCACAACCGGAGCGACTGCTCGGTGGTGGGCACCCGGGTGATGACAGGGCCGAACAGGGCCACCCGCTCGGCGTCGTCGTTGTCGAAGGCGATGATCGGCGTGCCGATGTCGGTGCCGGCCAGCTCCAGGCCCACGCCCATCCGCTTGGTGATCTCGGCGTCCCAGCTCTCGTCGTCGAAGGCGGCGGCGTGTGACGGGTCGAGGCCGACGGCGGTGAGGGCGTCGGCGATCTCGAACGTGCGGTCCTGGTCGTGGTGGTTACGACGGCCCAGCTCCCAGTACAGCTTGAACACCCCGTCGTTGCCGTCGGTCGTGCGCACCGACTCCATGACCCGCAGGTGCTTGTGGCTGCGGGCCACCGGGGCGTAGTACTCGCTGTCGGGCGAGGGCTGGTTCTTCTCCAGCAGGCTGATCGGCTGCCAGGTGATGTTCAGGTCCCGGGCGGGAGCAACCTCATCGACGACCCAACGGGCCGTCACCCAGCACCACGGTCATATCGGGTCTACCCAGAATTCGATGTCCATCCATGCAAGCTAGCGCGCTGGACTCCCCCGGGCGCATCCGGTAGACGTGGGGCATGACCACGCCAGCCCCTGCCCCCTACCTTCACGGCATCCGGGTTCTCGACTTCACCCAGTACCTGGCCGGCCCGGCCTCCACCCGGCTCCTGGCCGAGCTGGGGGCCGACGTGATCAAGGTGGAGCAACCACCCCACGGTGACCCGATGCGGGCCCAGTCACCCCGGCGCAACCGCCGGTCGGGCTCGTTCATCCAGCAGAACCGGGGCAAGCGGAGCCTGTGCGTGGACCTGTCGCAGCCGGAGGGCATCGCGCTGGTGCGCAGCCTCGTTCCCCATGTCGACATCGTGGTGGAGAACTTCACCCCCGGTGTGATGGCCCGCCGGGGCCTGGGCTACGACGAGCTGTCCCAGCTCAACCCGAAGCTGATCATGGCTTCGGTGTCGGGCTTCGGGCAGACCGGCGCCTACGCCGGCCAGTCGAGCTTCGACTTCATCGCCCAGGCCTACTCCGGCATCATGCACATGACCGGCGACCCCGACGGGCCGCCCATGTTCGTGGGGGCTGGCATGGGCGACACCAACGCCGGGGTCCACGCCTTCGCCGGCATCGGCTTCGCCTTGTTCAACCGGGAACGCACCGGCCGGGGCGTCCACATCGACATCTCCATGGTCGACGCCCTGTTCCACTTCCAGGAGCAGGCCGTGCAGGCCTCCTCGCTGACCGACGGCGAGTTCGTGCCCATGCGCCAGGGCCGGCATTACCAGCCGATCGCCCCCGCCGGGTCCTTCCAGGGTCCACAGGGCTGGATCGTGCTGCTGTGCACGGTCAACCAGATCGACAACCTCTGGGCCGCTCTGGGCCGGCCCGAGCTGGCCAAGGACGAGCGCTTCGCCACCAACGAACTGCGCCTGGCCAACCGGGAGGAGCTGGTGGCCATCATCGAAGAGTGGATGGCCGGGTTCGACACCGACGCCGACGTGCTGGCCGCCCTGACGGCTCACCGGGTGCCGTGCGGGCCGGTGCTGAGCCCGGCCGACGCCGTCAACCATCCCTACTTCACCGAGCGGGGAGCGGTGCGGGAGATCCACGACCCGGTGGCCGGCACGTTCCACGTCCCCGGGTTCCCGATCAGGTACTCCGACTCCCCCGGCGACCTCGACCTGCCCACCTCGAACCTCGGCCAGCACAACGCCGAGGTGCTGGGCGAGCTGCTGGGCTACAGCCCCGATCAGGTGGCCGAGCTCGAAGCCCAGGGGGTGCTGGGCTCCAAGGACCGGTAGGCTCACAGCCCTTCCCCGCTTCCCCCGGCACATGTCCGACGGCCGGCGCGCCGGCGAGGAGGAGCGGTGGGTGGCGCCCATCCCGATCTGGGTTTCCGGTTGGCCGTGGTGGGCGGTCCCCCGAGCCGCGGTGCGGAGCGGGACGGCGACGATCCCGTCGTCGTCCGCCCCCTGGGGCCCGGCCTCGTCCTGGCGGTGAGCGCGCTGAGGGCCGGCGGCCGGGCCGATCCTGTGCGCCCCAGCGTGTGCCGGCGCTGGGGTGTCCTCCCGGCAGCCGTCCTGGACAGGGCAGAGGCGGCCACTGCGGCCCTCGTCGCCGATCGGCGTCTGTGGCGGCTCGGCGACCGGTGCTGGCTGACCCTGCTGCGGGCCGGGCCGTTCACCACCGGCCTCGTGATCGACCTGGCCCGACGGGTGCCCGACGGCGACGGCCACGGTCTGCTGGCAGCCCCCGATCCCGGCACGCTGGCCGTCGTGTCCAGCCCCCACCCGCTCGGTCCCGGCGACGCCGGGAGGGCGGTGGAAGTGCTCGGCGGCCTGGCCCGGCTCGGCCCCGGCACGATCCGATCGCTGATCCAGTTCCACCCGGCGGGCGAGTTCGCTATCTTCGGCACAGGCCGGAAGCGGCCGGATCACCTATTGCCATGACCGACGGCTCGATCGACAACGGGGCGACCCCCGATCTCACCGTGTGCTTCCTGGGCGAGGTCTACCGTCCGATCCGGGAGCTGGTGTTCGGTCGCGACGCCGAGCTGGCCCTCGACGACAACAGCTACCTGCATCGACAGGCCGGGCGGTTCCGCCTGCGGGACGGGACCTGGTGGCTGGAGAACATGGGCAGCCGGCTCCGCCTGACCATGGTGGGGGCCGAAGGCTCGGTGATCGACCTCCAGCCCGGCAGCTCGAGCCCCCTGCTGGGCACGTCGGGCGAGGTGTCGCTCACCGCCGGCCCCACCCGCTACGAGATCGACTACGAGCTGCAGCGCGCCCAGATCCGCTGGCAGGACACCACACCCTTTCCCGCCACCGGGGCCGACACGATCACCTTCGGGCCGCTGTTGACGCCCCGCGAGATCGACTTCGTGGTGGTGATGGCCCAGGGCCGCCTGACCGGCCGGCTCGGGCCGTTGCCCACCCACGGCGAGATCGCCGAGATCTGGGGCGTGTCGGCCAAGACCGTCGACAACACCCTGCAGAGGCTGCGGGCGAAGCTGCGGGGCCAGAACGCCAACTTCGTCCAGTCGTCCGAGACGGTGGTCGAATACCTGGTGGCCCAGGGCCTGGTCACCCTGGCCGACCTCGACTGGGCCCGGCTCGACAGCCCCGAGGGCCCCCGGCCGGCCGCCACCCGGCTGCCATGAGCGCACAGGCACGATCCACGGCCATGACGGGAGGACCGTGAGCGAGATCCCCACAACCATCCACGGGCTGCTGGCGGCCTACCGCCGGGGCCAGCTGACCCCCATCGAGGTGGTCGACCATCACCTGGCCCACCTGGCCCGGGTGGAGCCGAAGCTCAACGCGTTCGCCGTGGTCGATCGCGACGGCGCCCGCCAGGCGGCCCAGCACAGCACCGGCCGGTGGCAGCGGGGAGACCGGGTGGGCGACCTCGAAGGGGTGCCGATCACGGTCAAGGACATCGTGGCCATGGCCGGCCTCCCCACCCGGGAGGGGTCCAAGGTCACCTCGGAGCTGAAAGCCCTGGTCGACTCACCGGTGGTCGCCCGCCTGCGAGAGGCGGGAGCGGTGATCCTGGGCAAGACGAACACACCCGAGTTCGGCTGGAAGGGGATCACCGACGGCCCTGCCTTCGGCACCACCCGCAGTCCCTGGAACCCCGAGTTCAGCCCCGGCGGCTCCTCGGGCGGGGCGGCGGCGGCCCTGGCCGCCGGGGTGGGGGTGGCGGCCCACGGCAACGACGGGGGCGGCTCGATACGCATCCCGGCCAGCTACTGCGGGCTGATCGGCCTCAAGCCGACCTTCGGGCGGGTGCCCCAGGCCCCCGTCGAGTCGCCCTACGCCACCCTGGTGGCCAACGGGCCGCTCGCCCGCTCGGTGGAAGACGCCGCCCTGCTGCTCAACGTCATGTCGCGGCCCGACATCCGGGACTGGCACGCCATCCCCCACCAGAGCGGCGACTGGCGGATCGGCCTCAACGACGGCCTGCGGGGGGTGCGCATCGGCTACACCGAGCGCCTGGGCGGGGCCGCCGTGGACCCCGAGGTGCGCCGGGCCTGTCGCTCGGCGGTGGACCGACTGGCCATCGAGGGCTACGACGTGACCGAGCTCGACGAGGTGATCGAGCCCCTGCGGCCCCAGTTCGAGGCGTACTGGAAGGCCGGGTTCGCCCACCGTCTGCGTACGATCCCTGCCCCCCGCCACAACGACCTCGATCCCGACTTCCGCAAGCTGGCCGAGGAGGGCCTCGACGTGACGGTGGCGGAGATCGACGCCGCATACGCCGCCCGGGCCCGCCTGGTGGCCCGCATGCGCCGCCTCCACCTCGACTTCGACCTGCTGATCACCCCGACCATGCCCACCCCGCCGCCCCGGGCGGACGTGGTGTACCACTCCAGCGTCTTCGACCGGTGGGACCATGCGGTCCCCTTCACCGTGCCCTTCAACCTCACCGGCCAGCCGGCGGCATCGGTTCCGGTCGGCATGTCCGGGCTCGGGCTCCCGATCGGGCTGCAGATCGTGGCCAACCACTTCCGCGAGGACCTCATCCTGCGGGCGGCTCGCCTGCTGCTCGACCTGCTGGCCTGGCGCTGGCCCGACCCCAACCTGGCCCGACGGATCGCCGTCCTCCAGGCCTAGGGTTCGCGTCCGCCCCGCGGGGGCTCAGAGGCGGCGGGCGAAGCTCAGCTCGTGGCCGTCGGGGTCACGCACGTGGAAGTAGCGCTCGCCCCAGGATGCGTCCCGGGGGGCGAACTCCGGCTCGTAGCCGGCGTCCCGGAGCCGCTGCCACATCTCGTCGGGCGAGGCGACGTGGAAGATCACCCGCCCCCAGGGGCCCGCCGGCGGGCCCTCTCCGGCGTTCAGGTTCACGAAGTTCTCCCCCACCCGGAACGACGTGAACGACGCGTCGGGGCCGCCGTAGGCCAGCTCCCACCCGATGGCGCGGTAGAAGGCGTACGAGGCCGCCATGTCGGTCACGGCCAGTGTCACGGCATTGATCTCAGCCATCTCCATGGTGTCCATTGTTCCTGGTGGAGCCGCAATGTGAACATCTTGTGATACCGGCTGCGCGGACGCGCCAGAGGTCACTCTTGGGCTAGCGTAAGACGGGTCGTGCCTGCCACGACGATGCCGACACCCCCGCGAGCCGCCGCGGGACCGGCAGGGCGACGGTTGCCTTGACGGGCGAGGATTGGATGACGACAGCAGACGATCTGGCGATTCGGGGTATCGACGAGGTCGAGCCCCTCGACGTGGAGGGCTCGGCCATCTTCCGCGGCCGCCAACGCACCCACAATCGCCAGGTCGCGGTGAAGGTCCTCGATCCCCTGCAGGAGCCGCTCCTGCCCCGGCGGTTCGACATCCGGCGCAAGGCGCTCAACCGGTTCGCCGAGCAACCGGGCGTGGTGCCCGTGTACGAGGTGGGCTCCACGGTGGACGGCAGCACCTATCTCGTGATGCCGTACTTCCGGATCGGGTCCCTGGCCGACCAGCTCTCCCACGGCCCCACGCCGTGGCACCGCGCGGCCGAGCTGGTGATGCAGGCGGCCCGCATCGTCGGCCGGGGCCATGACCTGGGGGTGGTGCTGGGGGATCTGAAGCCATCGAGCATCCTGCTGGCCGACGCCAGCTCCCCCCTGATCGCGCTGTACGGGATGGCCACCCGCCGGTTCGACAACGGCAGCCCCCGCTACGCCGCGCCCGAGGCGTTGCGGGGGGTGACGCCCGGCCCGTCGGCCGACGTCTACAGCCTGGCCCTCACCCTGGCCGCCCTCATCGCCGGCCGGCCCCCGAACCGGGGCCGCCCGGCGCCGGATTTCATGGCGGAGGTGGCCGCCCTGGCCCCGGCCCGCATCGTCGACGTGATCGATCAGGGCCTGAGCGAGAACCAGGCCAACCGCTACGGCACCTGCAACCACCTGGCTCGGGCCCTGGAGCTGGCCCTGGCAGCGGAACCCGAGGTGTCGGGCGGGGTCGAGGCCGACGCCGACCCGATCGACTGGGACAGCCTGCTCGGCCCTGCGTCGCCGATGGGACCGGGCGACGGTGGCGGGACCGGTGGGGGCCGGAGCCACCTCGACGCCCAGACCCACTACGCCTACCGCTCGCCCGACGAGGCCGAGCCCGACGAGCTGGTGATCGACCTGACCGACGGCGCCCTGGGCGACGACAAGGACGACCCTCTGGGCCTCGACTCGGGTTGGACGCCCGAACGCCCGGTCCCCCGGCCGCCGGCTCCGCCCGGCTCGGTCAGCTCGACCGGCTCCGCCAACCGCGTCGGCGGCGGCTCCACCGCCCTGGTCGATCTGGCTCGGCCCGGTATCGCCGCCCGACCCGATTCCCCGGCGCCCGACGGGGGGCTGGCCCCGGCCGCCGGGCACGATCCCGGTGCCACGATCATCGCCCCCCGGGTCGATCCCGAGGCCACGCTCGCCGCACCTGCGATCGATCCCGAGGCCACCATCGTCGAGCTCGAGCCCGAGACGGCCAGCGAGCGCGACGACGACCATCGGGCGGGCCAGGGGCTGAGCGCCATCGCCCTGCTGGCCGCCACCACGGCACCGGTGCCCGACGCCGTCGCGCCACCCCGGCGCCCCGCAGCGTGGCTCGCCCCCGATCAGGACGCTCCCGGTCACGACGCCTCCGGTGCCCTCACGGCGGACGATCAGGCCGATCCTGCGCCCGTCCACGGGATCGACGGGCCGGAGATCGCCGGGCCCGGGGCCGTCGATCTCGCCGGGCCGATCCCGGCCGACGACCGGATCCCGTTCCCCGCGTTCGAGCGCCAGCCCCTGCCCGTCTCCCCGGAGAACCCGCTGCTGAGGCATTGGGAGTCCATCCAGGGGGCCTGGTTCAACCGCCGCCGCTCCTACGGCGGGCTGCTGGCCGTGCTCGGGCTGGCTGTCATCGCCGGGGTGGTGGTGTGGCTCCTCGTCCGGGATCTGAAGCCGCCCACCAACGTGGCCCCCGGCTCCACGTTCACCACCTTCATCGACGGCTCCGACGCCGCGTCGAACCCCACCGTGGTGCCCCCGGTGCTCCAGGAGCCTCCGGCCACCAACACGACCGTTCCCGCCCCCCGCCCCAAGCCGAAGACCACGGCCCCCAAGGGCACCACCACCACGGCCGCCGCGCCCGGTAGCGGCGCCCCGACCACGGCACCGGCCACCACCGCCGGCCCCGTCACCAGCGCTCCGGCCACCTCGGCGCCGGTCACCTCGGCGCCGGTCACCTCGGCGCCGGCCACAACGGCGCCGGCCACAACGGCGACCACCCGCAGGCCGCGCACGACGGCGCCGCCGGCCACCACCGCGCCGACGCTCCTGCCTTCCCTGCCCACGACCAAGCCCACGGGCGCGGCCACCACCGGTGCCGCCCCCCAGGGCCTCAGCCTGCCTCTGATCGACTCGGCCGACGTCTCCCGCATCCGGGCCACCTCGGCCCGGATCAGCGTCACCAGCGGCTCCTGCGTGACCGTGGTGTTCAGCTACGCCGCGGTGGGCGAAGCGGCCCGCCAGATCCCCAGCTCCTCGTGCGCCACCGCCCACACCCTGCTGCTGGGGATCGTCACCCCGAGCCTGCGGTCGGGCACCTCGTACACCGTCACCGCCACGGTCACCGACGCCTCGGGCCACACCGCCAGCCAGGCGCTGTCGTTCACCACCCTGGGCTGACGGCCGCCCCCGGCGGTCAGGAGGGATCGAGCGCCCGGTCGACCAGCTCCAGCGGGTGGATGGTGGGCACCCCGACCGCAGCCAGGTGCAGCGAGCAACCGGGGTTGGCGCTCGCCACCAGATCCGGCCGGGCCCGGTCGATGGCACCGACCTTGCGGGCCCGGATGTCACCGGCCAGCTCCGGTTGCAGCACCGAGTAGGCGCCGCCGGCTCCACAGCACAGGCCGTCGTCGTCCAGCTCCACCAGCTCGGCCACGTACCGCCCGAGCACCGTGCGGGTGGGAAGGTGGGCCCGCTGCACATGGCGGAGGTGGCACGGGTCCTGGATGGCCACCCGCAGGGCCAGGGGCTCGGCCGGCGGCAGGCGATCCTCGTGACGGGCCAGCCACTCGGTGACGTCGAGCACCCGCCGCGAGAAGCGGTCGGCGGCGGCCGTTCCCAGGAGGTGGCCGTAGTCTTTCAGGGCGGCGCCGCAGCCGGCCGAGTCGACCAGGATCGGGGGCCCGTCGCCGCTGCCGTCGGTGCTGAGGGCGGCGATCGTGGCCTCGGCCAGGCGGCGGGCCCGGTCGCCCAACCCGGCGTGGGTGTGGAGGGCACCGCAGCACGGGGCCCGGTCGGCGGTGGGCGTGACGCCGAAGCCGGCGGCCTCCAGCACCCGCTGGGCCGCCTGGTGCACCGGCCGCTGCCAGGCGTCCATCACGCACCCGGTGAACAGGTAGACCTCGGTGCCCGAGGCCCGGTGGGGTTCCCGCCGCAGAGGCAGCCGGGCCGGCAGCCCGAGCCGGCGGGCCAACGGAGCGGGCACCAACCGGAGACGCTGGGCCCCGGCCAGGGCGGTCGACCCCAGCCGCAACAGACGGGGGTGGGCCAGGCCCTCCATGGCCAGGCGCTGCCACCACGGCGAGATCCGGCCCTGGGCGGCCAGGGCCTCCCGGGTCTGCTCCATGAGGTGGCCGTAGGGCACCCCGCTGGGGCAGGCCGGCTCGCAGCCCCGGCACTGGACGCAGGTCTCGAACGAGGCCAGCACCTCGGGGGTGAGCGGGGCCCCGTGGTCCTGGACCTGGCGCATGAGGGCGATCCGGCCCCGGGGTGACAGGCTCTCGTCTCCGGTGACCCGGAACGTCGGGCACGACGGCAGGCACAGCCCGCACTGGACGCACTTGTTCAGATCCTCGGCGTCGAGCCGCAGGGGCGAGGCCGTCCGGGCCATGGCCGTCGTGATGGTGACGGCGGCGGTGGCGGCGGTGTTCGTGCTTGCGTTCATCGGTGGCACCCCTTTCACCAGCCGACCCGGCGTCCGGGGTTGAGGCGGCCGGTGGGATCGAAGTTGTCCTTGAGCCGCCGGGCGATGGCGGCGATGGCGGCCGGGGGCTCGGCCGCCGGTTGGGCCTCCCCGGCCCAGATCGTGCCCACCCCCACCGAGGCCACGAACGGCGCGGCCGGCAGGCCGTCGGCCGAGCGGTCCGGGGCGAGGCTCCGGAGCCGGCCCGGCTCCACCGACCAGCGCTGAGGGGGCAGGGCCGGCGGGCCCTCGACCTCGGCGAAGTCGCCCAGTCCGGCCAGGGTGGCGGAGTCGGCTGCCACGTCGGGCCCGTGGCCCTCCAGGTGTACCCAGGTGCGGGCGCCATCCCACAGGATGGCGCTCGGCCGCAGAAGGGCGGCGTCCACGGCGAACGGGTCGGCCCCGTCGGCCGCCAGCCAGCGGGACACCGCCGGGATCGGGTTGGTGCGCAGGATCAGCTCGGCCAGCAGGCCCAGCGTGCCCAGCGACCCGGTCATCAGGCGGGGAATGTCGAACCCGGTGACGTTCTTCACCGTGGGCCCGCCCCCGGTGATCAGCCGGCCCTCGGCCGACACGTAGCGCACCTGGAGCACGCTGACGGCCACCGTGCCCCGGGCCCGGCGGTCGAGGTGGTTCTCCCCCACCGCCACCGCCCCGCCCACCGTGCCGCCCCGTTCGGGCAGGGCCGAGCGCTGGCCCCGGGCCCCCAGCTCGTGGTGGAGCTCGGCCACCGTGGTGCCGGCCCGCACCACCACGGTCATCTCGGCCGGGGTGTAGGCGACGATGCCGGCCGGCGCCGCCACCTCCCGGGTGCCGGGGTCCAGGGGGCCGCCCCGCTCCCACCGGGTGCGGCCGCCGGCCACGGTCACGGGTCCGTCGGTGCCGACCTCGGCGGCGAAGGCGGCCAGGACCGGATCGTGGGTCTCCAGGGCGGGCGGGCCGGCCGGAGCGGAGGTGCTGCCGGCCATCAGCCCCACACCCCGGTGGGCACCGACCGGAGGGCCTGGATGTCGGCGCAGCTGTGGCCGAGCGGGATGACCTTGCCCGGGTTGACCCGGCAGGTGGGGTCGAAGGCGTGGCGCAGCCGGTTCTGGTGGTCGAGGTCGTCGGCGGTGAAGAAGCGGTCCATGAAGTCCTGCTTCTCCACCCCTATCCCGTGCTCGCCCGACAGCACCCCGCCCGCCGCGATCGACGCCTCCACGATCTCGGCCCCCGCTGCGTGCACCCGGTCCAGCATTCCCGGCTCCCGCCGGTCGAACACCAGCAGGGGGTGGAGGTTGCCGTCGCCGGCGTGGAACACGTTCATCACCAGCACCCCGTGCCGATCGGCGATCTCGTAGACCTTCTCCAGCACCTCGGCCAGCCGGGACCGGGGCACCACGGTGTCGTGCAGGTAGTAGTCGGGCGCGATCTGGGCCACCGCCCCGAACGCCGTCTTGCGGCCCTTCCACAGCAGCTCGCGCTCGGTGTCGTTCGCCGCCAGGCGCACGCTGACCGCACCCTCGGCCCGGCCGATGGCGGCGATCCGTTCGGCGTCGATCTCGCAGCCGGCCTCGGGGCCGTCGACCTCGGCCAGCAGCACGGCGGCCGCCTCGGTGGGGTAGCCGGCGTGCACGAAGTTCTCCACCGCCCGGGTGATGCGGTTGTCCATCACCTCCATGGCGGCCGGCACGATGCCCGAGGCGATCACCTGGCTGACGGTGTTGGCCGCCGCCTCCACCGTGTCGAACGCCATCAGCAGGGTCCGCACCGCCGGCGGGTTGGGGGTGATCGTGACCGCCACCCGGGTCGCCACGCCGAGGGTGCCCTCGCTGCCCACGAAGGCCCCCCGCAGGTCGTAGCCGGGGGGCTCGGGGTCGAGGCCGCCCAGCATCACCACCTCGCCCGACGGCAGCACCACCTCGATCGCCCGCACATGGGCGTTGGTCACCCCGTAGGCCAGGCAGTGGGGGCCGCCCGAGTTGTTGGCCACGTTGCCCCCGATGGTGCACGACTGCTGGCTGGAGGGGTCGGGGGCGAAGTGGAAGCCGAGCGGCCGCAGGGCCTTGCTCAGGTCGAGGTTGATCACCCCGGGCTCCACCCAGGCCACCCGGTTGTCCCGGTCGACCTCCAGGATGCGGTTCATCCTGGTGAGCGACAACACCACCGGCGCCGCCAGGGGGATGGCGCCGCCGGCCAGGCCGGTGCCGGCGCCCCGGGGGACCACCGAGCGGCCGTGGCGCTCCGATATCCGCATGATCGCCTGGACCTCGCCGGTGGAGGTGGGGAAGCACACCGGCCCGGCCAGGCCGCCCTCGAACACCGAGGCGTCGTGGGCGAACAGGGCCCGCTCGGCGCTGTCGTAGCGCACCCGGGCCGGGGCCAGGGCCGCCCGCAGCTCGGCCAGCAGCTCGGCGTCGGGCCCGGTGGCGGGCTCGGCGGCTCCCTTGTGGCCGCCGCGGCGGTCACGGCTCTTCCAGCGCTCAAACAAGGTACGGCTCTCCTGGTCGGCGCCCATGATCGCCCATCGGCCCGGCCCGGTGCCAGACCCGGCGGGTCGCCCGGGGCCCCGGCCGGTGGCGATTCGAGCTGTCGCGGCTTTCAAAGTAACCTTGCCCGGGTGAGCGACCCAGCAGTGACGAACGCCGAAGCCAAACCCCAGGTCCGTGAGGAGCGACAGCCGGCCCGGGAGGGCGCCGACGAGGTGGCCCCCGGCGTGCTGCGGATCCAGCTCCCGATCTCGCTGCCCGGGCTGGGCCACGTGAACTGCTACGTGATGGAGGACAGCCGGGGCATCGCCCTGGTCGACCCCGGCCTGCCCGGCGTCGGCACCTGGCGCCAGCTGAAGAAGCGGCTGGCGGCGGCCGGGTTCAACATCGACCGGGTCCACACGGTGATCGTCACCCACTCCCACCCCGACCACTTCGGCCAGGCCCGGCGCTTCCAGCGCAAGGTGGGGGCCGAGATCGTCACCCACCGCCGGTTCCGGACCTTCCTCGACCCCCGGGACGAGAACGACGACTGGGACTCGATCACCGTGTTCGAGGCGCCCCCGGCCGGCGCCGACGGCACCCCGGGCGAGCACGCCGACCCTGGGCTCCGCCCGGCCCGGATCAACGGCGCCATGATGGGCCCGCTGACCAAGGCCACCCCCTGGGGCGGCAAGCCGTTCGAGCTGCCGCTGGCCCGCCGGATGCGGTGGATGGCGATGAAGCTGGCCTCGGGCCAGTTCGTGGTCACCCCCCAGCCCACCAACCGGGTGGAGGACGCCGACGTGCTCGAGCTGGGCGGGCGGGAGTGGGTGTCGGTGCACACCCCGGGCCACACCCAGGACCACCTGTGCCTGTGGGACCCGAACAACAAGGTGATGATCAGCGGCGACCACGTGCTGCCCACGATCACCCCTCACATCTCGGGCATGGGGATCACGGCCGACCCCCTGGCCGACTTCTTCCGCAGCCTGGACCGGATGCAGACCTTCGGTGACGCCACCGTGCTGCCGGCCCACGGGCTCGAGTTCCACGACCTCCACGGGCGGGCCGAGGACATCAAGGCCCACCACCGGGAGCGCCTGGAAGTGCTGCGCCAGGCCGGCGAGTCGCTGGGGCGGGGCACGGTCAACCAGTTCATGAAGGCCCTGTTCCAGGAGCGGGCGTGGGGGCCGATGGCCGAGAGCGAGACCTACGCCCATCTGGAGCACCTGCGGATCCTCAAGCAGGCCCGGGTCTCGACCGACGGCGAGCTCCTCCGCTACGAGATCGTCGGCTAGAAACCCTGGTCACACGGCCTGGGTTTCCATACACATCTGTTACAGGTCGACCTGCCCTGGTGCAGACCGGGTCCTACGCTGTACGATCGGATTTGAACGAGCTGGCGTGGCAACTTGCTCGGTCCTCAATTTCCATAGACGCAACAAGCTCTCCTCGGGAAGGGCGGCGGAGTCCCCGCGGGGTCTCTGAGGGTAAGGCAAAACCTTCCTGAAGGTCGGGGCGTGGCCGATGCGCGGCGGCACGGCCACGCCCCTCCCGCCAGTTTGCTGCCGCCATGCAGGCCCGGGGAACCCCAGACCCCCGGGCCTTCGCCTTTCCGGGGACGCCGGAGCGCCCCGGTGCGGCCCGCCGGCCCCGGGAGCCTCAGCCGCCCCGGGCCTCCCGCAGCAGGGCCCGGACCCGGGCGGCCCGCTCCAGCTTGATGTGCTCGTAGCCCCGGACGTCGCCGGCCAGGCCCGCCACCTCCACCGCCCGGTCGAAGCCGGCGTCGTCGAGCCGGGAGACCAGGGCCCGCAGGGTGTCGGTGTACTCCTCCACCAGGGCCCGCTCCACCCGGCGCACCTCGGCCCGGCCGAAGGGGTCGAGGGGTGTGCCCCGCAGGCGCCTACCGGCCGCCAGGGCGGCCATGGCCGGGCGGCCCCAGGTGGCGGGGATGGCGATCTTGTCGTTCATCCCGAGGGCCCGGAGCATCGGCGGGTGGAGGCGCCAGTGCACCTCCGCCCCGGGGCCGCCCACGGCACCGGCCGCCGCCGTCCCCTCGGGCCCGATGAGGAGCCGGGCCACCTCGTACTCGTCCTTGTAGGCCATCAGCTTGTGCAGGCCCCGGGCCGCGGTGGCGGTGAGGCGGGACGAGCCGGGCCGCACCCGGGCCTCGGCCTCCGCCACCCGGGCCACCTCGTCGAGGAACCGGCCGGCGTAGGCCTCGCTCTGGTAGCCGACGAGGTCGGCGGCGAGCAACCGCACCAGGTCGGCCACCTCGGCGCTGAGGGCGAGGGCGCCGATGCGCTTGTCGAGCCCGGTGGGCAGGGGCTCGACGTGCATCTCGGCCGGGGCCGCCGCCTCGGCTGTGCCCCCGGTGGCCGCCGTCGGCAGCCCGGCCGCGGCGTGGACGGCGTCGGGGTCGACGGCCCAGCGTCGACCCCAACGGAACGCGGCCAGGTTGGCTTCCACCGCCACCCCGTTGAGGTCGATGGCCCGCTCCACCGCCTCCGGGCGCACCGGCACGCACCCGGCCTGCACCGCCACGCCCAACAGGAAGATGTTGGCGGTGGCGGCGTCGCCCAGAAGGCCCCGGGTGAGGGCGCCGGCGTCGGCGAAGCGGTTCAGATCGGGTCGGCCCCGGCCGTCGGCCCGGCCACGCAGCTCGTCGAGTGACGGGTAGGCGAGATCGGGATGGCCGATCATCTCGCCCGTAGGGGTGACCGTGGTGGAGGCGACGAACACCGTCCGTCCCTCGGCCGCCGCCCCCAGGGTGCTCTCCGACGCGCCGACCAGCAGGTCGAAGGCGATCACGCAGTCGGCCTCGCCCGATCCGATCAGGTTCGACAGGCTCAGGTCGGGAGCGGCCGAGTCGGGCGCGCCGGACCCGCCCCGGGCCAGCCGCAGGTCGCTCACCACCGGGCCCGCCTTCTGCGACAGGCCGGTCTGGTCGAGGCCGCGCACGTCCCAGCCGTCGATCATGGCCGCCGTCCCCACCACCTGGGCCACGGTCACCACGCCCGTGCCGCCGATACCGGCCATGCGGATCGCCACCTGGTCGGCGGGCACCACCAGCGCGGGGTCGGGCAGGGCCATGTCGCCGGCAGGCCCGACGGCGGAGCGCCGGGTCACCGTCTGCAGACCGGCCCGGGCCCGGCCGGCCCACCGGCCCAGCCGGGCCGCCACCGGTCCCGGCTCCGACGGCTCGACGGAGATCGTCATGAAGCTCGGGCAGTCGCCGTCCAGGCAGGAGAAGTCCTGGTTGCAGGTGGTCTGGTCGATCGTCGTCTTGGGCCCCAGCGGCGTGTCGACGGTCTGGACGGACAGGCAGTTCGACACCTCACCACAGTGGCCGCACGCTTCGCAGATCCGGTGGTTGATGGCCACCCGGAAGGTGGGGGTGGCGGCCCGGCCCCGTTTGCGGAGCCGCCGGGCCTGGGCGGCGCAGGCCTGGTCGTGGATGAGCACGGTGGTGCCGGGCACGGTGGCGAGGAGCTCCTGGGCCTCCACGATCCGGCGGCGGTGCCACACCTCCACCGGCTTGCCGTCGCGGTTCCTCGGCAGGTCCACGCCGTCGTAGCGGTCGGGGTCGTCGGTGGTGATCAGCACCCGGGCCACGCCGTGGCTGACGAGGATGGTGACGATGTCGGGCACCTCCACCGCCCCGGTGGCGTCCTGGCCCCCGGTCATGGCCACCGTGCCGTTGTAGAGCAGCTTGTAGGTCACGTTCACCCCGGCCGCTATGGAGGCCTGGATGGCGAGCTGGCCGGAGTGGAAGAAGGTGCCGTCGCCCAGGTTCTGGAGGAAGTGGGGCCTCTCCAGGAACGGCGCCATCCCGATCCACTGGGCCCCCTCGCCGCCCATGGCCGTGATGCCGGCGATCTCGCCCACCCGGTCCTCATCCATGAGCAGGGTCATCCCGTGGCAGCCGATGCCGGCGCCCACCAGGGCGCCGTCGGGCACCTTGGTGCCCCAGTTGTGGGGGCAGCCGGAGCAGAAGAACGGCTTGCGACTGGTGGACAGCGGGATCAGGGTGCGCTCGCGGGGCGCGGGCGGCGGCGGGGCCAGGCGCTCGCCGAGGCGGGGGGCGAGTCGGCGCCGGAGGCCCTCCACGATCTTGTCGGCGTCCAGCATGCCGTAGTCGACCATGAGGGTGGCGCCGTCGGTGTCGCGCTTGCCCACGATGCGGGGGGCGTTCGGGGTGCCGTAGAGCTCGTCCTTCATGAGCCGCTCCAGCGTGGGGCCCTTCTCCTCCACGATCACGATCTCCTCCAGGCCCGAGGCGAAGCGGCGGATCAC
>Ga0268299_1002812_pt1 | contig 18489 bp, 10 predicted proteins | sample NOBtaG_FD_193484 | JGI IMG/M metagenome (GOLD analysis project Ga0268299, IMG submission 193484) | Activated sludge microbial communities from bioreactor in Nijmegen, Gelderland, Netherland - NOB reactor | ecosystem: Engineered > Bioreactor > Aerobic > Activated sludge | place: Netherlands...
TGGTCCGAGTGGCGCCGCTTCCGCGCGGTGCCCCGGGCGGAACGGCGCATCGTCTTCCTGTCGGAGAGTCACCAGGACTGGCACCACTTTGCGCCGGTGGTGGAGTACCTGACGGGCGAGCTCCGGGAGACCGTCCTCTACGTGGCGTCGGAACCGACCGACCCGGGCCTGGCCCAGGACTCGCCGCGCATCCGGCCGTTCTGCATCGGCAAGGGACTGTGGCGGATCTGGTTCTGCCAGTTCCTCGACGCCGATGTGCTGGTAACCCAGATCCTCGACCTGGGCAACCTGGAGCTCAAGCGCTCCCTGAATCCCGTGCACTACGTCCTCCTGATGCATTCCCTGGTGAGCACCCACCGGGTGGATTTCGCTGCGACCTACGACCACTACGACACCATCCTCTGCGGCGGTCCTCACCACGTGCGGGAGATCCGCCGGCGGGAGGAACTCCATGGCCTGCCCCCGAAGGAGCTGGTACCGCACGGCTACGGCCGGCTGGACGAGTTGCTGGCCGGGCACCGGGAGCCGCCACCCGCGCCCCCGGCAGAAATCCACGTGCTGCTGGCGCCCTCCTGGGGACCCGAGACCATCCTGCCGGTGTGCGGCCTGGCCCTGGTAGAGGTTCTGCTGGACGCGGGCTTCCGGGTGACCCTGCGACCCCACTTCCAGACCCGCTGGAACACGCCCGGGGTGATCGACGGGATCGTCGCCACTTGCCAGGGCAGGCCGGGTTTCCGGCTGGTGGAGCAGATGAGCGAGAGCGACTCGCTCTACGACTCGCACCTGATGATCAGCGACTGGTCCGGTGCTGCCCTCGACTACGGACTGGGCCTCGAGAAGCCCGTGTTGTTCATCGACGTGCCGCCCAAGGCCCGCAACACGTCGTGGCCGGAGTTCGGCATCGAGCCCTTCGAATCCGCGGCGCGGGCGAAGCTGGGCAGGATCCTGTCCCCGGACCGGATCGGGGAGGCCCCGGATTTCATCCGCTGCCTGGTCGCGGACCGGGCGGCCTTCCGGGGCCATGTGCAGACCCTGCGCGCCGAGTGGGTGTTCAACGTGGGCGGCAGCGGGATTGCCGGGGCGACGGCGATTGCCCGGATTGCCCGCGACCTGAGGCCGGCGTCCCTTGGTGCCTGACGCCGCGGTCCCTGGCGCGACCCGCGTCACCCGGGCGGAGCTGTTCCGCTGGGCCGGCTGGTTCGCCATGGCCAACGGAGCTCTCGCCGCGCTCATCGGGCTGCGCTATCTCTTCTATTACGATCTTCCGGCCGATTCGCTGGGGGCCAGCTACACGGTTCTGGCCTACACCGGCCACTACGCCTCCCTGGGCCTGCTCACCGTGCTGCCGGTCCTGCCGCTCATCGCCCTTTGGCCCCGGCGCGCGCTGGCCGTGGTGCCGGCCGTGCTGCTCGGCACGGCGCTGGTCACCCTCCTCATGGTGGATGCCAACGTCTTCGCGGAGCATCGCTATCACCTGACGGTGCTCACGGTGGCGATCTTCGCCCCCGCAACCTGGGCCTTCATCGCCGTGATCGGCGGCATCGCGCTCGTCTTCCAGTTCATCCTGGCAGCCAGCGTCAGTCGCTGGGTGGCGGGCGCACGTCGCCGGGGTGGGCTGCCGCTGGGGCTCTGCCTGGCGCTGGCCTGGCTCGCCGGGCAGGGCATTCACATCTGGGGTGACGCCCTTGGCCTACCCTCGGTGACCCAGCTGACCCGCTATCTGCCGGCATACTTTCCCATCCACTCCCGGCGGGGACTCGCCCGCCTCGGGCTCGTGGACCCGGCGGCGATCGAACGGCAGCGTCTCCTGGCCCGGGCCAGGCAAGGCGCGGGCGGCGGGCAGCTTCGCTACCCGCTGGCGCCGCTCCGGTGCCGGGCCGGTGACCCGCCGCAAAACCTGCTCGTGGTGCTCATCGACGGGCTGCGTCCCGATGCCGTTACCCCTGGGTTGATGCCCAACCTGGCGGCATTCCGGACCGCCGGCCAGGACTTTGCCAATCACTACAGCGGCGGGAATTCCACCAGGGCCGGTGTCTTCTCCGCGTTCTATGGCTTGCCCAGCACCTACGTGGATACTTTCTACGCCGTGCAGCAGCCGCCGGTGCTCGTCACCGAGCTGCAGCGCCGGCACTACGATTTTGGCCTGTTCTCGGCGCCGGGCTTCGGCACGCCGATGGACATGGATCGAACGGTATTTGCCGGCATGCCCGGTTTGCCGGCCGCGCGCGCCGACCTCTCCGGCGTGGAGAGGAACACCCGTGCCACGGATGAGTGGCTGGCGTGGCTCGGTGCCCGGGACGGGACGGCGCCGTTCTTTGGCCTCGTGTACTTCGACCCGCCCACCGGGGCCATGAGCACCGAACCGGACCCGAGCCTGCCCATGAACGAGCGTTTCGCCGGCGCGAGTGAGCGGGTTACCAGGGTGTGGAGGGCCTACCGGCGCGCCATGCAGTTCACCGACCGGGAACTCGGGCGGGTACTGGGCGGGTTGCGGGACAGCGGGCTCGCGCAACGCACCGTGGTGGTGGTGCTCAGCGATCACGGCTACGAATTCGGCGAGACCGACCCGGACCTGCTGGGGCATGCGAGCAACTACAGCGCTGCCCAGATCCGGGCCGTGCTCGCCATCGACTGGCCCGGGCGACTGCCCACGCGCCACGTGCACCGTACGTCCCACCACGATCTGCCGGTGACCCTGCTCCAGGACCTGTTGGGTTGCGAAAACCTGCCGGCGGACTACAGCATCGGGCGAAACCTGTTCGCCGGGCTGGGCTGGGACTGGATTCCCGCGGGAAGTTACCAGTCCTGGGCCATCATCAGCCCGGAAAGCATCGTCGTGGCGCATCCCGGCGGCTTCATGGAGCAACTGGACAGCAGCTACCGGCCGTTGGACCGCCAGCCCCTGGACACCGACGTGATCCGGGACGCGCTGTCCGCGAACCGGCGGTTCTACCGGTGACCCGGGTCCCGCTGAGTCTGCTGATGTTGCTCTGCCTGACCGCCCTGCCGGCCCAGGCCGGCCAGGCGCGCGCCGAGACTGATACCGTGCGGTTGATCGGCGACCGGCAGGAAGTGTTGCTGGACATGAACGGCGGCCTGCCCGCCCGCTGGCTGGCCTGTGCGACGGACTGCGCGTCCGCGCTCGCCCACCAGACCATGGTCTTCCTGCGGGTGACAACCGGTGGCGGGCGCCTGGCCTGGTCGCTGCCAGGCGATCCCGCCGGCGAGGAAGCATTGGCGGCACTCCGCTACACGGCCGTTGTGCGACCCGTCGGCGGAGAGCAGGCGGTGATCCTCACTTCCCTGGAGCCCTGGCGTGGCATGCGCTTGGTCCACCGCTACCGGCTGCGGGCCGATGGCGCCGGCCTGGTCGCCGAAATCCAGGTGCCACCGGGCGCGACGCTCCGCCTGAGCGCCGGGAGCGACCTCCGCCCGGAGCAGCTCCCGGGATTGGGTGCCTGGTACAGCAGGGTGCGGGCCGTGGCGGTTACGGCGGCAGGGCAGGCGGAGGCGGGCGAGGGCGCCGACCTGCAGCTCGTCGCCGGGAACTGGGCCGGCGTGCGCAGCCGGTTCTGGGCCATGCTGGTCCGCGCTGACGAGCCGCTCAATGTGCGAACGGTGGCGCCCGGCGCCGGCATTCCCGCAGTGGTCCTGGGCGAAGCGTCGTCGACCGGGCGAACGCGGCGCCTCGACTTCTACGCCGGTCCGGTGGAGCTGGGTGCGCTGCGGGCCGTGGAACCGCAGCTCGACGCGTTGCTGTTCGCCGCCCTCTGGAACTGGCTCCGGGCCCTGTCGTTCGGGCTGCTCGCCCTGCTTGGCTGGTGGCACGGGCTGGTGGGCAACTGGGGCGTCGCCATCATCCTGCTGTCCCTGTCGGTGAAGGTACTCATGGCGCCACTGACCTGGCTGGCCGAGCGCTGGCAGGCACAGGTCAATCGCGTCCAGAGCCGCCTGCAGCCCGAACTGTCGGCCATCAAGGCGGCTTACAAGGGCGAGGAAGCCCATGAGCGAACGCTGGCGGTCTACCGTGACCACGGCGTCAGCCCCTATTACACCTTCAAGAGCCTCGCCGGATTCCTGATCCAGATCCCGGTGTTCGTCGCCGCATTCGACATGCTGGGCGAGAACTTCATGCTCGCCGGGTCGGCGTTCCTCTGGATGCCGGACCTGTCGATGCCCGATCGTCTTGCCGCCCTTCCGGTTGCCGTGCCCTTCTTCGGCAGCCACCTGAACCTGCTGCCCATCCTCATGACGGCCTGCACGATCCTGGCGGCCCGGCTGCAGGAGGAGCCGTCGCTGTCGCCCGCGCTGCGGGCAAGCCAGCGCCTGCGGCTTTACGCCATGGCGGCCCTGTTCTTCGTCCTCCTGTATACGTTTCCGTCCGCGATGGTCCTCTACTGGACCACCAACAACGTGCTCCACCTGCTTCGCGTGTTGACGGTGCGACGGGCTGACGCGTCTTGTGCATGATCCCCCCGGAGGAGTACTTTCCCCCGGACACTGAACCCGGGGAGCAGATTGGGAATGTCGACGCGCATCAACGGCCATCGGCCGATACGGCTGGCACCACTGGCAATCGCAGCGGCCATCCTGGCCCTCGGATCGGGCGGCGCGGCCGCGGACGACCGCATCGACGCGCTCATCGAGCAGCTCCAGCGCCAGAACCAGGAGATCGAGGCGCTGAAGAAGGAAGTGGCCGAGCTGCGCGGCAAGGTGGAGCCGGCGGCGGGCGAGCCCAAGTATTTCAAGGAGGACGGCGACGAGCCGTTGACCGCCTACGAGAACCCCGGCCTGCAGATCACCGTGGCCGGACAGGTGAACCAGGCTTACAACCTGGCCGACGACGGCGCCAACACCCGGGGCTACTTCGTCGACAACGACAACAGCAACAGCCGCATGCGGCTGGCGGGCGTGGCCACCTTCGACGGCGGCCCGCAGGTCGGCAGCACGCTGGAGGTCGCCTTCAGCGGCAACAACTCCTTCGATGTCAGCCAGGACAACGAGCGGTCCGATGACTTCATGCAGGTGCGGCGCGCCGACGTCTGGGTAATGGACGAACGTTACGGCCGGGTCATGTTCGGCCGGGGCTCCGCCGCCTCGGACAACACGGCGGAGTTCGACCTTTCCCTGGTCAGCGCCGCGGTGATGCTGTCCGGCGTCGCGTTCCCCATGGGTGGCCTGCAGTTCACCGACGGCGATGCCCTGACCGGCGTCGCGATCGGCGACGCCTTCTTCAACTTCGACGGCGACCGGATGAACCGGTTCCGCTACGACACGCCCATGTTCGGGCCCATGCAGGTCTCGGCTTCCGCCGGCTCGGACCAGCGCTACAGCGTGGCACTGACCTACGGCGGCGACTTCGACCACTGGACCGGCGTACAGCTCGGGGGCTTCACGACCCTGGGCGCGGTGGCCATCGCGGACCCCAACGTGCTCGGCGTCGACCACCGGTGGTCCGGGTCCTGGTCGATGCTCCACAACGACACTGGGCTCAGCTTCACCGTGTCCGGCGGCCTCGACAGCGGCACGGAGGGCGACACGCCCTACAACCTGTACGGCAAGCTCGGCTGGGACACCCAGCTGCTCCGCTTCGGTCCGACGGGCTTCGGCTTCGACTACACCTACACCGAGAACGTCACCGCCGACGGCGACAAGGGCCAGTCCGTGGGCCTGGCTGCCGTCCAGGTCTTTGAGCGCTACGGCATCGAGCTCTACAGCCAGCTGCGCTGGCTGAGCCTCGATCGGGCCATCGGCCCCGACTTCGAGGACATCCTGGTGTTCACCAACGGCACGCGGGTCCGGTTCTGATGCCGGGCATGCCGCTGCTGCTGGTGATCGCGGCCCTCACGGTGGCCGCCTGCACCTCGCGGCCGCCCGTGCACGACCGCAGCGGGGAGACCCACTACAACCGCCGCGAACTGCCCGCCAGCCCGGGGGTGTTCACCGGCAAGACCGGCGAGTGGACCGTCAGTCCTTCCCGGGCGGAGCCGCACAAAGGTGACACGACCGAAAAGGAATGCCCGGAGCGCGAACCTGGCCAATGCGATAGCGCCCAGCGCCACTGACAGCCGTTATGTCGCGAACGGGCGACCGCCGCCAGGCCCGTGATAGCCTGAGGCCCCTGCCCGCCGCCGAAGCTCCAGTGCACTTCTACCGGTACTCCCGAATCTGCGTCGCTGCCGCCCTGCTGATCCTGCAGGTGCGGCCGGGCGCGGTGCTGGCGGCCGACTTCATCGGTCTCGGTGTTTACCCGGGCGCCGAGGCCACCAGCTTCAGCACGGCCCGCGGCGTCTCCGATGACGGCGCGGTCGTGGTCGGGGATACCTACGACAACGCCAGCTCTCCGGTAAAGCAGGAGGCCTTTCGCTGGACCCCGGCGGGCGGCCTTGCGCTGCTGGCGAACTCCCCGGCATTCAGCTACACCATGGCCTTCGGGGTGTCCGCCGATGGCGGAACGATCGCCGGCATCAGCAGCGACAGCCCGGGCGGCGAGTTCGGCGTAGTCTGGACTTCCGGCAGCACGCTCCCGTTGTTTCCCTTCGGGTCCCCGGAGGCCGGACTGATCAGTTTCCGCGCCAATTCCGTCTCGGCCGACGGTACGTTCGTTGGCGGCTATGCCTATTCCGCCCGGACCGACCCCGCTTACACCGGCAACGAGGCCTTCCGCTGGTCGGCCAGTGATGGCGCTGAACCCCTGGGCGTCATTGCCGGCGCACCGGCCTTTGGCAGCACCGGCTCGTTCCTGTCAGCGGACGGCTCGGTGGTGGCGGGCGCATCCCGGTCGCCCGACAGCGGCAGCGAGGCGTTCCGCTGGACCAGCGCAGGCGGCATGGTCGGGCTCGGTGACCTTCCCGGCGGCACTTTTCGCAGCCGCGCCTACGGGATCTCCCCGGACGGCAACACCGTCGTCGGCAGTGCCACCGGGGCGGGCGGCGCCGAAGCCTTCCGCTGGACCCAGGCGACCGGCATGCAGGGTCTCGGCAATCTGCCAGGCCTCACCGACTGCCAGGCGCTCGATGCCTCGTCGGGGGGCCAGATCATCGTGGGCATCTGTGCGCCCTTCGGTGCTTCCACCGCCTTCATCTGGACCGCGGCGGGCGGCATGCAGGAGCTGCGCGGCTACCTCGTCGCACGGGGCACCACGGGTCTCAATGGCTGGACCCGGCTCTACAGCGCCGAAGCCCTCAGCTCGGACGGCCAATGGATCGTAGGCGCTGGAGAGAACCCGGACGGGCGGACGGAGGCGTTCCGTGTGCGCGTGACCGCGCCGCCCTCCGACACGGATGGCGACGGTGTAGCGGACCCGGTAGACAACTGCACCTTCAGGGCCAACCCTTCCCAGTGCGATTCGGATGGCGACGGCCATGGCAACCACTGCGACGGGGACCTGAACAACAACGGCTTCACCAACGCGCAGGACACCACGCTGTTCCGCCAGCAGCTCGGCCAGCCCAGTGTCGCGCCGACCTACAATTACGCCGACCTGAACTGCAATGGTTTCGTGAATGCCCAGGACACGACGCTGTTCAGGAGCCTGCTGGGGTCCCCGCCGGGACCAGCGGGTGACACGCCGTAGGCCGCGGGCGTGATGTCCGGTGCCGGCTGGCGCTGGATGATCCGCCAACCCGCAGGCTAGACTGGAGGACCGCCCTGGCCTGACTCCGCCAACTCCAATGCAGCGACGACCCCTTGTCATTGCCATTGTTGCCATCGTCGTCGTCGTGGCGGCGCTGGCCGCCTTCAAGTACTGGCGCGTGTCGTCGATGATCGCCGCCGCGGCTGCCTTCGGCGAGCCGGCCGAGTCGGTGCAGGTCGCCCCGGCCCGGCCCATCACGTGGCAGGCGGAGGCGAGCGCGGCGGGCACGGTCGTCGCGCGGCAGAACGTCATGTTGCGCAACGAGCTCTCCGGCACCGTGGCGACCGTCCACTTCCGCTCCGGCCAGGTCGTCGAAGCGGGCCAGCCGCTGCTCGAGCTCGACACCCGCACCGAGCGCGCGGAACTGCGCAGTGCCGACGCCGACATCGCCCTCGCGCGCCTCACCGTGGAGCGCACCACGAAGCTCGTCGAGATGAAGGCCGGCACCCAGGCCGAGGTGGACCGTGCGGTGGCCCAGCTGGCCCAGGCGGAGGCGCGGCGCGACGTCATCGCCACCGCCATTGCGCGCAAGGTGCTGCGGGCGCCGTTCCGCGGCCGGATCGGCCTGCGTGACGTGCACCCCGGCCAGTACCTCGCCGAGGGCACCGAGCTGACCACGCTCGAGAGCGTGGCAGACAGCGTGTACGTCGATTTCCGGCTGCCGCAGGAGACCGCCGCGCGGCTCGCGCCCGGTGCAGGGGTGCGGATCGCCGGCGGCGCGCTGGCCGCGCCGGCCACCGCCACCGTGCGGGCCATCGATGCCCGCGCCGACGAGGCGTCCCGCACCGTGCGCATCCGCGCCGAGGTCGAGGGGCAGGGCGAGGTGCTCAAGCCCGGCGCGTTCGTGGACGTCACCATCGCCGCCGAGGCACCGCGGGCGGTGCTGGCCGTGCCCCTGGCTGCCGTCCGGCGCGCCGCCTACGGCGACCACGTGTTCGTGATCGGGGCGCCCGCGGCGGGCGACAAGGGGCCGCGGGCCGAGCAGCGCTTCGTCCGCACGGGCCCGGTGGTCGGTGCGGACATCGTCATCCTCGATGGCCTCGCCGCCGGCGAGCGCGTCGCCACCGAGGGCTCGTTCAAGCTGCGGCAAGGCTCGCTGGTGCAGGTCACGGACGGCGAGGCTGCCGCCGGGGCCGGCTAGTGGGCGGGTTCCTCGCCACTTTCATCAACCGCCCGGTGCTTGCGGTCGTGGCGAGCCTCGCGATCCTGCTGGTCGGCGGCCGTGCTGCCCAGAACCTGCCGATCCAGCAGTTCCCGCGCATCGAGAGCGCGGCCATCCAGGTGCAGACCGTGTATGTCGGCGCGAGCGCCGAAGTCGTGCGTGGCTTCATCACGACCCCGATCGAGCGCGTGCTGGCAACCGTCTCCGGCGTGGACTACATCGAGTCCACGAGCGCTGCCAGCGTTTCCACGGTGACGGTCCGGCTGAAGCTCGACGCGGACGTCAACGTCGCCCTCACGGAGATCGGCGCGCGCCTCGACCAGATCCGCTCGGAGTTGCCGGCGGAGTCGGAGCCGCCCACTACCCAGGTGTTCCGCGCCGACCGGCCCTACGCCACCTTCTACATCAGCTTCAAGTCCGACCGCCTCGATCGCGCCCAGGTCACCGAGTACCTGTCCCGCACGCTCCAGCCGAGTCTCTCGAACCTCCCGGGGGTGCAACGGGCGGAGGTCGAGGGCGGCACCGCGCTCGCAATGCGCATCTGGCTGGATCCCGATCGCATGGCCGCGCTGGGGGTCGGCGCCTCGGAGGTGTGGGACGCGCTCCGCCGCAACAACTACCTCTCCGCGCTTGGCCGCACCGAGGGCCAGTCGGTGCAGGTGGACCTGCTCGCCAACACCGACCTCCGCAGTGCCGAGGAGTTCGCGGACCTGGTGGTGCGCCAGGAGCAGGGCGCCACGGTCCGCCTGCGCGACATTGCCCGCGTGGAACTCGGTTCCGAGGAGGCCGCGGTGGAGGCCCGCGAGAATGGCGAGTCCGCGGTGTTCATGGCCATCTGGACGCTGCCCGGGGTGAACGAGCTGGAGGTGGCCGACGCCCTGTACGCCCGGCTCGACGAGATCCGCCCGACATTGCCCGCCGGCATGCGCATGCTGGTGGGTTACGACGGCACGGTCTACATGCGCAACGCGCTCCGGGGCATCGCCACGACGTTGGTGGAGACCGTCGCCATCGTGGCGCTCGTCGTGTTCCTGTTCATGGGCTCGGTGCGCTCAGCGCTGGTGCCGCTGGTGGCCATCCCGATCTCGCTGGTCGGCACCGCGGCCTTCATGTACCTGCTGGGCTTCACGCTGAACCTGCTGACCTTGCTGGCCGTGGTGCTGTCGGTGGGTCTGGTGGTCGACGACGCCATCGTGGTCGTGGAGAACGTGCAGCGCCTGGTGGACCGCGGCATGGGGCGCCTCGAAGCAGCGCTGGCGAGCGCGCGGCAGCTATTCGCGCCCATCGTCTCCATGACGATCACACTGGCGGCGGTGTACGCGCCCATCGGTTTCCTCTCCGGCCTCACCGGCGTCTTGTTCAAGGAGTTCGCGTTCACGCTGGCCATGGCCGTGATCATGTCCGGCCTCGTGGCGCTGACGCTGTCGCCCGTCATGAGCGCAAGGCTGGTGCGCGAGAAGAGCGACCGCACGCGGCTGTCGGCGTGGGTGACGGACCGCTTCGAGCGGGTGCGGAACTGGTACGCGGGAGTCCTGGATGCCACGCTTGCGCGGCCCGGGGTCGCACTGCTCGTCGGCGGGGCCACGGTGCTGCTGGTGGCCCCCCTCTTCATGCTCTCGCCCCGGGAACTCGCGCCGACGGAGGACCAGGGCGAGATCAGTTTCTACGTCGAGAGCGCGCCCGACGCCTCGGTGCGCTACACGGCGGACCGGACGTCGGACGTGGTCCTGAAGCTGCTGGAACTGCCCGAAGCCTACCTGAGCTGGGAAATTTCCCTGCCGGGCTCCGCCTTCGGCGGCCTCATGCTGAAGGACTATGCGGAGCGGCGCCGCAGCGCGCAGGAGATCCTGCCCGAGGCTTTCGGCATCGTGGGCCAGGTGCCCGGCGTGCGCAGCTTCGTCTCGCTCATGGCCCCGCTGCCCGGGGCAGGCCAGTTCGACGTGGAGATGGTCGTCACCTCCACCGACGGGGCGGAGCGGATGGCGCCAGTGGCCCAGGCCATGGTCCAGGCCGCCATGGACGCCAACGTGTTCATGTTCGCGGACACGGACCTCAAGATCGACGTCTCACAGGCGAACGTGGTCATCGACCGGGACCGGGTAGCCGACCTGGGCCTGGACCTCACCCGGGTGGGCCAGGACCTCGGCGCGCTGCTCGCCGGCGGCTACGTGAACCGTTTCAACCTGGACGGGCGCAGCTACAAGGTGATCCCGCAGGTCGGCGACGCCGAGCGCCGGGACGCGAGCCGGCTGCTGGACCTCAAGGTGATGGGCCCGGACGGCACCCTGATTCCCGTGTCCAGCTTCGCCCGCATCGAGAGCAGCGCCGCGCCGCGCTCCCTCAACCGCTTCCAGCAGCGCAATTCGTTCCGGGTGAACGGCGGGGTGTATCCCGGCCTCACCAAGGAGCAGGGCCTCGTTGCGCTCGAGGAGGCGGCGAAGCGCATCCTGCCGCCCGGCTACACGATCGACTATGCCGGCGAGTCGCGGCAGCTCCGCACCGAGGGCGCGACCCTCTCCGGCACGCTGTTCTTCGCCGTCATCCTCATCTACCTGGTGCTCACCGCCCAGTTCGGCAATTTCAGGGACCCGCTGGTGATCCTGCTGGCTTCCGTGCCGCTCGCGCTCACCAGCGCGCTGGTGTTCACCTTCCTGGAGTTCACCACGATCAACATCTTCTCCCAGGTGGGGCTCATCACCCTGGTGGGCCTCATCGCCAAGAACGGCATCCTCATCGTGGAATTCGCCAACAAGCTGCGCGAGGCCGGGATGGACCGGGTGGCCGCGATCCGCGAAGCCTCGCTGGAGCGGCTGCGGCCCGTGCTCATGACCACCGCCGCCACGGTGTTCGGCCACCTGCCCCTGGTGCTCGTCTCGGGCCCCGGCGCCGCGGCCCGCAACAGCATCGGCATGGTGCTAGTGGCCGGCATGGCCATCGGCACCCTGTTCACGCTGCTGATATTGCCGGCGGTGTACCTGTGGCTCGCCGGGAAGCACGAGGCGGAGGCAAAGGCGCCCGCCGGCTCATTGGCACGCCCGGCCCGGGAGCCGTTCCCGTCGTGACAGGACCGTCGCGATACTGGAAAGTACGTATTCGCCGCTGAGCCCGCCTCGACCACCCTCTCCCCAGGAGCCCCGGAGGGAGAATAGTCATGGACCAAACACGCAAGCTCTGGCTGGGCCTCGGTGCCCTGCTTGCCGCCACGTTCAGCGTGCTGCTGTGGATGGGCAACGACATCTATCGCCACGCGCCGCCGATGCCGGAAACCGTCCAGACCGCCGCGGGCCGGGTACTCTTCACCCGCGCCGACATGGAGACCGGGCGGGTCGTCTGGCAGAGCATGGGTGGCCAGCAGTTGGGCTCGATCTGGGGACACGGGGCGCTGGTGGCGCCCGACTGGAGCGCCGACTGGCTGCACCGGGAAGCGGAGGCCTGGCTGCAGATCCGGGCGCAGAAGGAGCATGGCCGCCCCTTCGCCTCGCTGACCGCCGGCGAACAGGCCAAGCTGGTGGCCGACCTGCGCCCTGCGATCCGGGCCAACACCTTTGATCCCCAGACCGGTACGCTGACCGTCAGTGACGAGCGCGCCGAGGCCATGGCCTCGGTCATGGCGCATTACCAGAGTCTGTTCGGCAACGACCCGGCGACCGCGGGCCTCCGTGAGTCCTATGCCATGAAGGACGACACGGTGGCCACGGCGGAATACCGCCGCCAGATGTCGGCCTTCTTCTTCTGGACGGCCTGGGCCAGCGTCACCGACCGGCCGGGCGGCAACGCCTCCTACACGAACAACTGGCCCTCGGAGCCCCTGGTGGGCAACGCGCCGACCTCGACCACCTTCCTGTGGACCGTGTTCAGCGTGATTTTCATGATCGCCGGCATCGCCCTTCTCGGCTGGCACTACGCCGCCTACCACGGCAAGGACCCGGCGCCGGTGCCACCGGCCAGCGACCCGCTGCAGGCGCTCGTCCTCACGCCATCCATGAAGGCGACCGCCAAGTACTTCTGGATCGTGATCGCCCTGTTCCTGGTGCAGATCCTGCTCGGCGCCACGACCGCGCACTACCAGGTCGAGGGCCAGGAATTCTATGGCTTGGCCCTGTCGGAGGTCCTGCCGTACTCGCTGACGCGCACCTGGCACACCCAGCTCGCCGTGTTGTGGATCGCCACGGCCTGGCTCGGGACCGGCCTCTACATCGCGCCGGCAATCTCCGGCCATGAGCCCAGGCTGCAGCGGCTCGGCGTCAACTTCCTGTTCATCTGCCTGCTTGTCATCGTGGTCGGCGCCTTCGCGGGGCAGTGGTTCGCGGTGATGCAGAAGCTCGGGCTCGCCAACAACTTCTGGTTCGGGCACCAGGGCTGGGAATACGTCGACCTCGGGCGCTTCTGGCAGATCTTCCTGTTCATCGGCCTGATGTTGTGGCTGCTGCTCGTCGGTCGCGCCCTCTGGCCCGCCCTGCGCCGCCGCGACGAGATGTCGTCCATCGTCGGACTCCTGTTCCTGTCGACCATCGCGATCGGGATGTTCTACGGCGCTGGCCTGATGTGGAGCGAGAACACCCACCTCTCCATGGTCGAGTACTGGCGGTGGTGGGTCGTCCACCTCTGGGTCGAGGGCTTCTTCGAGGTGTTCGCCGTGGCGGTGATGTCCTTCCTGTTCGTGAAGCTCGGCCTGGTGCGCGGCAGGACGGCCACCGTTGCCGTGCTGTTCGCCACCCTGGTCTTCATGGCTGGTGGGGTCCTGGGCACTTTCCATCACCTGTACTTCGCCGGCACCACCACGGCCATCGTCGCGCTGGGGGCTTCGTTCTCGGCCCTCGAAGTGGTGCCGCTCGCCCTGATCGGGCTTGAGGCCTACGACACGATGCGGCTCAGCAAGGCGACGCCGTGGATGGCTCGCTATCACTGGCCCATCATGTTCTTCCTGGCGGTGTCGTTCTGGAACCTGGTCGGCGCCGGGCTCTTCGGTTTCCTCATCAACACACCGCTCGCCCTCTATTACATGCAGGGGTTGAACCTGACGCCGCTCCACGGCCACACGGCCCTCTTCGGTGTCTACGGCATGCTGGGCATCGGTCTGCTGCTCTTCTGTCTGCGCGGCCTCAGGCCCCATGCCGTCTGGAACGAACGCCTGCTGCGCAACAGCTTCTGGTCGCTGAACGTCGGCCTGGCGCTCATGGCGCTGCTCACCCTGCTGCCACTCGGGCTGTTGCAGCTCAATGTGGCACTGGGCAACGGCTACTGGTATGCGAGGTCGGCGGAATTCATGTCCCAGCCACTGGTCGCTACCCTGGTGTGGATGCGCGTCCCGGGCGACACGATCTTCGCGATCGGCGCGCTGCTGCTCGCCTGGTTCGTCGTCCGGCTGTGGGTCGCGCCACGCGGTGCCCGCCTGGAGGGCAGCGCCAGGCCTGCCCTGGTGGACGCGAAAGGCTGATCGGGAACCGCCGCGCGGGGTTATCATCCGGTCCGACCAGTCAGACCGCAGTGGGGATTCCCGCTTATGTTCATCAACTTCTGGTACCCGGCAGGCCGCAGCACCGAGATCACCGGCAGCCCCGTCCGCCGCCGCATGCTCGCCCAGGACTTCGTCCTCTGGAGGGACGGCGCAGGCCAGGTGCATTGCCTCGCCAACACCTGCATCCACCGGGGCGCATCACTGGCCGGCGGCAAGATCCGCGATGGCGAGGTGCCGGGCGGTGAAGTGCAGTGCCCGTACCACGGCTGGCGCTTCGACGGCCAGGGCCGGTGCACCGCGATCCCGTCCCTCGGCAGTCAGGCGCGCATTCCCGGACGCGCGCGGGTCGACGCCTACCCGGTGGTCGAGAAGTACGGCCTCGTCTTCGTCTTCCTCGGCGACCTGCCGGAAGCGGAACGCTGCCCGGTCATGGACATCCCCGAGTACCGCGGGGATCAGCCGGACCCGGGTTGGCGCGCGACCATCCAGCACTTCGAGTGGGACATCGACTACCAGCGGTCCGTCGAGAACGGGCTCGACGGCGCCCACAACGAGTTCGTCCACCCGACCCACGGTTATTCGGGCGACCGGGACGACGTGCGCATACCGGTCGAGGACTACGAGATCGTCGACACGCAATGGGTCAGCGGGCATTTCAGCAGCCGCCGCGCGCCGCCGCTGGCCGACGCGAAGATGCGGGAGGCCTCGGGCCGCACGGTCGATGCGGTCATCCGCGGTGGCACTGGCCACCACGGCGCCGCCATGGTGTGGACCCTGATCCACCCTACCGACAAGATCAGCATCCACCAGTACCTGTTCGAAGCGCCGGTCGACGAGGGCCGCACCAGCCTCTTCCTGGTCAACCTGCGGAATTTCCTGCTGGAGGAGACCGACGACGCCCGCATGATGGGCCGTAACGAGGTGGTGGCGTTCCAGGATCGGGACGTGCTGCAGGATCTCGCGCCCGTGATGACGCCGGCCACGCGCACCAAGGAATTCTTCACGCCGGCCGACATCACCGTCGCCGCCTACCGGGACAAGCTGAAGGCCTGGGAGGAGCGCGGCTGGCGCATCGACATGGTGGAGGTCAACCGCCGCCGCGGGCGCGTGGCCTACGCGATCCCGAGCCCGGGCCGCCGCGAGCAGTCCGGCTGGGTGCTGGACAGCGTCCCGCTGGTTCCGCCGCGGGCCGCCGGCGCGGAAGCGGCTGCGCCCGGGAAGCCGGCGGTCAGAACTGCACCGTAACCGTCTCCCGGGGCTGAACCGTAACCGGCCGGGTCTTGCCCGCCTGGCCCCGCAACCTCACGGTGTAGGCTCCCGGCATCGCCCGCAGCGGCGCGTCGGGCGGGGCGAGGCCCTGGGCCACCACCTGCCCCTTGCCATCCAGCAGTTCGATCGCCGGCTGCAGTGCCTGCGACATGGACTTGTCCAGGCTGGCGGCATCCCTCGCGTCGAAGTACAGGCCGCCGCCCGCGTCGGCCCAGTGGCGGAAGGTGGCGGCCAGCCGGGCGTCGTCGATGGCGAAGCCGACGATGTTCACCCGCAGGTCGGCCCCGGATTTCCGGAGCGCCGTGATGGCCGCTGCCGAGTCTCCGCCGCAGGTTTCCTCGCCATCGGTCAGCAGGATCACCAGCCGCTCGCCGCGGACCCCGCGCAGGTCGTCGGCCACGTTGGCCAGCGACGCGCCGATCGGCGTCCTGGCATTGTTCTTCGCCTCGAGCTTCGCGATGCGCGCCGACACCTTGGCCGGGTCGAGCGGGCCGAGCGGAATGTCGAGGTCCGTCTGGCAGGAATCGACCTCCCGGCCGAATACCCGCAGCGCGAACGGCGTCCCGGCGGGAATCCCGGTCGTCGTCAGCCGCGTGAGCGTCTTCTTGGCGATGTCGATGCGCCGCTCGGCGCCCATGCGCTGGAGCATGCTGCCCGAGGCGTCGAGGATGATCTCCACGGCGTTGCCGGGGGCGCCGGCCGGTGCGACGGCCACGGCGATGAACCCGGGTTCCTGCTTCCCCGGGGTGATGCGGATCGGCGCCCGGGCGAGCGTCGCGTGGGTCTGGCCGGTGGCGTAGCGGAGCTCGTAGTCGCCGGGGACGAGCGGTGCGAGCAGGGCGGCGGGGTTCCCCTGGGCGGTGTACCGGTAGTTGCCGCTCTCGCCTTCCCGGGCGCCCTTCGGCACCACCGTGACGTAGTCGTGGACGTTGTCGGGTCCCCGCCACGTCACGGCGAACGTGCTGCCGGCGACCGCATCGGCCGGGCCCTCGATGCCGCCGCTGATCGCCGTCACCCGGAGGGGCGCCGAGCCGAGCGTCGCGTAGGTCTGGGCCGTGAGATAGCGCAGCTCGTAGTCCCCGGGCGCGTCGGGGGCCGTGAGCTCGAGCGGACTGCCCTTCGACGTGTAGGCATAGCGCTCGTACTGCTTCGCTGGCGTGCCTGCCTTGACCAGCGTGATGAAGTCGCGCGGGTTGTCGGGACCGTCCCACGTCACCTTGAAGGCGGCGCCGGCCGCCACCTCGGCGGGACCCGCGACCTTCGCCGAGACCGTGCCGACGGTGATCGGCCGCCGGGCGATCACCGTGTCGCCTTCGGCAAGGAAGTAGCGCAGCTCGTACTCGCCGGGGTCGTCCGGCGCGGTGAGCGGCTCGGGGCTGCCCGTCCTCGTGTAGAAGTAGCTCACGTAGGGGCGGGTGGCACTGCCGATGCCGACGTAGTCCCGCTCGTTGTTGGGCCCGGTCCACGCCACCTCGAACTTCGCGCCCGCGGCGACACTGGCAGGCGCCTCGAGCTTCGCCACCACGTCCGTGATGCGGATGGGCCGCCGCGCGAGCGTCGGGTACGGGCTGGCCGCGCCGAGCACGCGCACCTCGTAGTCGCCGGCCTTCGCCGGCGCGGTCAGCTTGAAGGGGCCGGACCCCTTGACGTACTGGTAGCCGTCGTAGCTGCCTTCCTTGCCACCATTGGGAACGATGGTGACGAAGTCCAGCGGGTTGCTCGTGCCGCGCACGGTGACGGACACCGTGGAGCCGATGCCGGCTTCCGGCGGGGCCTCGACGGCGGGCGCGGCGAACACAGGCGACGCCCCGAGGACCGGGACGAGAACCAGAAGGCACAACAGTTTCGCGAACATGTGGCTTCCTCCCTGGTCGGCCCATCGTGCCGGACTCGGACGGGGTAGACAATGAGCGCGCCCGACTGGGTAGAATCCCCCCAACAATCAGAATGCTGCTGCCTGGTGGAGCTTCCCGATGAGTGACAAGAACGTGCCGGCCGGCGCGCCGGTGAGCGTGGTGGTGATCGGTGTCGAGAACCTGGACGCCTCGCTGAAGTTCTATTCCGGCACCCTGGGCCTCAACGTGGCCGAGCGCCGGACCTGGCAGGGCCCCGACTTCGAACGCTACTGGCGCGTACCGGCGGGCACCACGGCGCGCTGCGCCTTCCTGGAGCACGGCGCCGATCCCGTCGGCCGCATCCAGCTCATGGAGTTCAGTGGCGCCGGCCGCAAGCAGGTCCGCCCGGCCAGCGTCCGGCGCGCCGTCGGCCTGTTCAACCTGAACATCTACGCGAGCGACATCAAGCGGGACTACGCCCGGCTCAAGGACCAGGGCTACAGGTTCTGGAGCGAGCCGGCCCACAACAACTTCGGCCCCGTGGTTGGCGAGACCATGGAGGCCTCCTTCGACGGGCCGGACGGCGTCGTCATCAACCTGATCCAGCTGCTCACGGAAGATCCGAAGACGGTGATCGGCCACATCGTGCAGTTCATCAACGGCTACGGGAGGACGCCCACCGGCTTCACGTCCGTGGTGACCACGGCGCACACGGTGGCCGACATGGAGAAGTCACTGGCCTTCTACTACGGCCCGCTGCACATGTTCCTGTTCATCGAGTCCATCCTCCAGGGCCCCGTCACGAACCGCGCACTGTCCCTGCCTGAGGAGGCCCGCACCCGCAGCGTGATCGTCCAGGGCCACCACGAGTACGGGAAGATCGCGCTGGCCACGGCGCTCAACTACGAGATCCCGAACCTGGTGCCGGACGCGGTGCCGCCGAACATCGGCTACCTGGCCCAGTCCTTCCAGGTGGCGGACCTGGACGGGACGGCGAAGGCCAGCGCCGCTGTCGGCGCGGAACCGTATTCCGGACCGATGGAGATCGACCTGCCGGGCCGTGGCAGGTGCAGGGCGACGGTGGTGCGTAACCCGGGAAGCGGGGCGCTGCAGGAGTTGTTCCAGGTCC
>Ga0268299_1002814_pt1 | contig 18458 bp, 15 predicted proteins | sample NOBtaG_FD_193484 | JGI IMG/M metagenome (GOLD analysis project Ga0268299, IMG submission 193484) | Activated sludge microbial communities from bioreactor in Nijmegen, Gelderland, Netherland - NOB reactor | ecosystem: Engineered > Bioreactor > Aerobic > Activated sludge | place: Netherlands...
GCGTCTTGCGGGTGGCTTCCTCGTTCTGGAAGTAGCCGCTGAAGACACTTTCCGAACGCAGCAGGATCTCGCCGTCGTCGGCGATGCGGCACTCCACGCCCGGCAGCGGCCGGCCCACGGTGTGCAGGCGCACCTCGTCGGCCGCCTGTACCGCATTGAAGGCGCTGCTCTCCGTCTGGCCGTACAGCTGGCGCAGGTTGATGCCGAGGGCGCGGTAGAAGAGGAACGTGTCCTCGCCCATCGCCTCGCCGCCGGTCAGCGCCACGCGCATGCGGTTCAGCCCGAGCTGGTCCTTCACCGGCCCGAACACCAGCCACTCGCCGAGCTGGCACTGCAGGCGCTGCCATGCGGATGGTGACTTGCCGTCGAGCTTGAGCCGCTCGACCGCGACGCCGACGTCGACGAAATGGTCGAACACGCGCTTCTTCAGCGGCGTCGAGTCCTCCATGCGCACGCGGATGGTGGTGAGCATGTTGTCCCAGCTGCGCGGCGCGGCGAGGTACAGCGTCGGCGCAATCTCGCGCAGGTTGCGCAGCACCGTCTCCGAGCGCTCGGGGATGTTGATCGTGAAGCGCAGCGCGACGCCGGCGGCCATGGTGACGGCGAAGTCGCCGATCCAGGCCATCGGCAGGTAGGCGAGGATGCTCTCTTCCCAGTGGAAGACATCACCCTTGAAGCCGTTGCGCACGCCGGCCAGCACGTTGCGCTGCTGCAGCACCACGCCCTTGGGCTTGCCCGTGGTGCCGGAGGAATGCACGAACACCGCCGGGCCTTCCGGCCGCGACCGCCCGATGATCGACTCGCGCAGCGCCGGCTCCGCGGCGAGGCGCTTCTCGCCGGCCTCGCGCAGCGCCTCCCAGCCCATCAGGCCGTCCACCTTGTAGTGGTTCAGGCCGCGCGGGTCGTCGTAGACGATGCAGCGCAGCGAGGGTGCCTTCTCACGCAGCTCGAGCAGCTTGTCGACCTGCTCCTGGTCTTCGGCCAGGGCGAAGCGCGCGTTGGCCTCGCTGGCGAAGTGCAGCACTTCGTCCGGCGTGGCGTCGGGGTAGACCGGCATCGCGTAGCCACCGAGCGCGCCGACGGCCAGCATGCCCATGTACAGCCGGGCCCGGTTGTCGCCCAGCACGAGCATCGAGTCGCCATCGACGAAGCCGTGCTGCTCGAGCCCTGCCGCCACGGCCAGCACCTCGGCGAGCAGGCCGGCCCAGGTGGTTTCCTGCCAGATGCCCAGCGCCTTCTCGCGCATCGCCACCTGCTTGCCGTGGTGCTGCGCGTTGACGGCCAGCAACCGCGCCAGCGTGGTCTGGGGGTTCAGGTCCCACTGCGTTGCGGCGGATGCCGCGGAGGCCAGCTCGTCACGCCGCATGCTGATGCCCCTTGCCCAGGTAGGCCTCGACGACCCGCGGGTTCGCCACCACCTCGCGCGGCAGCCCGGTGCCGATGACCTCGCCGTAGTTCAGCGCCATGATGCGGTCGCAGATGCCGGTGACCACGTCCATGTGGTGTTCGATCAGCAGCACGGTGATGCCGCGCTCGTCGCGTGCGTCGAGGACGAAGCGCGCCATGTACTCCTTCTCCTCCTGGTTCATGCCTGCCATCGGCTCGTCCAGGATCAGGAAGTTGGGCTCGGCCACCAGCGCACGCGCGAGCTCGACGCGCTTCTTCAGCCCGATCGGCAACGACTCCACCGGTTCGTCGCGCACGCCCTGCAGTTGCAGGAACTCGATGATTTCCTCGCAGACGCGCCGGTGGCGGATTTCCTGCGGCTGGCCGAGCCACCAGTACAGCGCCGTCTTCAGCACCCCGGGCGCCAGGTGCACGTGGCGCCCGAGCAGGATGTTGTCGAGCACGGACATGCCGTTGAAGAGCGCCAGGTTTTGGAACGTGCGCGCCACGTGCCGGCGTGCGACGACGTGCGGCTTCATGCCGGTGATGTCGACGCCGTCGAGGACGATCCGGCCCTTCTGCGGCGGGTAGAAGCCCATGATGGCGTTCACCAGGGTCGTCTTGCCGCTGCCGTTGGGCCCGACCAGGCCGAAGATCTCTCCCTTGGCGATACGCACGTCGACGCCGGTGACGGCTACCAGGCCGCCGAAACGGCGCTCGAGGCCCTGGCATTCGAGGACCGGTGTGGCCGAAGGCTGGAGCGGCTGGTTCATGCGGGGCGGCGAGCGTGGGGCTGTCTAACGTTAGGGGAAGGCAGCGCCGCACAGGCCTGCGTACGGCGCTATCGGGGTACTGTGTGTAAACCGTCCTACTCGGACGCTTTGCCTCGACAGTTTGCGTGAGATCGCGTTTCTAACAAGCGTTCGATCTAGAGTCAATCGAGCCTTTCACCAGCTACAAGTTGGCCGACGCGGCTTTTGGGCAGGTTGGTGAGGGAATACCCGAGTCGATGCAGCCATCTGCGGCGTGTAGGGTTAGCGCAACGATTGTCTAACTAGCGTTCGAAAGTCGATTCGCGATCCCAGCTCGACTCTCCCGTCCCAGACCCATGAGTTCGAAGAACGAGCGTGCGATCGTGACCGGCGGCGGCTCGGGGGAGGGGCGCGGACGGAGGCTTCCCGTGCGGCCGCGAGGGCGGGCGGAGGCTTGGCCCGCAGTGCAACAGGGATGTTCCCCGACAGGATGAAGTACGCAAGCGCGTTCATCGCGATGGCGTCCATGGGTGGTGAAGAGCCGAAGATTCGTAATGACGCCCCCGGCCGGCAAGGCGTTGTCGGACGAGGGACGCGGCTCGAGAAGCAGCATGACTGGTGACTCGAGGCGGGCGGCATGGACTTCGAGCTGAACGACCAGCAGCGCGAGTTCCAGCAGGCCGCGCGGCGGTTCGCCCAGCAGGAGCTGACCGCGGTGGCCAAGGAATGCGAGCGCACCGCCGAGCCGGTGCCCGACGCCGTGCGCCTGCGCATGGGGGAACTCGGCTTCCTGGGCGTCGACATTCCGCAGGAATACGGCGGCCTCGGCGCCGGCAAGGTCGACGCGCTGATCGTGCTCGAAGAGCTGGCCAAGGTCTCGCCGGCGGTCGCGTTCCCGGTGTTCGAGTCGAACTGCGGGCCGACGCAGACCCTGCTGTACTGCGCGCCCGAGCCGATCCGCCGGCGCGTGCTGCCCAAGGTGTGCAGCGGCGAGATCATGGTCTCGGTGTCGATGTCCGAGCCCGACACCGGCACCGCGATGACCGATCTGAAGACGCGCGCGGTCATCAACGGCGACCGCATCGTCATCAACGGCGTCAAGCGCTGGTGCAGCGGCGCCGGCCACGCGCAGGGCTACGTGCTGTACTGCCGGCTCGCCGACAAGCCGGGCGCGGCCGGCGTCGGCGCGGTCTACCTCGAGAAGGGCGCCAAGGGCCTGTCGTTCGGCAAGCCCGAGAACTTCATGGGCGTGCGCGGCTTCCACAACGCCGAGGTCTACCTAGACGACGTGGAGGTTCCGGTCGAGAACATCATCGTGCCCGCCGGCGGCATCAAGGACCTGATGCGCAGCTTCAACATGGAACGGCTCGGCAACTCCACCTGTGCGCTCGGCGTGGCGGCCGGCGCGCTCGACATCGCACTGGCCTACACGCAGGAGCGCCAGCAGTTCGGCAAGCCGCTGGTCGACTTCCAGGCCGTGCAGATGCGCCTGGCGGAGATGAAGATCGACGTCGAGGCGGCGCGCCTGCTCATCCACCGTGCTGCGCAGGCGGCCGAGAACGGGCTGCCGTCGCTGCTGGACACCAGCGTCGCCAAGTGCTTCGCCAACGAAGCGGTGCGCCGCGTCGTCGCCAACGGTGCGCAGGTGATGGGCGCGGTGGGCTATTCGAAGGACTATCCGATGGAGCAGAAGATGCGCGACGCCTGGCTGTGGGGCATCGGCGGCGGCCACATCGACCTGCAGAAGGTCAACATCGCGGGCGAGTTGGTCGGACGGCGCTTCTCCCAGCGATAGGTTCCCCGGTGCCGTTCCAGGAGCGACAGACATGCAAGGCGATCGCGACTTCGGCTTCACCGACGAGCAGCAGATGCTGCGCGACGCGGTGCGCGCCTTCGTGCGCAAGGAGATGCCGGATGCCGAGGCACGCCGGCACGACCACGACAAGATCGCGCCGCTGGCCGCCTTCGACAAGATGGCGGCGCTCGGATGGCTCGGCGTGGCCATCCCCGAGGAGTACGGCGGCTCGGGCCTCGGCTTCATCGAGCTCGGCATCATCCAGGAGGAGCTGTCCTACGGGCTGCTCGAGCTGGCGGTGCTGTTCTACCGCGCCACCGTGCATGGCGCGCACTCTCTGCTCACCTACGGCAGCGAGGTGCAACGGCGCAAGTACCTGCCGCTGTTCGCGGCAGGCAAGTTCAAGTCGTCGATGAGCCTGACCGAGCCGAACGCCGGATCGGATGCGTCGGCCGTGCGCACGCGCGCGGTGCGCGACGGCGAGCACTTCGTGATCAACGGCGCCAAGGTCTTCAACTCGCAGATCGACCTGGCCGACCGCACCGTTCTCGTCACCCGCACCGACCCTTCAGCGCCGCCGCACAAGGGCATCAGCCTGTTCTTCGTCGACCCGAAGAGCAATGGCGTGACGATCGAGCGGCTCGAGACGCTCGCCTTCCGTGCCGTCGGCACCAACCGCGTCACCTACGAAGACGTGCGCGTTCACCAGGACGACCTGCTGGGCGACCTCAACGGCGGCTGGAAGCACCTGATGAGCAATCTGAACAAGGAGCGCTTCTCGCTCGCCGCGCAGGTCACGGGCGCGGCGCAGGCGGCGCTGGACTGCGCGCTGCAGTACGCGAAGGACCGCGTGCAGTTCGGCCAGCCGATCGGCAAGTTCCAGGCGATCCAGCACAAGCTCGCCGACATGCAGATCGCGGTGCACACCTCGCGCATGCTGACCTACGACCTCGCGCGCCGGCTCGACGCCGACATCGAATGCCGCAAGGAGGCGTCGATCGCCAAGGTGGCCTGCGCGGAGGCGTACTTCCGCGTCGCCGACGAAGGCATGCAGATCCTCGGCGGCTACTCGCAGACGCCCGACTTCGCGATGGAGCGCCACTACCGCGACTCGCGCATCATGCGCATCGGCGGCGGCTCCAGCGAGGTGATGCGAAACTCCATCGCAAAGGACCTGGGCCTGTAGCGCAAGTCGTCCGCAGGCATCGACCATGACGCTCGCCCGCGAACTCGGCCGTTTCGTCGCCGGCCTCGATCTGGCGGCGGTGCCGGCTGCGGTGGTGGAGAAGGCGCGCACCTGCCTGCTCAACGGCTACGGCATCGCGCTCGGCGGGCACGCCACGCCCTTCGCGTCGGTGGCGCGCCGCGCCGTGCTGGCGATGGACGGCGAGCGCCTTGAAGGCGCGACGCTGCTCGGCGACGGCCGCAAGACCTCGGTGGACGGCGCGCTGCTCGCCAACGCGGCGCTGTTCCACGGCCGCGCCCAGGAGGACACCTGCGGCGCCGGTCACTTCGGCACCATCATGATCCCGCTGCTGACGGCGCTGGTCGAGGCGCGGGGTGCGCCGGTTGCGCGCCTGCTGCCGGCGCTGATCGCGGGCTACGAGGTCGGCGGGCTGCTCGAGCAGGCTCATGGGCCGCAGACGACGCCTGCGGGACTGCGCTCGTCGCCGCTGTACGGCACGATCGCCGCCGCGGCGGCGGCTTCGCACCTGCTCGGGCTCGACGCCGAACGCAGCGGCGCGGCGCTGGCCAACGCCGCCTCGTTCACCGGCGGCATGCTGCAGTCTTTCGCCGACGGCACCGACGAGTGGCGCTACCAGGTCGGCATCGCCAGCCGCAACGGCCTGGCCGCGGCGGAGCTGGCACGCGCCGGCTCGCGCTCGGCGCCGGGCGCGTTCGAAGGCCGTTCGGGCTTCGTGCGTGCCTTCGCACGCACCGACTGCGACGTGCCGGCGCTGCTCGCGCGGCTGGGCCGCGAGTGGTCGGTGATGCGCGTCGCCTTCAAGCCGTTCCCGGTGTGCGCCTTCAACCAGACGCCGGTGACCGGCGCGCTGGTCTTGCGCGAGCGCATCGCCGGCCGGTCGCTCGTGCGCGTGCGCGTGCGCATGAACCCCTTCGAGACCGGCTACGCCGGCATGGACGCCAAGGGCCCGTTCGACTCGATCTCCGGCACGCTGATGAGCATCCCGTTCTGCATCGCGCTCACGCTCGTGCGCGGCACGCCGAGCATGGCCGCGATGACGACCTACGACGACGCCGATGTCAATGCGCTGAGCAGCCGCATCGAACTCGTCACCGACGCCGCCGTGCCGGTGCTGTCGTGCGTGATCGAGGCCGAGACGGCCGACGGCGCGCGGCTGGTGCAGGACCAGCGCATGACGGTGGCCGACTTCTCGTACGACTGGGACACGACCTCGGGCATGGTGCGCCGCATCGGCGCGGAAACCGGCGTGCCGCCCCGGGCCTACGAGTTGATCGAGGCTTTCGCGCGCGCGCCGGAGCGGGCGGGCGTCGCGGCGGTGTTGGAGGCCTTTGCGGCCCTGCCGACATGCGCGAAGGCCTGAGCGGCATCTTCCCGTTCCCGCTCGGTCTCTGACCGGCTCGTCGGCGCGCCGCCCATGTGCGCCAGCACTTCCCGGAACCGCAGCGCGGCCGCCGGCTCGTACTGCGGGTGCGTGGCAACGGCCAGCGCGGTCTGGAGCCGCTTGTCCGTGTCGGCGAGCTTGCGGAACTCCATGCCGGCCGGTGCCTGCATGCGGCTGAGGGAAGGAACCAGCGCGACCCCGACGCCGCTGCCAACCAAGCTGAGGACGGTCTGCACCTGGACCGCCTCCTGCACGATGCGCGGCGTGAAGCCGGCGGCTTGGCAGGCCGTGACAACCTGAGTGCGCAGGTTCATCGCCGCCGTCGCGGAATAGGCGACGAAGGGCTCGCCGGCCAGGTCGCCCAGGCGCAGTCTGCGCTTCAGCGCCAGCGCAGAGCCTGGCGGCAGCGCGGCGACGAGCAGGTCGTGTTCTACCGGGCGCAGCTGTGCGGTGGTTGCCTCGATCACCGGATATCGCACCAGTGCTAAGTCGACGTCGCCTCGCTCGACCTGCCGCAGCATTTGCGTCGTGGTGCCCTCGCGCAACTCCAACTCGACGTTCGGAAAGCGCTGGCGGAAGACCGGCAGCACGCGCGGGAAGAGCGAATACGCTGCCGAGCCGACGAAGGCGATGCGCAGCCGCCCCGATGTGCCGCCGATCGCGCTGGCCGCTGCGCGCCTGACCTGCTCGCAGTGGAACACGACCTGCCGCGCATGCGCGAGCACCGCTTCGCCGGCCGCCGTGAGGCGGACGCCGCTCCGCTCGCGCGCCACCAGGTCCGTTCCCAGTTCCTCCTCCAGGCGCCGGATCGATACCGACAGGGGCGGTTGCGCCATGTGCAGGCGTTCGGCCGCGCGCCGGAAGTTCAGTGTCTCCGCCAAGGCCGCGAGCTGCTTCATCTGCTGCAGGTTCACGACAAAAAGATATCACAACCACTCAAGAGAGTATTGGACGGGTATCGGCGGCGCTTCCTACAGTTCCGCCAACAGCGAGCGAAGCATGAGCGAACGCGAAGAGACACTGGAACTGCTGGTCGAGGCCGCGCAGCGCTTCGCGCGCGAGATGCTGGTGCCGGCTGAACCCGAGGTCGAAGCCACCGGCGAGATCCCGCCGCGCGTGGTGCAGGGGCTGCGCGATCTCGGCCTGTTCGGCATGACCATCCCCGAGGCCTATGGCGGCCTGGGCCTCTCGGTCTACGAGGAGGTCCGCGTGGTGCAGGAAATCTGCTGGGCGCAGCCGGCCTTCCGCTCGTACTTCGGCACCACCAACGGCGTCGGCACGCTGGGCATCATCAACTTTGGCACCGAGGAGCAGAAGCGCAAGTACCTGCCCCGGCTGGCGTCGGGCGAGATGCTGGCGTCCTTCGCGCTCACCGAGCCGGACAGCGGCTCGGATGCCGCGTCGCTCGTGACCAGGGCGGTGCGCCAGGGCGACCACTGGGTGATCAGCGGCGCCAAGCGCTTCATCACGAACGCGATCCACGCCGGCGTGTTCACCGTCTTCGCGCGTACCGGCGGCAAGGACTCCGGCGCCAACGGCATCTCGGCGTTTCTGGTCGATCGTGGCACGCCCGGGCTGTCGGTGGCCAAGCCGTACGCGAAGATGGGCTTCGCGGGCTCGCACGAATCCGACGTCAACTTCGACGAGGTGCGCGTGCCGGCCAGCGCCATGCTCGGCCCCGAGGGCACGGGCTTCAAGAACGCGATGAAATCGCTGGACCACGGCAGATTGCACATGGCTGGCGTGGCCGTCGGCCTGTGCCGGCGCCTGCTCCACGAGGGAACGAAGTACGCGGTCGAGCGCCATCAGTTCGGCCAGCCGATCGGCAAGTTCCAGATGATCCAGGCCATGCTGGCCGACAGCCAGGCCGAGTACCTGGCGGCCAGGGCGCTGGTCGAGCAGTCGGCGCGCGACCGGGATGCAGGCCGCAAGACGACGATGGAAGCGGCCTGCTCCAAGTATTTCGCCACCGAGACGGCCGGCCGCATCGCCGACCGCGTGCTGCAGATCCACGGTGGCAACGGCTACATCAAGGAGTACCCCATCGAGCGCCTCTACCGCGACGTGCGGCTGCTGCGCATCTACGAGGGCACCAGCCAGATCCTGCAGGTCATCACCGCGCGCGAGATGCTGCGCGAAGCCGGGCTCTGAGAGGTACGGCGCGATGGCCGGGCCGCTGGACCGCGTGCGCGTGCTGGACCTGACCAGCGTGGTCATGGGCCCGTACGCCACCTCCATCCTGGCCGAGTTCGGCGCCGACGTCGTGAAGATCGAACCGCCGGGGGGCGAGGTGATGCGCAAGTCCGGGCCGATGCGGCATGCGGACATGGGCCACTTCTATCTGGCCATCAACCGCAACAAGCGGTCCGTGGTGCTTGATCTCAAGCGCGAGGAAGCGCGCCAGGTGCTGCTTCGCATGGCGGCTGCAAGCGACGTGCTGGTCTACAACATCCGCCCCCAGGCGATGGAGCGGCTGGGCCTTGGCTACGAGAGGCTGCGCGTGGCCAACCCGCGGTTGCTGTACGTCGGCGCATATGGTTTCAGCCAGAAGGGGCCGTACGCGGCGCGGCCGGCGTACGACGACTTGATCCAGGGCATGGTGGGGATTCCGTGGCTGTCGCAGCAGGCCGGCGCGGACCAGCCGCGCTACGCGCCGATGGTGCTGGTGGACCGCATGGTCGGCCTGCAACTGGCCAATGTCATTGCCACCGGCCTGTACCACCGCGAGCGCAGCGGGCGCGGGCAGCGCATCGATGTGCCGATGTTCGAGGGCATGCTGTCGGTCGTGCTCGGCGAGCACCTGGCCGGCCGCCAGTTCGAACCGGCGGTGGGTCCTGCGGGGTACCAGCGCAGCCTGGCGCGGGACCGCCGGCCCTACCGCACGAAGGACGGGTGGCTGTGCGCCATGGTCTACAACGACAAGCAGTGGCGGACCTTTTTCGACGCCATCGGCCGGCCCGAGGTGTTCGCCAACGACGAGCGCTTCCACAGCCAGGATGCCCGGCTCACGCACATCGATCACGTCTACGGCTTCCTTGCCGACGTGCTGGCGACACGCACGTGTGGCGAGTGGCTGCGCCTGTTCGAGCGGGCCGACATCCCGGCCGCGCGCATGGCCGGCATCGAGGACATGCTCGCCGACGAGCATGTGCAAGCCACCGGTTTCGTGCGCGAAGTCGATCACCCCACCGAGGGGAGGTTGCGCGTGACGGCGATCCCGACCGAATGGTCCGAATCCGTGCCGCAGCACCGGTCTCACGCGCCGCTGCCCGGCGAGAACACACGCGAGGTGCTGCGGGAATTCGGCATTGCCTCGGATGAGATCGAGGCACTCGTAAATTCAGGCGCCGCCAGCCAGGCGCAGCCATGACGCAAAGGAGACAGCAATGACCCCAACCCGCAGGACGCTGCTCAAGGCCGCGCTCGTTTCGCCGCTGGCGCTGCCGCCGTGCTCGGCCTTTGCGCAGGACCACTGGCCGCAAAAGCCTGTACGGCTGATCGTGCCCTTCGCCGCCGGGGGCCCCAGCGATGTGCTGGCGCGCGCCTTTGCCAAGCAGTTGGGCGCGGCGGTCGGGCAGCCCGTCGTGGTCGACAACCGCGCGGGCGCAGGGGGATCGATCGGCATCGACATCGCCGCCAAGGCGATGCCCGACGGCTACACGCTGGGCTTCGCTCATACCGGCACGACGGCGATCAACCCGCATGCCACCCAGCGCATGCCCTACGACCCGCTGACCGATCTGGCGCCGATCACGCCGATCGTGTCCTATGCGAATGTGCTCGTGGTGAATGCCAATGTGCCCGCCAGGACCGTGGCGGAGTTCGTGGAGTGGGCAAAGGCCAATCCGGCCGCCGCCACATTTGCCTCGGGCGGCAACGGCGCCACCAATCATCTCGCCGGCGAACTGCTCAAGACGCTCACCGGCGCGCCCCTGGTGCACGTGCCGTACAAGGGCAGCGGCCCGGCGCTGAACGACGTGATGGCGGGCCACGTGCCCTGCATGTTCGACATCCCGGTCACCGTGCTGCCGCAGCTGAAGGCCGGCCGCATCCGTGCGTTGGCCATCCTGAGCTCACGCCGCAGCTCGGTGCTGCCGGACGTGCCGACCCTGCGCGAAGCGGGGTACCCCGGCTTCGAGGAAGCAGGCAGCGACCTTTGGTTCGGTTTGGTGGCGCCCGCGCAGATGCCGGCCGCACTCGTGGAGCGCATCTACGCGGAGACGGTGAAGGTCGTGCGCTCCAGGGACATGCTCGAGACCATCAGGACGATGGGCTACGAGCCCTGGACCATGCCACCCGGCGAGTTCAAGACCTTCATCCGCGCGGACCATGCGAAGTGGGGCAAGGTGGTGAAAGCCTCTGGGCTGAAGCCGGAGTGACGGATGGGGTTCGTCGCCAATCAGGCCCAGCCGCAATGAATGAAGACGCCGTTGCTTGCCCGTGCGACCGTCCGCACAAGTGCGCTTGACTAACGAAACCGTCGCGCGCCGGGCGGCGCCGCCGGCGCGGCGGCCGTGTCCGTGCCCGGCGGTGTCGCCGGCGGCTGAGCCGCGCGCCCGCTCGACTCGCGCAAGGTGATGTAGGCCGCGCTCAGGAAGATGACCGTGCCGCCGATCCAGCTCCAGATGTCCGGCACCTCGCCGAACACCAGGTAGCCGATCAGCGAGGCCCACATCAGCCGCGTAAAGTCCAACGGCATCAGCGCGGTGGCCTCGGCGTACAGGAACGACTTGGTGTAGGCGAACTGCCCGACCGTGGCGATGCCCGCCATGAACAGCAGCACCGGAATCATCTGCAGGCTCGGCCACTTCCACACCCACACGGCCAGCAGCAAGGTCAGCGGCGTGACGACGATCGACATGTAGGTGACCTGCGTGGTGCTCGACTCGGTGCTCGACATCAGCTTGATGACGATGATCGACACCGCCCAGGCCAGCGCGCCGCAGATGGCCAGCACCGGCCCCGCCGACAACGGGATGACGCCCGGGCGCACGATCAGCAGCATGCCGATGACGCCGCCGGCCACCGCCAGCCAGCGCGCGAGGCTGGAGCGCTCGCGCAGCAGCACGATGGCCGCGACCGACGCGAACACCGGCGAGATGAAGCTCAGTGCCGTCACCGTGGCGATCGGCGTCAGCGTCAGCGCCGAGAACAGCCCGAGCATCGAGATCATCAGCATCACGCAGCGGATCAGGTGCAGGTGCAGCCGCTCGGTCTTCAGCACCGCGCCGCGCGAGCGGAGGAGCCCCGGCAACATGAAGAACAGCGCGAAGAAATAGCGGAAGAAGGTGATCTCGAACACGTGCAGTTCGCGTGACGCGTAGCGCACCGAGGCGTGCAGCAGCGTGAACGCCACCGCGGCGACGAGGCCGAGCGCCATGCCCTTGACGCGGCGCGGCAGGCGCTCAGCGTGTGCGGCGAGGGCTCGCAAGGGTCGGGGTTCCTTGGCGGACCTGCCGGCGGGCGCGCACCGCCGGCCGCGCGCAGGCATTCATGCCGGATGCCCCGCGCCGCTGCCGGCGAGCAGCGCGGCGGTGTCGCGCCGCGCCGCGGCGTATTCGGCGGCGATGTGTTCGATCAGCTCGGCCGCCGGCCGCACCGCGTCGACGCCCGACACCGTGTGCCCGGCGCTCCAGACGTCGACCCAGCGGCGCACATGCGCAGAACCGTCGGGGCCGAAGACCTTGCGCGCGTCTTCGGGCGTCGACGCCGGCAGCGCCGCGGGGTCCAGCCCGGCGGCCAGGATCGACGGGCGCAGCATGTTGGTGTCGAGCCCGGTGAAGGCGCGCGTCAGCAGCACGTCGTCGAGGCGGCTGTCGACCAGCATGCGGCGGTAGGCGTCGCTCGCCATGCTCTCCGGCGTGGCAATGAAGCGCGTGCCCATCATGCCGAGGTCGCAGCCGAGCACGCGCGCGGCCCACAGCGCGGCGCCGTCGTGCATGCCGCCGGCCAGCACCAGTGGGCCGTCGTAGAAAGCGCGCAGCGCACGCACGAACGACAAGCCGTTGACCCAGCCGGTCTGGCCGCCGGCGCCGGCGCTGAGCAGTACCAGGCCGTCGGCGCCGGCAGCGAGCGCCTTCTCGGCGTGGCGCAGCGAGGCGACGTCGGCGAACACGCGGCAGCCCGCGTCGTGCAGCGGGCCCACCACCGTGGCCGGCGATCCCACGCTCACGATCACCATCGCGACGCGCTGCCGCACCAGCACGCGCACGTCCTCGGCGATGGCCTCGGGGTCGCGCCGCATGATGAGGTTGGGGCAGGGCGGCGCGGTCGGCCGCCCGGCGCGCTCGCGGTCGGCGGCGATGCGCGCCAGCCACGCATCCAGTTCCTGCGGCGAGCGTGCGTTGACGGTGGGGAAGGCGCCGATGACACCGGCGCAGCAGGCCGCCGACACCAGCTCGACGCCCGAGACGCGCAGCATCGGCGCGGCGATGAGCGGCAGGCGCAGGCCGCGCGTGAGCGAGTCGGGCAGCGCCATCGTCGTCAGCCCACCGCCTTGCACGCCTTCAGCGCGTCGATCTCCGCCGCTGCATAGCCGGCCCAGCGCAGCACCTCGTCGGTGTGCGCGCCGAGCAGCGGCGGAGCCTGGCGCAGGCTGGCTTTCTCGCCGTCGATGGCCACCGGCACGTCGACGACGCGCAAGTCGGGCAGGTGCGGCGCCGGCAGCGGCTTGATCATGCGCATCGCGGCCACCTGCGCGTCGTCGTGCACCTCGACCACGGTGTTGATCGGCGAGCACGGCGCACCGGCCGCGCGCAACCGCTCGACGCATTCCGTGGTGGCGTAGGTCGCAGTGCGCGCCTCGAGCAGCGCATGCAGCGCAGGGCGGTTGGCCACCCGCAACGCATTGCTCGCGAAGCGAGCGTCGGCCGCCACGTCGGGGATGCCGAGCGCGCTGCACACGGCCGCGAACAGCTTGTCGTTGGCCGCGGTGATGAGCACCGCGCCGTCGCGCGTGGCAAAGGACTCGTAGGGCGAGGTCATCGGCGTGACGTCGCCCAGCCGCTGGCCGACGAAGCCCGCGCCCATGTAGTGCGTGAGGAACAACGACATCCAGTTGACGCCGGTCTCCATCAGGCTGGTCGAGACACGGCCGCCGCGGCCGGTCTCCTGGCGGCGATAGAGCGCGGCCAGCGTGCCGATGAAGGCCCACAGCGCGGTGCCCATGTCGATCACCGACACGCCCACGCGCGCCGGCGGTCGGTCGGCATGGCCGGTGACGCTCATGATGCCGGTGAAGGCCTGGATGAGCGGGTCGTAGCCAGGTTCGCGTGCCAGCGGCCCGCTCTCGCCGAAGGCGCTGATCGCGCAGTACACCAGGCGCGGATTGGTCGCCGCCAGGTCGTCGTAGCCCAGGCCCCGCGCCTCGAGGCTGCCCGGACGCACCGCGTGCACCAGCACGTCGGCGCGGTCGGCCAGCCGGCGCACGACGTCGCGGCCCTGCGGCACGCCGATGTCGATGCCGACGCTGCGCTTGTTGCGGTTCACCGCCAGAAAGGCCGTGCCGATGCCGTGGCTGGCCGGTGGCACCCAGCGCCGCGCGTCGTCGCCGCTGTCCGGGCGCTCGACCTTGATCACGTCGGCGCCGAAGTCGCCCAGAAGCTGCGTGCAGTAGGGACCGGCGATGTTCTGTGTCAGGTCGACGACGGTGATGCCCTTCAGGATGTCGATCATGGTTCCCCTGCCTGTGCCCCGGCGTTGCTTCACTCGGGCTGGATGCCCGCGTCCTTGACGAGGCGGGCCCACTTCGGTATCTCGGTGCGAACCAGCTCGCCGAGCTGGGCGCGCGAGCCCGGCAGCGCGTCGATGCCGAGCTGCTGCAGGCGCTCGCGCATCGCCGGCAGCGCGAGGATGCGCGCGATCTCGCCGTGCAGCCGGTCGAGCACCGGCTCGGGCGTGCCTGCGGGCGCGAACACCGCCAGCCAGCCGGTCAGCTCGTAGCCGGGAACGCCGGCCTCGGCGACGGTGGGCACGTCGGGAAGCAGCGCCGAGCGCCGCGCGCTGCCGACGGCCAGCGCGCGCAGCTTGCCGGCCTTGACGTGCGGCAGCGCGGTGATGGTGTCGGCGAACATCAGCTGGACGTGGCCGCCGAGCAGATCGGTGACGCCCTGCGGGTTGCTCTTGTAGGCCACCGGCACGATGTCGATGCCGGCCATCGAGCGCAGCATCTCGCTGTTCATGCGCGACAGGCTGCTGCCGTGCGCGAAGCTCAGCTTGCCCGGCTGCGACTTGGCCAGCGCGAGCAGCTCGGCCAGCGTCGTCGGCCCGAGTGCCGGGCTGACGACGAGCAGGTTGGCGGCAGCCGCCAGCGGCGCCACCGGGGCGAAGTCCTTCACCGGGTCGTACGGCAGCTTCACGTACAGGCTGGGGTTGGCGGCCTGCGTCGTGTTGCTGGTGAAGAACAGCGTGTAGCCGTCGGCGGGCGCCTTGGCGGCGGCGGCCGCGGCGAGCATGCCGCTCGCGCCGGGGCGGTTCTCGACGACCACCGGCTGGCCCCAGGCTTCGGCGAGCCGCGCGCCGACCTCGCGTGCCAGCGTGTCGGTGGCGCTGGCGGCGCTGAACGGCACGATCACCTTGATCGGGCGCGAGGGATAGGTCTCGGCGCGCGCGGGGCGCGGAGCGGCTGTCGTAGCGAGGGCGGCGATAGCGGCGAGGGCGGCGAGGGCGGCGAGGCCGAGGGTGCGTCGATGCATGGTCGTGTCCATGGCGTGTCGGGGCAGGTCAGGGCTGCGTGCAGGCAGCCTCGGCCGCATGCAGCCGCAGCAGCGCCTCGCGGCGCGCGGCGCCGCTGGCGAACTCGATGTCGCGCACGCGGCGCGGGTCGATGTTGCTGCGCAACCGCTGCAGCAGCGCGGGGTCGGGCGGCGGCGTGGGCGGCGCGGCGTCCAGCATCACGGCGGCCGGCGTGCGCTGGCGCAGCGCCGCCGCATCGACGCCTGCATGCACGCTCAGCGCGCGCGCACCGCCGCTCGCGAACTCGAAGACCGCGAGGTCGGTGACCAGGATCACCCGGCCTGCGCGGTCTTCACCCGCCCTGTGCATCGCGACCGGGTCGGCGACGACGAAATCCACCGCATCGACGAAGCTGCGCCGGTCCTGCTGCGGCAGGTAGGCAAGAAAGGGCTGCGCGATCTCGGCCAGTTCGGCCAGGCCCGCGAGCCCGGCGAAGCGGCGGTGGCCTCCGTGGCGGCCCGCGACGCGCAAGGTGTTGATGCGGCCGCGCGCGTCGATCTGCAGCGGGCGCACGAACTGGCGCACGCGGCCGGCGAGCGCCGGCATCATCTGCTCGATCCACTCGGGCGCCTCGAAGCGACGGGTGGCGCCGGCCAGCGCGGCGCGCTCGCTGCGCGCGAGGAAGGCCTGGCGCGGGCGCCGCACCAGCGTCAGCGCGGCCGGGTCCTCGAGCGCCGGGCCGCGCTCGCCGGCACGCGCCTGCGCGAGCAGCGCCGCCACCTGGTTCAGCGCCGACGCCAGCCCGAGCTGCACCACCTCGGCGTCGAGCAGCCACTCGCTCATCGCGAAGACCATCGTCTCGGCAATGTCGGGCGGCGCGTCGATAGGGTCGGACCTCAGCATCACGGCCTCTCCAGCCGTGCGCGCGCCCAGCCGGCGACTGCGTTGCGCTCGAGCGCGGCGTAGTCGAGCAGCGCGGGCCAGTCGGCTTCGTAGCAGGGCAGGCAGGCGCCCGGGGCCGCGCCGCGCGGCGCATGCACGACGTGGCTGACGAGCGGCTCCGTCAGCTCGGCCGGCGCGCCGCCGTCGCCGAGCTCGCCGACGTCGTCCACCAGCTCCTCGCACAGCACCACCACCTGGCGTGCGGCGAGCGCGAGCAGCCGGTCGGCGCCCTTGTGGCCGCGCATCACCGCGTTGCCGCTCGCGTCGGCCCGCCAGGCGTGCACGTAGGCCACGTCGATGGCCAGCGGCGGGATCGCGAGCTGCTCTTCGCCGGTGTACGGGCAGCGGATGCGCTTCAGCTCCGGCCGCAGCTCGGCCAGCGCGTGGGCATGCCGCAGCGCCAGGGGCAGGAAGCTCGCATGTCCGACCGCCGCGTTCAGGCCGAGCATCAGCGAGGTCTCGGTCTCCTCGACGACCTCGCAGGCGCCCTTCAGCCCGGGGCCGAGGCCCAGCGCCTCCAGCCCGAGGTAGAACGAGCGCACCCGGCACGGCACGCCGGCGGCCACCAGCAGGTCGGTCTCGACGCCGCCCGTCAGCACCACCAGTTCGTCGAAGCGCGTGCCGTGCACGGCCCAGTGCAGCGCCGCCGCGAGCGGCCGGCGGCTGAAGCTCCAGCCGCCGAGCGCGACGCGCGCCGCGCCGTCGGCCAGCGCGGCGGCTTCGGCGAGCGTCAGCACCTTGTTCATCGGCCGTGCTGCAGCCTACAGGCCGAGCCCGCGCGCGATGATGTCGCGCTGCACCTCCATCGCGCCGCCGCCGATCTCGAACAGCTTGGCGTCCTGGAAGTGCATCGGCAGGCCCGAGTCGACCGTGTAGCCGTAGCCGCCCAGCAGGTGCAGGCCGGTGTAGGCGCAGTGCATGTAGCACTCCGCGCCGGCCACCTTGGCGAAGGAGGCCTCGTTGTGACAGGCGCCGGTCTTCTCGAGCACGCTGCCGCCGCGGTAGACGAGCAGGCGCGCCGCCTCCACGCGCAACTGCATGTCGACGATCTTGTGCCGCACCGACTGCAGCTTGGACAGCGGCTTGCCGAACTGCACGCGCTGCTTCACGTAGGCGCTGACCTCGTCGATGATCGCCTGCGAGGCGCCGACGCCGATCGCGCCGTGGTACAGGCGCTCGTTGTCCAGGCCGCCGAGCACGCATTGCCAGCCCTTGTTGACCTGGCCGATCACCGCGTCGGGCGGCAGCACCAACTCGTCGAAGTGCGCGGCGAAGGTCGGCACCGGGCCCAGCCCCATGGTTTCGATGCGCGTCAGCTTGATGGCCGGGTTGCGACCCGGGTCGGGGATCAGGAAGGTGGTGATGCCCTCCTGCTTGACCGCCTGCGGGTCGGTGCGCGCAGCAAGTATCAGGAAGCCGGCCGACTTGACCTGCGAGCAGTACAGCTTCTCGCCGTTGATGACCCAGTGGCCGTCGGCCCGCCGGACGGCGGTGGTGCGCAGCGACGCGGCGTCGCTGCCCGAGCCGGGCTCGGTGAGGCCGAGCGCCATGAACACCTCGCCGCGCATCACGCGCGGCAGCACCAGGTCCTTCTGCGCCTGCGTGCCGAAGCGGGCGACGAGCGGCGCGAGGATCACCGCGACGCGGCCCCAGGCGGTGGTGATGGCCGAGGAGGCGCGCGCGAACTGCTCGACGAAGGCGAGCATGCCCATCGGGTCGGGCTTCTCGAGCCCGCTGTACGCCTCGGGCAGCAGGAAGCCGTAGCAGCCGAGCTCGCCGAGCTTCTTGAACAGCTCCTGCGGCGGCTCGACCTTGTCGCGCACCCACTGCAGCACCTGCTGGCGCGGCATTTCCTTCTCGACGAAGCGGCGCGTCGTCTCGGCGATCGCGCGCTGCTCGGGGCTCAACTCGAAGTCCATCTCGTTTCCTCTGGGCAATGTGTTTTCAGGCGGGCGCGTCTTCGATCACCCGCACGGTCTTGTAGCCGACGCGGGGCAGGTCGTCGTGCAGGCTCACCCGCGTGGGTACGCCGAGCGCGGCGTCGAGGTGGCCCTGTAGGCGCCGCGCGAGGGCGGCGGCGTCGGCATCGGCAAGGGCGGTCGGCCGCAGCAGGCGCACCTCCAAGACCGGAGGCACCGGGGCCGCCGGACGCGTGCGCACGAGCGAGAACTCCAGGTTGCGGCCGTCGTCGCTGCCCGACAGCGCGGCCTCGACCTGATACGGGTAGACCGCGCCGTCGCCGACCGCCACGCGGTTGGCCACGCGGTCGAGCAGCGTGAAGCGGCGCGACGTGCGGCCGCAGCGGCAGCTGCCCGGGTGCAC
>Ga0268299_1002815_pt1 | contig 18458 bp, 13 predicted proteins | sample NOBtaG_FD_193484 | JGI IMG/M metagenome (GOLD analysis project Ga0268299, IMG submission 193484) | Activated sludge microbial communities from bioreactor in Nijmegen, Gelderland, Netherland - NOB reactor | ecosystem: Engineered > Bioreactor > Aerobic > Activated sludge | place: Netherlands...
AACGCGGGACGCGCCGGGCTACTCGCCTCTGAAAGAGGCTGGGGCTGCTCGGGCTGTGGTCACTTTAGGCAGTGATGGCTCAGGAGGCAATCGCGTTGACACGCGCGAATGCAACCTAACACCCCTACCTGGTCATGCCATCGCGGGCCTCGGCGGGCGGACCGGGCGGCTTCTCGTACTACGAGCATGTCGTGCTGCCCGAGAACGAGAAGACGCTGGTGTGGGAGATGGACGGGCAGCGTTACCGCTCGCAGGTGGTGATCCGCACGTCAGGGCGCCGCCGGACCGAGGCCTACCTGTTCGCCCTGGGGGGCGGGGATTGGCGGCCAGCCACGATCGCCGACGGCACCATGTCGGACGGGCGCTGCGACACCTACGGCCGCTGTGTGGAGTCGATCTGCGGCAGCGCGGACACCTTCTTCACGTCGGTGTTCGCGGCACAGGGCCGGCGCCACCTGAGCCAATGCCGCAACGCCGAAATCAAGGGGCTGCTCGCCGATCTGCTCGGCCTTGACGAAATCGGGCGGCTCGGCACCCGGGCGCAGGAGGTCGCGCGCGGGCTGAAGGCCGGCTTGGGCGCACTGCGGGCGCGCCAGTCCGAACTCTCGATCGAGGAGGACCGGATGAATGCCGAACTGGCAAGGCTGAAGGGCGCGGAGCAGGGTGTGACGGCTGCGCTGAAGGAGAGCCAGGCGGCACGCGCCGAGTGTGATGCCGAGCGGCTGGGCCACGCGCGCCTGCTGGCCGAGCAGGCGCAGTCGGTTGCCACCGATGAGCAACGTGCGCGGCTGGAAGACCGGATGCGACTGGCCGCCGCGGCCCTGCGGCGCTCCGAGGTCGAGTGGCAACGGCAGCAGGACGACTTGCGCGAACGCGCCGAACGGTTGGACCGGCGGGTTGCTCAGCGCATCGCGGCCTCGAAGCAGCGGCGCACGGCAATCGAGGTTCGGCTGCGGCGCTGTGCCGAGCTTGTGGCGGATGCGGGGCATGTCGCCCGCGCTGAGCGCCGGCTGCCGCTCGCCCAGCGCGTCGCGGTCGCATGGCAGGCGCGTCTGGCGCAAGCGCGCGCTGTGGTCGAACAGTCCGGACGGGCACGCGATGCGCTGAGCCACGCAAAGCAGCGGCTTTGCGCCGTCGAGCAAGCGGCCGGCAAGGCGGTGCTGCGAGCGCAGGAACTCGATCGCCGCTTTGGTCTTACCGGATCGGTGCCCTGCAGTGGGCTACCGCTGCAAGGACGCTGCCAACTGCTGGTTGACGCGCGCGAGGCTGCGACCTTGAGGCCATCGGCGCGCGGCGAGATCGACCGGCATGCGGAAGAACGGGCGCAGCTGCTGCGCGAGATCGAGCCGCTTGAACAGCAGGCGGCGCAGTGGCAGATCGCCACGGACGCGCTCCGGGCCGCCGAGCGCCGTGCCGCCGCCGCAGCGAGCAGAGAGACCACCCTTGGCGCCTTGGCCGGGCGCAAGGCCGATCTGCTGGGCGCCCAGGAGGAACACGCGGCACTGCTGGAGGAAGTGCAGGCCCTGCAGTTGACCGAGTCGGGCGGCGAATCGGAAGATGAACGCGCCGAGCGGCAGGCCATCGCCGCCGGACGGGAAGAGTCCATTCAACAGCGACGCCTCCGGGGCGAGGCACATCGCGCCGACCGTATCGCCATCGAGCAGATGCTGGCCGCCTTGCCACCCCGATTCGACACGAGACGGCTGGCAGAAGCCGCTGCGAACGTCACGGTGGCCCAGCGGCGCCTCGAGGAAGCAGAGCGTGCCCATGCCACCGCGCTGGCGGACGTGCACAAGCGCCAGGCCGCTGAAGCCGATCGTTCCCGCTGCGAGGCACGGCGTTCTGCGCTTGGTGCGCACATCGACCGCGTGCAGCACCGCCTGGCCGACTGGTTGCTGTTCGCCCGCTGCATGAGCCACGACGGCCTGATTGCGCTGGCGATCGAGGACGCAGGACCGGCGCTCTCAGGACTGGCCAACGACCTGCTGCTGGCCTGCTACGGTGCGCGCTTCACGGTGGCGATCCGCACCCAGGTCGAGACGGCCAAGGGCGAAGCACGCGAAGGCTTCGACATCGAGGTGCACGACAACGAGTCGAGCGATGCAAAGAGCGTCGCCCTGATGAGCGGGGGCGAACGCGTCTGGATCAACGAGTGCCTGACGCGCGCCGTTGCGCTGTACCTCGCGCAGCAGTCGGGGAGGCGTTACGCCACGCTCTTCTGCGACGAGGCCGACGGCCCCCTCGACGCGGAACGCAAGCGCATGTTCGTTGCGATGAAGCGCGAGGTTCTCGAACTGGGCGGGTACGAACGCGAGTTCTTTGTTTCGCAGACGCCTGAGCTGACGGCGATGGCGGATGCGGTGATCAACCTGGACCGAGTGATGTGCCTCGAGCCGGCGGAGTTGCGTTGAGTCCTGCAACGGATGCGAGGAGGCCAGGTCTCGCGAGCCTGGCCTCATCCGTTGATCCGTTGGCCGGTCGCTGCCTGTGTCAGCCCGACAGTTCCGTCACTCCGCCGTCCGGTGCATGCTCAACGATTCGGTTTCCGGCGCGCCTGACGCTGTCGGCAACGACTGCGTCGATCATCGAGCGCGGAACCTCGACGCCCAGTTCCCCGAGTCGCCGCAGCGCCGTGGCAATGTCGCGCCAGTCGGCCGCCGGTTCGTTCAAGCTGCTGTAGGCGGGCTCGTCGGCATCAGTTCCAGGTCCGTCGTCCCAGATCTGCAGGAAGAACTCGTTCAGCGGCCGGTCGTAGCCCGTCACGACGATGCATGGGCTTCCATTCCGAACCGTGCGCAGGTGGTGCCGGCTCATTCTGTTGCCTCCGGCTCGCCGAAGCTTTCGATGCCGTCGACCAACGCGCCGTGTACGTCGAACTTCAGCCAGACGATCCCGGCGCCCTCGGCCAGTTCGAACAGGCGGGCGAGGTCCGCCTCAAGCGGCGTGTCGTAGCGCGGCGAGCCCACGTACACGAAGCCGCCGGTGAGCGTCGGGTAGGCATTGACGGACAACTGGTCCTCCTGCAGAAGCTGGCGCGTGCCAGGTGAAAGGTGCGCGGTCGACAGCGCGACGAGGGGCTCCGCGAGTTCGCGCAGACGGGTCAGGACAAGCTCGCTCATGACGCCCTCCCGGCCGGCCGCAGGGACGGGCTCGGCGGCGTTGTCGCGCGCCGGTTGAAATCGATGCCGCAATCGCGGCAGCGGTACCAGTGCAGGCGGCCGAGTTGGCCAAGTGGCATGCCTCGGCCGGGGCAGACCGGGCAGGCCGGACAAGTGGGCGGTTGCGGCGATGTACCGGTGAACATGGTGTTGCTCCTTCTGTCTCGGAAGGGGCGCCTGCCCACGAGGGCGAGTCGCCCCCTCGGGGTTGTCGATGGCGGCGGCTGCCGCGGGTCAGATCAGTCCGCGTTCGGCGAACGAAGCACACTGATCGCCGGCCACGACGAAGTGGTCGAGGACTCGGACGTCGACCAGTGCCAGCGCCGACTTGAGGTTCTGCGTCAGGAACTCGTCGGCACGGCTCGGCTCGGCCGAGCCGCTCGGGTGGTTGTGTGCCAGCGCCACCGCGGCGGCGTTGCGTTCCAGCGCGCTCTTGACGATCTCGCGTGGGTAGACCGAGGTCTGCGTCAGCGTGCCGCGAAACATCTCCACGGCGCTGAGCAACCGGTTCTGGGCGTCGAGAAACAGCACGATGAAGACCTCGTGCTGCAGCCCGGCGCAGTGCAGGCGCAGCCAGTCGCGCAGCGCCTGCGGTGAGTTCATCACCGGGCCGGCGCTCAGCTGCGCGCGCAGGTCACGCATCAGCAGTTCACGCGCGACGCCGAGCTTGTGGTCGAGCAAGGTGTCGCTCGCCTCGATGGCGACGGCTGCGGTTCCGAAGTACGCGGACTCAAGGTCGTTGACGTGGTCCGCATGTGGATGGTCCTTGGGCAGGACGGGGGCGAGCAAGGCGCCGATCAGTTCGGCGCGCGACAAGGCAGCAAGGTTCTGCATGGCGTTCTCCAGGGGGTTCATCGAAAGGACGAACGGGAACGCCGCCCCAGCCGGGAACGGGTTCCCGAGCGGGTGGCGCCGCGAGGGCGCCGAAGGGGGCAGGTGACGACTGCGACGCCTGGCCGGGCCAGGACCTCCGGTGGGAGGGCTTGATCTCACGATCGATTGCCGCGTCAGTGTCGTCGGGGTGGCGCTCGGCTGACACCGTGGCGAGGCCAGCGCCATCCAAGCAGGCAGGCGGAATGGGGGAGTTCTGCGTGGCGCCAGTGCCCGGCGTCGCGTCGCGTGCCCGCAACGCGACGCCATGTGGCTGCGACTCGAATCGCAGCGTGATGCGACTGGGGTCGAGCCGGCGAAGAATGTGTCGCCGGAGCCCGTTTTGCGCTTGCACATGGGTGCCGCTCGGCGCGAGCATGGCGGCGAAAACCTCGTTTGCGTGCCCACCATGATCCGCCTTGGAACCCACATCCGCCTGACCCGGCCCGAAGCCGAGCGCCTGTTCCGGCTCACCGACATCGAGCCGGTGAACATCCGCACCGCGGCGGACCTGGACGCCTATGTGGCCCGCTGCAAGGCGCATTACTGGGGCCGCTCGCGCGACACGCAGTTCCTGCACTGGCTGATCGACCAGGAGCGTGCCCGGCTCGAAGTCGCGGCGTGAAGAAAGGAAGCCCCGAAGCACGAGGGCTTCGGGGCGAGGGGGTGGCGTCAGGCCGTGCGCGCCGCAACGGGTGTCGGCGCGGTGGTGTCCGACGCGGGCGGCGGCGGGGCCTTGGGGTCGAAAGCGGCGTGCGCCTGGGCGACGTCGGCGTCGCGCCGGAGCTGCCGCACTTTTGCCGTGGCCGGCTCACGTCGTGTCTCGGGCAGGCACTCGACGAGCAGATCGATCGCGCGTGAGGTCTTCAGCCGCAGTGCACGCAGCGGCTCGACGACGAGAACGTGGCCAGCCTGCCGGACGAACTGCCCGATCCGCTTGTTGCGCTGCATCCGTGCCTTGTGCGCGCGCAGCGACTCGCGGCAGCTCAGGTAGAGCGCGAGGTGGTCGTGCCGTGCCTGCGCGTCGGCATCGAGCTGGGCCAGCACCTCGGCAGCGATGTCGGCTTGCCCGACCTGCCGGTAGAAGCGGACCCAGGCGCGCTCTTCTTCGATCTCCACGGCCGAGCGTTTTGCCTTGCGCAGAGCCGGGTAGGGTCTGTCGTTCAACATGGGGTGGACTCCTTGGTCGGCGAGCGCACCGGCACTCCGAGGGGAGACGGTTGGCTCCCCTGGTTGGAAGATCGCCGACAAGTCGGCATCGTTGGCGGTGGTGCGCGGAAAGCGAACCATTGGCCTCGTCGGGCGAGTGTCTGGCCGTGTGACCAGGCGACTCGCCGACGAACGCACTCTCACGCCGTGGCAGGACGCAGCAGGGCGGCCAAGCGCGGTGGCGGCGGGACCGGCACGCGAACGCGTCCCGACCCTCCGAGCAGCACGCCGACAGGCCGTGGTGCTCTCATTGCTTGACTTGCACACATGGCAGTTCTCCTTCGTGAAGCGAAGGGGAACGCCGCTCCCGTCGGGGAACATGGTTCCCCGTCTGGGATGCTTCGGCCCGGGTGGGCCGAAGCGACTGGATGGCAAGCCACGGCCCATGGGGGTGTGGTTCGCCATGAAAGGAAGCCCCGCGGTCTTTCGATCGGGGCCTTGCTCGGTGCCAGACATGACGCTGCTTGCGCAACGCATGTCGGCGCTGGTGAAGCCTGCGCGTTGGCAGCTTCATCCACTCCGGCGCCCGCACCGTGGCGGGAGCCTCTGACGGGCCGCATGGAGCGGCCTGACCAGGCAGTGCCTGGCGCTCGAAGGCGGGTAACGACCGCGACGCCAGCGAGGCTGGACTTCAGCGCAGCCGAGGCCGCGGCGAAGGCTTTGCAGGCACGATGCCCACAGGTAGCGCCGCCAGTGTTGAACGGAAACACCTCCGAAGCCAGGGCATCGACGCCTGCGTTGGTTGACGCCACGCGCAAACGCCTGCTGTCGTCGATGTTTTGACGTGGCGGAGTCGGGTGACGCGGTCCGCGACAATGGAACCGATGGTCAAGCTCGCCAAGAACTTCCGCTCGTTTGCCGACCTGGCCGCCGCCTACGAGCGCGACCAGGACTACCGCATCGTGCGGTTGCTACGGCCGGAATCGAAGGTGGCGATCCTGGCGCCGCACGGTGGCAGCATCGAAGCGCACACCTCGGATATCGCCCGTGACATCGCCGGCCGGGACTTCAACCTCTATCTGTTCCAAGGACTGCTGAAGGCCGGCAACTTCGCGGGGCTGCACCTGTCGAGCCACTTGTTCGACGAGCCAGACTGCCTGAATCTGCTGAGGGTCTGCCAGTCGGTGACTAGCGTGCATGGTTGCGGCCATGCCGGTGAGATCGTGCTGATGGGTGGGCGGGATGCCGCCCTGCGGGAGTCGATCGGTGAGCGGCTGAGCGGCCTCGGCGTCGAATGCGACACCGCGCCGCCCGGACTGGACGCGGCGGATCCCATGAACGTCTGCAACCGGGGGCGCGGCGGGGCCGGCGTGCAGTTGGAGGTGTCGCTCGCGCTGCGGCGGTCGCCGCGTCGAGCCCTGCTCGTGCGCGCCGTTCGCGAGGTGTTGCTGGCGACTCCGGCCTGACGGGCCCGGCATACCGGCTTCGCTGCCGGCCCAAGGCTCGCTGCGCTGCCGTTCGCTACGAGTTGCTTGAGACCCAATCGGGGTCACCGATGACAGAGGTATTCCATGATATTCCTGAAAAGTCTTGACAGGACTGGGAATACCACGGAATATCGCGCCTCCCATTTGATCCGGAGAACGCAGTGACCCAGATCTACACCGCTACCGCCAAACGCAACCCCGGACGCAAGGGGTACGTGATCACCTTCCGCCATCCGCTCAAGATGGAGGGCAGCAAACCGGGCAAGAAGGTCTTCAAGGGGCTGGGAACCGACGACGAGGCCGTTGCAAAGCACCTGGAAGCACGGATGAACGCGCTGCTTGCCCGGCAGGACTTGCACTCAGTGGGCAGTCGCGCTGATGCACTCAGGGAAGGATTCGAACCTGCCATCGTCGAGATCTTCTATGGTGACCTGGACCCGTCCGTCACAAGCCACCGGGCCTTGCGCGACCGCTTGCTCCCCCTTCCTGCCATGGGCCCGGGTCATGCGGCGCGAACTCTGATCCTCGGAAACTCTGGTGTCGGCAAGACCACCTTGCTACGGCGGCTGATCGGCAGCGATGCTGCGCGGGATCGATTCCCTGCGACCTCAACCAATCGCACCACAACCTGCGAGATCGAGATCGTGACCGGCAGCGCAGACTATTCCGCGGCCGTGACGTTCTTGAGCCGCCACCAGGTGCAGCAGGAAGTCACCGAGTCGCTGTCCAACGCCGTCCTCAAAGCGATCGAGTCGGTGGCGGACGAGATTGTGATGAAGGACTTGCTCGACGACACCGATCAGCGCTTCCGCCTCAAGTACGTGCTCGGCGGCTGGACGCAGCCGACCGCCAAAGCTCCTGCAAGTTCGTCGTTCGGAGGCTCGCCGAAGAGGGGCTCAACGGCTGGAGCCTCCGAGAACCCTCCACTACTGAAAGAAGTGCTCGCATCGATTCGCGCGATCGCTGCCAACGCGCGGAACGAGGTTGAGGCGATCCTCGGGAACCTGGAGGACCTGAAGGAAGAGGAGCGCAACTACGCTCTCGACGAAATGCAGCGCGCTGGCGAGGGTTCAGAGCAGTTTCAGGACACTGTGAACGCAGTCATCGAGGCGATAGAAGAGAGATTCAACCGACTGCAGGAGGGCAAGTTCAACAAGTCATCCACTGGCTGGCCGGAGGCATGGACCTGGGCTGCGCAATCGTCGGAACGTGACAACTTCCTGAGAGCGGTCCGATGGTTCTGCGCCAACAACAGGGAGGAATGGGGCGCACTCCTTACTCCTTTGGTGACAGGCATCCGCGTCGCTGGCCCGTTTCGCCCGAACTGGATCGCGCAGGGCGAACAGTATGACCATGTGTTCGTGGACACCCAGGGGCTGGACCATGAGAAACCGACGACGGAACTCTCCAGTGAGGTGACGTCGATCTTCGGGCAGGTACAGAACATCCTGTTCGTCGAGTCGGGCAAGGACTCCCTGAAGAGCCAATCCGCCCGGAAGGTCATGGAGGCCATTGCGGGCGCCGGATACACCTCGAGCCTGACGGTGGTGCTGACGCACATGGATCTCGTCGTGGGCGACGACATACCGACCGACGAAGACCGCAAGGACAAGGCGTTCAGCGGCCTTCGCAGTTTGGTGTCGAACGAAGTGAGCCAGAACGTCAGCCGCGATGCCGCGCGGCAGATGGCAGCGCACCTTGGGAGCAGTACCTTCTACCTCGGATACCTCGACAACAAGAAGTATCCAGAGGGCTGGGATGATGACGACCGGGCTGGGTTTGAGGAATCCCTCGGTCGCGACCTGCGGCAGCTTACGGAGCATCTCGTGCAGAGGGCCAATCCGCAGCTTCTGCAGCCAGGCGTCCCACAGTACAGCTTCGAGAGCCTGGGGCTCGCGGTCCGTGAAGCGAGCGTGGCATTTCAGGAGGTCTGGGAAGCGAGGCTCGGGTACAAGCGTATCGAGGGCATCAGTTCTGCGCCGTGGCAAAGCATTAAGGCCATGTCGAGGCGGCACGCGGAGGGCTGGTTCGACGGCTATTGGTTGAGACCGATCGACACCCTCATCAGCCTGACGCGGAACGTACTGTCACGATTCCTTGAAGTGCCGCTTCTATGGCTGCCAGAGCACAAGAAGATGACGGCGGACGAGAAGGCGGCGATCATCGATCGACTCAAGCAACTCGTGAACGACGAGCTCACTGAAATGAGTAAAGCGCGGCTGTGGAAGCATCCACAGACTCGATGGCAAGGGGCGTATGAGCCTTCCGGAACGGGAAGCACGTCTGTGCGCAAACAACGGGTGCATGAGCTCTTGCTGACCCAGGTTCCGATTCCACAATCCATCAGTGATCGTTTGGCACAGGCTTGGGTGGACGAGATCAAGCAGGTGGTGCAGCGCGCACTGACCGCGTTGCAAAGGGAAGCGAACAACGCGAGCCCTGGTGCCTGAAGCGAGCGTCGGCTTTGATGCAGCGAACGGGCGAGAGGAGTGTCGGCGAAGGTCGTTGTGGGCCGGCCAGCGAGACGCACTTGAAGGTGTGCGCGAAGGTCGCAGGCTGAGCCAATGTAGAGGGCCCCTCCCGGGTGGGGGGGGCCAAAGCCGCTGTCAGGCGGCGAGCTTCGTATCCTCGGCGTCCATGCGGCTGGCGCCCGCCGAGTCCTTGTCGAGGTCGAGCTGGCGCTGCAGATGACGCTGCCGCGCGAGCAGGTCCGCCAGGCGACCCTCGTGCTCGAACTGGCGTTCGAGCTCGATCCGCAGATCGGCCAGGCGCTTGCCGCGCACGGCCAGTTGCTGGCGTGCTGCGTCGCGCTCCTTTGGCACCGACGCCAGCGCCGCGAGCAGCGCCGCCGCCAGACCCTGGGCGGTCTGGTACGCCTCGGCGTCGTACCGGCAGTGCCCTTCCAGGTACAGGCCGGGAACGCCGTCTTCGCGACTGGCGCGCAGCCCCAGGTCGAAGCCGGCGAACCGGCCGACGCGCTGCTCGACGCTGCCTCGCGCGGCCTTCGCGGCACGCACCACCTGCCGCAAGCCTTCGCCGACTGCCTCAGAGCCGACCAGCATCTGGCCGGCCAACTCGACCCGCATGTCACCGGCCGAGGCCGGCTCCACGCGCTCGCAGTCCTGTTCCAGCAACGCCAGCTTGCGTTCCAGCGCCTCGATCAACATCGGCAGCCGCGCCACCTCGCTCTCGTTCGCATAGCGCTGGTTGCGCCACACCGAGAACAGCGTCGACAGCTTGGCCACCTCGGCGTCCACGCCGGCCTTCTCGATCACGAGCGGGTTGCCCGAGGCCAGCGCCTTCACTTCGGCATACGACAGCGCTGCCAGTTCCACGTCCTCGATCGAACGCAGCCCCTTATCGCCGCTCATCACCTGCGCGATGAAACGCGCCTTGGTCTCCAGGGCCTGCCACATGTAGCTGTCGAAGCTGCCCTCGGTGACGTAGCGGAAGATCTCCACGTCATCGCACTCGTTGCCCTGGCGCAGGATGCGCCCTTCGCGTTGTTCCACGTCACAGGGCCGCCACGGCGCGTCCAGGTGGTGCAGCGCCGCCAGCCGGGTCTGCACGTTGGTGCCGATGCCCATCTTGGCCGTCGATCCGAGCAGCACCCGCACCCGGCCTTCGCGCACGGCCTTGAACAGTGCGGCCTTCTGCGCGTCGGTGTCGGCGTCGTGCACGAACGCGACCTCGGTTGCCGGCACGCCGGCATCGACCAGTCGCTGCTTCAGGTCATCGTAGACGCTGAAGGCCTTGCCTTCCTTCGGCGACGACAGGTCGCAGAACACCAGCTGCGTGCCGCTGAAGGCATCGGTGCGTTGCCACACCGCAAGCACCTCGCGAACACAGGCCGCCACCTTGCCCTGCGCGTCGAAACGCGCGCCCGGCGCAACCAGCCGAAAGTCCAGCGCGGCCTTGCGGCCGTCGGTGGTCACCGCGAGCATGTTGTCCTCCTGCGGCTTGACGCGGCCCATGCGGATCGCCTCCGCGCGCGCGACCAGCGTGCCCACGTAGGCCTTCAGCGCGCTGCTCGCCGGGCAGGGCACGATGCGCGGCTTGCCGCCGCGCAGCGTCGGCACCGGCAGCTTCAGCATCTCCGCGGTCCGGATGTCGGCCACCTCGCCGAACACCGCCATCAGCTCGGGCACGTTGATGAAACGTGCGAACCGCGTGTTCATGCGGTAGCCGCTGCCGTCGGGCGCGATCTCGAGCGCCGTGACGCTCTCGCCAAAGGTGGCCGCCCAGGCGTCGAACTGCTGCAGCCCGAGCGCTTCCAGCCTTCGCGGCTGCAGGTAGCGCATCATCGTGTGCACCTCGGCCATCGTGTTGGCCACCGGTGTGGCGGTGGCGAAGACCACGCCCCGCTGCGCGCCGCCGTGCAGGCGCATCGTGTAGCGCGTCTTGAGGAACAGGTCGAAGGCCCGCTCCGAGTTCGCCAGCGGCAGGCCGGCGACGCGCGTCATCTTCGTGAACCGGTACAGGTTCTTGAACAGGTGAGCCTCGTCGACGAAGAGCGTGTCGATGCCAAGCTGTTCCCAGCTCAGCAGATCGTCCTTCTTTGCGTCGGCCAGCAGCTTCTCCAGCCGCACGGTCCAGTTCTTCTTCATCGCTTCGAGCTGCTTGACGATCCGGTTGCCCCGGTCGTTGCGCCGCTCGGCGCGCACTGCCATCTCGATTTCCATGATGAGCTCCTTGATGAAGGTTTGTGTGAAGGCCGGCGACATGCGGATGCGCTCGAAGCTCGAGTGCGTGATGACCACCGCGTCCCAGTCGCCCGTGGCGATGCGCGACACCAGCTCGCGCCGGCGGTCGCCCTCCAGGTCTTCCTTGCCCGCCATCAGCACGGCGGCGTTGGGGTACAGCCGGACGAACTCAGCCGTGTACTGCGCCAGCATGTGGTTCGGCACCACATGGCAGGGCTTGGCCGCGAAGCCAAGGCGCCGCAGCTCCATGCCGGCGATTGCGCAGACCGCGGTCTTGCCGGCGCCGACGACGTGGAACAGTCCCGTGTTGCCGGACTGCACGACGCGCCACACGGCGTCCCGCTGGTGCGGGTGCAGCGCGTAGCAGCGCGAGAACCCCGGCAGCTTCAGGTGCGAGCCGTCGAACTGCCGCGGCCGCGTGGCGTTGAACAGGTCGTTAAAGGTCCGGCACAGCCGCTCGCGGCGCTCGGCCTCCTCAAAGGCCCAGGCGGCAAATCGCTCCTTGATCAGCGCCAGCTTCTCGCGCGCCGCCAATGTCTCGTCCGGGTTGACGATCATGCGGTCGCTCTCGGGATCCGGGTCGCGCACCGTCGGCACCTGCACGTTCAGCGCGCACTGCACGAGTTCGATCGCATTCAGCCGCGATGTGCCGAACTCCTGCGTCACCTTGACGTTCTGGCGCGCGCTCCACTCCGGGTAACGCACCGACCAGGCTCCGGCCTGTGCCGAGTAGCCCACCTCGCAGTCCTTCTGATCCAGCACCTGCCGGATGAAGTCCTCCACGTCGCCGGCGGGAATCCACACCGCACCCAAGCGCGGCTCAATGGCTGCCGGCGGCAAGTCCTCCGGCTGCACCCGCTCCAGCGCGGTCACATTGCGCGCTGCCTCCGGCCCGGCGGCCAGCGCCTGCCTGAGCTTGCTCTTGACCTCGCCCGACAGGTAGTCGTCGGCGGTCTTCCACAGACCGTCCGCGGGGTCCAGAAACACCATACCGCGCTCGGCCAGGGCATCGAGCACCGCTTGTGGCGGCGCTGACAGCAACTGGCCCATCCAGACCGGATCGACCCGGCCGCGCCATTGCACCGAGGCGGCGAGCGCCTCCTCGGGCTCGGCCGCGGCTTCGGGCTCGACGATCCTTGCCAGCGTCCGCCGGTTGAACAGTGCCGCCTTGGTGGCGGTCTCGGTCTCCTCGTCGTAGTGCTCCAGCGACAGCAACAGTGGGTAGTCGGGGTCGCGCCGGAACGCGAGTGCGTTGGCCCGGTTCGACAGGCACCCGAAGCGCGCGACATAGCGGTCGTAGCTGCCGTTCAGCATGGCCCGCTCGTGGCGCTGCCGGCTGTCGTCGGCGTCTGCCAACTGCAGGTCGAGCAAAGCCCGCGCGTGGTCGCGAATCGAACACAGTCCCGCAATGCGGGCGCGCTGCGTGGCGTTCAGGCGCTCGTGGATGTCCACCAGATCGCCGTCCTCCACGCGATGCACGCGGCCGTGGTGGAGATGGTGACTCCCGGGCCTTGCTCCGCCGGCCGCGGCTGATACGCGGCGCTCGACCGGCATTGCCTCTGGCGCGGCGGCGCTGTAGACGCCACGTGGCAGCAGATCGATTCGCCGCGGCAGCTCTGCGGCCAGGTCGCCGTCGAACACCGCGGTCGGCACCGGCTCGTGGCCGTTGCTCTCCTGGCGGATGCGGCCGATGCAGAACTCGGGCCGTGCCGCGTACCACTGGTTCAGCTGCAGGTAGCGCTCGCCGCAGCGTGGATCGCGCAGCGACTCGGGCACCACGCTCAGGCCCAGCCAGGGCTGCTCGTCGGCCTCGCCCTCTGGCCTCGCTCCCCGCTTGCGCAGGAACAGGATGTCGGCCTGCACGTCGGTCGACGCGATCTCGGCGAAGGCGCCGCGCGGCAGGCGGATCGCACCGATCAGCACCGCCTGCGACGCGAGGTAGCGCCGCGCGGTGTCGTCCCAGGCATCCATCGTGTGGCTGCTGGTGATGAAACAGGCCAGCCCACCGGGCCGCAGCAGATCGAGCGCGCGGCCGAGGAAGTAGTTGTGGATGCTGAAGCGGCCATAGGGCCGGTTGCTCGAATCGGCCACCTTGTAGGCGCCGAAGGGCACGTTGCCGATCGCCAGGTCGTACCAGTTGTCGGCCAGCGGCGTCTTCTCGAACGCACCGATGCGCACGTCCGCGCCGCTGACGCCGTACAGCGCCCGCAGCATCCGGCCCGTCAGCCTGTCGATCTCGATGGCAGTCACCGTGCATTGCTCGGCCAGCGCCGCTGGCATCGCGCCGAGGAAGTGGCCGATGCCGGCGCTCGGTTCGAGCACACGGCCTCCGTTGAAGCCAAAGCCCTGGACCGCCTGCCACATCGCCGCGATCACCGCGACCGGGGTGTAGTGGCTGTTGTTCACCGACGCGAGCGCCGAGCTGTGGTCGTCGGCGTCGAGCGCGTCGCGCAGTTGCGCGGCGCGGCGGGCCCAGGCCGGCTCCGGCGCTTCGAGGTTGAAGCTCGCAGGCAGGCCACCCCAGCCGGTGTAGCGCAGCAGCGTGCCACGCTGGGCATCGTCGGGGTCGCTGACCGACGCGTCGAGCGCGCGCAGGGTCTGGATCGCGGCGAGGTTGGCCTCGAACTTGGCGACGGCGCCGCGCGGGATGTCGAGCCCGCCGGCGGGCAGTGGTGGCCACGGGCGCCGTGAGGCGCCCGGCGCCGGTGGCTCGCTCGGCCGCCACAACGGTTGTGGTGGGCGAGGCTCGTGTTCCTGTTCACCCGGCTCGTCGTCGAGCGGCGGATCGGGAGGAACGGGAGGGAATGGAGGCAAGGGCGGCGCGAAGGCCGCGGCAGGCTCCGGCTCGAAGCCGGGCAGCCAGGAACAGGGCTCGGGAATGCGGGCCATGGGGTTCTCCGTGGGGGGACGGAGACGCACCTGCCCCCGCGGGGAGATGGCTCCCCGTCAGGGTGGATGGGTGGCCCACCGGATGCGCGGACGCAGGGTGGGTGGCTCTGGTGCCGCGCGAGGCGGCGATCAATCAGTCAGATGCGGTGTCGGTGTGCCGCGGGCATCGGGCTCCTGGCGGAGCACGAGGGGACTTGGAGGGCGGGTATCGACCGCGGCGCCGACGCAAGTCGGGGCTGGGCAGGCGCGAGGCCTGCGGGTAGCCACTGCAATGTGCGTGAAGGCCTGTTGGTCTGATCGCATCTCAACCGGTTGCCACCGCCAAGGCCCGATCTGGCAGGGGCCGTGCGGTGGCGGCTGGCGTCCGACAATCAGGCATGCCGCAGGACCAGCCACCGCCCGCCGACGCAGACCAGGCCTTGGCGGACATGCTCGAGCAGAGCGAGCGTTTCGAGGGTGACCTGGCCCCGCTGCTGGCCCATCCACGTCGCCCTCCATCGCGGCGAGCGCTGCTGACCCTCGCCCTGTGCGACGTCGCGGTGGAGTTCTGGGTGGCGCAGCGCCTGCTGATTCGCGCCGGCACGCACACTGCAGCGCTGGCCCTGGTGCGCCTGCACTTCGAGGCGACCGTGCGCGCGATCTGGCTCCATCACGGCGCCAGCGACGAGTGGCTGGACCGCTTCGCTGCGCCAATGGCCCCGGGTCAGCTCGCCGAGCCCGTGCTCGGGCCGAACGTCGACGCGATGCTGCAGACCCTGGCGAAGACCGCGCCACCGTTCCTCGCGCAGACGCTTGGTGCCTTCAAGGCGGCGACTTGGCAGCCGATGAACTCGTATGTGCACGGCGGCATCCGGCCCGTGGTGCAGAGTCTGGCCGGCAGCACGCCGCAGCAACTTGTCGGCGTGTTGCAGAACGGCAATGGCATGGCCCTGCTGACGGCCAACCTGCTGGTGGTGGCGCTGCAGGATCCGGCGCTGGCAGGCCGGATCGGCCCGATCCAGCAAGAGCACCAGGCGTGTCTACCGCCGATGCAGCCGCCCCGCACTTGATGGTGCCATCCCTCATGGGAACCTGAATCCACGGGCCGATGTCGCGCCCGCCCTCATTCAGGAGCCCCCATGAAACTGTCCAAGCAGGAGCTGGAAGCCGTGATTGCGGCTTCGCCTCGCAGCTTCGTCCCCTTCAACAAGCTGGTGCTGTCGCCGACCTATCAGGCGCGGCCCGAGAACCCGGCGGCGCCGCTGCCGCTGGCCGAACTGGCCGCGTCCATCGAAGCCGCGGGCCTGCTGCACAACCTGATCGTCGTGCTCGGCGTGCGTGGCGTGCACGAGGTCTGTGCGGGCGGCCGGCGCTTGCGCGCGATGGCGCTGCTCGTGGAGCAGGGCCGCTGGGCCGAGAACCAGCCGGTGCCGGTGCTCGTGGTGCCGGCCGAACAGGCGCTGATGGCCAGTCTGATCGAGAACGTCGAGCGCGAGGCCTTGAGTCCGGCCGACGAGTTCGCCGCCTTCGCCCGGCTGATCGACGGCGGCCGGTCGGTCGAAGACGTTGCTGCGGCCTTCGGCGTCACGCCGCAGGTCGTGAAGCGCCGGCTCAAGCTGGCGGCGGTGTCGCCCGCACTGCTGACGCTGTTTCGCGAAGGCGGGATCGGGCTGGATTGCCTGATGGTGCTGGCCTCGATAGACGACCCGGCGCGGCAGGAGCAGCTGTGGCAGCAGTTGCCAGAATGGAACCGCAGTGCGGATCAACTGCGCCGCCTGTTGACACGCGGCGAGGTCGAGTCGGATCGCGACGGCGTGGCGATCTTTGTGACGCTGCTCGCCTACGAAGCCGCGGGCGGCCCGCTGCGGCGCGACCTGTTCAGCGACGACGGCAGGGCCTACCTGCAGGACGCCGCGCTGCTCGAACGGCTGGCGCTGGACAAGCTTCAGCAGCCGGCGCGCGAGGTCGCCGCCGAAGGCTGGAAGTGGGTCGACGTGCGGGCCCGGTACGTCTACGAGGACTATGTGCGGCACGGCGAGGTGCGTCGCGCACGCCGCGCGCCGAACGCTGACGAGGCGGCGCGCCATGCGCAACTCGAAGCCGAGCTGGAAGCGCTGCATGCGCGTATGGAGGCGCTTTCAGACGACAGGGACGACGACGGCGACGAGAACGAGTACGCCGCGCTGGAAGCCGACGACGAACGGCTGCAAGCCGAACTGAACACCATCGACGAAACGCTGGCCGTGTTTCCGGCGGACCTGATGGCGCAGGCCGGCTGCGTGGTGTTCGTGGGTTCCCGTGGAACGGTCGAGGTCAAGCGCGGGCTGGTCCGGCCGGAGGATCGCGATGCGGTCGTGCAGGCCGCGCGGCACGCCACGAGCGGTGAGTCGACCACGAGCAGCGCACTCGTCAGTCTGCCCAAGGGCGGCGCTCGCGCGGTGCATTCCGAGAAGCTGATGCGCAGCCTGACCGCGCACCGCGTCGCGGCGATCCAGGCCGAACTGCTGCTGCGGCCCGACGTGGCCCTGGCCGCGCTCACGGCCCATCTGGCCGCGAAGCTGCTCAAGGACGGCTTCCACCGCTACCGCGGCGGCGACGATGCGCTCACGGTGAGCGCGAGCGAGACGCACGAGGGCCTGCGGCGCGAGTCCGCGGACATGATCGAGGCCGAAGCCTGGAAGCAGATGGAGCAGACCCGCATCGAGTGGACCACGCGACTACCGGCTGACGGCATGGCGTTGTTGCCCTGGCTGCTGGGGCAGGAACGCGCCACCGTCGTTGAACTGCTGACCTTCCTCATCGCCGCCAGCGTCACCGGGGTCGATGGCACCGAGCGCGAACGCCAGAGCACGGACGCCCTGGCCCAGGCGCTGGCGCTCGACATGCGGCGCTGGTGGAAGGCCAGTGCCGCCTCGTACTTCAACCATGTGTCGAAGGCGACGACGCTGGCTGCGGTGACCGAGGCCGCTGGCGCGAACGCCGCCGCGCCGCTGGCCGGGCTGAAGAAGGACGGCGTGGCGGCGGGCGCCGAGCGGGCCTTGGCCGCGACAGGCTGGCTTCCGCGTTGCCTGCGGACCCTGCAACGGTCCGAGACGAGCCGCGCGCGGCCAGACGGCGGCGACACGGAAGCCGAACCCGGGGGTGAGCCGCAGGACGAAATCGTGGGCGAAGGCGCCGGTTGATCGAAGGCCGGGACGGCGAGCGCTAGTGAAGCACGCCTCCCAGCTGCGTCAAGGCCGTCTCGGGTTCCAGCATCAACGGCACAGCAAACAGGTCGTGGTCGCCGGGGATGTCGAATGGCGCAATCTCTTCGCTCATGTGCCGCAACAGGCCCGGAAGATGGTCGAGCATCCACCGCTTGGCGCTGTGGCGAGCCGCTGGCGTCGCGCGCGGAAGCCACGGGCACCAGATGCCGAACGGCGTCTGGCGGATGTCCAACTCGAGCCCCACGGCCGGCCGGCGGATCGCCGCCATGGCGAACCTGGCGCTGGCCGCGCGATCCTCTTCGACATGGCCGAAGGCGGTGACCATCGCTCCGGCCCAGAACGCCGTGCGTGGCGCGTCGTCGAGCAGGGTGGGCACGATCAGCTCCCAGACCAGGCTGCCCCCGATGTCCCATTCGAGCAGCCACAGCGAGGGAGTCAATGTGCGAATCCCGGCCCGCTCCATCGGCGGCAGTTGGTGCGCGAGATTGGCGGGCGTCCAGGGACTCACCAGCGGTGAGTCGGTGTAGATGCCGTTCAGCGACTCCGGATCGTGACGGCCGGGGAGCCGCTCGAACAGGGCATGGTCGTGCGTGACCGCCGCCGCGATGCCATCGCGCAGCGCTTTGGACCAGATGCGGGCCAAGGGCTCGCATCGCGTGACCGGCAGGGCGGGCTTGTCGAACAGATCGGGGGCGACGGGCGCATCCGCGTCGAACGGCGTCGGCAGCGCCGGCGGGAGGCTGAAGGGCGGCTTGCAGGGCTTCATGGTGTCCTCGTATCAAGGAGTGGAGGTGGAGGGGTCGGCCACCGACGAGACGTCGGGTTCGGTGGTCGCGAGCGCGGGCAGTTCGGCCGGCGAGCCAGCTGGCGGTTTGCTGCGCACAACGGCGGACTGGCCTAAATAGGCGATATGTGCAGCTACACATTTTGCGTATTTAGGTCAGTCCGCCGTTATGCGCAGCAAGGGCCTCAAGCCGAGCGAGCCACCTATGCCGTAGGCCATCCCGACTGCACATA
>Ga0268299_1002816_pt1 | contig 18451 bp, 16 predicted proteins | sample NOBtaG_FD_193484 | JGI IMG/M metagenome (GOLD analysis project Ga0268299, IMG submission 193484) | Activated sludge microbial communities from bioreactor in Nijmegen, Gelderland, Netherland - NOB reactor | ecosystem: Engineered > Bioreactor > Aerobic > Activated sludge | place: Netherlands...
CAACCGCGCCGGCGAGTACTTCTACAACGCCGCCTGCGCCTACCATTGGTCCACCAACGACGACCGAACCTTCATGACGGTCACGCCCAACATGGTCATCGGCGTGAACGACAAGACCAACCGCGCCTGCCTCGCTGGGCGCTACAGCTCGCAGTTCATCGAGCGCAAGTACGAGGACAACTACTTCTCACTCCACCATCTCACACACATGGCGGACTGAGTCGGCAGACACCGCATCGCGCGAAGAAGAGGCCGGGGGCAACCCCGGCCTCTTTTTTTTGGCCTGCCCGCGAGCCTTGACATGCTCGCCCTGTCGGAGCGAGACTCGCGCCACTATTAGGAGGAGGTAACGCATGAAGTGCCTTTCGCTAATGGTCCGCCGCGCGGCGGCTCGGGCTCTCGGCTTGTCCGCGCTCACGCTCACTCTCGGCCTCGGCTCCCTCCCGGCAGCAGCGGAGGACAAGGCCTGGATCCTCGACAGCAACAACTGGCAGCAGGCGCAGGATCTCCTGCCGGAGGTCGTGCTCAACCGGGTCAAGAACGGCGACTACTGGTACAAGGTCCAGCCGGTCGACCCGGAGAAGTTCAAGCAGAACTATCCGAAGAAGTTCTGGGAGCAGAGCGAGGCCAACGCCGGCAAGTACGACGTCGACCCCGAGACCTGCGGCCTCAAGGACCTGAAGACCGGCAAGATGCCCGAGTTCTATTGGGGCTACCCCTTCCCCAAGATCGACCCGAAGGATCCGATGGCAGCCTGCAAGGCGGCCTGGAACTTCGAGGCCGCGAACTCGATGGGTGAGGGCCAGGGCGCGACGTTCACGCTCAACGGCATCGACACCAGCGGCGAGTTCAAGCGCATCAAGCTCTGGCTCCACACCATGGCCTACCTCGGACGCCAGGGCGGACCGATCCCCAACCCCGAGAACCTGCGCGGCACCAGCATGTCCAACGTGCTCGAACCCCAGGACGTCGACGGCGTCGGCGGTCTCACCAAGCGCCTCAACGACTGGACCTCACAGGACCAGTCCTGGTTCTACGTCCCCTCCACCCGCCGCGTCCGCAAGGTGAACGCCGCCACCCGCTCCGATCCGGTGGCCGGACTCGACATCTTCGCCGACGACCTCAACTGCTACGGCGGCAAGATCGAGTACTACAAGTGGAAGCTCGCCGGCGAAGGCAAGATCCTCGCCCCCGTCCTCTCACCCGACCCCCTCAAGCAGAAGTGGGTCACCGACACCCGTGCCGAGGTCGACATCCCCTACTTCAAGGCCGCCTACGAGACCCCCGGCGCCAAGGGCATCCCCTGGCTGGTCGTCGACAACCTCTACATGATCCCCCGACCCGTCTGGATCCTCGAGGGCGAGTCCACCGACCCGTACTACAACTTCGGCAAGGTCATCATGTACATGGACAAGGACATGTACCGCATCTGGTGGAAGCTCGTGCACAACCGCGCCGGCGAGTACTTCTACAACGCCGCCTGCGCCTACCACTGGTCCACCAACGACGACCGAACCTTCATGACCGTCACGCCCAACATGGTCATCGGCGTGAACGACAAGACCAACCGCGCCTGCCTCGCTGGGCGCTACAGCTCGCAGTTCATCGAGCGCAAGTACGAGGACAACTACTTCTCACTCCACCATCTCACACACATGGCGGACTGAGGCTGTGCCGGGCCGGGTGCGCCCCAGCGGCGTGCCCGGCCCTAACCCGCTGAGAGCGGATCAGGCGTCGCGATCGCCGAGGAACCAGCGGCCGAAGAAGCCGCCGCGCTCGCGATCCGCGAGCACCTTCCACTCTCCCGCGTCGAGCCACATGCCCTGGCACTTGGGGCACTCCTCGACGGCCACCCCGTGGAGCTTCCGGTCGCGCAGCGGTTCGCCGTCCTTGGGACAGCGCCCGAGCGCGCCGCCGCGTAGGGCTTCATCGACTTCGGCCCCCTCGGCGCTCTTCAGCTTGGCAATCGCCTCCCGATCCCGCTCGGCGAAGTACTGATCCTCTCGACCGCGCTCCGCCTCGCGCAGCTTGTCGCCGAACCGATCCTTCTCATCCGCCATGGGCGGCAAGCTAGCCGCGCTCCCGCGGGTTTGTCAACGCGATCGGCGGCCCGTAAGCTGGCGCGGCGATGCCGCAGGTCAGCGTCGACTACCATACGCACCGCCAGTTTGCGGTGGTGACCGCGGCGCTGGTGGGCGTGCTCGTCGCTCTCTTCGTGCACGTGTCGCGCCTGGGCGACATGGGCGCCGCCTTCCTGCAGACGCACGGCGCCGTACCGCACAAGGTTCTGACCCTGCTTGATTGGCGTCACCCATACCGCTCTCTGCCCGCGCTTCAGTCGATCCTCACCAGCCTGTTCCTGCACGGCGATCTGCTCCGACTCGCAGGCAACGCACTGCTCCTGCTGTTGTTCGGTGCTTCCGTCGAAGATCGTCTCGGCCACTACCGCTTCGCCCTCCTCTTCTGCGTCTGCGGCGCGATCGCGGTGCTGGCGCAGTGCGCGATGATCCCGGACTCGCGCCTCGCACTCGTCGGCGCGCAGGGCGGAGTGGCCGGGGTGGCGGGAGCGTGCCTGGCGATCTCGCCTCGCGGCAACGTCCCGACGATGATCCGAGGGTTGCAGTTCCCCTGGCTTTTCGGGCCGTTGGTCTGGATGCTCGGCGCAATCCTCGCGGCCGTGAGCCCGGTGTCGATGCCCCCGGGCGCGGACACCGTCGGTGTGCCCTACCAACTGCTGGCCTTCCTCCTCGGGGTGGGCCTGGGAGAGTTCTACCGGCGCCAGCGACCGGTACTGCTGCGCGGCTGAGCGGCACGCGGCTTGCGCCTCCGGTCTTCGTGATTAAATCCGCGCGGTCGGAGGACAAATGGACATCAACCGCTTCACCGAGAAGTCCCAGGAGGCGCTCCGTGCCGCCCAGGGGCTGGCCAGTCGCCGGAACAACCAGGGGGTGGACGTCGAGCACCTTCTCGCCGCCGTTCTCGACCAGGGAGAGGGTATCGCGGGCCCACTGCTCCAATCGGCGGGAGCGAACCTCACGACCCTCAAGCAGCGGGTGCAACAGGAGTTGGACCGCATCCCGCACGTCACCGGGCCTGCCGCTGGCCCAGAGCAGGTCTACGTCACTCAGCGCCTGAGCAAGGTGCTGACCAAGGCCGAGGACGAAGCCAAGGCCCTGAAGGACGACTACGTCAGCGTCGAGCACTTGGTACTCGCATTCCTCGACGACACCGGTGCGACCGGCAAGTTGCTACGCGAGTTGAAGGTCACGCGCGATGGCGTCATGGCCGCCCTCCAGAAGGTGCGCGGCCACCAGAGAGTCACGAGTCAGAATCCCGAGTCGACCTACGAGGCGCTCGAGAAGTACGGGCGCGATCTGACCAAGCTCGCCGCCGGCGGCAAGCTGGACCCCGTGATCGGCCGCGACGACGAGATCCGCCGCGTCATCCAGGTTCTCTCCCGCCGCACCAAGAACAACCCGGTGCTGATCGGCGAGCCCGGGGTGGGCAAGACCGCCATCGTCGAAGGCCTCGCGCAGCGCATCGTCCGCAGCGACGTGCCCGAGGGGCTCAAGGACAAGCGCGTCGTCTCGCTCGACATGGGGGCGCTGATCGCCGGCGCCAAGTTCCGCGGCGAGTTCGAGGAGCGCCTCAAGGCCGTCCTCAAGGAGGTCCAGGCGTCGGAGGGGGAGATCGTCCTCTTCATCGACGAGCTCCACACCGTCGTCGGGGCCGGCGCCGCCGAAGGGGCGATGGATGCCAGCAACCTGCTCAAGCCGATGTTGGCGCGCGGCGAGTTGCACTGCATCGGCGCGACCACCCTGGACGAGTATCGCAAACACATCGAGAAGGACGCCGCGCTCGAGCGCCGATTCCAGCCCGTGATGGTCGAGCAGCCCTCGGTCGAGGACACGATCTCGATCCTGCGCGGACTGCGCGAGCGCTACGAGGTCCACCACGGCGTGCGCATCAAGGACAACGCGCTGGTGACCGCGGCCGTTCTCTCGAACCGCTACATCACCGACCGCTTCCTGCCCGACAAGGCGATCGACCTGGTGGACGAGGCGGCCGCGAAGCTGCGCACCGAGATCGACTCGATGCCGGCCGAGTTGGACGAAGTGTCGCGCCGGCAGATGCAACTGGAGATCGAGCGCGAGGCCTTGCGCAAAGAGACCGACAAGGCCTCGCAGGAGCGCCTGCAGAAGCTGGAAGAGGAGTTGCGCGGTCTCAAGGCCGAGGCCGACGCGCTGCGCGCCCAGTGGGAGGCCGAGCGCGAGGGCATCGGCAAGGTGCGCCAACTGCGCGAGAAGATCGAGCAGGCCAAGGTCGAGATGGACCAGGCCGAAAGGCAGGCCGATCTGGAGAAGGCCGCCACGCTCAAGTACGGCACCCTGGCGCAGCTCGAGCGCGAGCTGGCGGCGGCGGAGGAGCATCTCCAGAGCGGCAAGAAGACGTTGCTGCTCAAGGAGGACGTCGACGAGGACGACATTGCCGAGGTGGTGTCGCGCTGGACCCACATCCCGGTGACCAAGCTGCTCGAGGGCGAGGTGCAGAAGCTCCTCAACCTCGGCGAGCACCTCCACAAGCGCGTCATCGGCCAGGACGAGGCGGTCGAGGCCGTCGCCGACGCCGTCGTGCGCGCGCGTTCCGGCCTGAAGGACCCAAACCGACCGATCGGCTCGTTCATCTTCCTCGGCCCCACCGGTGTCGGGAAGACCGAGCTGGCGCGCGCGCTGGCGGAGTTCCTCTTCGACGACGAGCAGGCGATGGTCCGCATCGACATGTCCGAGTACATGGAGAAGCACAGCGTCGCGCGTCTCATCGGCGCCCCCCCGGGGTACGTCGGCTTCGAAGAGGGTGGGCAGCTCACCGAGGCGGTGCGCCGGCGCCCCTACTCCGTGCTGCTGTTCGACGAGATCGAGAAGGCCCACCACGATGTCTTCAACGTGCTGCTGCAGTTGCTCGACGACGGCCGGCTCACCGACGGTCAGGGTCGCACGATCGACTTCCGCAACACCGTCGTCATCATGACCTCGAACATCGGCAGCCACCTGATCGTCGGCTACCGCGGCGCGACCGCCGGCGAGGGCTACGAGGCGATGAAGAAAGAGGTGCTGGAGGCGCTGCGCGGCCACTTCCGGCCCGAGTTCCTCAATCGCGTCGACGAGATCCTCGTGTTCCATCCACTCGACCGGGAGCAGATCAAGCAGATCGTCGACATCCAGCTCGAGCGCCTGCGAAAGCGCCTCGCCGATCGCCACATCGCGCTCGAGCTCACGGACGGCGCACGCGAGTTCCTGGCGCGAGCGGGCTACGATCCCACCTACGGTGCGCGCCCACTGAAGCGCGTTCTGCAGCGCGAGATCGAAACCGTTCTCGGCCGCAAGATCCTCGCGGGCGAGGTGCGCGACCACTCCCGGGTGACGATCGATCACACCGGCGACGGCCTCTCGTTCCGCAGTCAGCCGGTCGCCGAAGCCGCCTGAGGTGCCGGGCGGGCGAGACCGGGGGTCTCGCCCGCCTCGACCCGGAAGCGGTCGTAGCGATTCAGGATACGCTCGACGTAGGTGACGGTGCGCGTGCCCTGTGCGTATCCGGACGGGACGCGGCGGTGAAAGCGCTCGTCCTCGAGCAGGGGCAGCATGAGCGCCATCGCGTTCTCCCAGCGATGGGGGTCGTAGCCGTAGGTCCGGGCGAGCATCTGGGCGTCCTGTAGATGCGCGGGCCCCATGTTGTAGGCGGCCAGAACCAGCGCCAACCGGTCGCGGCCGACCGCCGAAGGCGCGAGCATCGAGTCGAGGCGCTTGAGATAGCGAATCCCCGTGCGGATGTTGTCGCTCGGGGCGGAGTAGGCGGTCTCGCCGACGTCCTCCGCCGCGATCGGTCGGACCTGCATCAGGCCGACGGCGCCCTTGGAGCTGACGGCGGATTCGCGGAAGCCGGACTCCTCCTGGATCAGCGCCGCCACCAGGCGCCAATCGAGGCCGTGCGACGAGGCGTGCCAGTGAATGAGATCGTCGTAACGCGACAGCACCGCGGCCGGGCGGGGAGCGGACGAGACCACCGCGGCTGGCCTGGCCGCGCTGCGGCCCGTCGGAACCACGGCGGCAGCGACGGCGTCGACCTCGATGACCCAGCCATCGACCTGCACTGCAACCCGCTCCGGATTCGGGGCGTACGCGGCGCGCGGATCGAGTCGCGGCCGCGGCGTGGCGTTCCCCGTCGTCGGTCCGATCTCCGCGAGCGTGAGCGCGACGACGACCACCGCCAGTGCGCGAATGCTGTTGCCCAGGTCGGCGGTGGGTCGGCGCATGGGCAGGGACAGTGCCGAAGCCCTCGGGGGTTTGCAACACTCGCGCCGAGACTCAGCCCCGCAGCACCTGCCCCGCCCGCGAAGTGCCCAGAACCCCATGATCGACCAGCACTTCACCGTTGACGATCACCCAGTCGACGCCCACCGCCTGCTGCACCAGGCGCGCCGCTCCCCCGGGCAGATCGGTCACCAATTCGGTGCGGCGGAGCCCGACCGTCTCAGGGTCGAAGATCGCGACGTCGGCCGCGTAGCCTGGGCGCAGCTCACCTCGGCCGGCGATCCCGTAGAGGCGCGCCGGGGCGCTGGTCAGCATCCGCACCGCCTCTTCGAGGGGGAAGGCTCGACGCTCACGCACCCAGTGCGAGAGCAGGTGGGTGGAGAATCCCTGGTCGGAGAGCGTATCGACGTGCGCCCCGGCGTCGGAGAGCGCCAGCACCCCCGCCGGGTGCCGCAGCAGGCGCGCGACGATCTCGTCGTCGACGTTCATCAGGGGGATGCCGAACTGGCAACGGAGATCGCTCTCGAGCGAGAGGTTCAGCAGCGTATCGACCTCGTCGGCGCCGCGCTCGCGCGCAATCGCGGCGACCGGAAGGTCCACCAGCGCCGCGTGCTCGGGCAGGGGCGACCAGCGCAGGAAGATCTGCTGCCACGAAGGCCCGAGAGCCGCGACCCAACTGCCGGAGGACGACATCGCCCGCAGCTCTTCGCGAAACTCGGCGCTCGCGAACAGCGCGCGCCTCTCCGGCTCGGGCTTCTGCAGGATCGGCCGCCAGAACGGATTGTTCTCGGTGGCGATGCCGCTGACCGCGAAGTTGATCCGCACGTCGAGCGGGCGACAACCCACCTGGGGGACGACTTCCAGGCCGCGCTGCTGCAACTCCCTCGCCTCGTCGATGATGCGGAGGCAACCCTCGGGGTCGAACGGGCTGTGCAACAGCGGAGCCCAGGCGACGGGCCGTCCGCTGACAGCGGCGATCTCGGCATAGAAGCGTTGGTCCTCGAGCTTGCCGTCGGTGCCACCGATGAGGTGCAGAGGAGCGACCTCGACGACTCCGCGCCCGAGCTCGCGCAGCACGGCGGCGAGCTCCAGGATCTCCCGGCGCGCGGCGACGCGACTGGGGATGTGGGTGCCGTCGCCGAAGAAGTGTGTCGTCGATTCCGAGGTCGAGAAGCCACAGGCGCCCGCACGTACGGCTTCGCGCACGCAAGCCCGCATTCGCTCCAGTTCGGCCTCGGTCGCTTCGCGCTCGACCGCCGCCGCACCCATCACCCAGAAGCGTACCGCGCTGTGGCCGACGAAGGTGGCGACGTTCAGCGCGGGGCGCCAGCGCTCGAGGGTGTCGAGATACTCGGGAAAGGTCTCCCACTGCCAGTCGATCCCCGCCCGCAGGGCTTCCGTCGGCATGCCCTCGACGTAGAGCAGCATCCGCATCAGCGTCTCGCGGTCGGCGGCGCGGCAAGGCGCGATGCTGAAGCCGCAGTTTCCCATCACCACCGACGTCACGCCGTGGAAGCACGACGGCGTGAGAGCGCGGTCCCACGAGACCTGGCAGTCGTAGTGCGTGTGCAGGTCGATGAAGCCGGGTGCGACGATCCGCCCCTCGGCGTCGAGCGTGCGCCGCGCCGGCCCCAGGCCGACGCCGAGGGCGACGACCTTGCCGCCTTCGATCGCCACGTCCGATCGGCGGCGCGGTGCGCCCGTGCCGTCGCAGACCTCGCCGCCTCGAATCACCAGATCGAACATCGCAGCCTCCTCAGGGTGTCAGCGGATGGGTCGCGAAGAACTCCCAGATCCGGCCGGTCGCCTGCGGCGGCCAGCGGTGCGCCCCGTCGAACTCGCAGTACTCGACGCCGACTCCGCCGGCGCAGTCGACGGCGCGCTCGCAGGCCTCGGAGTCGGACCTCGGCCGCATCCCGGGGCAGGCGTCGAGTTTCTTCCATTCCTGGAACAGCCGTCGACCGCGATCGACCGGGACGATCTGGTCGTCGCGGCCGTGGTACACGATCGCAGAGACCGGGCGACTCGGCTTGCAGGCCAGGTCCGGTGCGCCGCCGCTCACCGGCGCAATCGCCGCGATCCGATCGGCGAGCGCACAGCCGAGCAGGTGGCTGAGAAAGGCGCCGTTCGAGAAACCGGTCGCGAACACGCGCGAGCGGTCGATGCAGTACTCGTTCTCCAGCACGTCGAGCAGCCGGGCGACGAAGGCGATCTCGCGGTTGCCTTCGAGGACGAAGATATCCCAGCCAGGCCCTTCGCGACCGAGCATCCGGACGTCGAGCCCCTGTGGATAGACGGTGATGAATCGCTCCCGCACGCCGAGCTCGCGGAAGCCGGACACCCGCCAGACGCCTTCCGCGCTGTGGCCGAAGCCGTGAAAGTCTAGGATCAGCGGCACCGCCCGGCGCGGTTCGATGGTCTCCGGCACGTCGAGGATGAAGGTGCGCCGCACGCCTCCGACGTCGATCCACCGATCCTGCCTGCTGCCCTTCGCGATCTCGGCTCGACTGCATCCATCCGGGTGGTCGGAGGCAGCCCCGTCGGTCGCCAGGAGCAACGAAGCGAACAGCGCAAGAAGGGTTCGGCCGGTCATGGACAGCGATGCGGTGAGTTCGATGGAATTTCATATCGCGATGCAGTACGGCACGCAAAACGAGCAGCAGGAGCCCCGAGCATGATCACCAAGGCCGACGACTATCCCGTGCACCAGACGGCGGACCCGATCGCGTACACCGCCACCAGCGACCGCAACTTCTACGATCGCTACTTCTTCAACGGCTACTCGCGCGATGGCGCGACCTACTTCGCCGCCGCCCTCGGCGCGTATCCCAACCGGGGCATCATGGATGCCGCGTTCAGCGTCGTGCACGGCGGCCGCCAGTATGTCGTGCGCGCCTCACGACGCATGGGGCAGGAACGCATGGACACGCGCGTCGGTCCGGTGACGGTCGAGGTCCTGGCCCCGCTCGAGCGCCTACGCCTGCAGATCGGCCCCAATCCCCACGGCCTCGCCGCCGACCTCCTCTTCCGTTCCCGCGCCGGCGTGATCGAGGAACCGCGCTTCCACCAGCGGTACGAGGGGCGCGTCTTCATGGACTACACCCGCCTCACGCAGCACGGCAGTTGGAGCGGCACGATCCAGGTGGAAGGGGCGTCGATCGACCTGGCAGCCTCGACCTGGTGGGGCTCGCGCGACCGTTCGTGGGGCGTTCGTCCCGTGGGCGAACGCGACCTCGGAGGAGCCCCCAACCTCAAGCCGCAGTTCTATTGGCTCTGGGCTCCGTGCAACTTCGACGACCTGTGCACTCACTTCGATGTCAACGAGTACGCCGATGGAACCCGCTGGCACGAGGTCGGGATGATCGCCCGCCCCGGCCAGGCGCCGGAGAGCGCGGCCCGCGTTGGCTACCGCCTCGCCCTGCAGAAGGGCACCCGTCACGCGCGCTCGGCCGAGATCGATCTCGTCAGTCGCGCCGGCGAGGAGCACCGCATCGCGCTCACGCCGCTCTACAACTTCTACATGATCGGGATCGGCTACGGGCACCCGATGTGGGGCCACGGCATGTACGTCGGCGACGACGTCGTCGGAGGCGAATCCTGGAACCTGTCGGAGGTCGACCCCACCGTGCCCCAGCACCTCCACATCCAGGCAGTCTGCGAAGCTCGCAGCGGCTCGCGCAGCGGCATCGGCATCCTCGAACAGTTGGTCATCGGGCCGCACGCCCCGTCCGGCTTCCGCGAGCTGCTCGACTTCGCCTGAGCCGTTTGCCCGCTGGTCGGCGATTCGCTATGAGGCGCCGGTTGCCATGAAGAACTCGATCCGTGAGAGAGGGCTCAGCCTGGTCGACGTGGTCGTCGTGGCAGCCGTGGTTGCGGCGCTGGTGTTCGTCGCCAGCCTCGAATTCCCGCGCTTCGCCTCTGAAGAGCCGCCGCCCGCCACGCCCGCCGCGGAGTAACCGCCGGCGCGTCTCACGACGTCAGGAAGCGAAGCAGCTCGGCCGCGACCTCGTCGCGTTCGGCGTCGACCGGGAGGATGTGCGCACTTCTCTCGAAGATCCGCTTCTCGATCCGAGCGGAACCCAACTCGCGCTCCAGGATCTCCAGGTTGACGAGCGGGCAGGTGCTGTCGAGCCGCCCGTGCAGCAACAGCGCCGGCTGCCGTATCCGGGGCAGCAACGGACGGACGGCGCGCTGCAGCGCGACCAGCTCCGCGATGCCGCGCAGCGGCAGCGGAAAACGAGGGTGAACGCCGCGCGCCTGCTCGTCGGCGATGTCGCTGCCGAGCTTGGGTCGCACCGCCCAGCGCGGCGGCACGAGCGGCGCCGCCAGTCGGAGAAGAGGCGCTAGGCGCGCGGGGCGATCGTCGCTCAGCACCAGGGCGGGCGCCATCACGGCGATTCGCGCAACACTGTCGGCTCGCTCGGCGGCGAGCCGGAGGGCGAGCAACGACCCCATCGAGAGGCCCACCGCGGCGACCTCGTCACACTCGCGCGCCAGGTCCTCGAGGCCCGCGAGCGCGGCGGCGTACCAGTCGCGCCAGCGCGCGTGGAAGAGCTCCGATCCGTGCGTGGCGTGACCGGGAAGGCGCACGCCGCGCACGGTCCAGCCGTGGGCGCGCAGGGACTCTCCCAGCGGCCGCATCTCGTAGGGCGTGCCGCTGAACCCGTGGATCAGCAGACAGCCCGAGGGGCCGCCGCGGAAGTAGAAGTCGGCCGTATCGACCGCGGCGCCCGCCACGCCGTCGCCCTCTTCAGCTCACGTAGACGCGGTCGAGCGCCTCGGGATTGATGCGGATCTGCGCCCGCGCCCGCAGTTGCTTGAGGAACTCCTCGACCACCAATCGCTTGCGCCGGTCGTCGATCTGGGCGCGGATCGAGTCCTTCTGCGCCTCGAAGGCGCTGTCGTCGGCCGGCAGTTTGTCCTTGAGCAGCGCGACGACGACGTCGCCGTCGACCTCGTAGACCTCGGGGGCAAGCGGCTTGTCCTTGGTCAGCTTGAAGGCCTCGACGCGCAGATCGGGCTGCGGTCCGAGGCCGGGGATGAGGCCGTCCAGTCGGCGGAACGGCTCGCTCTCCCTGACCTCGAGGCCCTCCGCGGCGGCGGCGATCTCGGCGTTCTCCCGCAGCTTGGCGAGCACCGCCGTCGCCCGCTCGCGCGCCTTCTTCGTCGCCTCCTCGCGGCGAGCCTCGGCGGCGACGCGGTCGCGCACCTCGGCGAGATCGGGAAGGCGCGAGGGCACCTTCTCGGTCACGCGAACCATGTAGGTGTCGCGCTCGGTCTCCACCAGATCGCCGAGCTGACCTGCCTCGAGGAGGAACATCTCGCGCGTGAGCGCGGGAACGCGACCCGCCCCCGGAAGGGCATCGGTGCGCGCCAAGGGGCCGACCTCGGTTCGGGTGGCACCGCTCGCGCCGGCGAGCGCCGCGAGCGCTTCGCCGTTCACGGCCTTCTCGTGATCTGCCCGGGCGGCGCGCCGCGCCTCGGCCACCGCCTTGGTCTCCCGCAGCGAGATCTGGATCTCGGCGCGGACGTCGTCGATCGTCTTGCCCTCGAACTCGGCGGTGTTGTTCTTGAAGTACTCCTCGACCTCGGCGTCCTCGACCACCACCTTGTCGACGTAGGCGCTGGGGCTGTAGGTCACCAACTCGGCGCGCACCTTCTCGGGCTCGCGGAATGCCTCCTTGTTCGCGTCGTAGTACGCCTGCAGTTGCTCGTCGCTCAGTTGCACCTGGCCTTCGAGGTCGGCGGCCTTCACCTGCACGAAGCGCAGCGAGACCTGCTCGTTGTCGAACTGGAACTGCTGCTTCACCTCGGCGTCGCTGACGTAGACGCCGGAGACGAGCAGATCCTGGAGCTTGCGGACCATCAGATCCTCGCGCTGCATGGCCTCGAAGTCGGCAGGCTTCAGACCGTTGCTGCGGAGGACGCGCGAATAGAGGTCGAAGCTGAAGCGACCGTCTGCCTGGAACGCGGGCACCATGGCGATGGCGTCGCGCACCTCCTCGTCGATGACCTCGAGGCCGAGGCGCTCGGCCTCCTGGCGCAGGAGGCTGACGCGGATCAGGTCGTCGAGGGCCTGGTCCTTGAACTTCAACGCCGCCAGCATCTCGGCGCTGAAGCCCTCTTTGTAGATGTTGCGGTAGGACTCGACCATGCGCGACACCGAACGCTGCAACTGCTGGCGGTAGATCGGCTGGGAGTTCACTTCGGCGACGGTCTCGGCGGGGTTGCCCTCGACGCCGGCGTACTGCACGCCGAAGCCGACCATCACCAGGAGAAGGATCCCGAAGATCACCTTGATGAGGATCGAACTCTGACGTTTGCGCATGTAATCGAGCATCCGGGTTGCATAGACGAGCACCCCCTCGAAAGCAACCCGGAATCGGCCCCGGCCGGGGCCCGGGAGAAGGGCTCAAGCCACTGAATTCGCAGAGCTTTGACCCCAGAGAGCCGGCCTCTCCGCGAGCCCGAGACTCAGCTTGCCGGGGCTCCGGAATTCTGGTAGCTCACGGCGAGTTTTCCACCGCAATTTCCGCAAGAAGGAAGCCTCCACGCGCATGGTGTTCAACTTTCTGCTGGGCATGTTCTCGAACGATCTCGCGATCGATCTGGGAACGGCCAACACCCTGATCTACGTCAAGGGTGAAGGGATCGTCTGCAACGAACCCTCCGTGGTGGCGGTGCAGAAGGAGTCGCGCGGCGGTCGCCGCGCCATCGCGGTGGGCGCCGAGGCCAAGCAGATGCTCGGACGCACACCCGGATCGATCGTCGCGATCCGCCCGCTGAAGGACGGCGTGATCGCCGACTTCGAGATCACCGAAGCGATGCTGCGGCACTTCATCCAGAAGATCCACAACCGCAAGACGCTGGTGCGGCCCCGGATCATCATCTGCGTGCCGTTCGGCATCACCGAGGTGGAGAAGCGCGCGGTGAAGGAGTCGGCCGAGTCGGCCGGCGCGCGCGAGGTCTACCTGATCGAGGAGCCGATGGCAGCGGCAATCGGCGCGGGGCTGCCGATCACCGAGCCGACCGGCAACATGATCGTCGACATCGGCGGCGGCACGACCGAGGTGGCGGTGATCTCCCTGAAGGGCGTGGTGTTCTCCAAGTCGGTGCGCGTCGGCGGCGACAAGATGGACGAGGCGATCGTCCAGTACATCAAGCGCAAGTACAATCTGCTGGTGGGCGAGCGCACCGCCGAGCTCATCAAGATCACCATCGGCTCGGCCTATCCGGGCAACGAGATTCAGACGATGGAGATCAAGGGGCGCGATCTGGTGGCGGGCGTGCCGAAGACGATCGAGGTCTCCGACGAGGAGATCCGCGATTCGCTGCTCGAGCCGATCAACCAGATCGTCGACGCGGTGCGGATCGCGCTGGAGCGGACGCCGCCGGAGCTCGCTTCCGACATCGTCGACAAGGGGATCACTCTGGCGGGTGGTGGGGCGCTGCTGCGCAATCTCGACGTCCTGCTGCGCGAGGAGACCGGGCTGCCGGTCGTGCTCGCCGACGATCCACTGACCGCGGTCGTCATGGGCGCTGGCAAGGTCCTCGACGAGCTGTCCACGCTGCGTGACGTGACCATTCAGTAGCAGGCGCGCGCCGGCGTCGACCGCCCCGCGGCCGCCGGCCCGAGCCCGCAGGGCCGATCGATGCTGGAATTCCTCCGGAGAAACCAGACCCTACTGACCTCCGGACTGTTGCTGGTGCTGGCCCTCATCCTGGTGTCGTCGAATGCCCGCACGCGGCGCTTCGACGATCCGCTCGGCGCTGCCCTGCTCGAGGGCATGCGGCCGCTGCAGAGCGGCGTCACGCGCGCGACATCGACGCTCGGCGGCATCTGGCGGCAGTACTTCGCCCTCGTCGGCCTGCAGCGCGAGAACGAGCACCTGCGGCAACGCATCCTCGAGCTCGAGCGCGACGCCGTCCGCCTGGGAGAGGTCGAGCAGACGAATCAGCGTTTCCGCGAGTTGCTCGGCTTCCGCGACCAGCTCGAGGGCCCCGCGATCGCGGCACGCGTGGTCGGCAAGGACATCAAGCTGACGCGCTCCTTCACCCTCGACCGGGGTTCGCAGGACGGGCTGCGCAAGGGCATGGCGGTGCTGTCGCCCTACGGCGTGGTCGGCCAGATCCTGCGTACCAGCAGCAACACCGCCCAGGTCCTGCTGATCACCGACCACAACAGCGGCATCGACGCGGTGGTGCAACGCAGCCGCGCCCGCGGCATCATCGAGGGCGCCCTCGATCAGGGCTGCCTGCTCAAATACATCCGCCAGGGAGACGACGTCCAGGTCGGCGACCGCGTCGTCACCTCCGGCCTCGACGGAATCTTCCCCAAGGGCATCGTCGTCGGCCACATCACCCAGCTCCACCCCCGCAGCCGCGGGCAGTTGCTCTCCACCGACGTCGAGCCGGCGGTGCCGTTCGATCTCGTCGAGGAAGTGCTGGTAGTCGACGCGTCGGTGCGGCCGCGGGGCGAGAGCGCGGAGGGCACGCCCTGACATGCGCTCCGCCTCCCTGATCGCACTCACGACCGTGGCCGTGCTCCTCTTCCAGACCACGGTGGTGCCACTGTTGCCGTTCGGCGCCCTGATGCCCGACTTGCTGCTGGTGGTCTGCGTCTATCTCGGGCTCCACTTCCACTCGCCCGCCGGCGCCCTCGGAGCCTTCGCGATCGGTTACGTCGAGGACAGCTTTTCGGGTGCGGTGCCGGGACTGAACGCGTTCGCCATGACGGTGGTGTTCATCACCGTCTACCTCGCCTCGCGCCAGCTCTGGGTCAGCAACGCCCTCTCGAAGGTCGTGATGGTGTTCCTGGCCTCCCTGGTCAAGGCGTTCGCGGTTCTCGCGCTGCTCGGACTGTTCCTCTCTCTCGAAGGCGTCTGGCGCACGGCCATGAAGTACGTCCTGGTCGAGGCGGTGTTGGCCGCGGCCGTCGGTCCGCTGATGTTCGCGCTGCTGGCCCGCACCCAGCACGTCGCGGTGGAACACTGAAATGGTGTCGCTGCCGCAGCGCGAAGTTCCGATCATGGCGCGCCGCCGCCTGCCGCTGGCGGCGGCTGCGCTGCTGATCGCCATCGTCGCCCTCGCGACCCGCCTCTGGCAGTTGCAGGTGATGCGCGGCGAGGAACTCGGCCTGCTGGCCGACAACAACCGCATCCGCCTGCACCGGGTGCAGGCGACACGCGGCACCGTGCGCGACCGACTGGGGCGGGTGATCGTCGACAGCCAGCCGTCCTTCGACGCCGTCCTCGTGCCGGAGGACAGCGACAACCTCGAGACCACGGTGGAGAATCTGTCGCAGTTGCTCCGGCAGAGCAGCGCCGAGACCCAGGCCGTCCTCCGTCAGGCCAAGGGCCGACCGGCGTTCCAGGAGGTGATCGTCAAGCGCGACCTGTCGTGGGACGAAATCATGGCGATCGAGACCCACCAACTCGACCTCCCCGGCGTCTCGCTGCGGATCACGCCGCGGCGCAACTATCCCCACGGCTCCTCGCTGGCGCACGTCCTGGGCTACGTCGGCGAGGTCAGCTCGAAGGAGCTCGCCGCCGGCGGCGGCTATCGGATGGGCGACCTCATCGGCAAGGCCGGGCTCGAGCGGCGTTGGGAGAAGTACCTGCGCGGGATCGACGGTGGCCAGCAGGTGGAGGTCGACTCGGTCGGCCGCAAGCTGCGCGTTCTACGCGAAGTGCCCGAGGTGCCGGGCAACACCCTCACGCTCAGCTTCGACCTCGACCTGCAGATCGCAGCCGAAGACGCCTTCCGCGACAAGCAGGGCGCCGCGGTCGTCCTCGATCCGCGCAACGGCGAGATCCTCGCCCTCGTCAGCAGCCCCTCGTACGACCCCAACCTGTTCTCGCGCGGCATCCGGCCGGCGGAATGGGCGGCGCTCACCCAGGATCCATTGCGGCCGCTGAACGATCGCGCCGTGCGCGGCCAGTACCCGCCCGGGTCGACGTTCAAGGTCATCGTCGCCGCCGCGGCTCTCGAGGAAGGCGTGGTCAACCCCTTCACCCGCATCCACTGCGGCGGCGGCGTCCAGTTCGGCAACCACTACTTCCGTTGCTGGAAGAAGGGCGGACACGGCAGCATGAACCTGCACGACGCGCTGGTGAACTCGTGCGACACCTACTTCTACCAGGTGGGGCAGCGTCTCGGGATCGATGCCATCGCCGACTGGTCCCACAAGTTCGGCCTGGGCGTGCCGACGGGCGTCGACCTGGACCACGAGAAGGGCGGCAGCATTCCCAGCACGATCTGGAAGCGCAAGCGCTTCAAGGAACCGTGGTACGCGGGCGAGACCTTGTCCAACGCCATCGGGCAGGGCTACGTCACCGCGACTCCGCTGCAGATGGCGCAGGCGATCGGCGCGATCGCGACCGGCAAGCGCTACCGCCCCCACTTCGTACGGCAGATCGAGTCGCCCGACGGCGAGGTCATCCAGAACTACGAAGGCGACCTGGTCTCCGAGATGCCGCTGAAGAAGAGCACGCTGGAACAGTTGCGCCACGCGCTGCGCGACACGGTGGCGCGCGGCACCGGCAGCAAGGCGAAGATGGCGACCATCGAGGTGGGCGGGAAGACCGGCACCTCGCAGGTGGTCGCGTTGGGGAAGAATCGCCTCAAGCCGTCGCAGCTCAAGCGCGAGCACCGCGACCACGCCTGGTTCGTCGCCTTCGCCCCGGTCGAGGAGCCCGAGGTCGCGGTCGCGGTGGTGGTGGAGCACGCCGACGGCGGCGGCGGGGCCATCGCCGCGCCGCTGACGAAGCGCCTGTTGGAGGCGTACTTCCGCCTGCAGGAGGAACGGGAGGCTACCAAGTATGCTGATGTTCGATCGTCGCCTGGTCTCCCATTTTGACCTCGGCGTGCTGCTGCTCACGGTGGCGATCGTCGGCGCGGGCATCGCGACGATCGTCAGCGCGACCTACAGCGCCGGCGCCTGGCTGAGCCCCTCCGCCGTGCGGCAGCTCTGCTGGGCCCTGGTCGGCGTGGTGGCGATGTGCGCCATGATGGTGTTCGACTACCGCCAGCTCGAGCGCTACGCCTACGTCGTCTACGGCGTCGGCCTGCTGCTGCTCCTGCTCGTGCCGATCGTCGGTTCGGTCGGCGGCGGTTCGCGGCGCTGGCTCAATCTCGGCCCGGCATCGATCCAACCCTCGGAGCTGATGAAGATCGCGCTCGTCATCGCGCTCGCGCGGCTGCTCCAGACGCGCGTCGGCGACACGCCCCTCACGCTCCGCTCTCTCGGCGCGGTCGCCCTCCTCCTCGGTGCCCCGTTCGGGCTGATCATGGCTCAGCCCGACCTCGGTACGGCGCTGTTGCTGGGCTTCGTCGCCGCCAGCGTCCTGCTGCTCGCAGGCCTTCGCCTGCGCTGGGTGTTGATCGCGATCGCCGTCGTCGGCCCGCTGCTGCCGCCGATCTGGACCCACCTGAAGCCCTACCAGCAACGCCGGATCCTGACCTTCATCGACCCGCAGGCGGACCCGCTGGGCGCCGGCTACCACGTGATCCAGTCGGAGATCGCCATCGGCTCCGGCGGCTGGACCGGCAAGGGCTACCTCGCCGGCACGCAGAACCACCTCAACTTCCTGCCCGAGCAGCACACCGACTTCATCTTCGCGGTGTTCGCCGAGGAGTGGGGCTTTCTCGGCTGCTGCGTTCTGCTGACTCTCTACCTGCTGCTGATGGCGCGCGGCCTGGTGATCGCCTCCCGCGCCAAGGACAACTTCGGCATGCTCGTCGCCTTCGGCATGACCTGCATCGTCTTCTGGCAGGTCTTCATCAACGTCGGCATGGCGAGCGGCATGCTCCCCGTCGTCGGCATCACCCTGCCGATGTTCAGCTACGGCGGCTCATCGCTGCTGGCGATCATGATCGGCCTCGGGATCGTCATGAACGTGAGCATGCGCCGCTTCACCTTCTGAGCGCGGGCGGCGCGCCCCGCCGCCCGCGCTACGCCGCCAGCACCGAGTCGATCGCCTTCACCAACTGCGCCCGCGGCACCGCGCCGACGATCTGGTCGCTCACCTGGCCGCCGCGGAAGAGGATCAGATTGGGAATGCCGCGCACGCCGTAGCGCCCGGGCGTGTTCGGATTGTCGTCGACGTTCATCTTCACGACCTTGAGCTTGCCGTCGTAGGTCT
>Ga0268299_1002817_pt1 | contig 18448 bp, 21 predicted proteins | sample NOBtaG_FD_193484 | JGI IMG/M metagenome (GOLD analysis project Ga0268299, IMG submission 193484) | Activated sludge microbial communities from bioreactor in Nijmegen, Gelderland, Netherland - NOB reactor | ecosystem: Engineered > Bioreactor > Aerobic > Activated sludge | place: Netherlands...
AGCCGGACGAGCAGCCACATCCTTAAACTCATTCCAGGAGATCTGCCGGGGCCAACCGGTCAACTGTGGTCCTGTGGCCCCCCCCTCATTCAAACCGAGCGGACCGGGAGTTCCGAACCCGCCAATCAGGAAATGTGGATCAAAGGACCCGTGCAACGGCCTGGTATCCGATCCAATTGGTCCTGGTGTGCGTCCGCCGCCCATTGTCGAACCTGCCTATTCCACGAATGTCTGCGGCCGGAAAACGGAGCACTCGGGGTGAGTTCCGGTTCCCTGCTCCCAATTCAGATTTGCCAGCATGTCCTATTATTTGCAATCCATGCCAATAACCTTAAGTACTTTTCCTTTCGAACCGATTTCCGCATCAAAACGACACGTGTGAACATTCGGGGGGATTTTGGTCTGAAGCTGAAGGGAAGTGTTTCGATAGTGACAACGCAGTACCAAATCCGCACTGGGATCTCTGTATCGATGTACCTCCCACAGATTCTTTATGATGCGTTTTTCTTCCTTTTGATTATCTGGAGCGAGTTCATATTCCCGGCCGTCGATCCCGATACTATAGAAGGATACCCCTCCGAGAGCGCGTTCAGCTTCGCCGTTGCGCGAGTTCCAACCATTGATCGGCTCCATATGTTCTGTAGTATGGATAATCGCGGGACAGTGCAGGTCCATTTCCCCGGCCCAGGTTGAGAAAATGTTTCCCCATACGCAAACCCATCCAAAACAAGCCATTCCCACGAACTGATAGCGCAACCTACTCAATGACATAGTAGTTGTCTCCATCATTGACCGGCTTTGGACTCTTCCCGAAAGGCTCAAACCTGATCCATCGCGTGCCGGCTCCATCCGCGCGGGTTTTCCACTGGTCCCAGACTTGAATGCCAACCGCGTCTTGCTGGACATAGATGGCTGCGTGAGAGCTCCCATCAGTATTGTTTTTGTAAGTCCCCTCGGAATCGAAAGTCGCAATAGCTGTGCCAGGTCTAACCACCTTGTTATCTCTGACCTTTTCTCCACGCTTCCATAGCCCTGTGTGAGGAGCCTTGGTGGCTTCCTGCACAAAAGGTACGCAATGACCGGTTCCAATAAGCTTACCTTTGTACTTCTTTTCGAAACCTTGCGGGTCTCCTGTCAGATCATTCGCAACATAAGACATCCTGCTCTCCTCGAAAGCCTAGCAATAGGTGAATTTACAAACCATGCATACTCCTGCACCTACTCTCGTCCAACCATTATCTCGTATCGGTTCTCAGCAACCCTGTTCCTACCGCACGTGTGCCGACGTGGCGCATGACAAATTCGATTGCCGAAGCGATGAGATTGTACTGCCGACAGATCCCCCAAGACTTGAGCGATCCGATGGTCATCAGTTGGCCACAGCGATAAGAGTTCCGTTGGTGAAGTTTCCATCTGAACCCATTTCGACACGTTCTTGCCCCCTTACTTCTCATGAGCAAAAAGCCAAAAGTCCTTCTCATCAGCCCCCTTATCTTTACACCAGACACCGGTTTTCAGCACTCTACTTGAAAGAGCTATCTGCTGCTTTTTGATCAAGAGGCCTTGAATTTCCTCTCCGCAGATAAGGTCATCAGGCAGGTTCCACCGCTGCCTTATCTCCCTACTAATTGGGGAACCCATCACGATCAGGGCAGCGTTAGTCGACGTGTCCCGATAAGCAAAAAACTGGGGCTCGGAGCTTGCTCGCCTGAGAAAGTAGCAAGGTGGGCGCGGAACCAAAACCATTTGACCATTCTGTGAAGGACCATCATATTTCAAGACACAAGCGTCCCCTTCGGCACGAATCGTGAATTTGTATCCATGAAGGTCAGCATGGTCGCTTACCTGCCCGTGCGAGTCAGGGATCATCCCGCATGATAGACACAAGGCTCCGATGGCTAATGCCGGCCATCTCATTACAATAACTCCCAAAACCACACCTCTTCACCTAACGCAAAATAATCTGGCGTCCCGCCCTTCAGTGCAGTGCCATCCCATGCATCGATGTGATCTGTCGGCCCCCAGCCATTTTTGATGAAGACAAGGCCTTGTCTTCCAATAAAATCCCCACTGGTGACTTTCTTATGAATTATCACTGGCCCCACAAAGCTCGTCTGGGTCATTAGCCAATTCGCCAGTTCCTGGGCGCGGAGAACATGCCTAGGACTGTGTTTGAGGTTGGGATAACACACAGCCCCGCGAAATGACCCCAGGTTGATGCCGGCTCCCCGCAAGGCTACGCCCATTCGGATAGCACATTGATTCGTAAAGTACTTAGTATCACAAGGGCTGTCCGGATAGGGATGATGTTGCCAGAGATCTGAAAACTTCAATGTTGACACCCCCCACCTCCTTGAACAGCATGAGGACCCGACTCCATGGAATGCGGAACTCGCAAAAACCAACCACTTCAATACAACTTCACAAATAACAACTGCTGCTGCCGGAAGCCGGGGGCGCTGGTGTTGAAGAGCGGCTGGCCTGGTCGGCGCATGCCGAGTTCAATAGCCGCGGCGCGGCGCTGGCGCTGCTTGCCTTTTTTCATGACCCCTTCAAGCGAAACGATCGTCAAGGGTTTTCCACGCACATAGCGCGGTTCATCCGTAAACTCAAGTCGATGAGCAGACCACCACTTTTCGATCAATTGGGACTATTAAGAAAAGCATTTTGCCACTACTGAAATTCGCCAGATTTGCTCACTGCCCCAAAGACTGATTCCCAATCTCTAAATTGCTTCTCGAACGATCGATCATCAGCCTGGTGGTACCAGCCAACGTTGGGCACCTGATGTAAACCACGTTAGTTTTTCCCCAAAGCTTAACCGAACGATTGGCCGGTTCATTCCTGTTTGTCTTCCTCTGACTACTTGTCATGTCACGTACTAGCGGCGACTGAACGGTCCCTGCCTACTGCTGGACCAATTCAACTCGGCGGTTCTTGGCTCGCCCCTCTTCCGTTTGGTTTGAAGCCATTGGCGCGGCAAAAGACACGCCGACCGGCATCAGGCGATCTTTTCCAACCGTCTTTTTCGAGAGCAAGGCATTGACCACCGCTTGTGCGCGCCGCTGAGAAAGATCCATGTTGGCGGCCAATGTTCCCACGTTGTCAGTATGTCCCACCACGAGGAGTTTCAGGGAGGGCTGAGTCGTGAGCAGCTTGGCAATCTCTTGAAGCGTCGGTTCAGATTCTGGCTTGATGTCCGTCTTGTTGGTGTCGAAATAAATGCCATACAAAGCGACGCGGCCGCCAGTCGTGATCTGTTCAGCCATTTCATCAGCCCCAACCAATTTATTGCCATCCATGGATTTATCGACGATGACATGAACCTGTAATTGAGTTTGGCCACGGGCAAAATTCCAGTATGGATCGCCAATGCTCGACAGTGCGTACAAGATTACATGTGCATTCCCTTCTACTCGGGCAAGTTTCCACACGCTGAATCGATGATCACTTCCTTGCGCACGATCGAATTGCTTACTGATATAAAAAATCCTCTCGGCTTCCCCGCCGGTCACTGTATAGGCCGTCGTGAATCCACGCCGCTTTAGGTCCTGCTCGTAGTTCCTCATCACCTCCAACGGGGACCTCCCATTGGGGATTGAATAGACGATACGTGTGACCTCTCCTTCCAAATGCAGAGACTTGATAAACTGTTCTTTCTGAAACTCAGCGTTGGGAATCTCCTTTCCCAGCGGTACCGTGTACTCATCGAAGGCCTTGTGGTCGTAATGGACGATCACGGCGCCATCGTAGCGTTTCATCAAGGGATGATCTTTACTCCCAGATACATCGGTTATCTCGCCTGCTCCTGCTGAACCAGTCAAAACACCGACGGCCACACACAGTCCTGTCATCAGCAGCAGCATTGCTTTCATAACAGCCTCCAGCCTAACTGCATAACCGTCTGGCATATCACCTCTAGTTTCACCCCTATGTCTTGGAATCGCCATTGCTCTCAGCCTTCTCCACGGTAAGCTCGGCTACGATCTCACAGAGAATGATCTGTCTCGCTCACCCGTCCTCACGTAGGCCTGTGCCTAGCTGACGAAACCAAAGAACGCGAAGATCGAACGGGCTCGTTCCCCGATCTGCAGCAACGATTTCGCCTTCTACGATATCAACACCTAACCGTCTCAGCCCAGCTACTCGGTCATTATCGTAGGGAGTCATGAAGGCATCTTCTATTCCCCCAAAAACGTTGATCGCATCATCGATGATTTCATCGGTATCATGGGAGGGTGCGCCCAATGCTACGGCTCCACAGTCACAAATTCTTGACTCACATATCACCGGCGAGCTGCTATGCTTGACCGCCATACGCCCACACCACGGGCAACGCCAACCCAAATTGGGCTCAGGGGACATCTATAATCCACCATCGCTAGGGATCATGCTGCACTGCTCTTAATACCGAGTGATGGCCACCTGGTGACCAACTGGCCTCATTTGGCCCGCCCCGCCATTTTTGCAACAGCTAACGCTCCTGAGTAAGGGCACTGGTGTTGAAGGGCGGGTTATAGGTTGGCGCATGATCCAGCCACTGGCCTCGAAGGCTGCAGGGCTGTAATCAGTCTTCACTAGCAAGTAGCGCTTCCCTTATCGACATATTGATGCCTCATCAGTATGCTTTGACATATTCGCACAACCATTCGCCTGGACGATCAACTTCTGAAATCCGCTAAACGCTTGGCGCATGACACTGGCAAGTCATTGACTGCCGTGATCAAAGATGCCCTCCGACATGTCCTCTCACGCCGGACAGTCAAGCAGCCGCGCAAAGCTGTGAAGCTCACCACCGTCTCTGGGCAGGGAGTTCGCTCCGGCGTCGATTTGGACGACTCCGCAGCCCTGCTCGCTTTTATGGAAGAACTGCATGGTTCTTCTTGACGTCAACGTTCTCGTCTATGCCCATCCAAGATTCTGGTCGTCATCCCGCGTATCTGAACTGCCTCAAAGATCTCATCATTCCGACCAAAGTTACAGACTCTCCGATTCCTATGTCGCCGATGCCTTCCTCGCCGCATTAGCCATTGAGAGCGGCAGTGAATGGGTGACCGCCGATCGCGACTACCATCGGTTTCCTAGCCTACGTGTCCGGCATCCATTCGGCTGATCCGCCCTATCGTCGACCTGCTCGAAACAATCCAAAGTCACCCTTGCTTCCCCAGCCCGAGAAGCGCCTGCTGCCGGAGCCCCGAGGCGCTGCGCTTAAAACTGAATGAGTCCAAAGCAGCAGCGCTGGCCATGTCCGCCCTCGTCGATCTGGTACCCGATCTTCCCACTATGGTATCCTCGGCGCAGTGGAATTCGAATGGGACCTCGAAAAAGAAATCCAGAACATCCGGAAACACAAAGTGAGTTTCACGGAGGCTGTCGAATCGTTCTTGGATCCCCACGGATTTCAACTGGTCGACATCAAACATTCGCTGCAAGAGAAACGGTTATACTGGGTTGGTCGCCTTTCTACAGGCCGTGTTCTCACAACCCGGTTTACAAAGCGCGGCAATAAAATCCGTATCATCGGCTCCGCCGAATGGAGAAAGTTTCGGAGGTTTTACTATGAAACAACCCGATCTCAGCCACCTGAAAGTTGACCGAAGGGCCACGCAAAATATTCGTGCTGCGCTCTCGAAGAAGAACCGGGTGACCATCACAGTAAGCCTCGACATGGAGAGCCTCAAGGCGCTGCAAACCCTATCGAAGAAAAGCGGAATCCCCTACCAGCGACTCTTGAACACTGTGCTCACAAGCAACCTCACACAACAGGAATCGATCCAGTCTCGTCTAGATCGACTCGAACAGGAACTCCGAAAAATCAAGCGCCACGTTGCGGCTTAGCTTCTCAGTCCCCTCGACCTTTGAGTCCAAGCAGCGCCTGCTGCCGAAAGCCCGGGGCGCTGGTGTTGAACAGCGGCTGACCGGGTTGGCGCATGGCGAGTTCGATCGCCGCAGCACGGCGCTGGCGTTGCTTGCCGATGCGAAGCACTTGCTGAAGCCAGTCGATGCTCATCGGTTTGCCGAGCAAATGGCGCGTCCCGTTCGTAAATTCCAGCCGCTGGGCGAACCACCATTTTTCGATCAATTGAGGATTGGGCCAGGGCAAGTCTTCGTCCGGGTCCATGTCCACGTTCTCGTCTTCGGGATTTTCGGTTGGCCCGGCTTCGAAACCCTCCGGCTTGTCGGTGTCCAAATCGTCATAGGCAAGGTCAATACCGGTGATGGAGGTGAACGATTCGCCCGCCACTCGTGCCATATTCGGATCAGCCATCTGTTGAATGAGCCAGGGAATTTCTACCGGATCACCAATGACTCCGATTGCCTGGACAGCGAGGCGAAGCGCTTCCGGCCGGCTCGCTAAGACCTTGAGCCAAGCCTGTCCCTCTTGCAGAGACATTCGCCGAACCGCCATCGCGCAAGCAGACTCACGCTCGGCATGTCCGCTTTCGGCAAGCCGCTGTAACACGGAAATCGCCGCCGGCTCCCCCAGCAATGCACCAGACCAAGCCGCCCAATAGCGGCAGTTGAAGTCTTCAACGGCCAGATTTGATTTTACGAACGGAAGCAGATTCGCCTTGCCGAGTTCGCCCACGGCTTTGAGCGCACGAGCTCTCAGTGAGAGGTCTGCCGAGGCAAGACTATCCTTCAGCGAAGGACCAGGATCCTGACGATGAACGGCATAAGCAGCGAGTCCGACCAGTCGTTTAAGAGGTGAGTCAGCTGCGAGCAGTCGTTGTGCATGAGAGGCTGCTTGTTGGAACGGCATCCATCCGAGGGCAGAGATCATGCCCCTATTCAACTCTGGGGTCTTCTGCACAGCTTCAAGGATAGCCTGGATGCGCGACTCGATGCCTGACTTGAACGCCATGACCGAGGCAGCAAAGACCTCCCCATTCTCCTCATTGCCGAGCGCAGCCTTGCACAGCTCCCACCCAGGCTCACCTGCCACGCGTACACCGTCGAGATGGGCCTCGACACGGCCATCGAGCTTGGCGAGATCCTTCAACGCATAGTGTGGTTGGCGGGTGGCATTCGAGCGCAACAGCCACAGAAAGGCTGCCTCTTCGGCATGCTGAGAAACGATCTCTGTAAGGATCATGAATTTTCTCGACTTACGAGCGCGCTATCCCGTCTGATAGCGGCAAGACAGACAAAAAGGGGACATGCTACTGTACTTTCGAGACCGGTGGACGACCACGCGGTCGTAAACTGGCCTCCAATCCCAGTCGCTCCGCCGTTCGCCGCACCCACACCTCTCTCCCAAAGGGTGCCCCCCGATTCACACTCTGCCGCAGCCGTTCCACCTCAGTGCCTCGGGCTCCTCCGGTGCAAGGCGAACAGTAGCATCTCCCCTTTATTCACCCGAGCACCACCTACCAAGGAACCCCTGTCGCTTGGGAAAATCCTTACGAGACGAGACCTTTACAAATGTCTTTCTCTTACTTCGCTGTGTTACGCTTCTCAAAGATAACACCACCATGAGCCCGAAGGAGATCCGCCACCCGCTGATGACCTAAGGTGAGCGGTGGACCAATTAGATGCTTCATCGGCGACGTCGCATAAAACAATGGTGTTTCACCCTGCAAATTAACCGCATTCACATTCGCTCCTCGCTTCAACAGTTCTGCTGCTATTTCCTCATAGCCGTACATTGCGGCCTCATGCAGTGGAGTTCTTCCATACGAAGTTTGACTATTCAGGCTTGCTCCATGCTTGAGTGCGAACTTGACACCCTCTAAATTATTTTTTCGCACGAGCATGGTCAGGAGGGGGCGCCCGCCGACTTTCATGTCAAGGAAAGCCCCAGCCAGTATTGCACGTTCTGCGGCTCGATAGTCAGGGACATCGCTTCCAATAAGAGCAGCGGCCAGCTGAACATTAGCGAGAGGGTTTCCCTCCTCACGCTCACCCTCAGGTGTCGCCAAAGCATCAGCACTCTGTTCAGTGCTTCGCTTCCCACCAAGGTGGGTGGAACGATTCGTTCCTGTTTCTTGGGCAAAGGCCATGACAGAATTCAAAGCAGGGAAGCTCTCAACCCAACACCACTCGGCAGATAGAGAAAACATCGCGACGATACCGATGCTGACACGACCAACAAGCATGATATCTATCCCCTAGAGATTCGCAGCCTCAAGGTGGGACGAATCCACAGCCACCTCAAGCTGACCCCATATTTCGTTTGTCAAATCCAGGCCACTTCAACCCGGCATCGTACGTACATGTTCCATGGAGCACACACCCCTTACGGATCAAGCTTGCCGACCGGCTCGCCCTCCGCAGTTCCAATACCTCCGATCAGACTGGAGGTTCCAATTCTTATATACAAGGGCTTCTCTCCTCGGAGGATGTTAAGGACATCCCCAAATTGAGCAATTCTGTAGCGCAGGTATATCACTCCGTCTTGCCTTAAAACATTAGGTGGCAGTGGACCGGGGTCGGTATGAAAGACTAACTTCCCAACCGGAGTAGTCCCGTCGTAGCAGTCGATCAGAGGAACATCGTTACCGCCAGTCATGTAGTAGATTTGGTAGTGATCGAATTGCTTTATGACCCTGTCCATGGCTACCCTCCACACATAACGAGTCAGCCATCAGGTGAACCGTTGCGGGCACCGCATCCAAATGCGCTTCGACACGGTCGTCGAGCTTGACGAGATCTTTCAGCGCATAATGCGGCTGCCGGATTCCCTTCACGAGAAGCAAGCACAGGAACGCCACTTCCTCAGCATGCTGAGAGGCACTGGACGAGATCACGCCGGAGAAGTTCAAACTCCGCCCTCCCCATCAACTCTTAGCGAGCCGACCAGCCATACCTGAGCACACCAAAATGACTCCCGACCCCGTTGTTTTTTCTCACCGCCCCATTTTTCTCTTTTTTGCCGGAAAACCCTACTCCTCCCTGGTCAGTGAATCAAGTCTCATCCGCGGCAGTACGTATCCAAGAAATACGTGTATTTTTCAGGCCATCGGGAAAGGCCTCCGCCGTCGCCCCCACCCCGCAACCCAACCATTCATACAATGTGTGATTGCAAGACCTGACCCCATTTGCACAGTTTTCTTCATTCCCCAGCGCCGCTTTGCACAATTCCCAGCCAGGTTCCCCTGCCACACGCAGGCCATCCAGGTGCGCTTCGACTCGATGGTCCAGCTTGGCCAAATCTTTCAAAGCATAGTGCGGCTGCCGGATGGCATTGGAGCGGAGCAGCCATAAGAAGGCGGCCTCTTCGGCATGCTGAGAGACAATTTCTGTGATCACAGTGCTGGTCATGCGAAACTAATTCTCTTATTGCGACTCGTCATATGGTCGACATGAACGTTTGTAGGGGCTCGGATGGGGTCCACCTTGTACCTAACGAGGAAACTCAGCCCCTCGCTAAGAATGACTCACGGCCCCCACTATGTTTATCCTCAGTCGCTGCCCCTTATGTATCCCACAAGAGTCACAATGTCCCCTTTCTTGCCCCTCTTCAGGAGGCAGGCTCCAGAATGACCGACCAAGCTTGACCGTCGTACATGACAGCCTCATCGGAACCTGCAACCACAAGGATGCCATCACCAGCCGCAAGGTGGGCTTTCGACTTCATTCGCGGCTCATTCAAACCTGCCGGTCTAAAGTTGCCGCCGTCCGCATTGAACAATGCAGACTCAGTGGAAACAATGACCTGACCTCTATAGTCCACAATTGACTCAAATACTTTATCGGTTAGCTCCTGTCGGGTAAGTTCCCATGTGGCTCCTCGTCCCACCAGGATCTCCCGCCGATTAGTGGTTATGTATACCTTCCCATCCTCCGCACAGCACAACTTCTCCACAGCAGAATTGGTCGGCACATCAATTTGTACCCACACATCCCCATCATAATGCCAGACATCGCCTAGGCCTCCGCAGGCATACAAATCCGACTCACTAAAACCATCAATATCTCGAAAACCAGCATGTTCTAAGTTTGTGTCCTCTCCTTGTGGGAAGAGACCTCGCGATAGCTGGACCCAGTGATTCTTAGCCTTTCTCATAAACACCTTACGATTTGGTCCAACAGCAATGGCATGACCACCTCGAACGGATTTTACATTTGAAAAATATAGATTGGACTTATGGGCAATTGGAGCCTCAAACCCGTCGTCTCCCTTGCCCACGACGTAAACTTCACCATCGTCGGTCACAAAGACCCAGCGCTCTTCAGGTGCGAACACCGCGCAACCATGAATTCCAGTCGCATCGCCAATACCAGATATTGCCCACATTCGATCACGAGCATTCGTAGGATAATAAAAAAATACCGCCGTACGGCGTTGTTCAAGGGAGTCACTATTTGCCCAATGTTGAGCAGTAAAGCCGATTATTTCCTTAGTTCGAATGCAGCAACTACTGAAGACAAAACCATCAAGATATTTATATCGTTTTCCCATCTGTTATTTTTTATCTCCATCTTTCACGTCAAAATTCTTTCTAGTCATGCCATCTTTTTGGCGAACTTGGATCTCGCTTCCTGTACTATGCTGTCTCAAAGAAGCTTCAATCTGGGCTTCAATACATGCTTGGCTACAGTGTGAAAAAGCTTCATTGTGTGCTTCTGCTACTGTTTTTTTTGCATCTGCATACGTAAGCTCTCTCTTTTCCAGAATTGCCCTGAGTTTCTCTTTGGTCTTGTCGTGGAGAACTCCGTGATCACCCGAACTATGGCTTTCTCCGCTAACACAAACACATGCGCCTTTATTCAAGGTATACGCCTCGTCCCCTACCTTCTTGAGCCCTACTACATTTGTGCTGCTCTCACCCCTTGAGCTTTGCAGGAGAGAGTTGGGGAGCAAGTGGTGGCCCGTTTTCCCCTCACAGCAATTAGGAGATCCTGAACCACCATATGGAACCAACATGCAATTTCTCGCCTTCTGGCACTTCTCATCTTTGCAGCATTCATCGGCACTTTTATAACTTCCTGTATCTGGATCTGAACAGGCATCCTTTTCTTTCTTCATGTCGCCTGCACAGTCATCTAACTCTTGCTGGGTCATATTGTCTGTAAAAGGCCACGGCGGAGAATTTCCAGGAGTTGACCCGTGATTGTGTGTCGTCAAATCGAAGTGTCGTACAACATTCTCTCCTTCAAACTTTACGTCCATTGACCAAGCATTGAAGTACACCTTCCCAGTATTCTTATGAGTCACGACTCCTTTCATCGGAGCGCTTCCAGCTTCGTCACCGGTACTTTTCTTAAAATAGGACTTGTCTTTGAGCATCACCTCTTTGTCAGAAATTTTGACGTTCTTACTCCCCTCAGTCATGTCCGATGCCATGCCCGTGTTGGGATAGGGAATTGGCACCCCTGGAGGCGTTGCCGGTGTTTGCGGCGGCGTCATGCAGACGTCAGGGAAGGCAGCAATAGATTTTCCCGCACCTGCTTTGCAGGATATCTCACGGCCATTTGCATACACTTCGTTCGCCATTATTCTGTCCGCGTCAACATCAGAGCAACTCGTTCACCACCATCGTTGGCTCCATGAAAAAGAGCCTTTTGGCCAGGCAAATATCGTTTCTTCGTCGCTTGCCCTAAGAACCCTAACACTACGGGCATAATCGCAGCTCCAATTTCTCCGACACAGTCAGCAGGATGTAAAATCTCAAACCGTTCTGTAAGTCGCCTTCGAATCCGTGAAAGAGCCAGCGTCGCTTCCTTAAATCCGTACTGCTCGCCGCTCAAATCGGTAATTCGAAAATCGAGATCGCCCATGCCACAGCCTGCGTCGGCCAGTGCTCCCTTAATTGCCGCAACCAAGCCGTCTGCCTTAAGCGGCTCTTCGGACAATACTGTCGCCCGTTCACGACCCTGCCCAATACCGAGACACTCAATGCTTACCCCTTTTACTCTATGGGGCATACCCACAAGGATCGCCGCCCCGGCTTCTCCAGGAATAAACCCATCATGATCCTGACTCGTGAGCAGACGGGTTTGCTCTTCGTACGCAGCCAATGTGCCTGCGACAAGATAACTGTCCACTCCCGCGATCAGGCAATAGTCACTACGCCGTGCATACAGCCATTGGCGGGCCAGCGCTAACGCGGTGGCTCCGCTCACCTTACCTTCCGCGATCACCTGGGACTCAGGATGAAACTGCACCCCTAACTCGACTTGCACTTCCATGAGCAAGGTGTGATCAAGCCCTTCCAGACGACCGGGTCGTTCCGGTTCTGCGACGCAGAGAAACAATGGGACTTTGGCTGGCGGGATGCCATCGAGCGAGGCCAGACATTCCTTAATGGCAGGGACAACCATCTTCACCAACTTCGTCCTTCCCCGCCACGGTTCTTCGAGCGGCACTTGTGCCCCCATGATCCACTCACCGCCCTTATCCATGAATCTGGTTTCGGTGAAATTCGAAACGGCGCAGCGGATGGCCGCACAGGTGGAGGCGGCCGTCAATCCAACTCCCGTGACCATGCCTGAAGCTAGGATGGCAATCGGTTGATTGCTCATGCTTCCGCCTCCGCCCGTTCACGCAACTTGGCGGCAACGAGCGCACCAAGTGAGGGATAGTAAGTCTTGCCCAGCTCGCGTGCGCGATACCATCCTCTTGGCATGACGCCTGCGACGACCTGGACGACATCAAACATGTTGCGTTTGAGTGGATAGGATTGCCGCCAGATCAGCATAAACCGCCGATGATCTGGCTCAATGATGATGGTATCGATGACTCCCTGTGTTTCTTGCTTCTCGCCCTTCTTGGGAAAGAAGACGATGGGCATTTCAACGGTCGGAATGGCAAATCGAGTGGTGCCTTCTGGTGTGAGATTTGTCAACGTCACCGTTTCTCCATCTCGAAGATGGGGAATCTGCTGATCGACGGGAGCAGCTTGGTAGTAGGCCTCTTGGAAATCCGGCGGCAGGAAAGGGAAAATGTTGTCGATCCAGTTCTGGTCGTAGGTTCCCGCCAATTTATACCGGGGATCCCAATTGCGGCCGATAGCCCCAAACGCCATGGGCCGATACTCCCCGTCTGGCTTCCTCACAGAGCGCCCTTCTTCTTCTGTGTTGGGTAATGGTTTCGCATTGATGAGTTTGCCGCTCAAATAATGGTGAAAGCCACGACCGACCGGATTGACCAGCACGAACTTGTGCTTCTGCGGATTTTCCTGTGAGGTGTCGGTTCCGCCGAAAGCCTTGCCATAAGAGATCGGCATGGAGGTGAAGGCTTCCGGTCTTGTCGACGAAACGCCAAACCAGCCCTTCTTCCAGGTCCGGTTGCCAACCACCACAAAGGACTTGCGCCAGTCTCCCACTTGAAGAGAAACAGTCACGCGCTTCGTTGGCCGGCCGTCAGGGGCATAGGCGCTGCCGTTCAGGAGGACATCACATTTGGGTTTCTTGGGGGCAAATTCGCTTTCATACACGGGAGGAGAAAATCCTGGCTCTCCCTCAAACGTGTCGGCCATGACGAGGGGAACCTGTTCTTCCGCAAGAACAGGCTCGAGATCCGGCTTGTCAGGGAACCGGAAGGTGCCTTTGACCACCACGACGAGAGATTCGCGCCCATCCGGCGCCATCCCCATCGTATAACCAGCCTGCATCTTGGTGGCGTTGAGCAGTTCCATGGCAGATGGTGACTAGTTGATCTGGACGGATCCACCCTTGACACGGTTGACCCCTGAGGATCGGCTCAGGACGTAGGCGCCCCGGATCAATACCTTGCCCGCACGCGTAAGGGTGATACTGGCTTTGCCGCATTTGAGGACGATCTCCTTCTGGGCTTCCAGCACGACTCGCTCGCCGTCCACCTTCGCTTCAAGCGGCAGTTGTTCGGCGGGCGGATGCTGCTCTTGTGGCCAGAGCAGGCCAATAATGTACGGCACTCTGGCCGCCCCCGCCTCAAATGCCACCAGTACTTCTTTCCCCACATCAGATTGAGACAGCGCCACCGTAGATCGTGCCACCATCGGCTCTAACATGGACAGGCGCGGCAACACGATATAGATGGTTCCAGTCGCCGGGTCGAACTCCGAGATCACGCCACACACCACGCCCTGCAGCTGCGACGTTTGCGCCATCTGAGGCTCATCGGACTGATCATCCATCGTAGTCAGCAGTTCAAGGACCTGCTCCGGACGTTCTCGTTCCATCTTCCGCCCCCCTAGTTCTGCAGAATCTTTTGACCCTTCATCACGATGTCGCCGGACGCAGTGACGGAGATCTTCTTGCCCTCGATCACAATGTCCCCGTTCTTCTTCATCTGAATGCGGGCACTACCGGTCTGGATGGTGATTTCGTCACCGGCATCCAGCAGCATCTTCTTGCCGGCTTTGATTGTGACATCCTTACCCGCCGTTCCGGACATGTTGTCTCCGGCGCTTGTTGAGACGTTCTTTCCTGCACTCATCGCGATGTCTTTTCCCGCCTTCTCCGAAATATTGCTCGCCGCGTCGACCGACTTGTTCGCGCCTACCTTTTCGCTGCTATTCCCGCCGACGTTGACCGATTTGACTGCACCGATTTCTTCGGCCTTCGCTGCCCCGATCGATTCATTCATGGCCGCGCCCACTGTGACCTGATAGGCGCCACCAATGGTCAGCGCTTTCGCAAGTGCGACAGTATGGGCCGCAGCCATGCCGACGGTCACGGCTTCGGCGCCGCTGATCGTTTCGGTGTGATTGCCTCCCACCGTCATCGTCTTGTTTGCGTCAATCGTCTCTGTATGGTTGGCCCCGACATGGATGGTCTTGTTCGACCCAATGTCTTCGCTTTGATCGACCCCAACTTTTTTCGTCCGGTTGTTGCCGACGCTCAATGTTTCGTCATGACCGACTGTCTGGTTCTTATCGTTCTCAATGGCAATGGTCCAATCCTTCTGCCCATGCAGGTAAATCTCTTCGCCGCCCTTTTTGTCTTCGAAGCGCAGTTCGTTGGAACCGCCGCCCCCTTTGGAGCTGTTCGACTTGATCGTGCTCTTGGTTTGTTCGCCCGGCAGCGGATAAGGCGGCATCTGCTCCGCATTGTAGACACGACCCGTGATGATCGGCCGGTCCGGGTCGCCCTCAACGAATTCAACGATGACCTCCTGGCCGATACGCGGCAAAAACATGGCCCCCCATTGTTTGCCTGCCCAGTTCTGAGAGACCCGAGTCCAGCAGGAGCTGTTCTCGTCATATTTCCCCTCTCGATCCCAGTGGAATTGGACTTTCACCCGCCCGTAGTTGTCCGTCCAGATTTCCTCGCCAGCCTTGCCCACCACGACCGCCGTTTGCACTCCCTGGATAATCGGCTTCGGCGTGCTCTGTGGTGGTCGAAAGGGAACCTTGTGGGGGATGCAGGTAAAGGAATTGGTGTAAGCCGATTCGTCCTTGCCCACCGCAGTCGTCGTATAAGTCCCGCCGACCGTGGCGGCATGGTGCAGGCTGGTCAACAGATAGGACTGGTTCATGTCTTTGCGCACATACTCTTTCAAGTCAAAGCGATAGCCGGACGTGAACGCCCGGCAGGAACTGGTGCCGCTGACCACGCAATACTGCGTCTCCTCCTCCTCCATCCGTAGCTTGGCGATCGTATCCCCTTCATTTTTCTTCGTATATTCTCCGGGGTAGTCATAGATCTCGAATTTGCCGTTCCCCCCCACTTCAATCGTCGTTTTCATTTCTGCATCGAGGCTCGTGCTCGGGGTCTCGAAATTATAGTCGGTGACGGCGTACTTACCCGGCCGTAAAATTTGTTCCCATTGCCAACTCGTAATGACATCTTCCGCCAGCGCACCGCTGCCCTGCGCTTCCCATTTGGCTTCCTTCTGCTCCGGACAGGGCTGATGCGCTGACGGGTCGTTGGCAATGACCAATGTGTGTTTGCCCTTTTCGTGCTCAAAGAAATACAACAGGCCGTACTGTTCCATCAGACGCGACACGAAATTGAAATCGGTTTCCCGATACTGGACGCAGTAGTCGCGCGGTTCGAAGCTGCCTTGCAACTGCAGCTTATAATCCGTGAATCCCAGGTCTTTAAAAATTTGCTCGATGATATCCGGGATGGTTTTCTTCTGAAAGATTCGACAGTCCGAGGTCCGCGTGAGGAACCAGAGCCAAGGCACCATGGTCGCCCGATAGTTGGCCAGCCCCCGGTCGCTCCCGGTCTGCATAAAGCGGCTGATGAACCCGTTGAAGTATCGCTTCTTGTCCGAGCCGAGGGTGACCCGGAGCGTCACACGCTTGCCGATGATATCCTCGAACTTGATATCGGGATCGTGCGAGAGCAGATCCAGATCGAAATTCGAGAGACGCGAGATGCCCTCCTGCCCGGAAAACCCTCTGAGGAGCAGGATGTCCTTGCCGAGCGGTGTCTCAATTCCAATCAGCCTGGTCTCTTGCGTGTGCGGCATAACTTCAGCCCCTCACTTGGCAGGATGCGGAAAAAGCCTGCCGGCATTGTTCTCTCGACGATATTCTATTCCATAACTGAGCAACCTTCGTGCCTCACCAGGGTCTCGTTCCTGCAAGCTTTGCATATCCCTTTTCCCAACGAATCGACTTCATCCGACCTGCTGTTTTCGCCTGCCTCCGGCCGTCCTATCCAAAAAGATAGGACCTGATACGAATTGGATAGTCCAAGGACTCCTCAATGGTGCTGGGGCCAGCGGGTCCACATCATCCTCTCCGGCGGCACGAAAGTGAACTTATCGAACGACATTCCACTGATGAGAATCTGGGAGGCCCCGCCAGGATACACACGATGCGCCGTCTGATCCCCCTGCCCGCGATACCGTTTGCCGGTCGAGAGATCGAAGGCCATCGGACCGGCCACGCCGAAATAGACCGGCACATCTTCCAAGGCAATCAAGGTCGCTCGCCAAGCCGCACTGTTCCAGATGGGGGCCGGCATGTTTCCCGCCGTCTGATATTCAGGACTGGGATTCCTCCACGGGTCAGGGATCTTGACTGCCGCAGATCTGCCATGCATGCGCATGGCTGCTTCCCGCTTGGCCTTTTCTCGATGGGCTGTTTCCTGTTCCGTTTCCATGGTCCAGAATGTCGCGTCGAGCAACGCGCATTTTTCCAACGCCTCATCCGTAAAATGAAACAGGTCTTCCGTGACATTGACCCATTGGCCTCGGCTCCATCTCGCCTGGGTCTCATCGGACCCATAGCGATAGACTCTGCTGCCTTTAGGAAGGAAGCCAAAGTCATACTGCCGGTTTTTGAACGTATCGAGCACGTCGTAACCAATCGGCAAGAGGGGCACCCCAGCGCGCAAGACTTTGCGAACCTGTGTCATTCGCTCTCCTCGGGTGTTGCCTTCGATATTTCCACCAGCGCGCGAAGAAACTGCTCATCTCCTCACGCCACCTCGTAACGGAAGTTCCCGCCAGGCTCGACCGAGATATGAACTCTGTTGACCAATTCCCCTGCCGCCATCCGTGAAAGAAATTCCGTCGAGAGTTCCGGCAACAACGTCCGCGTCAGAATGTGATCCACGTTCCGCGCGCCGCTCTCCACTTCGGTGCAGCGCTCCGCAATCGCCGTGATCAGGGCTTCGTCGTAAGACATCACCGCACGGTGGTTCTCCTTGATGCGGCTGCGGACCCGGCTGAGCTGCAATTCGATAATGCGCCGCATGATATCGGGAGAAATCGGATAGTATGGCACCACGATGAGTCGTCCCAGAAAGGCCGGCTTGAAGTATTTCAAGAGATCAGGTCGAATCGCATCGGCTAACGCCTCAGGATCAGGCCTGGTCTCAGGATCGGCGCAGAGCTTCATGAACGTATCCGTCCCGGCGTTGGAGGTCATGATGATCACGGTGTTTTTGAAATCGATATCACGCCCCTCGCCGTCTTTCATCATGCCCTTGTCGAACACCTGATAGAAAATGTCCTGCACGCCTGGATGGGCTTTCTCCATTTCATCCAACAGGATCACGCTGTACGGTTTTCGGCGAACCGCTTCCGTCAAGACCCCTCCCTCGCCATAGCCCACATAACCCGGAGGTGAACCCATCAACAGCGAGACTTTGTGCTCTTCCTTGAACTCGGACATATTCAGGGTCGTGATGTTTTGATCGCTGCCGAACAGCAACTCGGCGAGCGCCAAGCCCGTTTCGGTCTTTCCCACACCGCTTGGTCCGACAAACATGAACACCCCGATCGGCCGGCGAGGATCCTCCAATTTTGCCCGCGCCGTTCGCAGGCGTTGGCTCAGCGCATCCAGGGCATGCGATTGTCCGACCACGCGTTTTTCTAAATGCTCCTTGAGCGTCAACACGGTGTTGATCTCGTCTTTAACCATCCGTCCGATTGGAATGCCGGTCCAGGCCGAGATCACCTGGGCGATGGCCTGCCCGTCCACACAGGGCTGCAGGAGCGGGGTCTCGCCCTGGAGTACACTTAGCTCTTTATTCATCCTCGCCAAGTCTGTTTGCAGCGTCTCGATTTCCTGAGCGGTCAGCTTGGCGGGCGGCGTTTCACTCAACTTGTCGGGAGGCG
>Ga0268299_1002818_pt1 | contig 18446 bp, 15 predicted proteins | sample NOBtaG_FD_193484 | JGI IMG/M metagenome (GOLD analysis project Ga0268299, IMG submission 193484) | Activated sludge microbial communities from bioreactor in Nijmegen, Gelderland, Netherland - NOB reactor | ecosystem: Engineered > Bioreactor > Aerobic > Activated sludge | place: Netherlands...
GAAAATTGGAATCAACCGTTTCGGCCCACAGATTCATGCCGCCAGTCAGGTTGTAAACCCGAGAAAAGCCGCTTTCCCGGAGAAATTCGGCAATTACGCTGCTGCGATTGCCCGCCCGGCAGACGACCACGATTTCGTCGCCTTTCTTGCTTTCCAGCTCCTCAATTCGGTCGGTGAGCTCACCCATCGGAATGTGCAAGATGTCCGGCAGAACGGAGATTTTGAGCTCATGCGGCTCGCGAATGTCAAGCACAACCAACTGATCACCCCGCTCGCGGCGCGCCTTCAGCTCGCAAGGAGTGATTTCAACCTTTGTTGTCGGTTCTGACACTAGCTCGTCTCCCGGGGAAAAATGTAAGTATAATCACATCTCGTGGGTCTACTGTATAGGAGTGATCATAGTGGCTGCACTGAATTTGCAAGAAGCTTTAAAACAAGTACTTGAAGACGACGGAAAAATTTCCAAGTACGAAGCCAAGGTCATCCGCGAAATTATTATGGCTGATGGTCACGTTTCGGCCGAAGAAAAAGAATTCCTCGAAAAAGCGCTCCGCGATAACAACTTCGACGAGTCAGCTTTTGAGCTTCTTTCCAGCGTTCTTTTGAGATCGCATTTGAAAGACTAAGCCGATTTTCGGATAAAGTGACAAAAGCGCCCTGGCGTGCGTAACACCCTGCGCATTTATTTACGAAAGCTGCTCTAGCGTTTATCCGCAGGAGCAGCTTTTACCATGCAAAATCAGAGTTTCAAAAAGCAAGAATAAACCTAATTCCTGCGAGCTTCACCCTCGGCCAGTATTCGTTTTAAAACGGCCTGAGTTAAGTCAACACCGTGATCGAAAACCTTCTGACCACCTGCATAAAGCCCCTGACCATCAACTACAAGATCAATATTGCGCGCTTTAGCTTCTGCCTCTGCTGCCTGAGCAACGCGCACCCGGACAGACAAATTGGCCGATTCAACCAGTTGCGCAAGCGCCTCTTGCTTGGCTCTTACAACAGCTTGCGCTTCCTGCTTTGTTTTGTCTATTTCAGAGGCTGGTTGTTTATCCTCGCGCATTTTGATCAACTTGCTGTTCCAAATCTCGACATCTTTTCTCAACTGCGCTTCCGAATTGATGCGTATCGCCTCAGCATTTGCCACTTCCGGAATGCCGGCTCTGATTTTTCCAAAATTGAAATAACCAACCTTTACAGTCAGCGGCTCAGGATTTTTCTCAACCGCCCGCGCGCCGGCACAAAATGTACTTGCTGCCACGGTTGAAACAACCATTACCACTGCTTTTGCATTATTTGCATAAAGAGATCGCATTTGCATTTTTCCTGTTTGAATTTCTCAATTTATAAGTTTGTCGTAGTGCAATCCGAACACGGTCTCAGGTGTGGGCGCCCCTCCCAGGTTTAACAATAATTTGTATTGCTTGTTGGTCGTGGAATCAATTGATTGCCTGCGCAATTCTTCTGCATGAGAACGCATTCTTTCTGCCGATACTGGATTTCGATCTGTTTGAGCACCCAGCTCGAATTCCCCTGCCGCCTCGATCGGACGACCCTGTCGATCGAGAATCACGCCCAATGCATAGTGCATTTCCGCATCGTCCTCGCGCAGATTGATGACATTGCGCAGCGCGGATTCGGCTTTGCCCAGGTCTTTTTTGCGGAAGTAGACATTTGCCAGCGCCATATGCGCAGAGCGAAGATCAGGTCGCTGGGCGATTGATTTCTTAAGCTCATCTTCCGCTTCATCATATCGCTCCAACTCCAGAAGCACCTCTCCTCGCAGTTTGCGAGCTTCGGCCGAGCCGGGATTTTCTCTCAACACCTGATCGAGATCGGCAAGCGCACTTTTGAAATCTTTTTTCTTGTAATCGAGAATCGCCAGTCCGATAAAAGCATCGACCGGTTTTTCCTTCTCGCCTGCAGCCTTGCGCAAAAACTCTTCAGCTTTTGCCAGATTGCCTTCATGAAGGTAAGAAAAACCAAGCGCTGAATACATCGAATGATCTTTGGTTCCCAGCTTCAAAGCCGTTTCGAATTCATCTATAGCCTGCTTGTGATTGCCGGTCTTGCGCATAAGATTGGCCATCATTACATGCGCTTCCTGATTGTTCGGCTTTAGCTCCAGAAGTTTTTTGCATTCGGCAACGGCAAGTTCTATTTGATTGGTTTTGAAATACAAATGAATAAGATTCAAATGCAAATCAAAAGACGATGGTTTCATTTGGCTGGCGGTCTGAAAAGCCTTAATGGCACCTTCAAGATCGCCCCGCGCATAAAGATACTCAGCTCGCTGCCTGACTTTGGAAAAACTTTCTTTTGCATCTGCCGCATTCATAGAACCGGCAAACACAATTAACAGCACTGCTATCTTGTGAATTGATTTCATTCCCATAATAATCGCTCAGCAAGACTCGGTCCCATACCAAAATATTTTTGTGACACTTCCGGCTTTGTTGCGGTTTCAACTATAAAGCCCGGACTGACATACTTATTCCAGGCGTCTTGAAATGCATCGCGTCCCTTTTGCGAGCGAGCAAGGATTTTTGGCACGATGTGATAGGTGGCGATACGCGGCTGCGCGGAGCCGCGTAAATAGCTTTTGAAAAACAAGCGTTGGCGCTTTTGCGCATCTTTGGACTGCGTGTCCGCATCAACATAAGGAAGTGCAAATTCATACTTAGGAATCAAATAAGGCTGGTCGGATACCGGTGACATCAATTCTTTGAAGGCTGTTGTGAAAACCCTGGAATGAGCAGGCTCGACATCATCCAAAAAGATCCGATAACTGCCGTCCGATCGCTGCGAAATTTTAATGCTTTCGCGATTCACATACTTCGGCAATTGACGCATTTTCTTCAGTGCAGAGAGCAGTGCCACTGACATATCGTCCAGTGAAGACTCAATGGTGCCCGGCTCGCAGACCTGCTCTTGGAAGTTAGCAAAAAGCCGCTTGTGACGTTTGAAAGCAAAATACATTGCAGCGGCAAACGGCAATATCGAAACAACAACAGGCAAGTGAACGAATGCAGCACCACCGAACACGGCTAGGGCTGTCACTGCGCCAAGAGCTGTGTGCTCGATATAAACGCCGTTGAGAGCCTCGCGCATCTCTCTTGCATGATCTTTATACCCGACATTGCGTTTCAAATATGCAGGAGTGAGATTGAGTTCTCTCACTGACGTCAATTCAACACAACCTAGAGTGCGATTGTGATACGGCTTGCCCACTTTCCAGAGATCATAAATTTGATCTCGGACGAGCGAGCGTTTGAGCATCTCATCGTTTAAATCGTCCGCCGAAGCAAACACCTCTGCAGGAGTCAATTCCGAAAAGGAAGGATGAACATGACCAACTCCGCACTCGATCTGTCCATCATCGGAAATTCCATAAAATCCATCATGTTTGCGCACAAAGCGCTGATAGTCGTTGAGACCTTTCTCAAGCGCCGGCGCGATGCAGATTACATCCCAGTTGTTCGCAACCTTCCGGCCGCCCATCGGATCTTTTGTATGAATTCGCAGCGAGCGACCACGTAATTGTTTCACGGAAACCGGCGAAGTTGTGGTGGTCAAATCTATCAAAGTATTCAGAGATTGACTGTCCCAGCCCTCACCGAATAGACCCCGCGTGCCAATCAAACACTTGGTGATACCGAGCTCGAAAATCTCAGTGGCGACAGCAACATACAATCTAGACTGCCATACAGTCGAATTGGCGGTGATTTCCACGAACGGCTCTTTCCCGTCGTCATCAGCAATTAGTTGAACGTCGTGCCCATCGCGTTTTAAACATTGCTCAAAAACTTTGATGAATTGATCTTTGATGCGTCTGTCCACTAAAACAAGCGAACCAGTGACAAGACAAGGATTGAGCACAGCCGATATCGGAGCGGCAAGCAGCGTTCGCAGCGTGGCAATGGCACCGCCTGCTTCCGCATCGAGAACTCCTTTCAACGACTTCACGGAAGTAGCCGACATGCGCTCGAAATCTGTAACGACCACCGCCCGCAGACGATCTTGCAAACTGGCATATTCGGCATCAAGAATCCGGCAAACAGCATGCGTTTTGCTGCGACTGAAGGACAGAACCCGATCGATAGGAGAAGCAGTTTTACGCAGTCCTTGCTCTGTAATCGCGTAACCCAATTTCCGCATTGAGGACCGTATCTTATCGTAGAGCTCATGGTCCTTTTTATTCCGGCTCAACTGCAGGCTATGAGAGGCAAAATCCTCAAGGATCATCATCCAGTCGTCAATAGTCGGAGACTGCATAAGCGCTTCGCTCGTGAAAATATTTTTCGGCAAAGGACGACCAGTTTTCGAGAGAAAACGATACAGTGCCACGGCAAATTGAGGGCGCAACTGAACGAGACTCTTAAAGGCACCGGTATCTTGGTCGTAAGCTGTTTCATCCAATCGGCTGAGAACCCACTGAGCAAGTGGCGGCTCTCCCGGTGCGATATTCTTTTCTAAATCTCCTTCACTTTCGTCGTTATCCAGGTGATGCGCCGGTTGCTCGATGCCTGCCAGGTCGGCAATGAGGCGGTGAAAATCGACGTGCTGCTCCTCGAGAAATTGAAATTCTTTTTCGGTCGGCTGAGTAAACAGAACCAGATCTTGAAAAGGCGCCAGCCCACCCTCCTTGACGAGCGCCGGCGTGGGCACTTGATAGTCGATCTCGCCGACAAGTGAAAGATAACGATTTTCCTGCGTCCTGGTTTTTCCTTCAGGCGGCGTCCCTGTCAATCCGACAATGATCGGATCATCCAGATATTTTACGAGCAGACTCATGATCGCCGCCCAGTAATCCGTTAAATGGTGGCATTCATCGAAAAGCACAAGCTTCACTTTCTGACGGCGCAATGCTTGCAGCAATTGAAAAGCGTTCTTATGCAAAACTTCTTTCAAGTCCAACACATCAACGAGTTTTTTGCGCAAACGGCTGACATGCCTGGACATCTCCCGATCGTAAGCTGCTTGATTGTGCTGCATCAGATCAAGAATTCGCAGTTCCGCCTCGCCGGTCGACAGCGAGCGTCCTTGGGCGATCTCCTGCGCCCAGTTATGATGGGCGAGTTTCTCCAAGTACTCTTGTTCCTTTCCAGGCGTAGACAGCACCTGATATGTGAGCACCGTAATTGGTTTCAGCGGCTTGTCTTCATGTGTGCCGAGAATATCGCTCATATTGAGCATCCCGCTCAGATGATCGGGAATGAAAAGATCCAATTTCTGCCCCCACTGGGATTGGATCGTGGTGTTGGGAGCAAGAATTAGAGCCGGAACTTTTAAAGTGCTGATCAACTGCAAGCCGATAATTGTTTTTCCGGCGCCGGGCGGTGCAACGATGTGCAGTTGCCGCTCACCGCGCTCCATTTTTATTTTCACCAATTCCAAAATCTCTTCCTGATATCGGCGCAGCGGATGGCGAAAGCATAGCTCTCTTAAAGCCTCAGGAATCTCATTGGGATCGGTAATTTGTTTGTCGATAGCCGATACCGCCTCAAAGGGCAGCGATGTTGAGGCCGAATTGTTCGTTGTAAATTTTGCCACTAGAGGCGCTTTCCAGGGCAGCCAGAATGCCCGCCGACCGCCTTAAAGATACGCCATTTTGCATAACAAGGCAACGCAGTAAGGGTATAAACTTCTGGTATCCGGATCAAATTTACTGAAACAGGTTCAAAATGTCGCAAGAACGCCCATTTCACATCGCAAAAGCACTGGAATTCGGCTGGGATGTTCTCTCCAGACGATGGATGCCGCTCGTAATCTGGGCTGTAGTACTGCTGACTCCCCACCTGATGGTCAATGTCGCGATGGGGATTTTTAGTTATTTTGCCAGCGATCACAAACCGCCTGCGATTTTGCAATTCATAAATCTCGCGGTGCAACTGATTACCTTCTTGCTCTACACGCGTGTGGTACTGCTTTGTATTGACGATGAGCCCGCCGGACTGGGAGATGTTCTTACCGCCTTCAAGTACATAATCCCTTTTGGTGTTTCCGGTTTTATCTTTTCATTGCTGCTCTTCCCGGCTTTTTTGCTTCTTATTGTCCCTGGAATTTATTTGATGATTTCTCTAGGCTTCTACAGCTTTTATGTTCTCGATCAAGATATGGGACCGATTGCAGCCTTAAAGAGAAGTTGGGCGATTACGCGCGGGCATATGAAAGACCTGACTTTCTTTTACTTCGTTCTTTGCATGGTTGTCTTCGGTGGGCTTATCTGTTTCATGGTTGGCGTTATTCCTGCTTCAATCGTAAGCAGCGTGGCTATGGCCAGAGTTTATCGCCAGCTCGATAGAGCTTACGACGGTGAAGACGAAGAAGAGGATGACACCGCACATCATGATGAGGCAAATCCCCATGATGAGGGCATGGCCGGATAGGAAGAGTGACTGAGAATCACCCGCCTTTAGCACTTTAGAGTGATGCGCGAAAGCGCAGCATCAGGGATATTGAGAGTATAGGGAGTGGGCGAACGAATCATCAGTTCGGTCTTTGGGTGCTGGTCGATTGCGACCGGCAGCCTGATGAGGATGTGCAATGAACACCATGAAACGGTTCGAAATGGAAGAGTCGAAAGCCAGTGACCTGATCAGCGTTCTGGTAGTGGAAGATCAAGAAGTTTTGCGACTCGGCCTCAATCTTACTCTGCAATACATGCGCAACATTCAAATAGTCGGTGTGGCCGGTGATGGACCGAGCGCCGTTCAAAAAGCATTGGAACTGAAGCCGCAAGTCATTCTAATGGACATCGGTTTACCCGGCTTTGACGGCATTGAGGCAACCAGACGCATTAAAGCGCAACTCAACACTCGCGTGATGATATTGACCAGTCACGAAGAAGACAAATCTATTTTTGCTGCCCTGGCGGCTGGTGCTGACGGATACTGCTTGAAAGACATTTCCAGCGCCAAGTTGAACACGGCAATAAATTCCATCGCCAGCGGCGCGGCCTGGCTCGACGATGAAATCGCACGCCGCGTCCTGCATTCCGTCAAAATGTCCGATCCGCAACTTACAAGCGAAAGATTGGCGTTGTCCGAAAGTGAATTGCGAGTGCTCGGCCTTATTCTGGAAGGCGCATCTTCAGATGAAATCGGCGAACAAGTAGGTCTGGATAATATTGAAGTTCAATCATATTTGAAGAAACTGATTCAGAAGGTCTCGTGGTCCGGCACCAGCGCGCCCGCAACCAAGATCTCGCGCCAGGCGAAAAATTCGCAAGATTTCAAAATGTCGAAAATATGCCCGAACTGCCGCGTGCGCCTGGGCGAAGAATTCGATGTGTGCCCATACGACGGGCAACGTATGCAAGAAGACGCTTTGATTGGCAGCGTATTCGCCGACCGCTATGAAATTCTTTCACTCCTTGGCACCGGTACCAGTGGTGCGGTCTATAAAGCTCGCCATCGTTACATGCACAAACTAGTAGCGATAAAGATTATGCACCTGGAGCTAATCTCGGACATTGCGCTCTTGAAACGCTTTCGTCAGGAGGCAGCAGCAGCAAGTTCGCTTACGCATCCCAATATAATCAGCGTGATCGATTTCGGTCTTTCGCCTGAGGGACAGGCGTTCATGATCATGGACTATCACGGCGGAAACAGTCTGGACGAATTGATCTTCGAGCACAAACAACTGTATTGGAAAAAGGCGGTGGGGATATTTAAACAGATTTGCACAGGTCTGGGACATGCTCACAACAACAACATCATCCACAGAGATTTGAAGCCGAGCAATGTTCTCGTCGTCAATTTCGATGGCGCTGAACCGTCGGTAAAACTGGTCGATTTCGGAACAGCCAAACTAGTCACACCTGATTCTCAAGGAGCCGGTCTCACTGTTCCCGGTCAAGTTTTCGGCTCACCAACATATATGAGTCCGGAGCAATGCATGGGATTGCAATTGGAAGCCAATTCGGACATCTATTCTATGGGCACTCTCATGTACGAGACTTTAGTCGGTCATCCGCCTTTCGTCACTGAGAATATCGTCGAGGCGATGTACAAACAAGTGAATGAAGAGTGTCCACCGATTGCTCAAGCGGCAAGGAAAGCCGGTGTCACAATCGACAATCGCATGCAAGCGATCGTCACAAAAGCATTGAGAAAAGATCGATATCAGCGCTATCAGTCGATGAATGAATTGAAAAAAGATCTCGATAGCCTCGGCGTTTAGGAAAAACAGGTCAAAGCGATGATGTTTCTTTGGGGAAGGGGAAAAACCGCGGCGCTTATCGCTGCGGTCAATCGGAAAAATACAGGTGCTGTAAAAGCATTGCTTGTCCTTGCGTACTTGATGTGGGGCGGATTACTTTTTATTGGTCATCTGGTTCTATTCGAATACGAAATGACCGCCAGCCCACTTGCCGATACCAAACGAATTTTTCCTGAAAAAAGCATCGTGCAACTTGCCAGAGGACGCCAGAACATCATCATCTTTATTCACCCCATGTGTCCCTGCGCCATGGCAAGTGTTGATGAATTAGCTGAATTGATGCGCGTCGGACAAAAAGATGCAATAGGCACGGTCATTGCCTTGATGCCTCTGGAACTGAAATCGGAATGGTCTTCTCAGCCTGTTTTTTCCGCACTGAAACGAATTCGCAATGTCTCCATTTCCTATGACTCCGATGGTTCGCAAGCCGCAACTTTCGGTGCCACCACATCCGGTCATGTCTTGATTTACGACGGCAGGGGCGTACTTCAATTTTCCGGGGGCATTACGGCATCAAGAGGACACTCGGGCGACAATGCAAATTTACAGGCGGCGAAAAACATCATTCTGGATCGAAATCCAAAATTCGCAACTACACCGGTTCTCGGCTGCGCATTGAGGTAGGCTATATGAGTATCGATCGTATTGAGCAGTTGAAGAACCACAGTGAAGTCGCAGATCTGATCGCCGAGAAGACCAGGACGATATTTGACGGACTGGTAAAAAAGAACTACGCAGCCTGCGATCAGATGTTTGCTGTGCTGCTCTTCATCGAATGGTTGGGCGGGATTCTTACAGCCCTCATGGTATCGCCTACCTCCTGGGAAGGAGTGACTTCCAATACGCATATTCACGTTATCCTTTCGATTTGGCTCGGCATGGCGATTATCGTATTGCCTATCGCACTTGCCTGGTTTTACTCCGGAGCTTCCCTCACCAGGCATACGATTGCTATTGGACAGGTGCTCATGACTGCACTGCTCATTCATTTAACCGGCGGTCGATTGGAGACGCACTTCCTGGTTTTCGGCTCCCTCACTTTCCTGGCGTTTTACGCAGATTGGACCGTTCTTCTGACTGCTACCATCCTTACGGCTCTCGACCATATATTCCGCGGTGTCTACATGCCATTTTCAGTATACGGCGTCACTTACGCCGAGCCCTGGCGATGGTTGGAACATGCAGGCTGGATATTGTTTGCAGACATTTTTCTGATCAGAAAATGTGTTATAGATATGCGCGAAAAATGGACAATTGCAGAACGCCAGGCACAAATGGCGTTGACAAATGAAATCATCGAAGCTGATGTGGTGAAAAGAACGGAGCAAGTAAAACAAACGGAAGAACGTTTCCGTAATCTTTGCATGTCGGTGCCGACGGTAATCTTCGAATCAAATGCCGACCATAGCTGGGAAGTAATCGAATTGCCCTGGTTTCAACTTACGTCTTCCTCCTCAACAAAGGCAAAAGAATGGTGGACATTGATTGTCGAAAGCGAACGTGCAAAAACGCTGGAATCATGGAAAATGGCGGTGGAGGAAGGCGTAGAATGGACGCGGGAATTTCGTATACAAACAGAAACCGGCGTCACTAAATGGGTGAAAGCAAAGGCTGTCCCGTTAACTAATAAATCCGATTCTAGTCCACGAATGATCGGAACTTTAGAAGATGTCACCGACAGAAAGAATGCCGACGACAATAATCGCCGCATGATGCTCATGAATCAGCGCGACGATTTTATGGCGATGCTTGCCAACGATTTGAAAAATCCGATTGTCGGCGCCAACCGAATTTTGTCTCTCATGACCGAAGGGCGGCTGGGCAAGCTGGAAAGAGAGCAGCAAGAAGTGCTCTCGAAAATCGTCGAAGGCAACAAAGACTTGTTGCGAATGATAGGACACATCATCTCGGTCTACAGGTACGATCGAGAGTCCGAAACATCAACAGTCGCCCCCACCAGTGTCGGCAGCTTGATAAATGAGTGCGTTGCCGCGGTTCGCGAGCAAGCAGCACAAAAACGCGTGGTGATCGATCTGGAATTGTCCGAAGGCAAAGACATCGACATCATCGGGAACAGCGATTCCATTAGGGTGGTAATTCAGAATCTCCTCGACAACGCAATTAAGTTTATACCGGAAGGCGGCATCATCACACTGAGCGCCTACAGTCAGGGTGACAAAGTGATGTTCAAGGTGAACAACAGCGGATCGTTTATTGAAATCCAAAAGCGGAGAAAACTGTTCGAAAGACCCGTTACCGGCGAAGACAGCAACAATGGCTACCTGCCTAAAGTCGGGCTTGGACTGTATATGTGCAGGCAAATCGTTGATGCGCACAGAGGAAATATATCGTGCGATTCCGACATTGACGGCACCACTTTTACAGTGTCCTTGCCACGGCAACAACAGGCCGACTTTCAACCGCGCTAAATAAGTTTTTTCAACGCCAGTGTTCGGTGCGAGATCCCCATCTTGCACCGAACCCGCCATTTCACATGCAGGCGGAATTTGTTCTATTGCAAGTTCAATACAGTGATTACCGGCAGATGATCGGAGCCGACGTAGGGGCCGCTGTAGCGTTTCACCGCGGTGATTTCCCTGGACGACAGAAGATGGTCGATGCAAAACAGCGGCATCCAGTGAAACGTGCTCCATGAAGGCTGGTAGCCGAATCCTTTTTCAGAATCTTTCAGGTTGGTGTTCTTCATCAGTTCATAAAACTTGTACGACCAGGGCGTGCAGTTCAAATCACCCGCAAGAATAGCGGGCTCGTCGGTGGCATTGATGTCTTTAGCGAGTTGAAGAAATTCAGCATCGCGAAAGCCGATGCGGCGCATTGGAATGATGGGATGGGCAAAGACGACGTTGATATATCGATCTTGAATCTTCAGATGTGCCACCACGCGAGGACGCCTCATCGCACCGAAATGCTCAAGCTTTCCATCTTTGATAGGAAATTTGCTGAACAGGCCGATTCCACCATAGCTTGGTTGCACTACCTGATAAGGATAGCTTTTCAACTTCGGACCGAGCTTGCTCCAGGTCTCATTGGTTAGTTCTGAAATGCCGACAACATCGGCATTTTCTTTCTCGATAAGAGCGATGACCGATTTGATTTCTTTGTTCTTCCCGCCCCAGATGTTCATCTGCAAGAATTTGAATTGCGTTCCGCCCCCAGTGGCTTCCATACGTTCCGGCACATAGAGAGAAATGATTTGAACAGCATTTAGCAAAGAAAGAAATAAACCAATGCAGGCTTTTTTGCGCGTCGAGAAGAACCATAGCAGCAAGGTCAAAACAATACATGCAAGACAAATTAGTGGACGAGCGTGGCTCATCCATTCAAAAAAGAAGTGAAAAGCCCCCAGAAAACTGAATAACGTCACTATGACTGCCGAAAATAGCAACAAATCAAGCAGAAAAAGAGCCAGTCTACGCATTTCGTCTTAGCTTCCCAGTGACACCTAGCTGCTGCTACCAGCCGCCTTAGCTCGCTCTACCAATTCATCGACCATTGACTGAATCTTCTCATGAAGTGCGTTTGTGAGCTTGTGTCGCACCGCATGTGCATCACTATGATATTCATCTATCAAAGTTGAGAGATCGACGGGTTCGGCAAGTTTCACAAAGACGTCACGGGTGGTGAGCGGCTGAGGTCTCTTGATGCGATAAAATTCGCGTTCCATCTTCATCAACCCTTCCGCGAGGCGATCAAGTGAAGTATCGTCTCCATAATATTGAGGGCGCCAACTGGAAAGCTGAGCAACTTCTCGAAGTGCTTCTATCTCTCTTTGTATTTCCATCTTCACAGAGTGGTCGGTCTCCGCCGCCAGGCTTTCTTTTAAGGCGGCGCTCAACTGCCACGACTGATCGATAAGGTGCGCTTGAGAGACGGGAAGATTTTTATGTTTCTCCTCCACCTGGCTGATGATTGCATTTTCCGTTTCAATTATTTCTTGCGAAAGATCATCTTGCCCTGTCGTTTCAATCTGAATGTTATATGTTTCCTTCTCTCGCTCTAAAAGTGTTTTCTGTATGCACCGCAGCCGTCCAGCCAGAGTCGGCGCATAGGTCTTGATGGAAAGCCGTGCCTCCAGTTTTTCCATCCTTGTTAGAAGCAGATTTTCGATGGGCACTTTGTAGTGATATTTGATCGCCATCGGCACAAGAAATGCTTTGAAATTCGGATCTTTCTTACGCTGCTCCAGTATTGCCTGCATGCAGATTTCCACCGCACCGCTGTGAAAACTTTGGACCCTTTCATTCAGATAAAAAATCTCGCCTTCCGGAAAAATGACAAGGATGTCCTTGCCTTGCTGCACGGTATCTATTGCAAATTCTTTTGCTTTGAGGTCATGCGCTCCGCGTTCGACAGAGAAGTGTCCAAGGCGCTGCAGCGCCCATCCGGCTATGCCGTAGATTTCGTCGAAGGCTTCTCTGTTGCACATCGATATGAAACGTTTTTCCGTCAAACTGGAAAGCTCCAGGCAGATGCGGGGATCGGTTTCATCAGCATGGTTGGGAATGAGAATGGCGCCGGCTCCTTGCGGCAAACCTTTCAACATTTGTAAGCAGCCTTCATCGATGTGCAACTTGTATTTAAGGGACAATTCCGTGTGCACGAGAGTCTGCGCAGCCTTTATCAGCCACGGGCTGGGCGCGGCTGGACGAAATTCACGTTTTTGAAGCGGACTGCCGCTGGGATTCGAATCCGACATTCCAGCCATAATACAGCGCATCCTTGAGATCTTGCATTTCCTTGCCTCTTGACCTGCCTTGGCAGTAAGCTCTGCGAATCCCGAAGAACGGACTTCTTGGCAATGTCTATGGACGCGTGGGTTTTTGGTATTTTAATGGTGAGCGGCGCGGTCCTGCTGGCCAGCGTCGGTGCGCTGGCGGTGCGAAAGGCAGTCTCGACCGGTACCCTCAAAAGCAATCATGAGGTGGCAGGCTACCTGCTCTCTGTTGTGGGAACGCTCTATTCGGTCCTTCTTGGTCTTATCGTTGTCGATACGCAAAGCAAGTATCAAGAAGCGCGCGCCATGTCGCAGCAAGAAGCCGATTCCTGCCTGGACATGTTTCACCTTGCCTACGGCATGCCGCTTAAAGAAAGAATCGAGCTGCACAACAAGTTGATGGAATACCTCGATGTGCTGGTTGCTCAAGAATGGAACTCGCACACAGAAGAGGGCTCGTTCAGAGACTTCGCGAAGAAACCGTTTCGCGAAATCTGGTGGAGTCTTACGGACTTCGAGCCGCAGACTAACAAAGAACAGAGCGTTTACGAACAACTTCTGGATGAAATGCAGAAATTGTCGGACGGCCGGCGCTACCGCATGCAGATATCCAAGCAAGGACTGCCGCCGGTCATGTGGGGCGTTCTTATCGCAGGCGCAGCATTGACTGTGTTTTTCACCTACTTATTCGAAGTGGAAAATGAGAAAGCGCAGATCTTGATGACGGCTCTCGTGGCACTCTCACTTGCGCTGAACATTTTATTGGTTGCCCTTTTCAGCAATCCATACAAAGGCTATATGCGCATTCAAGCCTATCCTTTCGAGTACGACCGTCGAGTCATGCGAGAATTGCTCGAATTGCGCAGCGACACACAATCAAATCAAAAGCAATGATTCTCAAGCTTCACTGCTCGGGCAGATGTCGTTCAAAGGACAAGCAGGGCAGTCCGGATTGCGTGCATAACACATCCTTCTGCCATGCCAGATAATCGTTATCGATAGTTTGGACCAGTCATCATCCGGAAAAAGTTTGATCAAATCCAATTCAATCTTATAAGGATCGGCATTTTTAGTCAGCCCTAATCTTTTGCTCAAACGCTGCACATGCGTGTCGACAGTCCAACCGCGCTGAGCGAATTCAACACCGAGGACGACATTGGCAGTTTTCCGTCCCACTCCCGGCAGTGTTGTAAGTTCCTCGAGCGTATTCGGAACTTTGCCGCCAAAACGCAGCACTAACTGTTGCGCGCAACTCTGTATGCTTTGCGCCTTGGCATTGTAATAGCCAGTCGCTTTGATGATGTCTTTGATTTCGTCTATAGAGCCTTCAGCCAAATGCTTGGCGGTGGGAAAACGCGAGAAAAGCTTTCCTGTAACCTTGTTGACTTGAACATCGGTAGTTTGAGCGGACAGAATCACAGCGGTCAAAAGTTGATAAGGTGAATCGAAATTCAACTCACAGTCGGCATCCGGATAGAGCGCCTGCAAGCGCTTCATCATTTCGTGAGCTGTCTGCTTAGGCACCAATTTAACCGGCTTGCCCGCCGCTTTCCCTTTCGCTTTGGTGACCGTTTTAGATTCCGCCGCTTTCTTGCGCGCAGATGACTTAACCGCTTCTTTTTTTGGCATCTAACCAGACAACTCCATCTCGACACTAACACCTGCTCCGGCAGATTGTGCAAAAAAACAATCCAGGTCCCACGCACTTTTTTGCATCCAGGCAGCTTCGCCTCGCGCTTCAGTCTCCTTGAGTCTGCGCCGGATCATATGGGCCATATCCATATTGGCGACAACTCCGAATATGCTGGGCCCGCTGCCGCTCAACTGGGCAGACCAGCAGCCGAATTCCAGAAGTTTTTCCTTAACTGAAGCCAAGTCCGGATGCATATCGAAAACAATCGGCTCGAAAACATTCGCGAAGCATTTGGTGGCACTTTCCAAGTCGCCGCGTCCTAAAGAGTCGATAGCAGCATCATGATCCACCGGTGGCTTCCAGTTCAAACCTTTTTCGTCGACCCATTTATCATAGGCAGCAAAAACTGATGGGGTGGAAACAGCTAATTGGCGCGGCTTTGCCACGATAAAGGTCATTGGCTCGGCAACCGACACTGATGACAAAATTTCTCCTTTGCCCTTGCCTAATTGCGTGCCGCCTGAAATAAGAAATGGCACATCGGCACCGAGTCTGGTGGCAAGCTCGCTTAGATCGGCAATGCCGAGCGGAGAACCAGTAAGACTATTGAGTGCGACCAGCATGGCCGCGGCATTGGAGCTGCCTCCTGCAAGACCGGCACCAATGGGAATTTGTTTTTTGACGGCAACTCGAATTGAATGACGTGCCAGTAGTTTGGTTTTTTCATCAAAAGCTCTTGCCGCCTTAGCAATCAAATTGTTGTCATCGAGCGGAAAAACTCCGGGCTCACCAACAAATTCAGCGGACATCTCCAGCTTAAACGCATCCTCTTGCTGATCATAAATTTGAACGGTAAGCCAATCTTCAAGAGTAATCGCGTGAAAGAGAGAAACTATCGAATGATACCCGCCCGGCAAGTCACCTGTTACATCGAACGTGAGATTGATCTTTGCGGGTGCCTTTACGCAGATACGCATTTCTCTTTCCGTCGGCATAAATCACCTTCGGGCTGCAACTGCATTGGCGATCAATGCAAATTGATCGAGTGTGAGCCGCTCGGCACGCACCATGGGATCGATTTTTAAAGATGCAAACATCGCTCCCAATTCCGACTCAGGCATGTTGAGAAAGGAAAGATTATTCTTGAGCATCTTGCGTCTCTGTTTAAAGCCGGCACGAATAATTTGACGCAACAATTTGTGATCGACGCAGTCTACCTTCGGGCTTTTATAAGGCGTCATGCGCACAACGGCAGACGTGACATTCGGCTCGGGAATGAACGACTCTGCCGGTATCACTTCGAGCATTTCCGCCTGGGCGAAATATTTGATAAGGAGAGTAATCTGACTGTAATTTTTGTTGCTCGGGTTGGCAACGAAGCGCTCAGCGACTTCTTTTTGAACGGTCATCACGACGCTATCGATTTTCGATAGCCAGGGCGACGGCGCTCCGATTTCACCAAAAAGCCTGGCGACAATCGGCGTGGTGATTTGATACGGCACATTGCCGACAACTTTCAACGATCGGCAATCGATAGAAGAAAGATCGAATTGAAGGAAGTCTTGATGATGAATCTCCACGCCAGGAAGGTTCAATTTTTTCAACTCGTCAACACACTCACGATCGAGATCCACAGCCAGAATGCGGCAGCCTGATTGAGACAAAAAGCGGGTGAGAAAACCTAATCCGGGGCCGATCTCGACAACACAGTCGTCATTTTGCGGCTCCAGTGCAGCAGCAATTCTAGAGAGAACTTCGGGATCGACAAGAAAGTTTTGACCCAGGCGCTTCTTTGTGTGAAAAACGCGGGCCAGCTTAGAAAGTTGCGCCTTACTCGGTGTCTCCGTCGCGCTAATTGCGAGGAACCTCCACAGACCTGGTGCGCGATTTCTTTGCCGGTGCGCCTGTGCCGTTGGTTTCGGTCACGGGCTGATCGGGCTTTATTTTCATGATCAAGCGCAACTTGTTTATCCTTCTGCGATCCGATTCTTCGATGCGAAGAATATAGTTGTCGGTCTCAATCTCATCGCCCAGCTCAGGCGCGTGACCCAGCAATCCAAACACGTGACCGCCGAGAGTATTGAATTCCTCATCCTCGATGTTGAGGCCGAGCTTTTCATTTGCTTCTTCTAGATCCAACTTGCCGTCCAGCAAAATCGAACCGTCTGCTTGAGGTTGGACGTACTCTTTGACGATGTCGTATTCATCGGCGATTTCACCGACCAATTCTTCAAGCAGATCTTCCAGCGTGACGATGCCTCTTGTAGCACCGTATTCATCGACGACAATCGCCATGTGAGTTTTCATCTTTTGGAATTCAGGAAGCAGGTCGCCAAGGCTCTTGTTCTCAGGCACAACAAGCACCTTGCGAGCCAGTTCGCCCACATGTGTTGATTCCTTGTGTTCCAGAATCGCGCGCAGGCAGTCACGGATGTGCACCAAACCAAAAATGTTATCCGGATTGTCCTCGAAAACCGGCAAGCGAGAAAAACCATGCTTCAAAGCCAGGTCGACAAAGACTTTCACGGTTGCACTACCGGCAATACCAACAAGGTCGGTTCGCGGCGTCATGATTTCTCCCGCCGTCGTCTCGGCAAAATCAAACACGCTGTGAAGCATTTCTTCTTCTTCCGGTTCCAGAACACCACCTTCATGGCTCTCGGAAACCAGCATTTTCAGCTCTTCTTCAGTGTGGACCTGATCGTGCTCCATAACTTCTTTGACGCCGCAAGCACGCATCACGATTTCAGTGAAACCTTTGAGAATGATGTTGAAGGGGCGTGTGATAAAACACCAGACATTCATTGGATAGATGCAAAGCAAAATTGTCTGCTCTGCACGTTGGAACGTCCATTGTTTCGGAAGCAATTCTCCGAACGCAGTTTGCAAAAATGCGGTGATAGTGAAGGCGACGGCGTAGCAAAAGCCTTTTACCACCGAAAGAATCGACTCGCTCGTTATCATTCCGGCAAAGAGATGTTCGACCAGTTTAGCCAGGTCTTCTGCAAACGCGGATTCGCCGACCGCACCAAGGCACAACGTGGCGATGGTAATGCCCAATTGGCAGGCGGCGATGAACCCGTCGGTGTCTTCCATTGCCTTTTGAGTGAGAATCGCGCCGCGATTTCCTTCCTCGGCAAGCTGATCGATACGCGTTCTTCGGACGCGGGCAAGCGCCATCTCGGCCGCCACGAAGAAGGCGTTAAATATGATCAGAACTGGAATCCAGAGAATTTGAAAAATAAATACTCACACATCCGCACAGCGGATGCTTGCTCCTTTGTTTATCAGCCGCCAAATCCCCATAAATGGAAAACCGGCTGTGTGCTGTGCACCGGCCGGAATTTTGAAGGCTTGAAAGTGTCTAAATAACTAGTCGCGCGAAAAGACGAGCACCATTGAGGAGGGTCGTCTGAACTGGATTTGTTACTGCTTTGTGTTTCGTCCATGAACCCATGGAATCAAGGTACATAACCCGCTTTGGCGCCTGGCGCCAGAACGATTAAGCTTATCCTACCATAAGTGTCTGAAGCTCCAAAGAGTGTATTGCGCCGACTTTAAGCCCATAGATGCAGGGCTTTCAAGTCCCGAAGATTGGACTGAGGCGCCGAATTGAGGACCGGGCCAGCCTTTCGGTTATCAAGATATAATCAAAGGCTCGCTCACCAGGCTGAAAGACTGTGAGATAATCGGCGCGGACCTCGTATTCATTCCTGGAGCCGGGTTTTCAGCCTTATTGCAGACGGCGGAGCGAACATGACCGAACTCATATCCAAAAGATACGGCAAACATATCCTTATAGGTGTGTGTGTTCTGTCCGCTCTTAATTGCTCTCAAAGCGTCGGCGCCAAGCATGTC